>Ga0210392_10001234_pt1 | contig 13760 bp, 10 predicted proteins | sample IncBWC30OmetaG_FD_161057 | JGI IMG/M metagenome (GOLD analysis project Ga0210392, IMG submission 161057) | Forest soil microbial communities from Barre Woods Harvard Forest LTER site, Petersham, Massachusetts, United States - Inc-BW-C-30-O ...
ACAGGCCATTCATCGGCATCAATCATCACGAGGCGCACCTGTATTCGCCATGGATTTCAGGAGAACCAGCGCAGGCGGATTTTAAGAATTTTCAACGGAATATTTCACTCATCGTCAGCGGTGGGCACACGATGCTGGTGCTGGTGGAGTCGGAATTGAAGCATCGCGTATTGGGCGGGACGATCGATGACGCGGCCGGCGAATGTTTTGACAAGACCGGCAAACTGATGGGGCTGGCCTATCCCGCCGGCCCGGTCATCGACCGGCTGGCGGAGCAGGGGAATCCGAAGGCCTACGATTTTCCGCGTCCGCTGTTGCATGAGGCCAACGATGATTTCAGCTTCAGCGGCTTGAAGACTTCCGTGCGCTATTTCATCCGGGACAATCCGACCCTGCTCGACGACCCGCAGAAAGTCCGCGACCTGTGCGCGAGCGTGCAGGCGGCAATCGTGGAGGTGTTGGTGAAGAAAACCGTCCGCACGGCGAAGCGTGAAGGCGTCAAGTGCATCACCGCCTCGGGTGGAGTGACCTGCAACCGGGGCTTGCGAAATGAACTGGAACGGGCGTGCAAAAAGAACGGGTTTACCCTGCGTCTCGCGGACAAACAGTTTTGCACGGACAATGCCGCAATGATTGGGATTCTGGCGGAGAGAAAGCTGCTGGCGGGTGTGCCGTTGCCGTCGCTGGACGAGGAGATCAATCCGGGGTGGGTGCTGGCGTGAAGTTTAGCCGGGACGGTGCTGAAGACGTTTAACCTAAACTCCGCAGGTCGAACGGAATGGGACTGCCCCTTTCGAAGAAAATCTAAGTGAAACCGGTCGTCGAGACCAGTTTTCCAGCAGGACACGGTTTTTGCCGTCGGCTTGAACTGGAAACGTGTCGGATAGAGGGTTTATCGTCTAAAATTCTTTAATCATGCGAATAATCTTTCCAGCTGCCACAACTATGACAACAAAGCGACGCAATCGGCTCGATGCAAAAATTACACATACTGTAGCAATCACATGCCAGAGCATTACACATTGAATGAATATTCCGGAGTGTTGCTGGAGGCGTATCTTTTGAATGTCTTTTTTCAAATCTGCGGTAATAATCTGTATTTTCTTGCGGTTTCGCTTGGAACAGAACCAAGCAAACATTCCCAAGATTTTAAACGCCCACTGGGGTTTCATAAAATGACAAATAATGCTCCGTATGAAGACCAAACCGCGCCGGGTGCGCCAGTCCCTTACCGCTCTGGCTTTGATCCCGCCGACATACGCGGCGGCCTGTTCGTCGTCGAAGATTTCGACGGTGTTGGTTGCTGGCGGTGTCGAATGACTTTTGCCGCCGTTTGGTTGCTGACTGATAGCGTTTGCTGTCATGTCTGTGCTACCAAGTCAACCGCAAGGTGGAAAATGGACAGGTGAAAATGAAAAACTCGCTGAATTTCAGCGCGTTAATGATTTCTGTTGTGCCTATTGTCTATTTTATAAATCCCATACGCCGGCAGATAAAAATCGCTAACCCGATGTCGGTAATCCACTGCGGATTATTACGCCACGCGGACAATGCTTGCCTGCAATGTTCGGAAGTAATGTGTTCGGGAATCAGCGGTTTTAATTTAACATAGTCACGCATAAAAAAACGCCTGTGACCGGTGGCCGTTTCCCAATTTTTACCAAAACTGCGGAAACCATTTGCGGCGTTGATCCAGTGTTTCGCTGCCGCCTTGATGTCGGCAATTCCTTTATCGCCTTTGGCCATCGCTTCATTCATCAACGCGTCGAACTTGATTTTTTGTTCACGAGTTAACTGGCTGGGTTTGTTGAAAAATTTCCCTTGCCGCTGCCTCAATTCCAACCGCTCGAAAATCTCGTTTTTCAAAAAGTCTGAATCCCGTAACTTTTCTTTCGGCAGCTTGGGCAATGCAACCATGCGGCAGATTTTTTTCCGGTTGTTAATGGTCGGGTCGTTAATCCATTTAAGAAACTTTTCAACCCGCTCGGTTGGCAACATGCCCCAATAAAATGAGACGTAGCGCGTTCCGCCGTCCGCCGTTCTGATTCGCCAGTAAATTTTATTATCATCCCCGCGAAACTTTATCGCAGAACAAATTTGCGGACTGGTTTTCGTCACGGCCTGAATTATGCCAACAGTTTTTTCTTTGCAGCATCAAATTCAGCCTGTGACAGAATCCCCTGATTCTTAAACTCTGCCAGCTTGCGAAGCTCATCTGTGAGAGTCCCCGGAGAATTATTTGCGGGCGTGGGCGCGGGCTGTTTTGATTCGCGCATTTTCTTTTCCACTTGCGCCTTAAACTCTGCCACCTCTCCATTCAAACTCTTTCCGAAAAGAAATGCGTCTGGGTCTTGGGTGGCTTCCCACATTCCACCCATAAACGGCTTGCTGCCGGCGTAGGAAAAAATAATATAGCCCATCATCATGCCGGCGGGCTTCATTTGAATCGCCGTGATTGTTGAAACCTGAATAGTTCGCGCGCCATTCATCCCCGAAGCCAAGGCATTTGCCCAGCCGCGCTTTTTTATCGTTATGGTGTCCCCGCGAAGTTCCAGCGTATCCAGATTTGAATAAATCAATCGGCTGTTTGCCCCTTCTTCCAATTGCTTCAGTTGGGCGTTTAGCTCCACTTCGCCAGCCGCAATGCTCGCTCCTAAATCGGCCTTATGCTTGCGGAGCATTTCTGCTGCTGCCGTGACGGAGTTTGCCTGAACTGCTTCAACAATTTGCTTGGACGTTGCCAGCGACAAACCTGGAACAACAGAGCGCAATTCTTTGATGACTGCCACTTTTTCGCCATTACGGATCAACCCCATGACACTTTGCGGAAATTGATCGCCGGACTCCGATTCGGGGATGAAAAGTTTTGTTTCTTGGCCGCAATACGGACATGGCACCAAACTGTTTTCTTCCACAAGCTTGCTGGCATCAAATTCAAATGGCTGGCTGCAATGCTGGCAGGAACAACTTACGAACTGACTTGTTTCGTCAGGCGGCAAGGAAAGCAGCGTCTCGTTTTTGCAATGCGGACATTCCACCGTCTGTCCGGCGGCTTCACTTGGAAAAGCGATATGCCCCCCGCAATGCTGGCAATCACATTTGGCTTCTTCGCTCATGGCAGCATTACGGCGCGGTAAAATTTGTTTCCGCTGACAGGGTTTTGATCTATCCAAAGAAACGGACTGGAATTGAGAAGCAACGTGGTTTTGGTGGTCCATGCGTTGAAGTCCGGCGATGTTTGAACCTGATACGTCCGCCCCACGGTGCCGGTGATTTGCAGGCCCGGATAAGTGTTCAAGTTCAAGTTGGCTGGCGAAACAACTTGGGCTGTCAGGTTATTCGTGATGCTGCGGATTCGCTGGTTGCTCGAATCGGCAACGTAAATTGCGCCGCCGGATACGCAAACGCCTGATGCTTCATTGAATCGCGCAAGATTGCCAGCGCCATTTGCGTAGCTGTTTTGCGCGAAACTTCCCGCCAATGTTACGACATTGGTGGTGGCGGAAATTTTTCGCACGGCTGAACCAGTTGCCAGCGCGGAGTCGGTAAAAATGAGATTCCCTAAATTATCAACACACATTCCAGAGATGGAATGGAGTGAGGCGTTTGTGCCAATTCCATCAGTTATTGGATTATTGATTTGATATTTTCCGGCGACTGTCGTGACGTTCTGGCTTTGGTCAATTTTGCGAATCAAATAATTTCCAGAATCCCAAACATAGATGTTATTTGCGGCATCGGTAGCAAGAGTTTTTGGAAAATAAAATGCTGTGAAGATTCCGTTTCCATCCGCATAGGTTGGGTTGCCCGAACCGGCGAATACTGTCAAAACTCCGTTAGTGTCATATCGGTAAATTTTGTTGGAAGCTTGATCAGAAATATAAAGGTTGCCGTAAGAGTCGGCACAAATTCCAACAGGGTCTGAAAGAGAAATGCTAGTTCGAGTGACCGTTGCGTTAGTTGTGATTTTGTATAAATAAGTGCTGGAAGGAAAAGTAATAGCCCAAATTGTATCGTTGCGATCAATAGTCATGCCACCGAATGATAAATAATCTGGGAAATTTATATTTGTTCCAACGCCGGTCGTTTGGTTCCCCCCGCCAACAAATGTTGTAACGGTTGAGTCGGGTGCAATTTTTCTAATCCTTGAATTTTGCGAATCAAAAACGAAAAGGTTGCCGTGTGAATCTGCTGCAATGGCAGTTGGATTGTTGAACATCGTCAATTGTCCAACGCCGTCCACATAACCTGAAAATCCCGAACCGGCGAAGGTTTGCACTGCAACATTGTTCGTATCGTAAATCTGCGCTTTGGTTTGCCACACAGTCAGCACGCAAAGCGAGGCGAAAAGACTCTTCATTTTCAAGGCGAACTTTCCCCGGTTGGCTTGCATGACTGACATCTTCAAACTTTGCCAGAAAACGGCAAGTACAAATCAAATTCCCCCCGCTCGACATTTTGCAACGGCGGCGCGGACGGCTGGCGGGCAGGCAGGGGGCGAGATGCCAAGGCAAGGATGGATGGATGGATTGGGGCGCCTGAAGGGTCTGGCGTCTGGGTTCTGGGGGGTGGTTGGGCAATTTCAGATTCGAAATTTCAGATTTCAGAGCTGAAGGGGAAATGAGACGTGGTGATGAGTTAAAGGGTTAAAGAGTTAAAGCGGTAACTGTGGAACGTGGCGATGGCCTGTCTTTTTGGTTGACAAACTCTAACAAAGTAAGTATATATGCTGCCGGAAATGGTAAAAAACTAACAAAATGAGATATTTCGGATTTACGATACCGGATTTACGATTTACGAGCGGGGTCGCGGCGTACGGGCAATCGGGGGCGATGCGCGTTACTGGATGCTGGATGATGTCCATGCTCTGCGAGTTGGGACAACTCGCGTTCTGCGGGAAAATTCCCAAGCTTTCACATAGTTTCCCATCCTTTCACATGGTTTCACACGAATTCACATGGTTTCACATCACTTTTTTAAAAAAATATGCAAACAGGAGTAATCCGCGATGCGCGAGTTTCCAAGCGGTCAAAATCCAAGTTCCAAGAGGGCTGGCGGGCGCCAACACGATTTATCCGACTGAATCCGACTGAATCCGACCGTTCAATTTTTCAAACCCAATCCAAAACATTTTTGATATGCGATTGACGATTTACGAGCGGACGGTGCGGTTGGTTGCCGTAGTGGTTGTGATCAATCAAGGGGCGTCTGTGTTCCTGCAGGTCACAGACCTGCGCTCCGCCGAAATGACAATCTGAAAAAAGCCAATGAAAACGTAAAAATTAAACCAAATTAAGCCGCCGCATCTGCGGAATGACTAAACCCTAATGACGAATTACTAAAATATCCAAGCTGCAACTCGCCGGGTCGGAGACCGGCGCTCCCGCCTTCGCCAAGGCTGCGGCGGACAAGCCGAACTCGCCGGCCAGAGGCCAGCAGTCCCAGCGGTGGGTGGGGCGCGGATGGATAAGAATTTGACCAAATTAAAGCCAATCAAGGTTGATCAAGGTGAAATATTTATTTTTAGCCATGGATGACACGGATGAAACACGAATGACGAATGGGCAAACATTTGCAGGCGGGCGGTGCTTAAGAATGAGCAAGATCCGGTTGCAGGCGAAAGCGCCAGGGGACTGGCGCACTCCACGACGCTATCGCGCAGGCCGGTGCCGGTCGGGGCAGGCATCTTGCCTGTCGTGTTGCAGCTTTTTCCAAACAAACTGGACAGGCTGGAAGCCTGTCCCACTAGATTTATTCTGCAAAGTTCACCATTTTGTTTTTCGGCGCATTCATTAACGGCTAAACTCTGACGCTCATGACCGACCGTCTTCCCATTTATGAAATTGAGCGCGATATTGTCGCGCGGTTGCAATCCGACCGGCGGCTGATCTTGTCGGCGCCGACCGGCTCCGGCAAATCCACGCAGGTGCCGCAGATGCTCCTGAAGCATGGATTGCTCGGCGACGGGCAGGTGGTGATTCTGCAACCGCGCCGGCTGGCGGCCCGTTTGCTGGCGACGCGGGTGGCGCAGGAACTGGGTGTAAGGCTCGGCGATGAGGTCGGCTACCAGATCCGGTTCGAGAACTGCACGTCGGCGAAGACGAAAATCCGGTTTGTGACGGAAGGGGTTTTGCTGCGGCAGATGATCGATGACCCGAAATTGCGCGGGGTTACGGCTTTGTTGTTCGACGAATTTCACGAGCGGCATCTTTACGGCGATATCACGCTCGCGCAGGCGCTTGATTTGCAGGAGCAGCACCGGCCGGACCTGAAAATTGCGGTGATGTCGGCGACGCTGAACGCGGGGGAACTGGAGAAGTATCTGTCGGCAAATGCGGAGTGCGGAGTGCGGAGTGCGAAATTCAATTGCTCAACTCTCGCATCGGAGGGGCGGACATATCCGGTGGAGATCGAGTATCTGCCACGGCGCGTGGGGTTGAACGGGCCGCCCGTCTGGGAGATGGCGGCGGAAGAGTTTTCCCGCTTCGTGAACGGCGGCGGGCAGGGCGATGTGCTGGTTTTCATGCCCGGCGGGTTTGAGATTTCACAGACGATCGAGGCCATCCGCCATACCAGCGAGGCGAAGGGTTTTATCGTTTTGCCACTGCATGGTGAGTTACAGCCGAAGGACCAGGACGCCGCGGTCGCGCGCTATGAGCATCGGAAGGTGGTCGTGGCCACCAATGTCGCGGAGACCAGCATCACGATCGACGGGGTGCGGTTGGTGATTGATGGCGGGCTGGCTCGCATAGCGCGCTACGATGCGAACCGGGGGATTAATACGCTGCTCATCGAGAAGATTTCACAAGCAAATGCTGACCAACGCACTGGCCGGGCAGGGCGCACGGCGCCGGGCAAATGCGTCCGGCTTTGGTCGCGCCCGGAACACGATGAACGGGCGCCGCATGAGATGTCAGAAATCCGGCGGCTGGACCTGTCCGAAGTCGTGCTGACGCTAAAGGCAGCAGGGGTGCATGATTTGAGGAAATTCCGCTGGCTGGAAAAGCCGGATGAGATTTCGCTGACACACGCGGAGGAGTTGATCACCGACTTGGGGGCGATTGACCATGAGGGACACATCTCGGCAATCGGCCGCAAGATGCTGGCGTTTCCGCTGCATCCGCGCTATGCGCGGATGTTGCTGGCGGCGCAGGAATACGGATGCGTACATCAGGCGTGCTTGGTCGCCGCGTTGACGCAAGGACGTGACCTTTTGATTCGCAATGCGGGCAAAGAAGTTGAAACGACACGCGAGGATTTGCTGGGCGAGAAGGCGAGCTCGGATTTCTGGATATTGATGCGCGCGTGGAGTTATGCGTTCAACAACCAGTTCCGCATGGATGCGTGTCGCAAGCTGGGCATCCATGCCATCACGGCGAAACAGGTGGGGCCGTTGTTTGATCAATTTTTGCGCATCGCGAAGGACGAGGGACTGGATACGCGTCCGAACGAGGTGAAGGACGAGGCGTTGCAGAAGTGCATCCTTATCGGGTTCAGCGACCGGGTGGCGCGGCGGATGGACCAAGGGACGTTGCGGGCGGAACTCGTCCATGGCCGGCGCGGGGTATTGGCGCGCGAGAGCAAGGTGCAGGGCAGCCCGTTGTTTGTGGTGGCGGAAATCCGCGAGGTGGAAGGACGTGATCGCGAAGTGAACACAATTCTCTCACTGGCGACGGCGATCGAGGCGGATTGGCTGCGCGAACTGTTTCCGGACGACATCAAAAGCGACCTGCATGTGCAGTACGACGCGCAGCAAAAGCGCGTGCTGGCGGCGGAGTTGTTGCGATTCCGTGACCTGGCGCTGGCAGCGAAGCGGATTGACCCGCCACCGGCGGATGCGGCGGCGCGGTTGCTGGCGGATGAGGTCATCGCCGGGCGCTTGCTGTTGCCGAATTGGGATCATGAAGTGGAGCAATGGCTGGCGCGGCTGAACCTGCTTTGCCAGCAATGTCCCGACCTGCAACTGCCAGCGATTACCGATGAGGACAAAAAATCCATCATCGAACAGCTTTGCCATGGCGCGGTCAGCTATAAGGACGTCAAGGAGCGCGAGGTGAAGCCGGTCGTGATGTCGTGGTTGTCACACGCGCAACGCGAACTGCTGGACAAGCATGCGCCCGAGCGGTTGAAGTTGCCGAATGACCGGACGCCGAAGGTGAACTATGAACCGGGGAAGGCGCCATACATTTCGCTGCGCATCCAGGACCTGTATGATGTGACGCAGACGCCCAAGATCGCGATGGGGCGCGTGCCGGTGACGGTGCATATCCTGACGCCGGGCATGAAGCCGATCCAGGTGACGCAGGACATGGCGAGTTTCTGGCGCGAGCAATATCCCAAGGTGAAATCTGAGCTGTCCCGGCGGTATCCGAAGCATTTTTGGCGATGAATGGCATTGAACAACTTTGTCCGAATTGCGGCTTGTGCTGCGACAGCACGCTGTTCGCAGATGTGGAATTGCGGGCGGGCGATGACGCGACCCGGTTGAAAAAGCTCGGGCTGACGCTGGAGAAGAAGAGCAAAACCAAAATCGCATTCGCGCAGCCTTGCGCGTGTTTTGACGGCAAGCTGTGCACGATTTACCACGACCGGCCGAAGCGGTGCGGGCTGTTCGAGTGCGGATTGTTGAAGCGGGTGGAGGCGGAGGAGATGACCGCCGGCGCGGCGTTGAAGAAAATTACCGAGGCGAAGAAGCAAGCGGGCAGGGTGCGGGAACTGTTGCGTTCACTGGGCCAGCATGATGAACGGATGGCGCTGACGCATCGCTATTCAGAGGCGATGAGTGCGCCGATGGATTTCTCGGTCGAGGGCGAGGCGGAAAAGCGGGGCGAACTGATTATGGCCGTCAATGACCTGATGACGGTTTTGCAGCGGGATTTTCTACGCTGACCTTTCGCCTGCATCTGCCGGTCGGGCATGGACAAAATCGCGGCAACGGTTCAACATGTGGCGCCCCATGAATCTTGTGAACGATTACTGCTTGGTGTGGTCAGATATCACCAAATGAGCCAACGTGTTGTCATTGGGAGGGCGCTCCGGCTTTTCTGCGCCGGGATTTTTTTCATGGCCTGCCTGCCGGCAATGGCCGGGCAAAAATTCAACGCCAGTGCCATTTCCCTTCCGGGCGAGGAATTGATGATGTGTGACCTGGATGGCGACGGCCTCACGGACCTGGTGTTGATGAACGGCCATGACCTGTCCATTTTTTACCAGGATGCCACACTGGGCTTCCCGCGTGAACCGCAGCAGACCTGCCGGCTGGATAATCATCCGTGCATCGTCTGGACGGCAAATTTGGGCCGGCCGGCCGGCAGCCTGCTGGTGATGACCAGCGATGGGGTGAACGAACTCAGCTTCACCAATCGTACCGGCCCGCCGGTGCTGCGGCAGATCATCAAGCAGGCCACCATCATCCCGGATGATCCCGCGAGCAGCAACACCCTGTGCCTTTCCATGTCGGTGGCGACAGGCCGCGACGGGCCATTGTTGCTGGTGCCGGCGGCGGACGGATTGCAGGTCTGGCAGCAGCATGACGGGTGGCATCAGGCACAGGTCATCGCGCGGGCGATCGACACCGGCGTGCGGCCGTCGCTGATCAATCCCGGATATACCAGGTCAGTTGATCTGGATTTTAGCGTGGCCGATGTGAACGGTGACGGGCGGGAGGATTTGATCATCCGGCGCAGTGATGTCGTCCAGAGCAACCTCTACAGCCTTTATCTCCAGCAGACGAACGGGCTGTTTGACCCGGAGCCGGCGTTGACCTACGCCGACAAGGTGGACCCGGTGTCGTGGCTGTGCTGGACGGACCTGAACCGCGACGGCAAGGTGGACCTCATCAAGGGCGTCTGGTTGAACGAACCTTCCTTCTTGCCGGGGATACCTTCCGCCAAAGTGATGGTGAGCGGTTTTATCGCCGATGCGAACGGGCGGCTGCCGGCGGAACCACAGCTGCTCTTCCGGAAGAACGACTGGCTGGCGGCGTTGCCGGTGGTGGATGTGGATGGGGACGGATTTCCGGACCTGATGCTGGGGTACGCCCATCTCGACAACCGCGACAGCCTGATCAAGGAGGTCACCGCGAAACAGCTGGATTACAGCCTGCGCTTCTACTTCTACCGGCCAGCGAATCAGCCCGGAGGGGGATTTCAAAAGGAAGCGGATTTTCAGCGCGACGTGGTCATCCACCTGGACCGTTCGGATCCGCCGATGAGCTGGGTGTTGCCGCAAAATTTTCTGCGTTGCGTCAAATTGGGCGGTGATTTCAACGGGGACGGCAAGACGGACCTGCTGGTGCGGGATCACAACGACAGCATTTCAGTCTATTTCTTCCGCTCGCGGGAAAAGGGATTCAGCCCGGAGCCGGATGCGAGGTTCAACTGTCCGGAATCCATTGATGAATGGCGGGTCGCGGACCTGAACCACGATGGCATCAGCGACCTGGTCGTGAAGCTGTCGAATAAAAAAGGCTTCCGGATATTTCTCAGCCAGAAAAATCCATGAACTTTAACCCACAGCGCAGCGTGGTCGTGGCCGGCCTGGTCCTGTGGTGGACCGTGGCCGGGGCCGATGCGGTACGCGCCGCGCCGGTACAACTGGTGCCGCAGGTGATCACCCTGCCGGCCGGCGCCGGGAAGCCGATCTTTGCGGATGTGGACGGCGACGGCCGGGCCGAACTGCTGGTGATCGATCAAGCGGAGAAAAAAGTTTTGAGCTATCACCAGGGCGCCAACGGCTTCGCGAGTTCGCCGGACCAGTCGATCGACCTGCCGCCTCAAACCGGCTGGGTGGCGTTGTGCGATGTGGAAGCGCATCCCGGGCTGGAACTGCTGATGTCCACGGCGACCGGGCTGGTTTATTTGCGGCAGAACGCCGGCCGGTTTGAAGCGGAACGGCATACGCTCATCGCGGCCAGCCAGGTGTTCACCAACATCGATAATCCCATTTTGATCACGCTGAACACCAATGCAGCCTCGACGAATGATGTGATCCCGGTGATCTCTTCGGAACAGACCGTGCTCTATCATCGGAATGCCGATTATGTATGGACGCCGGATTCGCCGCTGGCATTGACCGCAAAAAAGATGACGTTGTCCCTGGTCAGCGATCAGCAGCGCAATCCGTGGGCGATGGGGGCGAATGCCGGACATCGCATTCATATCCAGCAATCGTCCCAGGTCAGACCCGATGAAAAGGATGATCAGGAGCCGGAGAACGAGACGATCCGAAAACTGGTTGAGGACATGAAGACCAGACCCCAGAGTTCCCCGGTGCGTTTGGACAAGCTGGATGTGGATGGTGACGGCCGGGAAGACCTGGTGGTGTGGCAGGCGAGCGGCACCACGGAATTCAAAACGGACTGCTACATTTTTCTGCGCGGCGCCGATGGAAAATTACCAGACCGGCCGACGCAAAGCCTGCATGGCCGCGGGCTGCCGATTCCGGTCGGAAGCGAGTATCTTCCATCGCCCGTGGCAGATCTGAACGGCGACGGTGTGTACGAACTGGTGCTGTTGGAATTCAAAACCAGCGTCACCTCCGTGGGCGGGATGTTGGACACGGCCATCTCGCACGGGCTGGACTGGGCGCTGACGATCCGGACGTTCCGGCGGGGTGCGTTCGCCGCCAGCGCGGAGGCATCGGTGCCGCTGACCATGATCCTGCCGGCAGAGGTGTTGAACGAGTGGCCCATCATGATCAAGGGTGACTTCAATGGCGATGGCCGTCCGGATCTGCTCACCCGGCGTTCGAACACGCAGTGGAACGTTTATTTCAGCTCGGCGGACGGACGCTGGTTTGCGTCGCAGCCGGCGATGACATTTGAAGCGCCGGCACAGGGCTATATCACGGTGAAGGACCTCAACGGGGACGGACTGGCGGACATCATCTGGTATGAGCCGGATGACAACCGCCTGTCCATTTTCATGTCGCCATCCAAACCGGCAAAGGGTAATAAGCCGTGATGGAATCCACGCCAGCCCTGGCCTTGCATGAAGTATCCAAGCGTTTTGGCCGCACCTATGCGGTGGATCATCTCTCCCTCGAGGTGGCGCCCGGCCAGATGGCGGGGTTTCTCGGGCCCAACGGGGCGGGCAAGAGCACCACGCTTTACATGATCCCCCGGCTGGTGCGGCCGACGGGCGGACACATCAGCCTCTTTGGCGTGGACATCTGGAAGGACTATAAAAAGGCCATCCGCTCCGTGGGCATCACCGTGGAGTCGCCGGCTTTTTATGAATATCTTTCCGGCCGGAAGAACCTCGAACTGTCCGCCCGGTTGCGCGAGAACGTCACCCCGGGCGAGATCGATGAAATCTTGGAACGCATCGGTCTGGCTGAGCGGCAGCACGATTCCGTGCGGATCTATTCCACCGGCATGAAACAGCGCCTGGGCATCGGCCGGGCGCTTTTGGGCCGGCCCCGCCTGCTGATCCTGGACGAGCCGACCAACGGAATGGATCCTGAGGGGACACAGGAAATTCTGTCGTTCCTGCGCGAGAAAGTGAACAAGGAGGGGCTGACGATCTTCATATCCAGCCATCTGATGTCCGAGATCGAGGAGTTTTGTGACACGGTTTGTGTCATCAACCGTGGAAAGCTGGTGGCATCCGGCAGCGTGAAGGAGCTGTTGAAGCCGCATGAGCGGATCGTGCGGGTCACGTTCCAAGGACATCTGCCCGACGGCGAGTTCAGCTCGCGCCATGCACAAATCCGGAAAGTGGAACCGGTGAACGCCGACACCGTGGAGATCACGCTGGCGCAGGATGATTCCGCCTGGCTGAACCAAAGCCTGTTGCAGGCGGGCTTCAAAGTCTCGGCCATCGCGCCCAAACAAAAGACGCTGAAGGAATTTTTCCTATCCATCACGGGGGACAAATCACATGTCTAACCAGTTCCCGGCATTGTTGCGCAACGAGATCACGAAGGCCGCGCGGCGCAAGCTGCCGTACTTCGGCCTGCTCGCGGTGGGGCTGCTGTGCGTGGTCATCTATTTTGTCGCCGGGCAGCTCAGCAGCGCGGCCACGGCGAATGCCTGGGGCTATGTCGGGTTCTCGATGCAACTGGTGTTCACGGACATCGGCCCGATCTTCATCATCGTGTTCGCGGCGATGCTGGTGGCGGAGGAGACCGGCGCCGGCACCATCCGCGCCGCGCTGGCCGCGCCGGTGCATCGCTGGGAATTTTACGTGGCGAAGGGGGTGACCGGCCTGCTATACATGATGATTCTCACGGCGGCGACCCTGCTGTTCTCGGCGGCCCTGGCCAAAATCCATTATCAGTTCGGCGCGGTGGGCGATTCCTACGGCGTGGTTTACAGCCGGAACCAGGCGGTGAAGGAATTGCTGCTGGCGTTTGGGCTGGAGTGGATTCCGCTGGGCGCGCTCGTGATGTATGGCCTGCTGGTCTCCACGCTGGTCCGCAGCCCGGGGGCGGCCGTGGCGGTGGGCATCAGCACATTGTTCATCATCGATTTCACCAAGCACCTGGCGGGGATCGATCCCTACATCTTCACCCGTTACATCAATTACCCCTGGCTGACCCTGCAGCAGGTCGCCCAAGGGATGGATTACCAATGGCGGCCGGAAGTGTGGAAGATGATCACGTTGTCCGGCGTATCCGCCGCCATCGCCTTCGGCACCGGCCTGGTTGTATTTGTGAGGCGGGATCTTAACAAGTGATTCGGCGATCAGGCGCCAGGCATGCCGATGTCGTGGGCGATCTTGTCGGCGGAGGCGGGATCGACCCACTTCACCAAGGCG
>Ga0210392_10001236_pt1 | contig 13751 bp, 13 predicted proteins | sample IncBWC30OmetaG_FD_161057 | JGI IMG/M metagenome (GOLD analysis project Ga0210392, IMG submission 161057) | Forest soil microbial communities from Barre Woods Harvard Forest LTER site, Petersham, Massachusetts, United States - Inc-BW-C-30-O ...
GAACAACACGTTCACCTCTTCGGCGGTTCCTCAGGGTATCGGCAGCACCGGTCAACGCGGTTTCGGTTCGGACCAGTCTGGTGTGATCCGCTACACGCTGAACGGCACGATCCCAGCAGCCGCCAGCTCGGCCCTGCAGTAAACAGCAGGCGTAAAAGCATCGGTAACGTAACCAAGGCCGGGGGAAGTCGAGAGACTTCCCCCAGTCATTTTAAGGAGAGGAGAAGATCGATGTTTCGCCAAGGAATAAGGCAGCGAGCCAACGGCAACGCTAATCTTCAAGCTGGTTTTTCCTTAATCGAGCTTCTCGTCGTGGTCGCGATTATTCTGATTATCGCGGCTATTGCCATACCGAACTTTCTACGCTCCAAGATGGCTGCTAATGAAGCATCGAGCGTAAATTCTCTGCGGTCCTATACGACTGCAAACATTACTTACAATTCGCTGTGCCCCAGCATCGGGTATCCGGCAACACTTGCGGATCTGGGACCTGGAGGCGGACAATGCACCGGCGGCGCGAACATCGTCGACAAGGTGCTGGGCGTCGCGGCCCCCATCAAGGCAGGCTACAGCTTTACGTATTTGCCCATATCGGCGGGCGGAAGCAATATTCAATACACACTCAACGCGGATCCGACGGCCCTGGGCATCAGCGGTTCGCGAGGGTTTTACTCCGATGAGTCTGGAGTTCTGCGCTACGCGTTGGGGGCCCCGGCTACGCCCACCAGTTCTGCGCTGCAGTAGTTAGAATCTGCCGTTCTTTCAACTTCCTCTGAATAAAGTATTCCGTTCTTCAGAAACACCATCTGCAAAGTCAGTAGACTTGACCAGCGAAGGGACGGCTTCGCTGATAGTGTGTTGCCGGCTATCGATGTTGCACAGGTTCCGGGGCCTGCGGCGTCGCGGATGCCAGACGTTTTACTGCGGAGGCAGCCTCTTTATTTCCAGGCTCCAAGGCGAGACCTGCCTGAAATTCCTTCAGCGCTTCACTCTTCTGCCCCTGCGCTTCGAGCAATCCAGCTAGCTGAAAATGGATGGTGCTGTAATACGGAAACTGCTGAATCATGTTTCTTAACAAGTTTGTAGCTTGCTGCGTTTGTCCGGTTTGCAGATACGCGAGAGCGAGGTCTGACTGCGCACCGAACGAGCCTTCGGGCGCCAACGCCACCGACTGCTGCAATTCGGTTTCGGCTCGGGCATATTCTTGAAGTTTCAAGAGCGCGTCACCATACCAATAGTGTGCAACTGGGTTGAGCGGCGCGAGTTTGACCGCCACCGCGAAGCTTTCCAGAGCCTCCGAAACTTGTCCCTGCTTTTCTAGCAGAATGCCCAAGTTGAAGTATGGATCACCCCATAGCGGCTTTGTGGCGATCGCGCGGGCAAACAATTCGCGTGATTCGGGGTAGCGGCCTTGGTCTCGATAGACCATCGCTAGCGCGTTCATGGCGTTAACACTGTCGGGCTTGCCGGCGAGGGCCGCGCTTAACTCCGATTCCGCGCGCTTCAGGTCGCCAAAGCTGAAATACAAACTGCCGAGATTGTTGCGGATCACGTAGGCATCGGGGTCGGTTTCGAGAGTGCGGGTGTAGAGCGTCAAATCGCTTTGCCACACGCGATTGCGTTTTATGGTGGCGATCATTCCCGCTACGAGCAGTGCGCCGAGAATGCAGGCGAGACTGAGACGCAAGGCGCGAGCGCCGCCGCTGCTCCGCAGTCCGTCCCACACTTGCAGCAAACACCAGGCCACCAGCCAACAGAATCCCACCGAGGGCAGGTATAGATACCGTTCGGTCATGGTGTTGGCCACCATCCAACGCGCGTTTAAAACCGGCCCAAGGGTTACTCCAAGCCACAGGATCGCGAACGCCACGACCGGGTGACGTTTGTGCAGCATGAGAATTGAGGCGACGCAGGCGGCACAGATTGCGGCCCCGGCCACAACACTGGCGTCCAACAACGAGGTACTTGGGTGAAATACGTGGAACGCCGAAAGGCGCGAAGGCCAGAAAAGGAGACGGGTGTACTGCAGCACCAGGGCAAACGCGGAATAGATAGTTTGCGGCCAGGTAAGCTGCGGGCGCTGCAGTACCGGAGCCAATTTCCCGAACAGCGCCACACGCAGAAGCAGGTAGGCAACGCCCAGCAAGCACAATGGGGCGTAGCGGAGAAATTTTTGAAAAAATGTGGTCTGCTGCCGGTCGCTCGCGCACATATGCTCGAAAACGACGGCGAGCGGCGCGAACATCAACGCCGGCTCTTTGCAGAGTAGCGCTACGCAGAAACAAACTGCGATGCCAAGATTTGCACCCCAGCTACGCTTCGTTTCGCCAGACAGCAGCCATATCGCCATCAAAAGTAAGAAAGTGGCCTGCAGATCCGGCACGGCGGCGATCCACGCGACGGCTTCGGTGTGCACGGGATGCACTGCGAAGATGAGCGCGGCCAGCCACGCGACGCGCACGTCTCCGAACAGGCGTTTGCCGGCGTAGAAGAGCATAACCACCACAGCAAACTGCATCAGCAGGCTAAACAGGTGAAATCCGAACGGGATCGGACCGAATATCTTCCAGAGGATCAGGAAGGTGAACGTCATGAGCGGGCGGTAGTAATTGGTAGTGCCCGCTTGACCCACGAAGGACCAGACCGTGGTGCCGAAAATCTGCGGGATGAAATGCCAGCTCTTTACGTAAGGGTTTTGCAGGATTTGTTGCGAGTCGTCGTACACAAAGGAATTGGCCAGAGTGTTGGCGTAACAGACTAGCGTTACCAGTAGGAGCAGAGCGACCAAAGTCGCGTCAGACCAACGGGCGGATCTTCCCGCTTCGCCATCAATGGCCCGCACCGTCGGGGCGAAGATCTGGTCCGCGTTGTTTTCCGGCATGGTCATTATGGACATTGCTATTTAGTTTATGCATTTGCCGCGACGCAGTGCACCAGAGTTAGTGCCGGGTGCTTGTTTGCTTAATAAGAGGTGCGCGAAACCAGAACGCCCTCGCGCGACTGCTATACTCAAGCGAATGACATGGCTGAGAGTGGATCGGAAGGGACTCTTGCGAGCGATCGCAGGATCGGTGATGCTCTGCATCGCGGCCAGCGGTCGCGAAGATATTCTTCGAGGACAGACTCCCACCCCAGCGGACGCCGGCCACTGGGTCACGATGCTGGAGGCTCGCTATCGCGGGGTCACTACCAGCGAAGCAACCTTTTTGGAACGATACACAGAGAGTGGCCGATTGCTTCGTGCCGAGGCGGGCACCGCCTATTTTCGCCGTCCCGGCAAAATGCGCTGGGAATACGCTGCCCCAGAAAAAAATCTGTTCTTGGTCGATGGCAAAACCGCTTGGTTCTACGTACCCTCCGACCACACCGTTACGCGAGTCCCAGCCAAGCGCAGCGCCGATTGGCGTACCCCATTGGCTCTCCTCGCCGGGGACATGAAACTCTCTCGCGTTTGCTCGCGCGTGCAGCTGGCGAACAATGAGCCGCCCCTCGATCCAAAGAATGTGGTTCTGAACTGTCAACTACGTGGCGAGCCGTCTGCCAAACCCGCCAAGGCTCAGTCGGCGAATGAGCAACCAGAGAATGGCAACACCACGGTCCTGCTGGAAGTCGCTCGCGACTCGGGAGAACTAACGCGCATACAGGTGCGCGATCCCGGTGGAATCAGTCTCGAATTTCGCTTCGAGAACTGGCGGTTTGATCCTCTGGTGGCCGCAGCACAATTTGAGTTCCATCCGCCGGATGGAGTGGCCATTGTGAATGGCGAATTGCCAGCACAAAAAGATTTCGCGCAATAGTTCGGCGCAACACGGAAAAGCTGTGCCGTTACACTAACTATCGCCGTTCCAGTGTGGTACAGAGCCCCAAAGAGCCTCTAAGAGACGTTTCCGAACAGTAACGGCCAACCATCCGCATCTCCGCCGCATACAACCTAGTTGAGGTAAACTGAGGGCATGGCCGAGTTTGTGTGTCGCGTCGCGGACGCCAACGGGCGAGTATTTTCGCAAGTGGAAGCCGCCGGAACTGTTGATGAAGCGCGCCAGAAAATGACGGCGCGGGGTCTCTATGTTTATTCCGTGGAAGCGCGCAACAGCTTGGTCAGCGGTTTTACCAACCGTTCTCGGGCCCGGCAGGTCAGCGGCTCGGATTTCCTGATCCTGAATCAACAGTTCAATACTCTCATCAAAGCCGGCTTGCCGATTCTGCGAGCGCTGGATCTGCTTTCTACACGCGCCACGTCCCCAAAGTTGCGGCCAGTAGTTTCGCAGATTCGCGACCGGGTTCGGGAAGGGAAGTCCCTTTCGGAAGCCGTTGACGAGGCCGGAGTTTTCTCAAAAGTGTATTCCACAGCCATTCTTGCGGGGGAAAAGAGCGGCAATCTCTCTGGGGTACTGGAATATTACATTGCGTATCAAAAGGTAAGCACGGGCGTCCGAAAAAAAATCATAGCCAGCCTCGTTTACCCGGTTTTGTTGATCACCGTAGCAGTCATCATCGTGACTTATCTAGTCACGGTGGTGGTTCCGAAATTCGCGCTGCTGTATAAGGATCTGGGGAGTGACCTGCCAGGACCAACGCAATTTCTGGTGGCGCTCACCGTGGACTACCGGTACATGGTACTTGGAGTCGTCGCGTCCATCGTCCTTGCCATATTTCTGGTCTTTTTATGGTCCCGTTCGGAGGAAGGCGGCGCGGCTTTTGATCGCATGAAGTTCCGTTTGCCGGTGGTCGGCGACACCATGCTAAAATTTCAGGTGGCCCAGTTCTCTCGCACGCTGTCCACCTTGTTAACGGGCGGCACCCCACTCGTTGCAGCCCTCAGCACTGCATCGGACGCCATCACCAGCAAGCTCATCCACAATACCGTCACGCAGACTACCCAGATGGTGCGTGAAGGAGAGTCGCTGCACTCCGCGTTGGCGACCTCCGGCGTGATGCCGGATTTGGCGCTGGACATGGTGGAAGTTGGCGAATCCAGCGGCGCGCTGGCACCCATGCTTACCAGCGTGGCGGAATTTTACGAGGACGAAGTAAACCTGCGGCTCTCCGCCATGGTCGCTCTGATTGAGCCGATAATTCTCGTGTTTATGGGTTTGCTGGTCGCTTTTATTTTGATCGCACTCTATCTTCCAATTTTCTCGTTCTCAGCAGCGGGAGCAAGATAAGGATTTCATGGCCACATCTGAACAGAATCTTCCGCCAATCGGTTCTGAGCCGCCCATTAACGAGCGAGAGATCGCCCGCAAGTTAGCGCAACGATATCGTTGTCCGTTTGTGGATTTGACGGAACAGCGCATCGATCCGGAACTGTTTCGCACGGTCGCCGCGGACTTGATGTTCCGTTACAACTTTGTGCCCTTGGAGCAGCAGGGCAACTCGCTGTCCATTGCAGTGGCGGACCCCAGCATGGTGTTGCTGAGCGATGAGCTGCCGCTGCTGCTGGGCAAGAAGCTTTCCATCAAGGTAGCGACTGCGCGGCAGATCAGCGACTTGCTCAAGCGTACCGAGCAATCGCAACGCGTCCTTGAACAGGCTACGGAAGCTTTTACCCTGCAAGTCTCGCAGGACGAGGTTGAAAGCGACGAAACGATTTCGGGCGATCGCCTGACCCGCGATACTGCACAAAATCCCGTCGTTCGCCTGGTGGAAACGATTATCTTTACCGCGCTGGAACGGAGAGCCAGCGACATCCACATCGAAGCGCGCGACGGCGAAGTGGCCGTGAAATACCGCATTGACGGCGTGCTGCAATACGCCATGCAGAACATGTCCAAGGAGTGGCACTCCAACTTAATTTCTCGTATCAAAGTGCTTAGCGACCTGGACATCGCCGAGCGCCGCGTGCCGCAGGACGGCCGCTTCCGCGTGAAATACAAGGGCCGCTTTATCGACTTGCGTGTTTCCATCATGCCGGCGAGTCACGGCGAAGACGCGGTGCTACGCGTTCTGGATAAAGAGACGCTCTCCGAGAAATTTCAGAACCTCAGTCTCGATGTAGTGGGCTTTTCCGCGGAGGAGATGAAGAATTTCCGCCGCTATATCCGTGAGCCGTACGGGATGGTGCTGGTCACCGGGCCGACAGGTTCCGGTAAAACAACCACACTGTACGCGGCTATTAACGAGATTAAGTCCGACGAAGACAAGATCATCACCATCGAAGATCCCGTCGAATATCAGTTGCGCGGCATCACGCAGATTCCCGTAAACGAGAAAAAAGGTTTAACGTTCGCCCGCGGATTGCGCTCCATTTTGCGGCATGACCCGGACAAGATCATGGTCGGCGAAATCCGCGACCAGGAAACTGCGCAGATCGCCATTCAATCCGCGCTGACTGGTCACCTGGTGTTCACCACGGTACACGCCAACAACGTTACCGACGTGATCGGTCGCTTCATCAACATGGGCGTCGAACCCTACAATTTCGTTTCCGCGTTGAATTGCATCATGGCCCAGCGCCTGGTTCGCGTGGTGTGTACCAATTGCAAGAAACCGAAGAAGTACACGACTACGGAGTTGAAGGAATTTGGCCTGGACCCCGCCGTGTGGGGTTCGGTGGTCTTCGCCGAAGGTGCGGGATGTCTGGAGTGTTCCGGCACCGGTTACCATGGGCGCACCGCCATCTGCGAACTTTTGGACCTGACCGACCGCATCCGTGAAATGATTGTAGACCGCCGGCCGACATCGGAAATTAAGCGTGTAGCGCGCGAAGAGGGCATGGTCACGCTGCGCGAAAGCGGCTTGAACAAGATTCGTGAGGGCTCCACTAGCGTGAAAGAAATTAACAAGGTTACCTTCGTCGAGTAACGGGCCGAGAGTCAAACGAATCGTTATGCCACAGTCCACCTCCAGCGCGTTTCGACAGGGAATCTACAAGAGCGAATTCGTGCGCAAAGTCACGAGTTGGCTGAACGCCAGTCCGCATCCGCCACTGGCACTAGAGATCGCTCCCAATCGCGTTGCCGCTGCGCGGTTTACGCGGACCGGCTCCCTGGATGGTTTTGCGATCGAAGAACTGCCGGAAGGCACGCTGGTGCCGTCCGCTGTTGAAGCCAACATCGCAAATCTAGGGGCCATGAAAAAGGCGGTGCAAACCGTTTTCGATCGTTTGCGCGCCAAGGACGAAACGATTGCGTTGATCCTGCCGGATCCTGTCATCCGCGTTTTCCTGCAACACTTTGATTCCTTCCCCCGGTCTCCGCAGGAAGCGTTTCCGATGTTGCGCTGGAAGTTGAAGAAAAGCGTTCCCTTTGAAGCCGACGAGACGCTGATTTCGTACATGCGTCAGGCCCCCCTCGAAGAAGGCGTAGACGTGGTTACGGCGTTGGCTCGCCTGCGCATCATTCGTGAATATGAATCGCTGGCGGAGGGCGCCGGATTGTTTCCCGGCGTGGTGTTGAACTCCTCGCTTGCCGCGGTTGCGTTGCTTGAGGAGGATTTGCCCACGCTGATGGCGCGCGTTTCGGGTTCCTCTTTGACGACCGCTATCGTCCGCGAAGGCGTCTTGCGTGGTTACCGCTGCACGGAATTGCCGGCGCGTGGCGCCGGTTTGACTCCAGACATGCTACTCGAAGAGATTTATCCCGTGGCGGCTTATTACCAGGACACCTGGCAGGAAGGCATTCAAGCCGTCCGCGTGACCGGACTGGGTGCGCGCCTGCCGGAATTTGTGCGTCCGCTCGAAGAAGAATTTCATTGCCAGGTGCAATCGTTGATGCGAACGGCGGCCGCCAACGGGCGGTTTTCACCGGATGCCATGCCGCTGGCGGATCGCGAATTGGAAGGCCTGGTCGGATGGATGCTGCATCGTAATTGAGTTTATCCCGCAGTGCTTTGCGGATTTAGTTTTTGGAGCAGTCAGCTGAATGAGAATACAGCTTAACCTGGCCACGAATGCCTTGCAGTCCCACCGTCGACTGTTGGTTGGTGCGGGACTGGTGGCTTTTGTTGGCAGCTTGGTTTTCTTGCTACTGGGCTGGCACGTGTATTCCGTCCGCAAAGCTGATTCTGAGTTTCGTGCGCAGACACAGGAAATTAGTCAAAAGCTGGACGCTGCCTTCGCGGAGCGCAACCAGCTTGAACAATTCTTTAACGCCCCGGAAAACGCCAAACTGCATGACCGCGCCGCTTTCCTCAACTCCATCATCGATGCGCGCAGCTTTGACTGGACGCTGATGTTCATGGATCTGGAACGGGTACTGCCTGGCGGAGTGCGGGTGATCAGCATTGAACCCGTGCAGGTGAAGGGCCGGATACAAGTACATTTGAAGATCGGCTCCAGCAACGAAGAATCCAAGCTGAAATTCATTCGTGCATTGGAAAGCTCCAAAGAGTTTTCCGGCGTGCAACTGGTTAGCGTGAAGGGCGCACAAAACGCCGAAACCGTGGATCACGAAACGCTGGAACTTACTGTGGTGTACTCGAGGATTTGATGCAGAACAGTTTCAAAATTCAAAAGCAGCTGATCATCGGCGCATTAGCGGTACTGATCACGGCGGATCTCGCCTTGGCGGCCTACAGCTGGCGACTATCGTCTATCCCGCAGACGCCCAAAGATCAGCTCAGCGGGGAACAACGCAAACTGGAAGTCTTGCGCGCGGACATCCGGCGGGCTGAAGAGATTAAGGAAAGGATGCCGGCCACGCAGCGGGACTGCGACAAGTTTGAACAATCGTTGCGTCCGGCAAATTCCGGATACTCCGGCGTTACAACGGAAATTGGAGCCATCGCCGGCAAGGCTGCGTTGCAGATGGATGGCATCGGCTTTAAGCAGAAGGCTGTGCCCGCGCGAAATCTGGAATCGGTAGATATTGACGCCACGGTGACCGGTGATTACGCGAGCGTCGTGAAGTTCTTGAATGGCCTGCAACGCTCTGAGAACGTCTATGAAGTCGAAGGACTTTCCCTGGGTTCCGATGCCGAGAAAAGTGGCGGCAACGGGCCAGTGCGCGTCATCGTACATATGCGAACGTATTTCCGGACGGTATGACGAAACAACAGAAACAACTCGCCGTGCTCGCCGCGCTGATGGTCGTCGCGGGACTAGTGTGGTATGCCGAAGGCGCCAAGCCTGTTCCGGGAGCGCTCAGCGCACAGGCGGTCTCGCCAAATTACCAGCCGCTGCCGGTGGAAAATCCGGCGCTGCATTGGGATACCCTCGCGCACACGCAGAAGACCGAATACAAGCCTAGCGGCCGCAATCCGTTCAGCATGCAAGCCGCGCCGCCTCCGGTGGATCAATCGGCGAAAAACCCGGAAAAACATTTTATTGCGCAGGGCCCGTTCAAAGAGCCGCCGCCCGTGCCACCCACCTGGCCCGGCAACGTCAGTTTCTTCGGCTATGGCACGGTTCCTAATGGTACGGCGCGGTTGGCATTTCTGACTGTCGATGGAGAAGTGCTGGTGGTGGGCGCCGGAGACACGCTTCTGGGCCACTACCGTATTCTGCAAGTCAATAATGGTTCGCTGGAATTTCAGGATATCAACACCGGCCTTCGCAACACCAAAGCGCTGGACGACAAGGGCGCCGCCCCGCCTTCCGCATGAGCCGCAAGCCCGCAGGATTGAGTCGCCCTCAGCAAGGTTACGCGTTGCTGCTGGTTATGTTTCTGGCCGCCATGTTGGCGGTCGGCACTATGGCTCTTGTCCCCAATATTCTTACCGAGGGCCGCCGCCAGCGCGAAGAGGAAATGATCTGGCGCGGCAAGCAATACATGCGGGGGATCAAACTTTACAACCGCAAACTCGGCCACTATCCCACGGCACTGGACGATTTGACCAAGCCAAAAACCGGCAGCATCCGCTTTATGCGCGCGCCGTACAAAGATCCCATGAACAAAGCCGATGGGACTTGGCGGCTGATTTACGTAGGCCCGGCTGGCCAGTTGATTGGCAGCTTGAAGCCACCGGAGAATCTCCCTGGTGCGGGTGGCTTGGGAACTTCCGCGGCAGCCGTAGCCACCGGTAGCAGTGGTGGCGGGCTTCCCGGTAGCAGCGGATTTTCGAACTCCAGTTCTTTCGGTTCGTCCTCGTTTGGTTCGTCTAGTTCGTTCGGTTCATCAAGCTCATTTGGCTCGTCGAGTTCGTTTGGTAGCTCGAACAGCGGCACCCCGTCAAACGGCTTGGACGCCAACGGTCAACCCGTCGATCCGAACAACGACCCGATGTTGAATCCCACCGGCGCGGCGCTGCAAGAGCAGCCCGAGGTTGTTGGCGGAAACATTATCGGCGTGGGCAGCAAAATCAATCAGCACTCGATAAAAGTGTACGAGAAGGCGAAAAATTATCTATTGTTTGAGTTTGTCTACAATCCCGCTAAAGATGCGGCGGGAGCAATTCAGCAGTTGAATGCTCCTGGCACTGGCGGAATTGGCACGCCCGTCGGTTCGCAACCTGGCACGCAATCCGGCACTCAGCCCGGGGCGCAGCAACCTCCCTTCGGTCAGCCGCCGGCGTCGGCTCCAGAAGGCGCGATTCCGCCCACGCCGCCGCCGCAAAACCCGCCGCAGTGACAGCCGCCCGGGCGCGGCATGCCGTGCCGTTCAAAGCCAACCAACATTAAGGTTTAGTTGACGGATTTACATCCGGCGCAGGGTTCGCTGCTTGCGCAGCTTTCAGCCCGGGAAAAAGTTCCTCGACGTTAAGGCTCTTCTCGCGGCCCGACCTGTCAGTTTCCGACTTTTCGGTCTGCGATTTCGCAGGTTTTTTGGCTATCAAATAATTCTTCTGCACTCGGCGCACGTAGGAAGTCGTTTCGATGTAAGGCGGAATCTGCCCGTACTGCTGCACGCGTTCCGGTCCGGCGTTGTAAGCGGCCAGTGCCAGCCCCATATCGTTGCGGAACCTCTGCAGCAAATCTCCCAGATAGCGCGTGCCGGCGTCGATATTCTGCTTGGGATCGAAAACGTCGTGCACGCCCAGGCGCGCAGCGGTGGAGGGCATCAGCTGCATCAGTCCTCGCGCGTTCTTGCGCGAGATTGCACGCGCGTTAAAATTGGATTCCGTAGCAATCACGCTGCTAATCAAGTCCGCGTCCACATTCCAGCGTGACGCCGCCGTCTCCACCAAATCGCGATAGTGGCTTTTGTCGACCTTTGGCACGGAGGGCGGCACACGCACCGCAAATGTGTCCTCCGGCTCGATGCGCTCCACCTCATCGAATGCCACTTCCACCACGCCGCCCGTCATCTGCAATCGGTACTTGTCTCCCACCAACTGATAGCCGGTAACATTCAACGTCTGCCCGTTTTTCAGAACGACATTGTCCGCCTGCGCCCGAATCGCCCCGCAGCCCAGAACTAACAATCCACCAGCAACCCGCAATGCGAGCCGGGAAGTCCGCAAAAGCCCCGCATGTGCTCCCATTACGCGCAAGAGGCCGCCTCGCTCAACGCAAACCGTTCGATCGCCGCCGCCACGCCACCCTCGTCATTCGAACCGGTCTGGTGCCAGCCATAACACGTCAGCGCCGAAACGCAGTTGCCCATCACCACCGGAATTCCCGCGAAGGTCAGCATCTCCAGATCGTTGTGGTTATCGCCGACCGCCAGAATTTCTTCGCGCGCGATTCCGCGCAGTCTGGACCACTCCGCCAGCGCCACGCCCTTGGTCACGATCGGGCTCAGCACATCGATCATCGCGAAATCCTTGCTCTCGTACCGCGTCACCGCCAGCGCAAACTCCCCGGCGAACGGCGCCACCTGCAGCAACTCTTCCGCCGCGGCCATTTCCGCGATCGACCCGGAAAACATCACCTGGATCGGATCTTCTGTCAGCGCCGCTTCCAGCGGGCGCGATAGCCCGATAAACGCTATATTCCGCGCGTAGTACCCGTAGCGCAGCGTGTCGCTCGGATCGAGCACTTCGAGCATCACCTGTTTTTCCGTCAGCCGGTCAAAAATAAGCGCCGCGCCATCGCGCCACGGTCGCGTCAATTCCAAGACGCGCCGCGCGGTTTCCGTCGCCAGCAAATAGCGCAGGTGCGTGGCGCCATCGGCAGAGCGCACCACCGCGCCATTATTCACAATCATCGTCACAGGGACGCCCAGTTGCTTCGCCACCGGCATCGCGAAGTCATACCGTCGCCCGGTCACCAGCGCCACCTCGATCCCACGGCGCGCCGCCTCTGCAATCGCCATGCGATTCGCTTCCGGTACTTCCCACCGGCTGTTCAACAACGTTCCGTCGATGTCCAAGGCAATCAGCCGCACTGGCATACTCATATTTTACCTTGAATGCCGCACCCATATACCACGCTGTGCCGACACCGCCACGAGAAGCGGCCCGCGCCACAAATACCCGATCGCCCAGTTCCTGAATCCAAATATTCCATATGCTAAGATTTTCCGAGATGACCACCGAGCGCCTCTACTACGATGACGCCTACCAGCGCGATTTCACGGCCACAGTCCTTTCCTGCGAGGCCCTGCCCCCCGATCTGCAAGCCGGCCGCGTCGACCAAACCTACGCCGTAATTCTCGATCGCACCGCGTTATATCCCACTTCCGGCGGTCAGCCGCACGACCGCGGCAAGCTGAACGAAGCAAATGTTTTAGACGTTCGCGACGATGGCGAAGAAATCACCCACATTGTCGACCGTGAATTGGACGAAGGAACCACCGTAACGGGTTGCGTGGACGGCCCTCGCCGCTTCGACCACATGCAGCAGCACACCGGCCAGCACCTGCTCAGCGCGATTTTTCAGGAGCGATCTGGCCTGCCCACCGTTTCGTTTCATCTAGGCGAAGAAGTTTGCACCATCGATCTGCAAGGCCCTGAGCCGACGGAAGACGTCCTCTCCGGAGTGGCACGCGTAGCCAACCGCATCATCTTTGAAGACCGTGTGATTCGTACGCGCTACGCTACGCCGGAGCAACTGGAAGAAATTGGCGTCCGCAAAAAAGTGGACCGGCAGGGCACCTTGCGCGTCATCGAGATCGATGGCACGGACCTGCAGCCCTGCGGAGGCACCCACGTTTCCAGCACCGGGCAGATCGGCCTCATCTTGATTCGCAAGCACAGCAAAGTTCGTCAAGACTGGCGCGTGGAATTCGTCTGCGGTGCCCGAGCAGCCCGCGCTGCCAACGCCGACTTCCACGAGCTCCGCAACGCCAGCAGGGAATTGCGATGCGCACCGCACGAATTGACCTCGGCGGCCACGCGCGTCGCCGCCGATCGCGACAAAAATTTCGCTCAGTTGCACGATGCCCTCGAACAACTGGCCGCCGCCGAAGCCAAACTGGCTCTTTCTTCAGCGCCGCCGCCCAGTGCCGGCGTACGCGTTTTCGAAAGGATCTTCTCCGGTGCGCATGCGGACTACCCAAGCCTTTTCGCCGCCGCCCTATCGAAACACGAAAATGTGATCGCTTTGCTCGCTGCCAGTGAAACCGGCCAGCTTTTCTTCGCGCAGAGTCCCGACGGCAGCGCAGATCTCGCGGCCGTTCTAAAGCAACTCTTCGCCGAATACCCGGGCAAAGGCGGCGGCCAGAAGAATTCTGCCCGCGGCAAACTCTCCGACCCAAGCTCGACCCAAGCCGCCATTTCGCTCGTCAAGAGCCTGCTAGCGGCGTCCTGACCCCGAAAGAGGCGTAAATCGGCCTGCACCTATTCGTAGAAAGGCTGCGCTTGCACTACATAAATTGTTTTAAAGGGAATTTAACGAACCACAAGAATTTTGGTGGACGTGGCCGGGATCGAACCGGCGGCCTCGTCGTTGCGAACGACGCGCTCTCCCAGCTGAGCTACACGCCCACATG
>Ga0210392_10001237_pt1 | contig 13747 bp, 12 predicted proteins | sample IncBWC30OmetaG_FD_161057 | JGI IMG/M metagenome (GOLD analysis project Ga0210392, IMG submission 161057) | Forest soil microbial communities from Barre Woods Harvard Forest LTER site, Petersham, Massachusetts, United States - Inc-BW-C-30-O ...
CCGGCAAAGGGCGCCGCTTCCGCCGCTTCCACCTTCGGCAGAGGCGGCGATGTCGGTGGTTGGAGCGGCATCGCAGCCATTTGTATTTCTCCGATTCCAGTGCCCGGCTTCGTGGTGCCCAAGTTCTCGAAATGGGCCAGACCGAGGAAAAGCGCCAAGGTGAAGCCCGTGCCGATCAGCAGCCCCACAACCTCCTCTTCGGCCGCCTGTCTTGCGCCGCTCACATCCGATAGGGAGGGAAGATGGTTCATGGTCGTGTCGTTCAAGGCCCGTCCGCGCGCACCGTGGCGAACTGCACATGCTGGATCCCTGAACTCTTCGCTTCGGTGTAAACCGTGGCAAAAACGCCGAGATTCGAGGCGCGATCGCCCCGAATGATCACCGTCGGCGAACGCCCGATCGCCGCCTGTTTCAGCACCGACGCGACCTGGTCGGCCTGGATCTCCTGCCCGTCGAAATAGATCCGGTTGTCCGGGGTAATCGCGATCAGCAGCGCATTCTGGTCCGTATTGATTGTGCCGCTCACGTTCGGCTTTTGCACCTCGACCCCCGGGTCGTTGACGAACGCGCTGCTGATCATCAGAAAGATCACCAGCACCATGATGCAATCAACCATCGGCACCATGTCGATGTGCGTGGTTTCAAACCGGCTGTGTCCGTGTCCTTTGCCGATCATGATGAGGCGGCCCGCGCCGGCGGTAGTTCAACGCAGTTCAGCAACGCGACGTGCTTGAGCACCTCACGATGCCCGAGGTAAACAAGCAGCAGGGCAGGCAGCGCCACGAGCAGTCCGGACTCGGTGGTGACCAGCACCTCCGAAATGCCACGGGCCAGGCCCTCCATGGATTTTTCCCCCGCCTTCAGTGAGAGGCTCTCGAATGTCCTGACCATGCCGCGAACCGTGCCCAACAGGCCGAGCAAGGGCGCCGCCGCGATCATGGCGCTCAGCGCGATCCGTTGCTGCCGAAATGACTCACGGATTTCCTCCTGCAGGCGGCGGGCGTTTTCGTGCTGATTCGCGATCACCTCCCGCATCTGGTGCAGCCGGTGCCCGTAGCGGCGCAGGGAGAGCAGCAGCTTGAAACAGCGCGAATAAAGAACCACCGATAGCACCATGATTGCGATCATCGCCGGTCCACCCTTTGCCACGAGTTCGAACAAGGGGGTCATGTAGAAACCGGCTCCTTTTTCGGCGCATGGTCCAGGGCGGCCTTCGCCGTCCCGACCGCTGTCATGAATTGCAACGCGTAGCGCTCGAGCAGCGACAGGTTCCTCTGGATCCGATGGGCGAGAAACCCGTGCGCGACGAGCGTCGGAATCGCCACCGTCAGTCCGAGTTCGGTGGCGACGAGCACTTGCGAAATGCCACTCGACAGCTTGCCGGCGTTGCCCGTGCCAAAGACGGTGATCAGCGCGAAAGTCTTCACCATACCCACGACCGTTCCGAGCAAACCCATCAACGGTGCGGCGGTCGCGATCACCGCCAGCAACGGCAGCCTGCGCTCGTAGTGCAATCGCTGCTCGAGCAATACGGCTTGCAATCTTTCTTCGAGAATGTTCGCGGGTTGATCGGCATGGCGCAACCCGGCCAGGAAAAGCTCCCGCGTCGTGCGCTTGAGCGTGTGCGCCGCCTTCTCCGCTTTCGTCAGCGAGCCGCCTGCGACCAGCTGGAGGAAAGTTTCCACCGCCACCGGGTCATCGATTGCCATCCGCCTGAGATCGAGCACCTTAAGGAGGATCATCAACGCCGCCAGAATTCCCACCCCCACGATGGCAAACGCAACTAATCCGCCCTTTTTAATGTGTTCCCAGGCAGTCCCGGTCGTTTCCTTCAACCGCAAGGCCTTTCCGTCCGAGGCATCCGCGGCGACCGTGCCCGGCTGGCCGCTAAAAAAGCGATTGGCATCCTGCGGCGGCCAGATTGCGAGCGAATAACTGATGGGATACTTCGCCCCTTCCCGTGAGCGCACGACACCGGGTACGCCACCCTGCTCTGGACGGAAAAATGTTTCGGGACCGACGAACGCGAACGTGCCCTGTTTCACCTCGTTTGATTCGCTGATCACGGCGCGGCCATCGGCGCGGTAGCCGCCCACGCCGCGTTCCGTGCGGGCAAAAAGGAAATCGGCCGTGTCCAGCCCCGCGACGCAGGACGAGTCGGCGCCGTTGAGCTGCTCTTGCAGCGCCCGCATCTGGTCGCCGACAAACTGATCCTCGCCGGGCGCCAGCCCGTCTACCGCCGCTTTCAGCCCATCGTGCGCCAAAGTACTGACATAGCTGGTCGTCTGGCGGATCGTGTCCAGCTCCTTCAGCAGCTTACGGCGCTCCTCCGCCGCACCTTCGCTCCGTGTTTCGAGCCGCATCACTTCACTCTCGGCGGCGATGACCCGGTCCTGTGTGGTCCGCATCTGTAACAGCAGCGGCGCCTTTTCCGCGTCGATGCGCGCGCGAGTCTGATTGAGTTCGTCAGCCGCGCGAGTCGAGCGATCGAGATAGTCCGCCTCGGCATTTTGCAGCGCCTGATCCATCGTCTGCGCCCGGAGCGCCGCCACGCTGAACACCACGATCACCGCGGCCAGGATAAGAGTACGGGTTTGCATCGGATTAGTTCTGGTGATTCACGGGGAGCGACCGGGGGACGCTCGCGGGGACGACGACGAAGTCCGGATCGGCCTTGTCGGCGGCGATGTCGATCAACCGCAGAACATTTTGGAATGCCTCGGGTTTCGGTTCCCACCGCCATCCGCCGTCACGGGAAGTGCCCAGCCAGGCCTTGCGAGCCGTACGATCCACGGCGTAACCATAGCTCAAACCCCAGTAGATAACCTCAAGCGATTTGGTTGACGACGTTCCGTCGAGCGCCAGGACATCCTCCCCCACGTTGATGCTCCGGTTGAACTGTGCACACCGGTTCAGCACGTTCATCACGAGCTGCATCCGCTCGCCGGGTGGGAGCGCAGGATTGTCGAGGCTGCGAAACGACATCTCAAGCGCTCCTGACAACAGCGGCGGCAGCGCCGGCCGCAGCGCGACGAGCTTCCCGGTCAGGTCTTTCAAGCGTGCATCGACCACCTTCACTTGGTTGCCCTCCGCCTCGATCTTTGCGCGCAACCCGTCAAGCTCCTCGCGCTCCTTGGCGGTCTTGGCCTTCACCAGATCGCGTTTCTCCTCCGCCGCCACCGCCCGTTCGTTAAGCGCCGCAACCATTGACTCGACCAATGAGCGCTCATTCTGCCACGCGGTCTCCAGACGGACCGTTTCTATCCGCAGCTTCACCCACTGGTCCGCCGATTTTTCGACGGTCTCAAGCGTGTCCGCCGCCGGGCTGAGCGACGGCACCCCTGCGAACACGGCCATGATGAAACATCGCGCCATCATCGATGCCATGAAATCCGCGCGGCGGATGTTCCGTCCGCCCGGATATCCCAAGCCCGTGATTTTAAAAAAATGTTTCATAGACCAGTTTTCTCGTAGAGTTGTGTTCAAGCCATTCTCTCAGATTTACTTTTCGGGTTGCTTGCTTTGCTGAAATTGAGCGTTCAACGACTTCAACTTGCCCAATTGCGCCTCAGCGCTGATGGCCGCGATTTGCTGGGTCGAAAAAACACCCTGGGCCTGGACCATCACCTGATCCCAATTGATAGTCTTCGCACTGGCATTGCCGCCGCCTTGATAGCTGCGGCTAGCGTTGGCCAGGATCATCAACAACTGATTGGCTTGAGTTTCTGTAATTGGGGTGGAGGTCGAGAGGCTCAAAGCATCGTTCACAATGCCTTGTAGTGGCTGGACCCGTTCGAAATCTTGAAATTGCTGAAAACCCTGGTCGCCCAAGATCGATTTTAATTGGTCATCTGGGAGTTGCTCGTCGCCGGGGTAAATACCGTTGGGGCCGACCATAGTGGTCTGAATCCATTGCTCAGCAGTCTGATTCTCCATATCTTCAATTTGAGCAGGCGTGAGTCCGGCCTTTTTAAAAAAGGCGGCATATTTTCGCGCGATTTGAGCTTTCCCTATTTCAAGTAGCATGGGGCGAGCCTGCGGATAGGCGGCCAGGAACGCCTGTCCCGTGGCCATGGCGGCGGTTTTGTCCGTTTTACCGTTCGAGGCTGCTTTAGCATCTTGCTCCGCGCGGGATTGCATTTCGGCGACGGTCTTTTGCAAAGCCGCCCACTTTTTATCGTCGTCCGCTGCGATGCCCGCCAATTCCTGCTGTTTTGCCAAATCGGATTTATGCTCCGCATTTGCCGCGGCCAGCGCTGCCTGTGTTACTGTAAGTGAATTTTGTGCCCGCCAAGCTGCGTTGCCCTCGAAGACGGCTGAACCAACGGCGAACAACGTGACCATGGCGGCAATTCCCAGGCCCAGTTTTGTGGTGCTCATAAAACTAAGGATGCTTTGGGCCGTCGCTAAGGCCCCAACTGAAGGTGCGCTCGCGAGTGCGGCCGTGGCTACGGCGGTTGAGAGCCCGGCCGGAACTGTCGCGACGGCCTGGTTAGCCAGCAACCCCGCCAGCGCCGCGGTCGTGGAGGTAATTCCCCTCCTGGCGAATACCCCGCGCATTTTTTCGAGCGCGCGATCGGCGCGTTTTTGCGCCGTGTCCTCGCTGATATTAAAAAGGGCGCCGATTTCAGAAAATGACTGATGCTCAAAAAAACGCAGCAGGACCACATCGCGGTCACTCTCTTTGAGTTCTTCGATCGCGTCTTCAAGCTCTGGGCGCAGGCGATCCCAATCGGAGGTTGTCGGGCCGAGAGTCAAAAGCTCGGTGATCGCCAGGGCTTGCTGCTCGCGATGGCGTCTTCGTTGCTCGCTGCGGATTACGTCGATGGCTGTGGAGCGAGCCCGGCAGTAAAGCCAACCCGCCAAACTCGACTGAATCTTCAATGAGGCCGCCTTCTGGGCCAGGCCGCTAAATACGGTTTGGGTGACGTCCTCAGCTAAGTGTGAGTCCCCGACGCACCGGAGCGCCGCGGAATAGACGAGGGCTATATGTCGACGCACAAGTTCCGCAAATGCTTCCTGCGATGACTCTTGAGAAAATTGTCGAAGAAGGGTCACGTCATCAATCATTGAGATCATATTCTAGACGTCAGTGTTCATGGATTTCCGACAAAGATCTGGTGCATTCTTTGCGAAACCTCCAGCAGGGGTAAATCCCAAAGGCCAAAGTTACAAACGCCAAATAAATCACAAGAGTTTCGCCGTGGACGACGCGAATAAACGCGGATGAGGCAAGGCCGATTGTCGTTTTGAAATTTTTTTGTGATTTGCTGCGATCGGGAATGTGGGCGGGGTGCCCTCACCTACAACAACAACCCCAGCCAGCCGCTTTGGCGTTTGTGATTTGCGTCGAATAAAGCGCTCCGCGCTTTATTCGACGTTGGCAATTTGTTCGCGCACGCGCTCGAGTTCGTTCTTCAGCTCGATGACCGCGCGGGAAATCTCCAGGTCGTTGGCCTTGCTCCCGACCGTGTGCACCTCGCGGCTGATTTCCTGCAGCAGAAATTCCGACTTGCGCCCGATTTCGCCATCGGACTTCAGCAGCGCCGTGAACTGTTCAAAGTGGCTGCGCAGCCGCGTGAGTTCCTCGCTGATGTCGCAACGGTCGGCAAAAAGCGCGATCTCCTTCAACACGCGCTCGTCGCCCAGGTTGAGCTCGAGCCCGGCCTCGCGCAGGCGCTTGAGCAGCTGGTCGCGGTAGGCCAACGCCACCAGCGGCGCGCGCGCCGCCACGGTTGCAACGTGTCCGCGCAACACCGCCAGGCGCGCCTCGAAATCCTTCAGCAGCGTCGCGCCCTCCTGCGCCCGCATGGCCGCAAACGCCCGCAACGCCTCCCCGAGCGTGGCCATCGCGGTCGGCCGCGCTTCTTCCGCCGCCGGCAGCGCCGTGGCCTTGCGCTGCGCGCTGGCCACCTGCCAGAGCAGTTCCGGCGTGGCCTCGAACGCCATCCCGCGCCGGGTGGCAAACTCCTTCAACCGGTCGAGCGCGGCATTCGCCGCCGCCTCGTCCCACGTCGCCGGGCCGGCGCCGTTTGCACCAGTCAGCTCAAAATCCACATGCACCTTGCCGCGCGAGGCAAATTTCCGCACGAGTTCGCCCACCGCCGGTTCGAGGCTCTCCCACTCGCGCGGTTGCGACACCGTCAGGTCGAGCGTCTTGCGATTCACGGAGCTGACCTGCACGGTGAGTTCGTGGGCACCGAGGGCCGCCGTCGCCCGGCCATATCCTGTCATGCTTTGCATGACAGAAATTCCAAACACCAAACCATCAAACGACAAACAAAACTTAAACAATCAAAGCTCATTTGAATTTCTTGATCCCTTGCTTTTTCAGCCATCAGCTTTCTTTGGCGTTTGGATCTTTGGGATTTAAGAAGCCTGCTTCTTGATCAGCGCGGCGACCTGCTGGACATCCTTGTCGCCGCGGCCGGACAGGTTGACGATGATGATCTTATCCTTCGGCAACAAAGCGGCGCGCTTCAACGCACAGGCCAGCGCATGCGAGCTTTCCAAGGCCGGGATGATCCCCTCCATCTTCGCGCAGAGCTGGAACGCCGCGAGCACCTCGTCATCCATGGCGTAAGTGTACTCGATGCGCCCGCGGTCGCGGTAATAAGCGTGCTCCGGTCCCACGGCCGCATAGTCGAGGCCGGCGCTGACCGAATGAGTCGAGTCGATCTGCCCGTCCTGGTTTTGCAAAATGAACGTCTTGCAGCCCTGCAGCACACCGAGGTGCCCCGTTTCGAAACGCGCCGCGTGCTCGCCCGGCGTGATGCCGCGCCCGCCCGCCTCCACCCCGATCATTTCCACGGAGATTTCGTGGAGAAAATCGTAAAACAACCCGATGGCGTTGCTGCCGCCGCCCACGCAGGCGATCAATTCGTCGGGCAGCCGTCCCTCGCGCGCCATGATCTGTTCGCGCGCCTCCTCGCCGATGACGCGGTGAAAATCGCGCACCATCATCGGATACGGGTGGGCGCCATAAACCGTGCCGAGAATGTAGTGGGTCGTGCGCACGTTGGTCACCCAGTCGCGCATGGCCTCGTTGATCGCATCCTTGAGCGTTTTCTGGCCGGCCTCGACGCCGCGCACCTCCGCGCCCATGAGCCGCATGCGAAAAACATTCAAGGCCTGCCGCTCCATGTCGACCGCGCCCATGTAAACCACGCACTCCAGCCCGAATTTCGCGCAGACCGCGGCCGTGGCCACGCCGTGCTGGCCCGCGCCCGTCTCGGCGATGATGCGCTTCTTGCCCATGCGCAGCGCGAGCAGCGCCTGGCCGATGGTGTTGTTGATCTTGTGCGCGCCCGTGTGCAGCAGGTCCTCGCGCTTGAAATAAATTTTTGCCCCGCCGCAATGCTTCGTCAGCCGCTCCGCGAAATAAAGTTCCGTCGGCCGGCCGGCAAATTCCTTCAAATGCTGCTTGAGCTCGGCCCGGAACGCGGGATCGGCCTGGGCCGCGGTGTAAGCGGCGCCCAAATCCTCGAGCGCAGTCATCAGCGTCTCCGGCACATACACGCCGCCATACATTGCGAAGTGGCCGGCAGCGTCGGGCACGGAGGTGCGGTCAATTTGCGGATCGATAGCAAGGGCAGCCATGGTCGGTTGAGCGTGCGAAAAAACGGCCCGGGTGCAAGCGCGGCGGCGGGTCAAAGCAACAAGTATCAGGTGGCAAGTAACAAGAATCCAAACCTCCGCCGGACGCTTGATAAGCGGTCAGCCAGATTTTTTGCCACGAAAGATCACAGAGAACTCAAAGAAAAATGGTTCTCTGTGTTCTTTGTGATCCTTCGTGGCTACACTAATTTTAAAACTGCCCTGGCGGCGGGTCGTTCGAACGTAGGGTTACATTCCCAGCACGGTCTAAACCTGTCACCGCTCCTTCGTGCTTGGCTTGGGCGCGGCTTCCACCCAGGTTAGCCCCCTGTCGTCCAGCCGCCATGCAACCTGATATTTTATGGCTCGTCCGCCTCAGCCTTGACCAGGGATTGATCACGCCCACCCAGGCCGCGCAGGTTCGTCGTGAGCTCGGTGACTCAGCCGAACTGGTGGATTTCGCCCAAAAACTTATCGATGACGGCATCGTCAGCGACGGGGCCATGATGGAAAGAATCGCCAACCTGGCCTTTGCCAAAGGCCAGGAAGGCCCACCCCTCAGCGATCCGTTCGATGAAACCGAAGCCGTGGTTCCGCCCTCCCCGCCGGCTGCACCCAAGCCGGCGGCGGCAGCGACCGTCCCACCCAAGCCAGCTTCTCCCCCGCCGGCCGCGTCCAAGCCAATCGCGTCCAAGTTTCCCTTCGAGCAAATCGCAAAGCTGGATGACGCCGCGCTGGCTGCCGCGTTCCGCGAATTGTTGCGCGGCACGGCGGACTTCGGTGCGAGCGACCTGCATCTCTCGACCGGCGCGCGGCCGTTCCTGCGCAAAAACCGGGTGCTTTCATTCCTCAGCGAGCACATGCTCACGGCCGACGACGCGCTGCGCCTCAACACCGTGCTGCTCTCCGCCGACCAGCGGAAAAAATTCCTCGAGAGCCGCGATTATGATTACGCCCTGGCCACGAGTGCCGCCAACCGCTACCGCGTGAACCTCATGTTCCATAAACTGGGCGCCGCCGGCGTCTACCACATGGTGCCCACGCAGGTGAAGTCGCTCGCCGATCTCGGCTTCACCGCGCACCTGGAAACGCTGAAGCGGCTTCTCTCCTACCACAACGGGCTCATTCTCATCACCGGCCCGGTCGGCGCAGGCAAGACCACCACGCTTGCCTCCATGGTCGCCTATCTCAACCAAACGCGGGAGGACCACATTATCACGGTCGAGGACCCCATCGAGGTCGTGCAACCCGCGCAGGGCTGCAATGTCACCCAGCGCGAGGTCGGCGGGCATACGAAATCATTTGCCACCGCGCTCAAGGGCGCGCTCCGCGAGGATCCCGACGTGATCGTCATCGGCGAGCTGCGCGACCTCGAAACCATCGAGATGGCCGTGAGCGCCGCCGAGACCGGCCACCTCGTCATCGGCACGATGCACACCAGCGATGCCGCCACCACGCTTAACCGCCTGCTCGATGTCTTCCCGCCCAGCCAGCAGACGCAGATTCGCGCCACCGTGGCCGAGAGCCTGCGCGGCATTGTCTGCCAGCGCCTGCTCTCCGCCACCGACGGCAGCCTCGTGCTCGCGTGCGAAATCCTCATTAACAACGTCGCCATCGCCGCCCTTATCCGCGATGGCAAAACCACCGGGCTGCGCAACACGATGGAGACCGGCCTGAAGGACGGAATGTGCCTGATGGACAACGTCATCTTCAGTCTCTGGCAGGAGCACAAGGTGGCAAAGGAACTCGCGCTTGCCAGCATCTCCAACCGCGTGCTGCGGGCCAGGATCACCTAACATGCCCGCCATCGACCAACTCCTTCGCACCATGCTGGAAAAGGGCGGCTCCGACCTGCACCTCACCGTCGGGCTCCCGCCCAAGGCGCGCATCGCCGGCGGGCTCCAGCCCATCGCCAAAGAACCGCTCAGCGCCGGGATGATCGAGAAATATTTAAAGGAAATCTGTTCCGAAAAACGCTGGGCCGATTTTCTCGAGCGCCACGACCTTGATCTCGCCTATGAGGTGCCCGGTCTTGCCCGCTTCCGTGGCAATTTTCTCTACAACCACTGGGGCCAGGCGGCGGTCTTCCGGCAGATCCCGGTGAAAATCCTTTCGTTCGACGACCTCAAGCTGCCCCCGGCGCTGAAAAAATACTGCCATCTCACGGAAGGCCTCGTCCTCGTCACCGGCCCGACAGGCAGCGGTAAATCCACCACGCTCGCGGCCATGATCGATTACATCAATTCGAACTTCTCGAAGCATATCATCACCATCGAGGATCCGATCGAGTTTGTGCACCCGGTGAAAAAATCCGTGATCATCCACCGCGAGGTGGGCGAGCACACGTCGTCCTTCGCCGCTGCGCTCAAGGGGGCGATGCGCCACGACCCGGACATCGTGCTCCTCGGCGAAATGCGCGAGCTCGAAACCATCAAGCTCGCGCTTGGCTGCGCGTCCATGGGCATGCTGGTCTTCGGCACGCTCCACACCAACAACGCGCCGAAAACCGTCGATCGCATCATTAATGCGTTTCCGGCCAATGAGCAGAACCAGGTTCGCGTCATGCTGGCCGGCTGCCTCGCCGGCGTGGTCTCGCAGCTCCTGTGCAAACGCCTGCCCAAGGGACGCTGCGCCGTGCACGAAATCCTGCTCCAGCATGAGGCGCTGGCCAATACCATCCGCAGCGGACAGATTGCCAACATCCGCGCCATCATCGAGGGCGGATCCGCCGAAGGCATGATCACGATGGACCAGTGCCTCATCAACCGCGTGCAAGACGGCAGCATTGCGGCCAAGGAAGCCTACATGAAGGCCACGAACAAGGCGGTCTTTGCGTCCATGCTCAAGCCCGGCGACCTCGACGTGAAGGATTAGGCTCCCGACGGGAAAAGTGACAAGGATCAGGTCAAATCGTTCTCGTTCTCATACTCGTTATCATTCTCTCGGTTGCATTGAATCGAGTATGATTAGGAGAACGAGTATGAGAACGATTGGGCTGCCCCTCATACCCTTTTGACCGTCACGAGTGTGAAGTCGTCCCGTTGCTCCATGCCTTCGCTGAAGCGATGGACGCTTTCCAAAATGCCATCGTTGATCTCGCGGGCGCTGCGGTCGTGCAGCGTGCGCACCACGTCGGCCAGGCGGCTGCCGGAAAATTCCTTTTCCTCCTCGTTGGGTGCCTCGGTCACGCCGTCGGTATAAAGCACGAGCACGTCACCGACGTCGAAACGCTCGACGCGATCGGTGATGACCGCGGAGAAAAGCTCATCATCGACCATGCCCAGCGGCATGCCTTCGCTGTCGACAAACTCGCTGGCATATTGCCCGCTGGCGCGGTCGCGCCGCACGAACAGCGTCTGCTCGTGGCCGGCGCGGGCGAACGTCACCGTGCCGGCCATGGCATCAATCACGGCATAGGTCATCGTAACGAACATATCGCGCTGGAGGTCGCCGCTGAGCACGCGGTTGAGCTCGATCAGGGCCTCCGCCGGCGAGTAATGGCGCGGGGCGATCTGTCGGAGATTGGCCCGGCAGATGGCCATGAGCAACGAAGCCGGGATGCCCTTGCCCGACACGTCGGCCACGGCGACGCCCAGCCGCGCAGCCGAGAGCGGAAAAAGATCGTAGAGATCGCCGCCAATTTTCTGCGCGGCCAGGTAGCGCGCATCGACATCGAGGCCGGCGATGCGCGGCGCACTGCGCGGCAGCAGCATTTTCTGGATGCCGCTGGCCAGCGAAAGATCGAGGTCAAGCTGGCTTTTCTCGATCTGGAAATTGAGAAACTCGGCGTTGTGCAACGCGAGCGCGGCCTGCTCGGCCAGCGACTGCACGAGGGAAAAATCCGTCGCGCTGAACGGCAGGCCGTCGGCGGGATTCGTCACGGCGAGCACGCCGAAAAACCGGTCGCGAAAAATCAGCGGCACGGCGATAACCGACTTGACCGCGAGCGCAGGATCGTCGTGCCGGACGATGCGTGGGTCGGCGGCGGCATCGGTGATAAGCTCGCCCCGGCCCGTCTCGGCCACGCGGCCGACAATGCCGTCGCCCACCGGAAACGTCTCGGAACGCAGCACCTGTTCGATGAATTTCGCGCGCGTCGTGAGCTTGTCCCGGATCACCTCGGGCAGCGGGCGGTGCGGCGGGAAAAGTCCCTCGAGCGCAACGCCGCGCATCTGGTTGTCGGGGGTTTTCTCGAAAATACAGGCACTGAGCGCGCCGGTGCTGAGGATGGCCGCGTGGACAATGCGCTGGTAGAGGATGGTGCGCGAGGGGTTGTCGGCCAGCGCCTCGGCCATCTGGTGCATGAAGTCCAGGACGATGCGGTTTTCCTGCGCGAGGATCTGGCGCTGCTCATCAATCCGGTCGGCCTCGCGGCGCGTGCGCACGAGGAGCACAAGCATGGCCAGAACACCAGCGACGAGACCCAGGCAAAGAAAAAGAAACCACATGTTCGCGTAAACTGAGCGATAAGTGAGGCAAGCCCGGGCCGTTCGCGCAATGACGGAAACGCAGGAAATTTTGGCGTCCGAATTGTTTGAGTAAAACCGCACCCTATTGTTGGCATGCGTTATTGGTAGGGTCCGTTGTCGTCAACGGGCGGCTGGGGGCAGCCGCCCCTACCACGACCCCCCGCAGTATTTTCCAATTCTACGCCGCCGGCGGCTTTGGCTCCGGATTGGTATCAGGAAATAAAATCGTCGGCTGGATACTGGGGATCTCCTCGGGCGGCGCGGCCACGTGAATCATCGGCGCTATAGTTGGCTCGGCTCGTTGGGGAACAGTCGGCGGTGGCACGCGAACCGCAGGGGGCTTTTTCGCGGCAATTTTAGCTGTTGGCTTCGGCGCGGCGGGTTTCGTAACCATCGGTTTTTTACTACTCACGCTCAGGGCCTTTTTGCGAGCGGCCACGCGTCGCTTCTGGGCCGCCCGAGCCGCCTTGAGGAGCGCCTTTTTCAAGGCCTTGAGTTGCTTGCGAGCTTCCTTGGCCAGTTTCTTCGCTTTTTTGAAAACTTTGCGCGCACTTTTCAAACCGGCCTTGGCAGTCTGCGCGTGAGTCTTCGTGGCTTCGGCCCGTCTCTGGGCCAGGGCAATCTTCGACTTCAATTCCTTGCGTCTGGCCCCTGCCCCGGTCCGACCGCTGTCTTTCTGGCGGTTTTTCATGCTGGAAATTTTATTTGTGGTGGCACCGGTATGATCAAAAGCCGGCCTGCAACCGGGTTATGCCGCGTCCGAATCCCCGTCAACTTTTAAACGACACTTATTTGCGGCACAGGTGCCATTGGCACCAGCTTCATCCATCGTACTAGTACTCATTATCGTTATCGTTCTCCTGTAAATTAGGCTCCCGAGAGAACGAGAACGATTAAGAGAATGAGAACGATTTTCCGCAGGAGGCCAGTCGCCCGTCACGACTGCTCCGTGCGGCTCTTCAAGAATGCCAGCACGTCCTGGAATTTGCCGCGGTTGTTTTCGTCCACGCTGATGAGATTCTCGTGCGCCTCGAGCACGAGGCGGGCGTTTTCAAGTTCGCCGCGGTCGGGACAAGGGAGCGCGGTGGGCGGGTTGCCAGACGTCAGGGGCATCTCCCCGCCGTCGACGGTCAACAGGCGATGCAGGCCGAGGTTGCGCACGAGTTCGAGGTTGCGCGGCCCGATGCGCGCCAGCACGAGGCTGCCGGGCGGGTTATTTTTTCGGAGGGCCAGCGCCGCGCCGGCGAGCACGCCGAGAAAGGTGCTGTCCATGCTCGTGCAACGCTGAAAATCGATGACGAAACGGGTTTTCCCCTGGCGCAGCATTTCGTCGACGAAATCGTGCAGGCAGGCGCTGTTTTGAAAGGACGCCCGGCCCTCGATCCGCACCAACACCGGGTTGGAATGGGCATCGACAAAGTAAATGGATTTGGCGCTGTCGGACATTGAGACGGTACGGAGTTTAACGCAAAGGCGTTAAGATGCAAAGACGCGAGCTTGAGACAAGCCCGCGTCATTACGGTTCATTGATCAGGTTTTTGCCAAAATTTGGCGCAAGACAAAAGGCAGGATGCCGCCATGCCGGTAATAGTCGATCTCAATGGGCGTATCGATGCGGCAACGCACGGGCACGTCGAGCTTTTCACCGTTTTTGCGCGTGACCCGCAAAGTGAGATCCTGCT
>Ga0210392_10001238_pt1 | contig 13747 bp, 10 predicted proteins | sample IncBWC30OmetaG_FD_161057 | JGI IMG/M metagenome (GOLD analysis project Ga0210392, IMG submission 161057) | Forest soil microbial communities from Barre Woods Harvard Forest LTER site, Petersham, Massachusetts, United States - Inc-BW-C-30-O ...
ACAACACTGTTTGTAAGCTGCTGTTGAACGCCAGCGTTGTACTGCAATGAATATGGAATCTTATTATCCGGATTCGCTCCATAACTCGCATAGGGAGCCAGCCCACCAAGGAGGGAGGATGCTGGCGGCAGATTCCCCAGATATGTAGTTGGAACTCCCAGGTCAAGACTTGTGAGGTTGGCCGCAATGCCGCTGGGCCAAGAGAGACGTATATTTTGATTCTCTTGCACCAGCGTGTTGTTGTGATCGTCTAGCATGGCAAACGCCGCGTGGACGATGGTTCGATTCGAGGCTTGGTAGGTCAGACCGAAACGTGGCTCCCAGCCATTGTACTGAGGCTTGAAATATCCTTTGTCTCCTGTGGCGCTTGGAAAACTAGGCGGCACAGGCCCAGTGACAATAAACTGCCCATTCAGAACGTTGAGGCCGGAAACGATCTTGTGATAGTTCGGCGGAGCCACATAGTCCCACCGAATACCCGCAGTCAGCACCAGTTTTTTCGTCGCTTGCCATTGATCCTGACCGTAAACCCCGTACCAATTGACAGTTTGATCTGCGCCCGTGTTTCCGACCCAGGGGCCATAGCTGTCTGGAGTACCCAGCAACAAACTGGCTGGTCCAAAACCTGTGGGGCCTGGTGTTGCACCCTGAGCGGTAGCGTTTTGCGTGAAGCCCATACCGGCTCCCCAGCCATCGTCATAGCTGCGAACGTGATAGTAGAGTCCTCCCACACCCAACGTGTGGTTGCCGACTACTTTTGAAAGGTCGGCATGGTAATCCATCGTCTCCTGTGGCCCGAGGGGTATGGCAAACTGGTTGACTCCGCTAAAGCCATTCGAGACGGAGACTTGAGGCCCTAACTGGATGCCGTCATGCTCTGGCGCAGCCTCCGTGAAGTCGATGGAATCCGTAAAGGCAGTTCCTGCGGCCTCATCGTTGCTTGCGAAATTTACGTAAGAGTAGCCGTAGCGAAAGTTCAGAATGGTCTTGGGATCAAAGATGTGTGTATACCCGACTGCCGCCTGCTGCCCATAGTTGCTCAACGTATGAACGTACGACGGGAAATCCTGAGGGCTGGTTTTGTTCTGATTTGATCGATTGAATCTCAGGAAGATGCTGTCGTTCGGCGTGATCTGATGATCGAGTCGGAAACCGAAGATATCACTGTCCGTAGTGGTAGCGCCGGAGAACTGGAAATTCGGCAGTACTCCCTCGGCGACATTCAGGTTTGGAGCTGGATAATATTTCTGCAGTATCAGCAGGCTCGCTGGATTCAACCTATTCGTGGGTATTTTGTTGTCCGGAAATGGATCCCGCAAAGATTGTCCGGGATTCGCCGGATCCGGTCGGCTCGTAAACGGGTCGTATATTTCATTCGCATATTCGGGACGTCCCAGACTGTCCACTCCTACTTGCGCGCCCAGCACTCCGGAGAAATCCCCGCTCATCATTGCCGGAGTCAGTGTGCTGGCCAGAGTCGTAGTGCTCTGAGCTGAGCGAAAGCCCTCCCAGTAAAACGAAAACCACGTTTTGTCTCTTCCGTTGTAAAGGTGAGGCACAGCGATTGGGCCACCAAAATAAACTCCGTACTGATTCTGGCGGTAAGGAAGTCGTTCTGTTTCAGGGAAGGTTTGGGCGTCCAGAATATCGTTCCGGAGAAATTCCCACAGCGCGCCGTGAAAACTGTTCGTCCCGGAACGGGTTACCAGATTGATGTTTGCGCCAGAAGAGATCGCGAACTGCGCATCTGTGATATGCGATTGCACATTGAATTCCTGAATGGCATCCGGCGGCGGAGCAATCACCCACGTATTCGTGTAGGTTGCATTGTTCAGCACCCCGTCCATGGTGAAATTATTCTGCTCTCCTCGTTGTCCATTCACGGATGGGCTGATTCCGCCTGCTCCCAGGGCGACGGTAAACGCACTCTGCTGGCCATTCTCCTGTGGCGCAGCTCCGGGAGTCAGCAGAGTAAGCTGGGTAAATTCACGTCCGTTGAGCGGTAGATTTACTGTTTCATCGTGGCTCACAACATTCGTCAATGTTGCCGAAGTCGTGTTCAGGAGAGGGGCCGCTCCGGTCACTTCCACGGTCTGAGCGGTCGAGCCGACCCCAAGTTGAAAATCGAGCGTCACACTCTGGTTCACCTGGAGCTCGACGTTGTCCCGGCTCACCGAGGCAAAGCCTTCCTTGCTTACATTGATCTTGTAAAGGCCCGGAGGCAATTGCGGGAGGATATAAGTGCCGCTGCTGTTGGTAGTCGTCACACGGCTCAGGCTTGTGTTCTGATTCGTGACACTAATTTGCGTACCAGGTACAAAGGCGCCGGACGAATCTGTAACTGCGCCGGTAATAAGTCCGTTTGTTGTCTGTGCCGACGCGTATGTGAGGAAAAGAAAGCCGAGAACAGCAAAACAGCTAAGCTGCTTCAGCACTTTGTTTAGCGTTTTTCCAGCGATCGAAACTTCCGCATTTCCGGTGGCAAGGCTAGCGCAGTTTTTCCTAAGGCTATCTCTCATTCGACGATTCATGGTTTGCCTCCTAAAACACCACAAGTTGGGGTTTACCAATTTCCCTGTTGCCGGCAAGCGGTGCCGACTTTTCCCGAAACAGGGGACTGTCATCTTTCAACGTGCAATCTCGGATTGCAGCCAGAAATGGCAAATTAAGCCCTCGGTGAAGCTGCAGAGCAAAGTAGTCCATTTGTTTCTTTATTGTCAAGATGACAATAAAAACGTCGTTTATATACCATTAAACATCCATTCATGATCGATAGTTGCCATTTCGAAATAATATGCACTAGTGTACCCTTGTCTGGAACCACTGCTCGACATCGGCCCGCCCCATGTGCACAACGGATAGGAAGTAGCTATGAAAGGCCAAACGGGGCTGATCGATGAAGGTTTTAGCGATTGATTTAGGCGGGACTCATGCAAACTGTGCGCTGGTGGGAGATAAAAGGGTGGTCTGCTCCGAGGTCGTCCAAACCAGCGGGAATAAGGGGCTCAAGTTGATGCTCCCGACCTTGGCAAAAACACTGAAAAATCTGGCTTCTTACGAAAGGCCGCACTTGAATGATTTTGCCGGTATCGCGATCGGCTTTTGCGGATTGGTCGATGGACTTGCGAACCGTATCGTCTCGACCAACGCCAAATACGAAGATGCTCCCGATCTGGATTTGCAGGCATGGGCTTATGAGGAGTTTGATCTGCCGTTGTGGCTGGAAAACGACGCGCGCATGGCGCCATTAGGAGAATGGTACGCGGGAGCTGCTGCAGGCTTTGACGATGTTGTGATGGTTACACTGGGCACGGGAATTGGCGGCGCCGCAATGATCGGCGGTCGCTTGTTGATCGGTAAGCATTTCCAGGCAGGTTGTCTCGGCGGTCATCTAGCCGTACGGCTGGATGGAAGACTCTGCACATGCGGCGCGATTGGCTGTGCCGAATCAGAGGCGTCCGGAAGGTCATTGCCCAGAATATGCTGCGAGTGGCCAGGATTTGAAACGAGCGCTTTAGCCGACGTAGATCTGAACTTCGAAGTCCTTCTCCGATGCGCCGATGCCAGTGATGCTGTAGCCCTCTGCGTTCGTGAACATTGCATGAAGGTATGGGCAGCAAACGCTGTCTCTCTCATCCATGCATATGATCCGGAATTGCTGGTATATGGTGGTGGCGTCACGCGCAGCGGCAACACGGTCGTGAACTATGTGCAGGACTATGTGACGCTGCACGCATGGACGCCACCGGGCAAAGTGCAGGTTCTCGCAGCACAGATCGACGACAAAGCGGCAATGCTCGGAGCAGTGCCACTGATTGCGGAAGGTACGCGGAGCAAACTCAATGTACGATAGCTGTCCTTATATTCCCGTTTCATCCAGCCCTGATGATTGCCGCAGAGGATGGGATGAGATCGCTAATGCGTTGCGCAGCTGCATTGACGGCAGCCGACGAATCGTCTGTGTCGAGTGTTATCCAGGTGTGTTTGTGCATGACGTGAGCGATCGTCTGTCGGCACTCCTGAAACCATTGCGAGTGATTCTGGCCGACGATCTCTTTCTGGCCTCCACGGAATTGAATCACCGTGTGGCTCCCATGCTGACCGATGATCCTGTCTTCGGAGTCATGAACAGCGTAGAGGTTGAGAGCTACTTTGATCCGGAGAAATTGCGTGCTGCCCGGCAGAGTATTGAGGATGTCACTGCGGGGCTGGTTCTGGTCATCGGCTCAGGCGCGGTCACGGTAGCGCCCCATTATGACTTGCTGGTATATGCGGATCTTGCTCGATGGGAAATTCAAAAGCGCCAGCGGCGCGGCGAAATTGGCAATCTGGGAGCAGACAATAAAAGTGACTCTCCCGCACAGAAGTACAAACGCGGCTTTTTTCTCGATTGGCGCGCGGCCGATCGCGTGAAAGAGCAGTTGTTGCCGCTCATCGACTTTGTACTCGATACCAACGCCCCCGACGATCCCAAGTTGATCTCTGGAGAAGCAATGCGCAGCGGCTTGCAAATCGCGACCCGGCGTCCCTTTCGCGTAGTCCCTTTCTTCGATCCCGGGCCTTGGGGCGGTCATTGGATGGAACGGACTTTCGGCCTGCCGAACGATGTCCCGAACTACGCGTGGTGTTTTGACTGCGTTCCGGAAGAAAACAGCTTGCTCCTCGGATTCGGAGGTGTGCGTGTCGAAATTCCATCGATCAACCTGGTCCTTGCGCATCCGCGGGAACTGTTGGGAGACTACATCTACAAGCGGTTTGGAGCGGAATTTCCCATCCGGTTCGATCTACTCGACACAGTAGGGGGAGGTAACCTGTCGCTTCAGGTACATCCATTGACGAAATATGTGCGTGAGCGTTTCGGGCTGGCCTACACGCAAGACGAAAGCTACTACCTGCTGGACGCCGAGGCGGACGCGTGCGTGTATCTGGGAATGAAAGAGGGCATCGACCCACGTTCGATGCTTGATGATCTCAAGGCTGCCCAGAATGACGCTAAAGACTTCGATGCAGAGCTCTATGTGAATAAATGGCCAGCCTGCAAACATGATCACTTTCTCATACCTGCTGGAACTGTGCACTGTTCCGGCGAGGGAAGCATGGTTCTCGAGATCAGTGCGACGCCATACATCTTCACCTTCAAGTTGTGGGATTGGGGCCGCATGGGCCTGGATGGCCGGCCACGCCCAATTCATCTGCAGCGCGGCGCTGAGAACCTTCAATGGGATCGGACGACACGATGGGTGAAAGATTCCCTAATCAATCGAGTAGAAGAGATCGCTATTGGCAATGGTTGGCGCGAAGAACGTACGGGACTCCACGAGCTTCAATTTATCGAAACACGGCGTCACTGGTTCACGAGCGAAGTGCCACACCAGACAAATGGAACTGTCAATGTTCTGAATCTGGTAGAGGGCGACGAGGTCATCGTTGAAAGTCCCGGCTCAGACTTCGGGCCGTTCGTGGTGCACTACGCCGAGACGTTTATCGTGCCCGCACAAGTGGATTCATATACGATCCGTCCTCATGGAAATGCCAAGAGTAAACAATGGGCTACCGTCAAAGCGTTTGTCCGACAGCAGGATGAAGGCTGATACCAGTGGACGTCCGCCTCCTTATTCTTCAAATTACCGTATCGCGCGCAATTTCACTGGCACGCTTCACAAACTCTAGGGCTTGAAGGATACCCATAAGTCAGCAAAATGGGCGGGGGCGGATACCCACTGAACTGAATCAGGATTTCCCACGAACTGCTCATAAATGGGAATGGTTCCGGATATTCCCAGTTCCTCATAGGAGCGAGCTTGCCTCCGCACCAGTGAACTCGTCTTATAACGCGGATTGGGCTCCCAGGAGATTCCATTTTTTCTGTCCAGCACCGGGAACCATGCCAAGCCGCCGCGTGCTCGCACTTCGTCATAAACGAAGCCGTATTGCCTGTCGCAGCAGGCGGCGAAGACCATAGGCGCATCGGGATCCACATTAATGACACAGTGTGCCCATGAGGGAGGTACTACGACCTGGTCACCCGGCCCTGCTTCAACGGCAAAACAGTCGCCCGGATCGTCCGCGGCATATTGTTGGACATACACAATCGCTCGGCCTTGCCATATTTCAAAGAGTTCTGGTGCAGACCAGCCAGAATGTTGGGAGACCGCGTGTATATGGCCCTGACTGCGAACCGGTTCTTGCCCAAGTCGTCCTGCCGAATAGGCCACAACACCAAACAGAAGCATTCGGCGATGAAGCTCCGCCCGATGCTCCCGTCGTCCGATATCCATCGCAATGCTGTATACAGGATCAGGCCCTTCACACTCAGGATCGCGCAAGCTGACCCGGATTGAATTCAGTCGCCGGTATTCAGGTTTTGGGCCGAACACTTCCTGGTCATATTCAAAAACCCTGGCGTTGTTGTCCCAGCGAACGCCAAGGCCTGAATCGAAAGGCATCCAGTTTCTCCTGTTTCGTCGCTCTACTTCTCAGCCGCCTTTGGCTCTTCCGTGACAACTTCCGCCACATTATTCCGCTGCAATACGCGCGCGCTGAAGTGTTCTGCAGCAATTGTGCCGTAGTCATGACCCGCATCGCTCGGCCAGCACGCCCAAAATAAGAGTGGTTTGCCGCCGGTATTAATCGTGCGGTGCGCAGTATAGCCAGGAATGTAGTGGAGCGAACCGGGAAACATGATTTCCACTCTGGCCAGACGATTTTCATCCATGAGCATGAGCATGCCTTCGCCTTGAACTGTGGTGTAGTATTCCCCGCGATTCCGTTTGGCATGGAAATGTCCCCGAGTCATGAAGTATTCGTCGCCAACCCGGCCAGCCTCTATCCGCGTAGAACCCCAGAACAATCCGCCTTCTGTTTCCTGTGGCACCAGCTCCTGCCACTGAACGGTATAAACAACAGTGCCTGGATCAGTGGCGAGCCATGCCTTCCGGTCGTGGAATACACCGCCCAGTTGGCCAAGCGTCTTCACGGAACTAAGAATCGGCCGTCCGTGCATGTTGCCTGTGGACCAGTCGATGTGGACCGTGCTGCCGGAAGCTGTTCTGCCGGATAAGTTCATGTGTCGTGCAAGAATATCGCCGTAACTCGCAGAGACACAAGCAAAATGCTCGGAAAAGTTACGAAATAAGCGCAAATCGTTCATAATTAGTTTCGATATCAGATAATACGGTTGACTTGGGTGCAAACGAAGAATTAAGAGTTAGAACATCCCTTTCGTGTCCCTTTGTGTTTTTGGAGATTGAATGTCCAATCGCGCCACCTTATCGTTGCCCGGAAAAATTACGCGTAGGGCTCCACGAGCATATGTGTGGATGGTTGCTTCGGTGGCTGCCATCTCAGGGTTTCTCTTTGGCTTCGACACCGCGGTGATCAATGGCGCGCTCGTCTTTTTGCGCAGAGAGTTCGCGCTCAACAGCCTGCTCACGGAGATCGCGGCCAGTTCCCTGTTGCTGGGCTGTCTCATTGGTGCGGCAGGCGCAGGCACGTTCAGTGATCGCCTGGGTCGGCGCAGGAGCCTGATGGGAGCCGCGCTGCTCTTCAGCGCATCGGCGATCGGCAGCGCCTTCGCCAATAACTTCACTGTCTTTTCACTAGCAAGACTTGCCGGAGGACTAGCGATCGGGTTGGCATCTGCATTGACGCCGGTTTACATCTCGGAGGTCGCTCCGCGAAGCAGCCGGGGACAGCTCGTGTCACTCAATCAGTTGGCAATCGTGATCGGTATACTGGCGGCGTACTTGACGAATTGGCAGCTTGCGGCACTGGGCGACATCAGCTGGCGTTGGATGTTTGGCGTTGCCGCGATCCCCTCGGCTGGATTTCTCTTTGGTCTCCTGTTCATTCCCGAAAGCCCTCGCTGGCTGATCAATCGCGGACATCGCGAAGAAGGTTATGCGGTTCTCGAGAAGATAGCTGGGGCAGAAGGTGCGCAGACTGAACTGATCGCGATCGAATTTGCGATCGCTGAAACCTCCGGCGATCCGGGAGAACTTTTCTCCTCGGGTATGCGCATGCGCGTGTTTGTTGCTGTATCACTTGCCGTCCTCCAGCAGATTTCCGGAATCAATACAGTTCTTTACTACGGTTCAGTCCTGTTCACCGAACATTTTCACGGAGAATCGACGCACACAGCGCTTGGAGCGAATGTTGTTGTTGGAGTAGTCAATCTACTGTGTACGATCCTCGCAATGATTTTTATCGATCGTTGGGGACGCCGAGGACTTTTTCTGGTGGCATCGGGCGGCATGACAGTTTCCCTTGCAGTCCTGGCGTTTGCCCTTCACGTGACCTATATCTCACCGGTCATCATCTTCGCCAGCGTGTTAATTTATGTTGCATTTTTCGCCGTGGGGTTGGGACCGGGAGTCTGGGTCTATGTGGCGGAGATTTTTCCGACACGCGTTCGAGGCAGGGCTACCTCGGTGGCTGTAACGGCGCTGTGGTCCGCTTGTCTGGTAGTAACGCTTACATTTCTTTCTCTCGTCGAAGCGCTCGGAACGTCAGCATCCTTTCTTTTGTATGCGGCGCTCTCTCTGGTAACGTTTGTCTTTGTGTGGAAGTGGGTTCCTGAAACACGAGGAAGATCACTTGAGGAAATCCAACGAATGTGGAGTAAGCAATAGTGGCAAGACAAGCTCGGTCCGGAAATTCATTACCTGGAGCGAACGATTCCCGGGAGGCTTCGCCTGGCAAGCAGCAGCTGCGATTCAATGCAATCCTGAAACGATTGCGTCAAGAAGGCACCGTAACGGTGGAGCTTCTCGGCGCTGAGTTGGGCGCATCCATGGTAACAATTCGGAGAGACCTGGATCGGTTGGAACACGATGGATTGCTGCAGCGAACCCATGGAGGCGCTGTTTCGATTGAACCCCTTTTCTATGAGCCTTTCAAGAACGACAGGTCGTTTCAGGCGCACTTGGGAAAGTTCTCTGAAGAAAAGCGTCGCATCGGCCGCGCCGCGGCAGCACTGATTGAAAAAGGAGACACGATCGCGCTCACGCCAGGCACCACAACTCTGGAAGTGATACGTGGCCTCCCTCTCAACCAGAACATCACAATCGTCACGAACACAGTAAACATTGCAATGGAACTCTCAAAACGCAAGGATCTTGACGTCTTCGTAACTGGCGGACACTTACGAGGCGATTGGTTCTCTTTGGTAGGACCAACGGCAATACAGAGCCTGCAATCCATGTTGATCCATACCCTGTTCATCGGAGCTGACGGCATCGATGACGCATGGGGCGCCAGTTGTCTGAGCTCTGATGAAGCGAACTTGAATTCCGCAATGGTGAAGCTCTCTCGACGCAGAATTGCGGTCGTCGATCACAGCAAATTCGGAAAGGTCGCCGGATGGCGCATCTGCCATACCTCGGATCTCCATATGCTGATCACCGACACGAAAGCCACCGATGAGATGATCGAACCTTTCCAGCGGGCGGGAGTGAACGTGATGCGGGTTTGAATCACAACCACGCGCTCGCCGCGAATGACATGGTGATGCCGGATAAACGCATTGGCAAAAGGAAATACCGAAGAATTATCTCAATAGCCATTGGGCTCTTTTTCCTCGCTATCCATACGTATCCCATGGTTGCTTTGTCCGGCGCAGACTGCAGCGTGCAGCAAGTCTTCGTAAACGTGGATGAGTTACTGGAGAGCAAGCGCTACGAAGAGGCCAGGGCAGCGCTTGACTCCCTGCGCAATTGCTCTGACCTCTCGGACCTTGAAAAATTCAACCGTGGCTGGCTCTATGGACGCGCGCGCGACTTTCATACAGCCTTGACGATCTTCCATTCTCTCCCCGCGAATGTACCCGATCCCTCTACACATCAATATGCCATTGCACTGGGTGAGTTCGAGCTTGAAGACTACAAGAGCGTGGTGGAAACACTGAAAGACGCGCAGCAGCAAGGTTTGCTCGATGCGAAGTCTGCAAATCTCCTAGGCGTCTCCTATTCAAAGCTCGGCCTCTATCAGGAGGCCTACCCAATTTTGGCGGAAGAGCTCAAACGTGATCCGCACGATATGCTCGCTTATCTGAACTTGGTAGCGCTCTTTGCGGACAGTGATGACTATGAACATGCCGCTGGTGTCGCCGCTCAGGCCGCGGGGGTGTTTCCTCAAGACCCCGAGGCTTTTATCGTGCTGGGCGCTGCTGACACCTTGCGGGGAAATTATGCAAAGGCGCACGATGATTTAGCAAAAGCTATCCAGTTATCTCCTCACTTGGCGCAACCGCGATTCTTGCTCGCTGTCTCAGACTACAAACAGAGAGATCTTTCAAAGGCTGTGGCTGAGATCAGACAGGCTGAGGCTGCGGGGATCGACGATTCAGACCTGCATTATCTGCTCGCTGAGTGTTTATTTGAACTCGACTCCACCAAAGAACAGCCAATACTTAATGAACTCAACCGTGCCATCGAGTTAAATAAAAAAAACATCTCAGCAAGAACAATGCGCGGAAGGATGCTTCTTAACCAGCACCATCTTCAGGAAGCAATTGCTGATCTTGAAGTTGCGCATCAGACCGACCCTACTTCACACAGCGCAACGTATGCCCTAGCCCGTGCTTACACCGCCGTGGGCCGAAAAGATGAAGCAAAAGCTCTATTCGTTCACCTCAGTGGGCAAGTCAGCCAGGACCTCAAGAATCAGAGAAATATGGAGATCACGGACGAACTCAACGAACGCAAATTACGAGAAGTCCTTGGAGGCAAAACGCAATGATCCGACAGACTTTGGCAGAATAATCAGCTTCATGCACATGTGCGGCTGGCGAATCAATGTCAACCAATAACCTGGAATGGTAGAATCCCGAATCGGCAGCCACACCGTCCCGATATCAAAGCGACGCTCAGATCGGAGCTCGCAGGGTAAGTTATTGATTCAGCAAAATTTATTGTTTGCCGCCCAGGAATTCGAACCCCGATATGCTGATCCAGAGTCAGCTGTCCGAGAAATCTTGCAGTTCCCATTACGAACCGCCAGCCGATCGAGTGCAGGGGCCGGATGTGAATGGCATCCAATAGCTTGCTTCGCAGATACAGACGGTTCTCTCCAGCCTGCCTGAAATGCGCTCAGTCTTTGCGGAGGAGGTCGCGCAAGGCTTCTATGTCAACGTCGATATTAACTGGCTAGAGGCCGCACGCTATAGCTCACCGTGGCGGACATTCAAACGGCTGTTGCCTCGGGGATTGGCGGCGAGAACATTGCTGAGAACATTGAAGGACGCGAACGCTACCCCATCAACGTTCGCTATCAACGCGACTTGCGCGACAATATCGAGAAGATGCGCGGCGTTCTGATCGGGACTCCATTGGGTGCTCAGATCCCGCTGGGACAGGTGGCGCGCGTCTCATTCAGCCGTGGTCCCGCAATGATTCGGGATGAGGATGGCGCGCTCACCGGCTACATCTACATCGATCTCAAGAACACCGACTAGGCGGCTTCGTCGCCAAAGCAGATAAGCACCTGCACGACAAGCTCACACTGCCTGCGCGCTACTCTTACCAGTGGTCGGGCGAGTATGAACTGGAGCTACGCGCCAAACAACGGTTGCAACTCATTCTTCCGGTCGTATTCTTTGTGATCTTCCTGTTGCTATATCTGGTGTTCCACTCGGTAACTGAAGCGCTTGTGCTCATCTTCCCGACGATCTACGCCATGAGCGGTGGCCTATTGCTGCAATGGCTGCTGAGGTACAACTTCAGTGTGGCCGTTGCAGCTGGCTACATTGCACTGTTTGGAATTGCGGTGGAAACCGGAGCAGTCAAGGTGGTCTACCTCCATGAATCCCTTGAGCGCAGGCTGCAAGCTGGAAGACCGTTGACGAACGCAGACGTGGAAGAGCCGCAATTGAGGGAGCAGTGCACCGCTTGCGTCCAAAGCTGATGACCGTCTGCGCGGTCTTAAGCTAGTCTGGTTCCGATTCTGTGGAAGTCCGGCATCGGCTCCGATGTGATGAAGCCGATTGCGGCTCCGATTGTCGGGGGCATGATTACATCCACCATACACGTTCTGATTCTGGTGCCTGTCTTCTTCGTCATGATGAAGGAGCAGGCGTTGAAGCGAGGCACACTCTCGTCAACGGCTCACCCGCGAGGGGCGTCCTAGCCAGGCAAAAAAAATGGAAGCAGCAGCAGCCCCCGCAAACTGAGCGAGAATGAAGGCCAACGTGTCGACTGGACGAATACCGGAGAAGGTATTCGTCATGGCTCGGGCCAACGTTACTGCCGGGTTTGCAAACGATGTGGACGAAGTGAACCAGTAAGCTGCTGCAATGTAGGAGCCCACCGCATACGGGACTGCAGCCGGGCGTGGCTTTCCGCATCCCCAGATTACGGCGAGCAAGCCGAAGGTAGCAACAAACTCACTGAAAAGCTGTGCGGGACCACTGCGAGCATGAGCAGAGGCGAAAAACAATGCCTCACCGAACATCAGATGAGCCACTGCAACACCGGCAATCGCGCCCGCGACCTGCGCGACAAGATAGACCGGAACATCCCGCCACAGAGTCGTGCGTTGCCAGGCATCGACAAGCGTCACGACCGGATTGAAATGGGCGCCTGAAATGGGGCCAAAGGCCAGAATCAACGCGACCAACGTCGTGCCGGTTGTTATGGAGTTCGCCAGCAGAGCAATGGCGACGTTGCCGGATGCTAGATGCTCACCCATGATGCCAGAACCAACGATTGCACTCAGCAAAAACAAAGTCCCGACAAACTCGGTCGCCGCACGGCGGCTCAGAGGCATGTTCATTGCTGTCCAATCTTCTTGAGTTCATCCCGCACACTCATATCTTCGAGTGCCGTCGGCGAAAGCGAGAGGAAGAGATCGACTCTCCTCTCCAGCGTCAGATACGCACTGTTAAACGCTCGTTCGATCTCCTCGGCTGTCCCGGTGACAACAGCCGGGTCAGGCACACCCCAATGCGCTGTCATCGGGTGTCCCGGCCAGTAGGGACACGCTTCGTTGGCGGCGTTGTCGCAGACGGTGAAAATAAAATTCAACTCGGGCGCGCCCAGCTGCGCGAATTCGTCCCAAGACTTGCTGCACAGGCCCTCGGTTGCGATGCCTGCTGACGCGATCTGTTTCAGGGCTTCGGGACGTACAGTGCCGGTAGGATGACTACCCGCGCTGTATGCCGTGAATCGTCCCTTCCCTTTGTGGTTGAGGATGGCTTCCGCCATGACCGAACGCGTGGAGTTTCCCGTGCAGAGGAAGAGAATATTGTAGTGTTTGTCCATTCGGGTCTTCTTTCTATGAGCAGCAACCCAGCGCGCCGCGAGCCGCCTTCGGTTTCGTTGCCCGGACAAATGCGCTCATGAACTTTCCGTCAACCTGGGGGGCGATGGTGTCCACATCGATGCCAGCATCGGCCAAGAATTGGCGCGCGTCTTCGATTTTGTAGACGCGGGTAGGCTCAATAGAAATCGACGCAAAACCGGCAGCAGTGAGCTTCGCCTGATACTCCGTTTCCTCCACAGCTCCGGCGATACAGCCTACCCAAAGCAACATGCTCCTGCGCACTTCTTCATGTACGTCACCGCGCACCACAACATCGGAGACGGCGAAGCGCCCACCCGGCTTCAGAGTGCGGAACGCCTCGCGTAAGACACGGTCCTTATCTGCGGAGAGATTGATGACACAGTTTGAGATCACGACATCTACCGAGTTGTCCGGTAGCGGGATGTTTTCGATTTCGCCTTTGAGGAATTCGACATTTTCGAGGCCCGCC
>Ga0210392_10001239_pt1 | contig 13735 bp, 23 predicted proteins | sample IncBWC30OmetaG_FD_161057 | JGI IMG/M metagenome (GOLD analysis project Ga0210392, IMG submission 161057) | Forest soil microbial communities from Barre Woods Harvard Forest LTER site, Petersham, Massachusetts, United States - Inc-BW-C-30-O ...
CAGTTCCCATTTCGATAGCTGTCGTCGCGAATGTGTGCCGGCCGCAAAGGTGGCTCGATTTGTAGCTGATTTCCGCTCGCCTGCAGACCGCCTGGATACGCTCATTGACCGAATGACGGTTAGTAAAGCGGAACACGCGGTCATCATCTCCTGCCCCTCCCCGCAGATCTCGCAGCCGCGCCGCCATCTCGTCAGTGAGGTGACGCATCGAGTTGCGGCCCGTCTTCGTCTTCACGAGCAGCGCTCGACGAGACCCGAGATCAACATCCTTCCATCTCAGATTGATTGCCTCGCTGATCCTGGCTGCGGTCTGCGCCATGAACAGCACGATCGCCGCGACGTGCGGTAAGTTGTTCCTCGTGCATTGCCGGATGAAAGCATGCATCCAGACGGCCGACGCCGGCTGCTTCGGTTTCGCCGGATCTTCCTTCAGCTTCTTGATCCTGATGAGATTGCACCATCCGCGATCGTAGCCATGATTGATGACAGCGCGGGCTGGCGTGAGCGCCTGGCGGTTTCGTGTCGCGTTGCTCTGTGTCGGGAAGAGTATCTTCGCCATCTGCGTGACATCGAATGGATAGATCGATGCCAAGGGCCTATTGCCAAAGTGATCGATGATCGGGCCAAGGAAACGATCATCCCCGCCGTTCTCAAGATAGCTGGCGGCAGCTTCGGCAAATGTCTTTTCACTGAGGATTGGCGCGCCGGTCGGCGCCCATGTCTGGATTACTTGATGCGTCATGCATCCCTCCCAAGTACGTAAAACAGATCTTGGTGGCCAATGGAAAGGATATGGATGTGGCTAACCGAAACGATGGCTAACCGTCTTCCTATCTCTTTGTAAATCAGCCCAGTTTTTACGCCCTCCGGGCCCACCACTCTCCCCTTGTTACAAGGGCTTTAGGGAGTGGTTAGCCAGGAAGGTTAGCCATCAGGTTAGCCCTTTGTTCCTGGAACCTTCTTGATGGACATTTTTCGCGACAGTTTCGTCATGGCGTCGCGCGCCAGTTTTTGCTGCGATGCTTCGCGGCTGTAGAGTTCGGCGTGCTCGATGTCGTCGTGACCGAGGGTGTCCATAAGCTGTCGGGTGGTCGATCCGCTCTCGGCTAGGAGTTTGCCGAGCGTCTTGCGAAGACCGTGCAGGGTGCAGCCGGGCGGCATGTCTGCCATCTTCGTCCAGTGCGCCATCATGCCGGTGAGAGACTTCTCGCTGTAGGGGTTTCCGTAGCCGTTCAGGAGAACGAATTCCTTTGGGCGATCGAGCGGGGCAAGGATCTCCAACAGCATCGGCGTAATCGGCAAGACAAGTTCCTTGTCTCCCTTCTTCGTCTTGATCGTGACCTGCCGACGCCCAAAATCGAACATGTCCCACGTCAATCGAGAGACATCTGATCTTCGGTTGCCAAGCCAGAGCGCGATTCCGTAGCAGGTTCGTGGCGGCGTACCGACCGGCCATCGAAGCTCAAACTTCGCCCTCTCCTCTTCCGTCCACGCGCGCCAGCCCTTGTAAGCCGGACGGAACGAAAGCTTGTAGGTGGGGTCCGCTTCGATCCACTCCTCGTCGAGCGCGACGTAAATCATCTTCCGAATCGCCACCAGCATGTGTTTGGCCTTGTGCGGCGTCTCTATCAAGGCAGCGATAACGCTTTTCATGTGCCTGCGCTTGAAGTCGCGCACCAGCTGGTCACCCCATTTTTCCGCGAAACCCGGCGCCAGAGGCATTTCCAGAAACTCTTCTGCAAGCGTCGTGTTCTTGAGCTTGGTTGCGTCATCGTGGGCGATCCAGCTGGCCGTCTGCTTGACCTTGCGCCACGCATCCCGGAACGACCCCGGATCAACGCTGCTAGACAGCCTGATGACGGTGGCTTTTTTCACCATCCGACCGTTAATCGCCGCATCATATGCCGCAATGAATTCGGGATCACCGGGCTGCCCGGGAAGTGCCTTCGTCTTTCCATTTCGACGAAAACGCCAGCGGGTTACGCCGTGCCGATCTTCAAACGATGATGCATTGGGATAGTCTGGATGAGTTGCCATGGTTTACAATAACTCAGTGACCGGCTCGAGCAAGTATCTGGTCGATGCGATTGCCGCCCTCCTCGCCGAGATCGCTGAACGCCATGTCGAGCGCCAGGCGGTCCCAGATAACGCGGCCATCGATTCGTTTGGGCCTCGGCATCCGCCGATCCTTCACCAATTCGTCAAACTTTGTGGTGCTGACACCAATCCAGCGGGCCGCTTCATCACGAGACATGCCTCGGGGCGGATAGGAGATTGCGTCATGCGCCTTAGACATTCACACCTCCTCGCAAACGATCGCCGCGCGCCGGGCTTCCCACTGGCGCAGGATATTCCGCTTTCGCGTGACGAGCTGCAGATGCTCGGGCTCCGGCCGAACGCAAAGACGATTGCGACAGAAGTGATCGATTTCCTTCTTGCCGGGAATGTAGCCGTGCTCGTTGGTCCACATAACCAGATGCACGGCAACCGTCTGCCCCCCCAGGCTCATGCGAGGATAGCCGGCGCCGCGACCTTCCTTACCGGAATCGGACCCCGTCCAAATCCAGCAGCCGGTCTCCTCGTCGACGCGGACGCGAGCCATAATCTTTTCGCGGATCTTGTCGCGACGGCTCATCGGTCGCTCCATCGTATAAGAACGCCTGCCACGATGTTGAGAGTTAGGCTGGCGACGAAGAAGACGACCGCATTCCAGCCATTCGTCGGCATGAAGCCCACTACGATTATGGCAGTGAGAATATCGATCATGTTGAAGCGGTCGCGATGCAGGAATCTAAGGAGGCTCACGTGGCGTTATCCCCCTGTGAGGGCGGTGCTGGCCGGCGCTCGACGTAAAAGCCGAACATCGGGACCGGGAATATGTACAGCCGGCGCTTAGCGCGGTCGTAGAACGCACCAACCCACAGATCGTACCAAGCGAAGATTGGTTTGATCTTCATTCTGCCACCATTGCGCTGACGCGATCGTGGAAGCCGCCCCATCCATCCTCTTCTAGCAAGTCGATGGTCTGTTGGTAGCCTTGTTCATCGACAACGTCATTGAGTGCATCAAACCATTCTTCGGTCATTTCTTCGCCATTGCGGAGGCAGACAGTTCGACCCATCTCCCAAGTGCGGTCGAAAAGGAGATCGTCACTGGTAATGTTGAAGATGCGGCATAGGGCTTCTATGCAGCTTGTCACGGCTGCTGCTTCGGACGATGACCCGCCTTGCTGCCATTCCCATTGTGCGATTTGATTGAGCAGTTCTGCCCTTTCCTTCTTGTTCATCGACCTCCCTCCGCGCGCTTGCGCAACTCGTGAAGCTCGCAGGTGATGCAGTCGACAATATCGCGATAGGATCGCCAGTTCGGGAAAAGCTCCTCGATCTGGCCGATGATTTGATCGGCGGGGGTCGCCACCACATTTTGCGCGGCTGCTATGGCGTCCTGAACAGGTTTCGTGTCGGCAGAGAGCGTGACCGATATTTGCTGTGACTTATTCATCCACGAGCGCCATGCGATCTCGCCATGATGCCAAAGGACATAGCCTTCGGGCCACTTCGCAAGGCGAATGACGCCACCCTCTGGCGTTGCCTCAGAGTGCAAGGTTTCGGTGTCGTCATCCCCAAGTGTATGCGTGGTGGACGCCATGGTAAGGGCGTTGCGGATCGCAATCTCTCTGACGGCTGGATCTTCGATCCGCGCCAAAACAGATGCTCCGAGAGCAATTGCTTTCGCGGTCTCACTCCCCCTCACATGTTCACTGGGCTGCTCGTTTCCGTAGTCGGAATAATCGGTGTTATCCCATACGGCGCCAACGCCGCCGCACTCGCTGCAACCCATGCCGAGATGGCATTTGAGGATGGCGCTATATTCGCCGGTCGGATGCCCTTCATTGAGGTTGTGGCATCCGGAGCACGAGTGCCAGAAGCCGGCATTATCTGCCAACTGCTCGGCTACGCCCTGAAGCTCGATCCCCAGCGATTGCTCGGCGGGGGCAGGCTGGGTGGCGGGCGGCTGGAGCGGCGCCCAGTGCGTAGCCGCGTTAGCCTTCTGATCCTTGGTGCCGTGTTCGATGAACACGCCGTAGGCATCGCTCCAATAGCCGATGGTTGGGTGCAGCCAATTCGCGGACCAGAGCAGTATTCTTGTTCGATCCTTCGGCGCCGTTTCCAGCAGTTGCCACCCCGCCACATCCTGTGAGGGCGGTGCTGGGTCGGCTCTGAACCGCCCATAGCCGCTGCAGTCAGGGCAATCGCTTTCACATGCCTCAATTTCTTCAGTCGTCTTGGCCGAAACGTAGCGATCCCAATCCTTGATGAGGTTCCCGGTCCCCGCGCAACGGTCGCAGGGGATGTCGCCGTCCTCGCAGCCGATAAGATCAAATTTGCTCATTCGCCGCTGCCCTCCGTTGCGGTGGCGGCAAAGATCGGCATCAAAGCGTCAATGTCGAATTGATCGACGCCGGAAGCCTTCAGCTCATCGAGCGTAGTGAACCCGGCCGTGGTGAGGATTTCATGGGCATAAACCTCTTGTCCCCACACACGCATGATAATGCCGGCAGCAATCGCCATGCCGATGCCAATTCCGCGCTCTTCTGACCCAACCACATGTGAAACGGGCGCGGGGGCCAACTCCAGCGCGGCGGACGGATAGATCTGGACCGGACCATTGGGCTTATCGAGCTGGACAACAACGCCATCCGGATTTTCGGCTGTGCTGTAGAAGCCGACGACATACCCTTCCCACCAGGAGCCCTTAGTCTTGCGGACGAAAGCGCCCGTCTTGAACTTTCTTAGGCTGCCGGCCGGCGGGTCCATGACGACGCTGTATGGGTACGTGTCGACCGCGCCGTGTATTTCTTCTCCGGTCTCAAGATCCACCACTGGCGATCCTTCGAGGCAGGCGGCGTGGCATGTGCCCATCTCGATATCCGTGGCACAAACATCGGATGGCTGCAGCGGCTTTGCGCAAACCGGGCACTTATCCTCGCTCTGGTCGATGACCGCGATCTCGCCAGCGGAAAATGCCCGCAGCATCTGGCCGGCCATGTAAAGCGGCTCGCCATTCGTGTCGTGTTCGTGAACAGGCTGACGGGATACGTAGCGTTCTGCTGCCTCGATAACCTTCTGAGTGGTCATGGGTGATTCCTCCATGCGTCGAAATCGGCCCGCAGCGAAAACCATCGCTGGCGGGCGTTTTCGTCGGTGTTGAGATCTGCTCGGGATTTGATGTTGAGGATCGACCGTACGCGGGAGATTACGCGGACGTTGTCGCCGGCATCCTCAAGGCCGTGTTTCTCGATAAGGTAACGACGGAAGATCTGCTCGTTGCACTTCATCGCGCATTCGGCGGCGTAATCCTTCGGTCTCTGGTCTTCCTGCCTGTGATTCGTCTGGCGCTGGCCCTGAGGCGGCGTGAGACGCCGGACCTTGTCGAAGGCTTTGCGCAGGAGCTGCAGCAGGAAAGCGATGTCCTGATGGGCATGGCTGACAAATTCCATGTCCTGCCAGCCGCAATCGCTGGTCGGATCGAGAACGACCGTGATCGGCGTTTCCGGCACGACGCGCGCGACGATCTGCAAGCCGTTATCGGCAAGCGACCAATCGGTGCTTGCCTCATCGTGGCGCTGGCGGATCGACTGCAAGCGATGGACCTCGGCGTCGCTGAACATCAGACCTTGACCCTCGCCGGCCTGAACGAGATCGGCTGCTGATCGGCGGCAATACGATGCGTGCCACGCGCCATGGGATGCTTGGGGAAACCGTTCGCGGTGATGCCAAGGCAGACAAGGTTCACGTAGTGCTGGTGCGCAAGATGCAGCACCCCGTTCGTATCGTTGATCAGGTGCGGATGGACGTTGCCCCATGCTGCCAACGCCCTGCCCGACGTGTGACGGGCATAGGTCAACGCTTCGCTGACGTGCGTGGCGTTGACGGACTTCATTCCCTTGCGATCGTCGAAGGCAGTTGCCAGCAGCTCTTTCGGGCTCGGCGTGCGCAGCGCGAACAGGTTGACGACCATCAAGCCGCCGTATCCCCACGCCTTTCCGAAGTGTATCAACGTCCGAATGGTCGGATCATCCCTCTCCGCGTCCGCCGTTGAGGGGTTCAGCATGCAGGTGACGAGCAGCGGCTTGTCCGTGCGCCAAATGCGCGTGAGCTTAAAACGGTAGCGTCCGCAATCGGAAATGTGTGCTGTGCGCAGTATTGGCTGCGCCTTCGTGGGGAATTCGCCGGAAAGTGAAACCTGCATCAAGCAGCCTCCTCATCGTCGTGCCCGGTTGAGGCCACGCCACGCATGGCCATAACGCCGATCATCATCACCGTGCGATCATCGCCCACGGACTGGATGAAAGCCGGATTACGCTGATCACCGATGGAGATCTCGATTTCGTCGCGGTCCATATGCTCCAGAGCAGCCATCACGAAGCGACCGTTGTAGCCCTGGCGGATCTCGCCGCTGCATTCGATGGCGATTTCGTCGTCGGCCTCGCCGTTGGCATCGCTGCGGGAATTGAGACTGAGGCGATTGGTTCCAAAGTCGAAAACGACGCCGCTCATCTTGTCGGAATTGACGGAGAGCACGCGCGCCAAAGCAGCGGACAGTGATTGTGCGCTCAGCTTGGCGGTGACGGATTTCGGGTTCGGGCGCAGTCCCTTATACGCAAGGAATTTGTCGTCGATGAGCTTGGACGTCAGCACGACGTCACCGCTCGCAACGCGAATGCGCTCCGAAGACAGGTCTATCGTGACATCTTCCTGCCTGTCGAGCAGCCGAACAATCGCCTGAACGGCGCTGTTAGGAATGGTGATGGCGGGGATGCCCGCAAGATCCTGATCGAACTCGATGGCCGGCAGGAAACGTCGCGCAAGGCGGTTGAGATTGGTCGCGACAACTGAAAGCCCCTCCTCTTCCGCGTCGAGCCGCACGCCGCAGTACGCTGGCCGCTGCTCGTTTGTCTCAGCCGCGAAGGCGACTGTCTTCAAAGCCTTCGCAAATGCTGGCGCATTGAGGCTCATCTGGTGAGGTAGATCGGTGGGCGGCAGGACCGGGAAATTCTTCGCGTCGAGGATAGGCAGCTTGGTCTGGAAGCTGCCTGCGCGAATTCGGATATTGTCGAACCGACCACCGACCAATATGGCTTCGAAGCGAATATCGAGACCGTCGGACAGGGCCTTGATCACATCGACGAGCTGTTGCGTCGGGCAGGCAAACGCCTCGAAGCTGCGATCAATCTCCGCGTCGAAACGGGCGCAGATCTCCTGATCAAGGTTTGTTCCGGTGATCGACATGCGGTCACCATCCCGATCGAACAGGACGTGGGTCAGCAGCGGGATTTTGGATTTGCTGTCGACGGCGTCCCTGGCGATCGACAGGGCGGCGAAAATGGCGGGCTTCTCGGTGACGAACATCGATCAGGCCTCCGCCTTGTGCTTGCAGCGGTCGGCAAGGCGAATTTCTGCCGAGGGGGGGCGCAAACCAGATCGGACCGAAAACAGATCGTAGATCATTGAGAGAACCTCTTCACGCGGCCTCTCATCGGCGACGGCCCGGTAAATTTCCGCGATATCCTCACTGGTGACGGGGCTACGCATTGACCTGACCTTTCAGTTCGGGGTGGCGCTCGACGAGCGCGGCGACGTACATGCTGATGCGCGGCAGGGACATCGGGCGAACCTGCTGGTTTTCGGCGTCGCACATGTGCGTGATCCGGTCTGCCCGAAGGAAGATGCCGCGCTCATTGCGGGACGTCAGGATCTGCTCCGCATCAACCCTCGCCAGCGCGTCTTTCGGGCTGATCGCCTCAAGGTCATATTCCCTGAGGCGGCGAAGAGCGGATTTACGCGTCGCGCCGTACGTCTCGGCGATATGCTCGACGGACATTCCGGAAGCGCAGAGGAAGGCGAGAGTTTCGCGGTCGGGAAACTTGCGTGCGGTCATGGCGATCACCGGAAGTACGTGACGCAGAACGCCCAGACGGCGAGTGCGTCAATGACAGCGAGAAGGCTGAACATCGCAAAGAAGAAGACAACGTCTGGACGGTTGCGCTCGGTGCGCAGGAAAAGCGTGTTTGGCATGAGAGGAAACCTTTCGTCCGTTTCGGAACCCGCCGCGTTCCTGGTCGCGGCGGTGACCGAAGCGGACCGGTCAGGCCGCTTCGCGCTGCTTCACCTGTTCGGCGACCCACGCGACATTGCGCGCCTGGCTTTCGCGGCTGATGCCTGCGGCCAGCAGCGTGGCTTCGGTCTGCGAGCCGCGCTCTTCGAACAGGCGGACCATGACGGCGCGATCGAAAGCGTCAGCGACGCTGATTCCGTCGGCGACGACTGCAGGGGAGACAGATTTCTTCTTGGACATGTTGCGCTCCTTGCCTCCACCGGCGGGCGCGCTTGAGGGGATGCGCGCCCGCCCGCCGTCATGGCGATCCGGAGCTGGAGGAGAAAGGACCGGACGGCTCTTATATTGCCAAATAGGCAAGATCCGTCAAGGCCAATTTTGCCAGATAGGCAAATTCGTTTTTGAGCAACAAAAAGCCCGGCAATCAGGCCGGGCCAAATTGGCAAATTTGGAAGGTAGATCTACCGTGATCCAATCATCTTTCGTACAAGCTTTTCGCGAGCCGACGCAGGTAACTTTCGCCATTGACCGCTTCGGATAACCGACTGGATAGCGGCAATCCACACCAACTGGACGCCGCGGATGGGCGCTGCGTTGTGGCTCTCCAGATCGTAGGTTCCGCTTTCGGCCCCGCGCAGTACGCGCTTAAGATAACGTTGGCCGGTTGCAGTCTTTACGGCCGCCTCCCATCCTAAAACTTCGTCTGCATGAACTCCCTGGTTCCAGCAAATAATGACATCGCCCGGATCGTACCGAGGCCACATCGACTCGCCAGCGACCTCAAAAGCAATTGCATCATCGGGAATCGGGAACGGAGTTTCGATCTCGTAGAGACCTTCCGGAGGGACTTGTTCGTCCTCCGGCGTAATTTCTGCGCCTGCACCGATTCTACCCATAACAGCCACGGTGTTTGTTTTACTCTCTTCACTAGAAGACAAAACATCTCGTGGATCAACCTGAAATGCATGAGCGAACAGATTTAGGTTTTTCACAGAAAGGTTACGCTGGCCGCTTTCGAGACGGGAAACATATGACGTGGATAATCCAGTCGCCTCGGCCAGACCCTCAATGGTCAGATCGCGAGCCTCACGAAGTTCACGTATGCGGTTGGGAAATAATTTGTCCATATGGCAAAACATCTCTTGTGTGCACCGTGAGCGCCAGAGCCAAATAGGCAACATTGCCGGTTGACTAAAATTTGCCTATTTGGCAATGTCCCGCGCTATGGATGCTTTGTCGACGTACTTGGAAGAGCAAGAAGAGAAGCTATCGACCTTTGCCGTGCGCATTGGACGATCGCCGAGCACACTTTCGCGCGTGCTCTCCGGCCAGCGCGATCCGAGTATGGATCTCGCCAGGGATGTCGAAAAAGGCACGGACGGGCGCGTCAGCAAACTTCAGTTCTTGGATTTGTTTGAATGCCCAGAACAGTCCGCCCTCCAAAACGGAGGCGGCATGACGACCCGTAGAGATTTATCTTTCGCGCGCAGCCTCGTTCACCTGAGCTGTGTGTTTTCGCGCCGGGCTGGCGGACTGCGTAATGCGCCCGGCGCGTCTTTTCTCCTGCTGGGTTCATGCGGACCTCCGTTGTGATCGCAGCCTGATTAAGGCGACGGGGTCCGCCTGACACCGAATCCAATCGTTCAAAATATTCCTTGACAGCGCAGGGAGGGTTTCGTGCGCGCATACGCAGGACAGATTTACAGGTCTCTCAAGACCGCGTGCGAGCTGGCTTACGAGCAGATCGGCGGCGTCTCGATGGCTTATCGAATGACGCGGCTCAAGGGCACGTCGACGCTCACCAAATACGCGAGCCGCAGCGAGGACGACGAAGAGTCCTTCATGCCAATCGATATCGCGATCGATCTCGACCGCGCGGCGAAGTCTCCGATCATCACAGGGACCATGGCGGCGGCTCTCGGCTATCGCCTGGTGCCGGATGACGGCCACGAACGGCGCGCCGTCACGCGAGAGGACGGGACGATCATCACGCTCGAAGTCATGGACGTGGTGCGCGCTCTCCACGAGGCCTTTTCCGACAACAAGATCGACGCGGCCGACAGAAAGGCCCTCCTCAAGGAGACGACGGAAGCAATCGTCGTGCTTGAGCAGCTGCGCGACAATCTCAGCGGAGACGCATAATGACGGACGAACCCGCCATCGGCACAAGTGGCCGCGCCATTCTTCGCCAAATCCGACTCTGCGGCATGGGTTGCGTCGCTGGAGAGATCGAGGATCGGCCAGGCCTCCTCCGCCTCGTCGCACTCGGCCATGTGCGCCGTTTCGGCCCTGCTCATTCGCTGCTCAGCCTGACGGCCAAGGGCGAAAAGCATCTCGATAGCCTGATGAGGAGCGAATGATGGCTCCCTCGCCCTCCTCATCGGTCAAACGCATGTGCGCTTTCGACACCCTGCCGCCGGCTCTGCGCCGCGCCATCGCAGACGGACGCAAAACCTACGATCCCGCCGAGATCGCCGCGCGCATTGCCAAGGGCCGAAACCCCGAAACCATTCTTCGCGGCCTGCTGCGATACGACCGGAGGCCCGCCCAATGAGCGCCCACGCGAGAGCAAAGCAGATCGAGGAACGCATGCTGGAAGTGGCAACGCGCGACGGATTTGTGATCGACAGCACGAACGGAGAGCGAAACGCCTGTGTCCGCCTTGGCGCGACGGGCGAATTGCGTCGCGATCTGAAGCAGGGTTCAAAGTGGTGGTTGCCGGAAAAGTTTCCGGGCATCAGATCGCAGGCGACGCCACCGCAGGATATCGAAGCGGAATTGAGGATGCGGGAGGGCGAGCGCCTGCCGCATCATGCGCTGGCGGGACTTTTCCCCATGTTCTCCGAAGCCGAACTCGACGAGCTGGCCGAGGATATCCGCCAGCGCGGACAGGAACAGCCAATCTGGCTTCTCGACGGCAAGATCATAGACGGCCGGAACCGCGACGAAGCATGCCACAGGGCGGGTATCGCACCGAAATTCAGGACCTATGTCGGCGAAGACCCTCTCGGTTTCGTTCTCTCCCTCAATCTGCGTCGCCGCCATTTGACAGAAAGCCAGCGGGCGATGGTAGCGGCGAAAATCGTCGACTGGGAGCGCGGACTTAATCAGGCGACTTCCGGGTCCGCAAATCTGCCGACCCGCGAGGCGGCTCGTCGGCTTTCGATTTCCGAACGCGCCGTCGTTGCGGCGAAGCGGGTTCGAGATCAAGGCGCGCCAGCGTTGTTGCAGGCCATCGAATCCGGTCGCATCTCGGTCAATGCCGGGGAATCGCTGAGCTACCTCGAAAAACAGGCGCAGGAAGAGGCCTTGAGGGCTGAAAACAAGGCCATCATCGCCAAGGCCAAGGAGATCCGCACCGAGCGCCAGCGTCATGCCCGCATGGTGAAAACCAGCGTCATCAACGCCATTGCCGACAAGGGCAAGCTCGTGGCGGGCGAAATGCCTGTGGCAGCAGTACCGGTCGGTTACTGCGACTGCCCGTGGCAGCAGGAAGCGTGGAGCGACGAGACCGGACAGGACAAGGGGTTGAAGTACCCGTCGATGACCGTCGATGAGCTGATGGCGCTTTGCGCCGGAGAGAAAAGCCCGTTCACACGCGATGCGGTTTTGTACTTCTGGTCGAACACCAATCGCCTGCGCGACGCGATGTCGATCATCGAGGCTTGGGGCTTCAAGTTCGTCACCATGATGACGTGGGACAAGGTGCATATCGGCATGGGTCGATGGGTGCGCGACCGCACCGAGCATCTGCTGATCTGCAAGCGAGGCGATTTCCCCGGTATCGATCTCTACACCGAAAAGCCGGATAGTCTCTATAGCGAGGTCAAAAGCGATCATAGCCGCAAGCCGGTCTGGTTCGCCGAGCAGATCGACCGTCTCTATCCGAACATGCGCAAACTGGAGCTTTTCCAGCGGCGGGATAGCCTCGCCGAGGGCGACGTGCGCCTGAACGGCAAATGGATCTTCTGGGGCAACCAAGCGGGCGAGCCGGAAAGCGAGGTTGCGTGATCTCCGACGATCTTCTGCGACCAGATATTGACGAATGCATCAACGACGCCGAGCGGGCGCGTTGGCTGCTGACGGCCTCGATAGAGGATCTGGTAGTCAACCGAAGCTTTATTCAGTTGGTGCTTCGCCAATGCGGCTTCCGTGACGGGCTCCAGTACCTCGAAGCGGAACTGGCAAACTTCCGTGCGCGGCGCACGGACGACGGCGAGCCGGTCGATCTCATCACCATCAAGACCGCCCGAGGGCGGATGGACCGAAAAGCGTGCGGCCTTGGGCCGCGACATACGGGGGCATAGCGGCGTGAATTGGCGGCAGGAAACCTATAAGTCCGTGCTGCAGCGAGGCGAGGTAGATATCGGGGCGATCTATCCACCAGCTGCAGGCGGACGCATGTGGCGTTGGCGGATCTGGGTGACCGTCAGCGGCCATCCGAACGGCGGGCGCGATATCAACGAGGCGAAGGTAAAGGCGCACTTGGAGCGCCGTTTTCAGGCGTTCATGGACGCTGCGCGGCTGATCCCCGCAGGCGGTGACGCATGAGCATCATGATCATGAGCCGCCTATTCAAGATGAACCTCGGCGGCTGCAATCGCAAACTCCTGGCCGTGCGTCTGGCGGATTTCGCCGATGATGATGGGCGGGGCATCTATCCGGGCGTTGCGCGGCTGGCCGCCGAGACAGAGCTTTCCGAGCGGACGATACAGCGCATTCTTGCCGATTTCGTGCGGGAAGGCATTCTCGTCGTCGTGCGCGGGGCGACGGGTCGGCCCGGAATTGCCAACGCCTACGACTTCGATCTTGCCCGCCTGTTTACCTACAAACCGGAGACGACGGGTGACAGCGTGTCACCCGTCGAAACGACCGAGACGGGTGACAATCCTGCAGAGAGGGGTGACACCGGCGACAGAGACGGGTGTCACGGTGTCACCCGAACCGTAATAGAACCACCATTAGAACCATCATCTGAGAGAGAGGGCGCGAGCGCGAGTTCGGATGAAGATCCGAAAAAGATCGAGCGGGCCTTCCTCAAGTGGCACCCGACGTGGCCGTCTTATCCCGGCGGCAGTCACGATGCTGCGAGAAAGTGCTGGTTCGACCTGACGCCGGAGCAACGCGCAGCCTGCATTGAGAAGACGCCGGCCTTCGTGGCGGCCGTCAAGGCGGCCAAGGGTGGCAAATTCACCTTCCCGGCCGTCTACCTCAAGGAACGGGCTTGGGAGCGGCTGGAAGATCCCAAGGATGAGATCGGCCCGCCAACGAGCCACGCCCCGTTCAGCCAACCATGGATGGCGACGCTGCTCGCCGATGTGCTGAAGCCGATGTCGACAGCATGGCCCGTCATGACGCAGTTCCAGCGCAGGCAGGCAGAGAGCGGGACGGACGGCGCGCGTGCTGTCGAGATGGAACGGCGGACGAAATACGGTTGGCCGAAGGCGTCGCGCATGATCGCCGAGCCAAAGCCGATCAGCGTCCCTGCCCTCCTGGTGGGCTTATCCGAAGGCTTCGTTGGCATAGACCCGAGGAGCGAGTTGGCGACGCGCTGGCAAGCGATGTTCGAGCGTAACGGCTGGCCGTGGCCGACATCTGGCTACAATCGCCTGCAGCT
>Ga0210392_10001240_pt1 | contig 13707 bp, 7 predicted proteins | sample IncBWC30OmetaG_FD_161057 | JGI IMG/M metagenome (GOLD analysis project Ga0210392, IMG submission 161057) | Forest soil microbial communities from Barre Woods Harvard Forest LTER site, Petersham, Massachusetts, United States - Inc-BW-C-30-O ...
CCTCGAGCTGGGGCGCGGCCGCGCACCGGGGTTGGCCGGGAATGTTCGCCTCGCTGCCATTAGCGCCCACGGATCGAAGTCGGGTAACAGCGGTACTGCGGACTTCGAGCTCCTTGCGCTGCGTGCTTCGAGTTGCCCGTATCGCCTGACGAGGGAGAACCCGGCGTTCGACGCTTGCCTCAGCTTCGACTTCGGGCGCTTGAAGGGGGTTGGTTCGAATACGCTCAGTCCCGAGACGAGCTCTGCGTCGTGGTTTGGTCCGGGGGCTTTCTTCAGGGCAACGGTGCGCGCCTTGCCAGCCTTGCTCATTCAACTCGAGCTCGGCGCGCTTGCGCCGTTGGCTCGCGACCGCTTTTACTTCGGCCCCTCCGAAACCATTCATCGCATCCCTGGGTTGACCGGTTACGGTGCGCTCAATCTGGTGCTTGGGGGATGAGCTTGGCACAGTCTCGGCACACCACCCTCTGCTCCAATTGCCGGCAACGCTGGCAAAACATCGGATCCTAGGGAGTCGTTGCGAATGGAACGGATCCTGCTTTGCTCAGCGTCGATGGTCGTTGTTGAGCCCGGGCTAGCAGACGGCACGCTCCGTCTAGCGCCGAGCACCGCCGCTCGCTTCGAGCAGCTATTCGTCGAGCACTATGCTTGGGTATGGCGCACGCTGCGCCGGCTCGGCGTCGATCCGGCCGTCGTCGACGACGCCGCCCAGCATGTGTTTCTGATCGCGAGCCAACGCCTCGAGCAGGTTCCCACTGACAAAGAGCGTGCGTTTCTGATGGGCGTGGCGGTGCGTACCGCCGCCAACGCGCGTCGAGCTCAAGTCCGTCACCGCGAACAATTCAGTGAAGAAGAGCCGAGAACCGACGAGCGCGCGGCGAGCCCGGAGGAACTTCTAGACTGGAAGCAGCGCCGAGAGCTGCTCGATACGTGGCTGTCCGCTTTGGCGCTCGAGCTGCGCGCCCCGTTCGTGTTGTTCGAACTCGAAGGCTTGAGTTTGACCGAGATCGCCGAGCTTCTCGAGCTCCCGCTCGGTACGGTCAAAACGCGCCTCCGCAAGGCGCGCGCCATCTTTCTCGAAGTCGCGTCAGCCGGAGGTGCGCCGTGAGCGACGAATTTCGTCGTTTGCTCGACGCCCCTTCAGTGACGCCGCTGCACCGCGTGCTCGAGACTGGGCTGCGCGACCAGCCGTCGAAGAAGGATCTCGCTCGCGCGGCGCAGATTCTCGGCATTGGTGCTACGGGCCTGGGCGTGGCGCAATCGGCCGCAGCGGTCGAGACGGCGCGCGCGTTGCACGGGTCGCTGTGGGCTGCTCTCGCCAAGTGGGGTGGGGTTGGCTTCCTGGTCGGCGGTGTCGCGCTTGCGCCCATCGCGTTGCGCACGTTCGAGGTCTCGCACGACGCGAAGCCGCACCTGACGAGCCTGAGCCACGTCCCCGCGCCGGCTCGCACGCCGACGCCGTCGAGCGTGGCGCCCGAAGCGCCAGGCCGCGTGCTCACCCCCCTCGTCACGCCGAGCCAGCCGACAATTGGTCTCAAACAAACGGGCGAAGAGCGCACGAGCCGCGAGCCACGCCCCGTCGAGGCGCCGCCGATGCGCTCGAGTGCATCGAGCGTCGGTGGCGAGCTCACTCCATCAGTGCCCTCAGTCAAAAGCTTCCCTTCTGCGCCGGCGAGCGATCTCGACGCAGAAATCGCGTTGCTCGATGCCGCGCGAAGAGCGTTGAAGAGCACCGGTCCGAGTGCCGCTCTCGCGCTTCTCGATCGACACGACCAACTCCGCGCCCCCTCACTCGACGCAGAGGCCACCCTGCTCCGAGTCCGAGCCTTGATGGCGGCCGGGCGCGTCGCCGAGGCACGAGCCATCGCCCGTCACGCGTTGACGGGGACGAACGCCTCTGCCTACGCCGCCCGCCTGAGCCAGCTCGCTCGTCTCACGCCTTAGGCTCCAGCGACGCGACCAAGACAAGCGAAAGTGGTGTGCCGGCGGCGAGGCCCTTTTCGCGCAAGATCTCTTACATTAACAAATAGTTAGCACAATCTTGACTGTCGACGCGCTCACCCGTGGGTGGATGCGAGCTCACGAACACGGTTGCAGAGCGGCACCGCTTTGCTTGTCGTGGCCCCCACGTTGTTGGTGCTGTACCATGAGTACATGACTCGAGTCTTCTTCAGCGCATTGTTGGCGCTGTCGGCGACCTCGATTGCGTGCTCGTCGGCTGGCCCGAACCAAGGCGAAGCAGGCTCGAGCAGCGGCGCAGGAGTCACGACAACTGCGGGCGCGCCTGCGGTCGGCGGCGGGCATGCCGGAGCGGGCGAAGCGAATGCCGGCGAAGCGGGACTAGTAGACTCAGGCGGTTCGGCGGGCGCGGCAGGTTCTTTGGGCGTGGCAGGTTCTTCAGGCGCGGCAGGTTCTTTGGGTGCTGCGGGTTCGACGGGTGCTGCGGGCGCAGGAGGAATGGCGCATCCGGTAAATTTCGAGAAAATTCAGCTCAATCCAGACTTTTACTCAGAGGGCATCAACTACGGCGATCTCAATCACGACGGCACGCCGGACATCATCGCCGGCGCATTCTGGTACCCCGGTCCGAGCTACGCTGACAAGCTCGCGTTTCGTGAGCCTGCTGCCATGCCCTTCGACAAAGGCGGGGACTCGGACTGTTACGCCATCTTCCCTTACGATCTCAACGGCGATGGCTGGCAGGATGTTCTTTCGTTTCGCCAGCTGGGTGGCGCTGAAGCTGTTTGGTACGAAAACCCAAAAGGGGCGAGCGGATATTGGAAAGAGCACGTCGTCTTCGAGTCCGTGAACGACGAGTCTCCGGCGTTCGTTGACATGGATGGGGACGGCAAGCCGGAGCTCGTTACCGTTTCGAACGGCTACGGCGGATGGGCTGTGCCAGATTGGTCGCACCCGGAAAACCCCTGGTCGTTTCGCAACATAACGGCGAACGGCGGGTGGATGAGCTTTACTCACGGTCTCGGCGCGAGTGACGTGAACGGGGATGGGCGAAAGGACCTCCTGTTGAGCGAGGGCTGGTGGGAGCAACCGGCCGTGCTCTCCGACGCGCCTTGGGTAAAGCACGACGCAAAGTTCTGGGCACAAGAAGACACCCAAGAGACCTACGGCGGCGCTCAAATGTTTGCTTACGACGTTGACGGGGACGGGGACAATGACGTCGTGACCAGCCTGCAGGCGCATGCTTGGGGCCTGGCTTGGTTCGAGAACCAGGGCGGCAATTTCGTCGAGCACATGATCGTGGACAACCGTGACGACGAGGCAGAGTACGGTGGCGTTGCGTTCGCGCAGCTCCACGCATTAGCGATTGGAGATATCGATGGTGACGGTCTGACTGACTTCGTGACCGGCAAGCGCAAAGGTGCTCACGGCAATGGCTTGGGCGCAGAGCTAGACGAACCGGCTGTGCTTTACTGGTTCAAGCTGGTGCGCGAAACCGGAAAGCTGCCGCACTTCGAGCCGCACCTGATCGACTCCGAAGCCGGAATAGGCACACAGGTGATCATCGCGGATATCGATGGCAACGGTTTCCCTGATATCCTCACGGCGGCCCGCGCAGGCGCGTTCGTGTTTTGGAATGGTCGCTGAGCACGAGCGCACTGGTATGGCTCGACGCTGAAGTGCGCGCTGCTGCCCCGCGTGGCGGCGCGAGCTGAGTGTCGGATTTCCGACATCGGACTTGAAAGCGGAAGCCGTCCATATTGAACCATCGCCCCCCCACGGTGAGACGCTCCGCTTCGGCTGCAAGCGGGCCGGAGTCCGGAGCATCCGTTCGCAGACTGGACGAGCAAAAGTGTTTGCAGCGCGGCCGCAATGAGGGCTGATATGGGCGCATGGACGCAGACACGCGCTTCGCCGCGCTGAACCTCGAGCTCCCGCCTGCCCCCAAACCGGTGGGTGTCTATAAGCCGATCGTGATCGTCGGCAGCCTCGCCTACCTGTCCGGGCATGGCCCCCTTCGCCCCGACGGCTCGCTCATCACCGGCAAGGTGGGGGCAGATTTATCGTTCGAGCAGGGCAGGCTCGCTGCGCGGCAGGTGGGGCTTTCGCTCTTGGCGACGCTGAACAACGAGTTGGGCTCGCTGTCGCGCGTATCGCGCGTGGTGAAGGTGCTCGGCATGGTCAACGCCACGCCAGATTTTCAAGAGCACCCCTCGGTCATCAACGGCGCGAGCGAGCTGTTTCTTGCGGTGTGGGGACCGGAGCACGGCGTCGGCGCGCGCAGCGCGGTCGGCATGGGCTCACTGCCGACCAACATCGCCGTCGAGATCGAGATGATCGTGGAGCTTCTGCCATAGATGCTGGATCTGAATCCGTCCACGTACGCGCTCGAGAATGCCGACGAAATCGATTCGCCAGCGCTGCTCGTCTACGAAGAGCGGCTGGACGAGAACCTGAGGCGCATGGTCCTTCAGGCGGGCGGCCCCGAGCGGCTGTGTCCGCACGTGAAGACGCACAAGCTGCCGCAAGTCATCGCGCGCCAAATCGAGCTCGGCGTGCACAAGTTCAAGGCGGCCACGATTGCCGAGGTCGAAATGTGTGCGGCCGCGGGCGCGCCACAGGTCTTACTCGCGCACGCGCCGGTCGGCCCACGCGCGGAGCGCTTGCTCGCGTTGGTGCGCGCATTTCCGAAAACGGGGTTCGCCGCGATCGTCGACGACCCGGACGTGGCGCGGCATTTGTCTGGTGTCGTCAGTCGGGCAGGGGTGTCGTTGGACGTGCTGCTCGACATCGATTGCGGCATGCATCGCTCGGGCATCGCGCCGGGCAGTGGCGCCGAAGATCTGTACCGTTTGGTGAGCACGCTGCCCGGCCTGCGCGCCGTGGGCCTACACGCGTATGACGGCCACATTCACGACACCGACCTCGGCGTACGTCGCGAGCGCTGCGAAGAGGCGCTCGCCCCCGTTCTCGCGCTGCGCGATCGCTTGCGCGCCGCGGGCTTGCCGGTCTCGCGGCTGGTGACGGGCGGCACACCGACGTTCCCGCTGCTCGCGGCGCGCGCTGACGTCGAGTGCAGCCCCGGCACGTCAGTACTGTGGGACTACGGTTACGCCACGACGCTGCCGGATTTGGACTACTTGTGCGCGGCCGCGCTGCTCACGCGCGTGACCAGCCGCCCACTGCCGAACCGCCTGTGTTTGGATTTGGGACACAAGGCCGTCGGCTCCGAGATGCCGCAGCCGCGCGTCGTCGTGCTCGGTCTCGAGGACGCGAAGCTCGTGGGCCACAGCGAAGAGCACTTGGTGCTCGAAACCGCGTGCGCTGCCGACTACCCACCCGGCAGCGTGCTCTACGCGCTGCCCTTTCACATCTGCCCGACGGTCAACCTGCACTCCGAGGTCGTGCTCGTGCAGAACCGCCGCGCCACCGCGCGCTGGCCCGTCGTCGCGCGCAGCCGCCGCGTCACGTTCTGAACAAAATCGAGGAGAAGCCCGAGGAGAAGCTCGCGGGCTTGGCACTCTCCTGTCGACGAGCAGCGGGTGGAGAGCGGCCTAGCGGCTTGCGATGCTGACTAGCGAGCGCCCCACCCAATCATGCTTTTTGGTAGCTTCGGTGGTTGGGTCGGCCTCCGCCGCCAATACTCGGAGCGCGCGCACTTCGAGGCGCGCGCTCTCGAGGGCCTTGCTGTCGCCGCTTTGCTGGGCGCTGGCCAGGATGCGGCGAAAGGTGAAGAGCGCGGCGCTGAAGGCGTGGGCTTCGACATAGTGGCGCGCCAACTCTTCGAGCGCAGGACGATCGGCTTCGAGCTGTACGGCGGCCTCGAGATCGCGCAGGGCGAGCGCGCCTTGGCCGGCTGCGCGATATAGGTGTGAGCGCAACAAGAGTGCGCGAGCGCGGGTGTCTCCGAGGCGCACGGCTTCGGAATAGACGAGCTCGGCCTCGCGCGCGTCGCCCATGCGTTCGCGCAGCGAGCCGAGCCGAAGGTAAGCGGCGCCGAACGTGGAATCGATGGCCAAGCTCTCAGTGTATTCGCTCAGGGCCTGAGCGACCTCGCCCCGGCGTTCGAGCTCTTCCGCGCGCTCGAAATGAGTGAGCGCGAGGTTGCGGGACCAGCTGCCACCGGCGCTGGCTGACGTTGACAGCGCTGCAGGTGCGGGGGGTGTCGGTGCGACGGCCGGAGGCGCTGACGTGCTCGGCGCGCTCTTCGGTGTAACGGCGGGCGGTGCGTCGGGGAAGCGCGCGGCGGGTTGCGCATACGCGGAGCTGACGTTGCCGAGCAGCAACGAGAGTACCAGCGCTGTGTTCGAAAAACCGCGAAGCGCGCGTCCGAGCGGCCACGCCCGATGGCGAATCAACGGTAAATTCCGGCGTTGCGGCCGCGGCACGCCTGTTGCTGACTGAGCCGCGAAAGCCATGACACCCTCCTCGCTGCGCAAGACCTCTCGGCTGCTCGTGTTGTCCGTAATTCTGGGCGGACTGTTCATCTTCGGCGCGGCGTGTATGGAGGGCGCGAAAGCTCCCGTGAAGTCGGCGAACGGTGCGCTGGCACCGGGCGCTGTGAGCGGTTCGGCCAAGGACGGTGGGGGCGCGTTTCGCGTTGTTTTCGCCGGGCCTCAGGGCGAGGCGAGCGAGGTCAGCGAGCTCAGTTTGGTGTTTAGCCGCCCGCTCCGCAAGCTCGAGTTGGCGGGCGCGCCGCCGCCAGCACTGAGCATCTCGCCGCCGATCGTCGGGCGCTGGCTGTGGGTCGGGACTCATGCCCTGCACTTCGTGCCCGAAACGCCGCGCTTGCCGGGCGCGACCGAGTACGTGGTGACCGTGCCCGCGGAGCTGCGCGCGCTCGACGGCGCGACGCTCGGCACGGCCTATCAGTTCAAGTTCAGCACGCCGCGGCTCAAGCTGGTGGATAGCATGCCCGGTGCAGGTTCTCGTAGCCTCGAACCGAACGCCATCTTCACGCTGCACTTCAATCAAGGGGTGGATCCCGAGCGGTTCCGCGCGCTCAGCAAGCTCCGCGCGGTACATGACGGGAAGACCGAAGCGCTGGGATTTACGGTACTGCGGTCCGATCCGACGGAGCCGAAGCGGCTCGAGGTGCATCCGGCTCGCCCGCTGCCCGTTCACGCGCAGATCACGCTCGCGGTGTCTGAGACGCTGACCGGTCTCGAAGGGCCGCTCGCCATGGGCACGCCGATTGACGTGCCGGTGGAGACTTACGGGCCGCTCGCGGTCGAGAGCGTCAATTGTGATCGAGAAACGCCGCACGAGCAGTGCAGCCCGGGCGGCTCTTGGTCGCTCGAGCTCAGCAACCCCGTGCCGATCAAAGATTTGAAGCGCGCGCTTTCGATCACGCCGCCGGTTGCGCTCCGCTTCGAGAATTGGACCGACGAAACGACACCGGTCACATACCTGAGCATCGCGGCGCCGTTTCAAGCGGGTCAAAGGTACACGCTCAGCGTGAGCGGTGACTTGCGCGACGTGCACGGCCAGGCCTTGGGCAAGAGTTACGGCAAAGCGCTGGCGATCGACGACTATTTTCCAGCCGTCGAGATCGGCGTGCAAGGTAAACTGCTCGATCCGCGCGCGGGCACGGCGATCCCGATTGGATCGGTGAACGTCAAACATTACGCGCTGAGCAGCGCTTCGTTGACGGCTGACAATGCGCTTGCGCTCGAGAACGAAAGCAACCCCGAGCAGCGCCTTCGGTTGTTTCAGGGTTTGCCACAGGCGCATCAGCAAAGCGTCGTGCCCGGCGCTCGCGTCAATCACATCACCAAAGAGAACCTAGGCCTGGGCTCGGTCCTCGGACCTGCGGCGCGCGGCGCGGTGGCGATCGGTGTCGAATACGAGCATCACCCCAAGGATTACCGCTCGCTCGATACGTTCAAGATCGTCAAAGTCACCGATCTGGCGATTACGGCCAAGCTTTCGCCAGACGGATCGTTGGTTTGGGTGACGCGCTTGTCGTCAGGGGAACCCGTAGCGAAGGCCACGGTGCGCCTCTTGGCCGCGTCCGGTCTGGCGCACGAGTACCAGACGGACGCGCAAGGCATCGCTCAGATCCCTGCCACGGACTTCAAGCCCAAGCTCGAGGAGCCCGACGGCGATGCCGACTCGCTGCTCGTGGTGAAGAGCGGCGACGATTGGACGTACGAGAAGGCGCGCGACTACCTGTCGCCCTGGCGCTTGTCGGTGCCCTTCGATGGCTCGGGCAAACGCCACACCTACGGTTTGATTTTCACCGAGCGCGGTATCTACCGGCCCGGTGACGACGTGCAAGTCAAAGGGATCCTGCGCCGCGAGCTGCGGAGCGGAAACCGAACCCCGGAGGGTGATGAAATCAGCGTCGAGCTGTATTCGCCGGACTCCGAGCAGGTTCAGACTCAGACGCTGAAGCTCAATAAATTCGGCACATTTGCGACGCATTTCAAGGTGCCTGAAACGGGGCACTTGGGCGCTTGGCAGATCCGGGCCAGCGGTCTGGACGACACGGTGTACGAGTCGTTCGACGTCTCCGAATATCGCCCCGCGGAGTTCAAGGTCGGAGTCGAGAGTGAGAAGCCGAGCTACGTGCGCGGCGACAGCGCGCGCTGGACCGGCCAGGGCGACTATTTGTTCGGCGCGCCGATGTCTGCCGCGGCCGTGCGTTACACGGTGTCGCGTGCACCCAGTAGCTTCGAAGTGCCCGGCTCGGCCGGATTTTCCACGAGCGCTTCGGCGTTTCACGCCGACCTCGAGGAAGCGTCCCTGAGCGGCGGTGAGCTGCTCTCTCAAAACGCCAAGCTCGACGCGCACGGCAGTATCAATTTCACGCACAAGCTCGAGCTGCCCGGACAACGCGGTCCGGAGTTGCTCACCGCCGAGGCCGACGTGACCGACGTCTCGCGGCAGAGCATCGCCGGCAGCACGTCGGCCATCGTGCACCCCGCTGAGTTTTACTTGGGGCTGAAGGAGCCGGAGGACTACTTCGCAAAAGCGCCGGGGAAATTGCTGACGCAGGTCTTGGCGCTCTCGCTGAAGGGCGACAAACTGGCCGGGAAATCGGTCAAAGTAGAGATGGTGTCGCGGCGTTGGACGTACGCGCGGGAGACACAAGCGGGGGGCGATTCGCGCTTGGTGAGCAAGGTGATCGATCGCGTGGTGTCGTCGTGCACTGTGCTCACGTCGCTGGCTCCTGCGCCGTGCACGCTCGATCTGCCCGAGGCCGGCTACCATGTGCTCCACGCTGTGGCCAAGGACAGCCGCGGTAACACGGCCGAGTCTGCGCTCGGCATTTATGGGATCGGCGAATCGGGCACCGGTTTTAGTGACAGTGACCGCCTGAGCGTCGAGCTCAAGAGTAACAAACCGTCGTATCAGCTCGGTGAGACTGCACGCGTGCTCGTCAAATCGCCGTTCCCGGAGGCGGAGGCGCTGGTGACGGTGGAGCGCGCTGGGATTTATCGTTCCGAGCGTGTGCTGCTGCACGGTCCGACGCCGACCGTGGACGTGCCGATCAGCGAGGATTTACGGCCGAATGCCTTCGTTTCGGTGCACTTGGTGCGGGCGCGAACGGTCAAAGACAAGACCGCACTCGGCGCGCCGTATCGCGTCGGCTACACCGAATTGCGAATCGATCCCGAAGCGCGGCGGCTTGCCGTCGCCGTGCACCCAGACAAAGCCGACTTTGCGCCGGGCGGCGAGGTCAGCGTCGACTTGGACGTGAAGGACCGCGCAGGCAAGCCACAGGCCACCGAAGTGACGGTGTATGCGGTCGACGAAGGCGTGCTGTCCTTGATCGGCTACAAGACCCCGGATCCGATCCCAGTGTTCACCGCTCCGCGACCGCTCGGTGTGGCCACACTCGAGTCACGCGAGGGCTTGGCGCGCATCGGGCTGGAAGCTTTGGACGGCGCGCTGGGCGATGAGAAGGGTCGCGACGGCGGAGGCGGCGGCATGAGCCCGGCGCGCCGTGATTTCCGGCAGACCGCGTACTTCAACCCGAGCGTGCTGACTGACGCTAGCGGCAAGGCGCACGTCAAATTCAAGCTCCCGGAGAGCTTGACCACGTATCGAATCATGGCGGTCGCAGTCAGCGCTGGTGACCAGTACGGTTTCGGTCAGAGCTCGGTCACCACCAGCAAGAAGCTGATGGCGCGCCCCGCTTTGCCGCGTTTTCTGCGCGCGGGCGACACAATCGAAGCTGGCGTGGTGGTGTCGGCCAAGAACTACGAGCCGGGGCAGGTCACGGTTCAGGCGCATGCTACGGGAATAACCCTGGTGGGTGATGGCGCGCGCACCGTAAAATTGACGCGCGATGAATCGGTCGAGGTGCGCTTTCCGTTCCGGGCCGAGACTGTAGGCAACGCCAGCTTACGCTTCGACGTGAGCGCAGGGGTCGAGAAGGACGCGGTAGTGATGGAGCGGAAGATCGTTTCGCCGGCCACGCTGGAAGCGGTGGCTTTGTACGGAAAGTCCCAGGACTCCGTGGCCGAAGCGCTGGGCGACCTGTCCGCGATTCGTGCTGACGTGGGCCAGCTCGACATCAGTGTGTCGTCGACGGCGCTGGTTGGGCTCGGGGCAGGGGTCGATCAGTTGGTGCAGTATCCGTACGGCTGCACCGAGCAGCTCTCCAGCATGCTCATCCCGCTCGTGCCGCTGCGCGATTTGGCGAAGGACTTCAAGATCCCGCTGCCGCTCGACTTGGACAAGGTCGTGCCGCACACCGTGGCGGAGATCGTGTCGCGTCAGCGCAGCGACGGCGGCTTCGGGTTGTGGCCGGATTCGACCGAGAGCTATCCGTGGCTGGGTGCGTATGCGTTGTTCGTGCTGAGCCAGGCGAATTTGCACGGTGCAAGCGTGCCGAAGCCGGTCTTCGATCGCGGCCGAGACTACCTACGCCGATATTTGGCGGAGACGACCGAGGACGCCTATCGCTTACCGACGCTGGCCTTCGTCTTGGACGTGTTGGCCGATATGGGCGCGCCGGACGCGGGCTACATGCAGAAGCTGTTCGAGCAGCGAAAGGCGCTGCCGCTGTTCGGCAAAGCGCTGCTCTTGCACGCGCTGGGCGTGAGTCACGCGCAGAAGAAGCTGACCGACGCGCTCCTGCCCGAGCTCGAGAGCTCGCTGCGCATCGAAAACGACGCGGCCTTCGTGGCCGAGAACGCGGGCGACGAATACGCGGTGCTGATGGACTCAAAAGCCCGCACTGCCGCGCTCGTGCTACGCGCGATCCTGACCGTGAAGCCAGATCATCCGCTCGCGGCAGAGCTAGCGCGCGGTCTGTTGCTTCAGCGCGTCAACGGCACTTGGCGCACTACGCAGGAGACGAGCTACGCTTTGCTCGCTCTCGACGCCTATCGCAAGGCACAGGAAAAGGTCGTGCCGGATTTTCAAGTGAAGGCCCTGCTCGGGCAAACCGCGGTGCTCGACGCAGACCTGCGCGGCCGTAGCTCGATCGCTCAGCAGAGCCGAGTCGACATCGCGTTCGCGGGCTTGCAGGGAGCATCGCTGGTGTTCGAGAAGCGCGGCGCGGGCACGTTGTTTTACCAGGCGCGCCTGCGCTACGCGCGGCGCACGTTGCCCACGGACACGCTCGATCAAGGGTTTTTCGTGCAAAAAGCGCTGCGCCCGGTGACGCCCGAGGGTTTGCCGCAAGCGCTGGCGAGCATTGCGGATACGTCCGCTCCGCGCTTTCTGGGTGGCGACCTGGTGCTCGCGGATCTGGTGATCGTGACGCCCAGCCCGCGCGACTTCGTGGTCGTGGATGACCCGTTGCCGGCGGGCTTCGAAGCGGTGGACGGTCACTTAGCGACCAGCTCCAGCGCGCTCGATGTGGGTGAGGCGGGCAGCTCGCCGTGCGGCGACTGCGGTGACGACGAGTCGCGGGACGAGCTGGCCGCCGGGCACACGTTTTTCGAGGACTACACGCAGCGCGAGCTGCGCGACGATCGCGTGCTGTTCTTCGTCGATCACATGGCGGCTGGCATGTACCACTACCGGTACTTGGCGCGCGCCACCACGATTGGCAAATTCGTGCTGCCGTCGACGCGCGTGGAAGAGATGTACACGCCGGAGACGTTTGGGCGGAACGGCGCGACGCTGGTGAGCGTGGAATGATGAAAAAATGGCTGATTGCGGCGGTCTTTACGCTAGCTGCGCTCGTGCTCGCGCTCCTGCTGAGCGCTGCGCGCGAAGATCTGCCGAGCGCGCTACGCGATCCGAGCGCGGGCCTCAGCACACAAGTGGTGGATAGAGACGGGCAACTGATCCGCGAAGTGCGTTCGTTGGACGGCAAGCTGTCCAGCCGCGTTTCGCTGAGCGAGCTGTCCCCCGCGGTCGTGCCGGCTCTGCTCGCGGCGGAGGACGCGCGCTTTTATCGGCATCCGGGCGTCGACCCATGGGCGATGCTGCGCGCTCTGGGACAGGCCGTGCGTCAGCGCAGGTTGGTCTCGGGCGCGAGCACGCTCACGCAGCAGCTCGCGCGCTCGCTCGTGCCACGCCCACGCACGTTCTTGGGCAAATGGCGGGAGCTTGCGATCGCGCTGCGCATCGAGGCGAGCCTCAGCAAACGGGAGATTTTGGAAGAGTACCTGAACCGCATCGAGTTCGGGCCCAATTTGCGCGGGATCGACGCGGCGAGCCGCTACTACTTGGACAAGCCAGCGCGCAGTTTGGACTTGTCGGAAGCAGCACTATTGGTAGCGATTCCGCGCGGCCCGACTTTGTACGATCCGGCGCGCGGGACACGCGCGGTGTTGCGTCGTCGTGACCGCGTGCTCGAGCGCATGCTGGCGCGGGGTCTTACCACGACGGATGCCGCGCGCACCGCCGAGCTCGAGCCGCTACGTTTGGCGCGCGGGCTCACTCGAGGCGGCAGCGAGCATCTGGTGCAAGGGTTGGTCTCGGGAGCGCTGGCCCCTGAGCTGCGCGGTGAGCGCGTGCAGCGCGTGGTCACGACCATCGATTCGGGCTTGCAGCGCGAGGTCTCGGAGCTAGCGCGCCGCGCCGCAGTGTACGTGGCGGACTACGGCGCGAGCTCGGTGTCGGTGGTCGTGGTCGACAATGCCAGCGGGGAAGTGCTGGCCTACGTGGGCTCGCCGGACTTCTTCGCGGCGCGGGCGCTCGGGCAAAATGACGGCGTGCGTGCCCTCCGCCAGCCGGGGTCGGCGCTCAAGCCGTTCGTTTATGCCGCGGCGATGGCTCGCCTGGGCATGACCGCGGCGACGCGCTTGCCGGATCTGGAGCTCGCTCTGCCGACGCCGGCAGGCATGTATTCGCCCAAGAACTACGACGGCAGGTTTCACGGTCCGGTGCTGCTGCGCGACGCGCTGGCCAATTCGCTGAACGTACCGGCCGTCTACACTGCCTCGCGGGTCGGGCCGGAGCAGGTACTCGAGCTGCTGCACCGCGCAGGCTTCAGCTCGCTGCAGGACAGCGCCGAGCACTACGGTGCAGCGCTCGCGCTAGGTGACGGAGAAGTGAAGCTCAGTGAGCTCGCGCAGGCTTACGCGATGCTCGCGCGCGGCGGCGAGCTCTTGCCATTGCGTTATTATCGCAGCGCTACGCTTGCCTCGGGCGCACAGTTGTCGCGCACCGTTCCCGCGCCAACCCTGGTGGTCGATCCGCGCATTGCAGCTGTGCTCACTGATATCCTGTCCGACGATCTGGCTCGTTCGCCCGAGTTCGGCGTGGGGGGCCCGCTCGCGTTCCCCTTCCCGGTGGCCGCAAAAACCGGCACTTCCAAAGGTTTCCGCGACAACTGGACGG
>Ga0210392_10001241_pt1 | contig 13702 bp, 29 predicted proteins | sample IncBWC30OmetaG_FD_161057 | JGI IMG/M metagenome (GOLD analysis project Ga0210392, IMG submission 161057) | Forest soil microbial communities from Barre Woods Harvard Forest LTER site, Petersham, Massachusetts, United States - Inc-BW-C-30-O ...
AGTTGCAGCAGTGTCACTACGCAATCCTCCAATCACGCCAGGATCGCGTTGGTTCGCTTCAAGTGCACGACGCACATTCTCAGTCGAGGGCGTATATCCCCTCGCCTTGAGATAGTTCAATACTTGTGTAGTCGGAGATAGGGCATCCTGGCCCGCAGTATCCACCTGCTGCGTTACTGGAGCTACACCTTCCGGTGGCATCACTTGCTGCGGTGGGATCGGTATCCGTGCCATTACATTCCCCTTCCGCCGAGGATAGCATGTGCGATGCTAGTTGCAGCAGCCACATGGTGTGCATCGGGCGGCATCCCTTGTGATGCGACAGGGTTCCCCATCGGTGGTCCAGCTTGCATCGGTGGGCGACGCGGCGGTGCTTGGTTCTGCTGCATCGCATCGAACTTCTGATCTGCTGGGCTGCCTTCTTTTATTCCAGCAGCTTTGTCACGCGCCATGTCAGCAAGACTTTCCTTCGGCGGCGATGTGTTCTTGCGCCCAGGAACACTATCACCCATAGACGTTCTAATCTCGGGTCCGTAATCTCCGCGCGCCATCAGTATGCTCCCCCACCAACAGCCTGCTTTCCGCCACCACCATTACCGCTGAGGTCTGCCGGGTAAGAAGCAGGGCTAACAGTTCGGGTGAGCAGAGCTTGAAACGCAGCGAGATCATTCGCAGTGGTGTTACGATTGACCACGTTGATAGTTTCGATCGGGACCAATCCACCGGGGCTACCCTGATCCCACTTTACTTGCTTCTTCTGCCTGAGAGCAGCACCACCAACAGCAGCACCAAGTAGAGCATAAAGTAGTTGCGTGACACCCATAGTCATGCCACCATTGCGCAGCATCTTGGCGATGCGGTCATCACCCTGCTGCACGCCATTCATGGCGACATACCCAGTGGTGGCATCAGCATTTGCAGCGCCCACACCGAGCGTGTTACTGTATCCAGTCCAGGGCACATGACCAGCGGTGCCGATACCATAGGTTGCCATGATCGATCTCCACCTGATGAGGGTCCGATACCGTCACACGTAGATGTCATCAACGCAACCACTGAGTCCACATCTACCACTAGATAATAAATGGCCGGGACATATACCAATACGCACATCGTGCTATACTGTGTCGGGCCGGGGTGATCGAGGTGCCATCGCCGGCCTGTGCAACTATGATACCCCTGTTTTGGGAAATGGGTCGGGGAGGTGGGGGGCGATCGACTGTATACACACATGCATGTCCAGACGAGCGTATACACAAATGTATGCCAGCGACGTGTAGCTACAATAAGCCATACGATGGGTGACTAGACACAGCGGGAGGGATGCGCCTGACTCTGTCCACAAGTCCCCAGTCGTATATACATTCGCATCCACACGCTACGCTGTCATGCCGTTAGCTACACTGTACAAACAACGCTAACGCTACACATGCATAGGACAGGCTAGGGATACGCTACGCTGACAGTGTTAGCGTCGGCTATGCGACCACCTGTCACATGACATGGCACTGTGCGACGCTGCTAGGCTATTCTAGCCTATGGTATGTATATACGTAGCAGCGTAATGATAGCTAGACAACCACTAGAATACGTATGCTTGGTTGTCTCATGTCATGATTGCATACGTATGGTCCCATAGTATGAGACAGCTTAGCTTGTGTATACGTATGTATATGATTGCACACGCTGTTTTCAATGTTTGACATAGGCATATCATTGTGCTACTATATACATGCTGGTTGATGACATGCATACCGCACTGTCACTCCACAGCAGGAGTTAACACTGTGATAAACGCACTCAAGGATACCACTACACAGACACCGGCCATTGCGCCGAAACTGGTTGTCGATACCGTTTTGCCGACGGCCGATGCGATCAAGGCACAAGCGCAACTCGCGTTTGCTGACAACCACAAAGGCGGCCAGCTAATCGGTAGCGCAGCACAACGCATCGCTTACGCTGTGCTGTGCGAAATCGAGTTGCTGAAGCGTCAAGGCAAGACGAACCACGATATCGCCGACGTTCTGGGCAATGCGCCTGAAGCAAAAAAGGAAATCGTGCAACGCGTTGTCGAAATCTTTTGTGGCGAGCCGCCGGCAGTCGAGAAAAGTCAAGGCAAGACTGAAGCAAGCGAGCGTGCGAAGGCCGAATATGGCATCAAAAAGAAGCTTGTGGAGCGTGGTGCATACGTCGCCGCAATCATGGCCAAGCGGCATGTCACGTTCGGCATGTTCAATACCAAGGCTGGCGTATTCAACGTCTATCCGACGATGATGTATCCGTCTGGCAAGGGTTTCGTTCCGCTTGGTCGCTTGGCCAAGGATGCTACAATCATGCTTGACGGACGCCCATTGCTCTACTCGGGCAAGAATACCAAAGGTGACGATGCAACGTTCACTGTGCGCGCCAGCATTGCGCACATGCTGACCATCTGTGGTCCGGCAAAGATGCCGCGCGGAACGCCGACCAAGAAAGGTGAAAAGGCAACTGTCAGCACACCGTTCAATGCGAAGAAGCCCGACGACGTGGCCGGTGCAATTGATCCCGACGTGCTAATCCTCGCGTTGCATGTCGTGCTGTGCAAGGAAGCGCCAAGCGGACTAGTCCATCGTGCGGATTTCAAGGATGAAGTCTGGAATGCATGGACCGCGTTGACTGCCAAGATGGAACGGTCACGAGCCGCGCCAGACTTCGACGCTAAAGTTCCAGTCAAGGCCAAGACACCGGCCAAGCGGACCGCACGCGGCCACTAACCTAGCCTAGCCTATCAACCCTGCCACACGAAAGTGTGGCAGGGTTTTTTATTGCCTGCGATCTGGCCATGCCTTATATACTACGACGTGACGACCACCCATAACTAGCCTCGCTGTCAGCAATGGCAGCGAGGTTTTTTTGTGTCATGCAATCGGCATGTGCGCAACGCACGGCGGTTGTAGCGTTTTTGTGTCGTATAGCGCGACTGCGATCGTGACCACCCCTGGCCTCGATCGGTCGAACTCAGCACAACTCAGGAACACTCAGGCCGATCTATAGACGCCAGCTATGAGCCGCAACCCATTGATGGCAGTTGCTCTTGTGTTCCGATTTATGGCATTCGGGCTGACCTAGTTACAGATGTAACCTGTGAACATTACGAGCACACGACACTTGCGGACTTGACATAACGCTATAGATATGGTATAAAGTGTAGTTGTTGCCCGCAGGGCCATACCACTCTGCGCCGTCAGCAACATTGCGCAATCATGCACAGGTGATATCATGCCAAACAACTCATATGTTGAGATAGTCGGTGCACGTGTAATTCACGAGACACCTGCGGCATACAAGTTCACACTCAACGACAATGAGTGTTGGATACCCAAATCTCAGTCAAAGATTGTAGATGGCAAACTCAAAGCATGGCAGTGGGTTGTCGAGCAGAATAGGAAACAGTGGACAACTGTATCTGCAACGCACCAACAGGACACAATAGCTGAAGCCGTCGCAATACTACGTGAAGCGTTAGCCATACTGCGCAGACTCAGTTAGCAAACTTGACATAGTACTTGTTTTGTGCTATACTATATACATGATGGTAACTCACCCATCGCAATCAATACATAGGACATGCAATGCTGACACGTGACCAGCGACTGGTTGCGCACATACGTAGTGTGCTCAACATCTCTGCCGAACAGTCATCCGATGAGAACCTGCTCGAAGCGTATGCATGTTGGCATGTGCATCGTGGCCAGTTCTGGGATGAACTGCCACCACTACTCGACAAGCGCACACGCTCGGTAGTCTGGAACCTGCCGCGCTAGCTTAGACTATATACTACCAAGTCTGAATAGCCCCGTAGCTGAATAAGCTGCGGGGTTTTTCGTGCGTCTAACACATGGAGAATACATATGTTCATGATCTGGTTTTGCTTCAAGAATACTGAGGCACAGATGTGTGTCAAAGTGCCCGACACGAACACTGCACGTAAGTTGTGGGATACGCTGGCCAAGACATTCCACATGATCTCGGAGCGGCCATGACATATACGATAGCGCGTGCTGATCCGCGTGAATGTCTACATCGACACCTCACAGTTGAGCGTATCGATGCTGCCGGCGTAGCAACCACCATACGCTGTGTAGACTGCGACTACTGGTGGGGTGACGATGAAGTGTGGCCAATACCACACGACTTGAACAAGGAGACAAGTAATGGCTGACCGCAGATACTATCATCGCGATGGCATCGTAATACACAATGTTGCTGAGTTGCCGATATCAAGATCGAACGGCAAGCGTGACAGACGTATGACGCGAACCTGTCCGATTGCCATACGAATACTCACTGGAACTGTGCGCTCTACAGTCGGTCAACCGCTCCGACTTGTGCTCGCCATACAAGGTGACGTTCATCACATGCTATTCGACGATGAACACGAGGAAGGACTGTATCAGTTCCTCAACAAGCGGCGCAACAAGCGACTAGCTTGGCAACGCAAGCGTGCCAAGGAACGTGCGATATGGGATGCTGGTGCACCAGCACGTATCGCAGCACGTGCTGCACAACAGGAGACAGCCAATGGTTAAGCCAGGTATCGTTCATGACATCGCGAATGTTCTAGTCAGACTAATCGCGATGCTTGTAATCTACATCGTGATCTTCGGACCACAACCATTCTAAGGAGACGACATGACAAGTAAGATGCTGGCCGGATTTGCATTGTATGCAGATCCGGCCACGTCTATCCGACACGCCATCATGGGTGTGCCGATAGGCACGAGACTGATGAGAGTCGTCCGGCTACCGACCGGGTGGCGCATCTGGGTAGCGACTGCCGACTTCATCTACGGCACATACTACGAGTTGAACGAAGACGGCAGCGTGTTACACTATACGGCTCGCGAAGATGAGGGAGACGAGTTCTTCACAGCCAGACCAAGCGATGAGGACATAAGAAATGCTCAAGGCAATCGGTAAACTCAATGGCCATGCGACAGTGTTCATCGGCCTGTCGTATGGCAACCTCGACAAGTTCCGCGACCAACCCGGTGACACATACATCAAGATCCAAGGTGAGCAACTGGGTATCGACCACGACATACTGATCTTCAGTGGTCGCACTGAAGAAGATCTAGTCGAACTATTTGCTCATGCCCCAATCATCAGGAGGGACAATGGCTGATAAACCGAAGAAGCCTGACATCCTAGACTTCATGAAGCAGTTCGCTGACAACATGAACAAACAGAGCGATCAGACGCTGCGCGAGAAGATGCATCAAGCGGACACACTCGCGCATCTGTCTGAACTCACACCAGATGACATGCTCAAAGAAATCAGCGAAGAGTGGGATGCATTGGGCATGAGCGCAACGCAACTGCTCGTGCGCGCTGTGACACGTCCTGATCCGAACGAAATTGCGGTCAGAGCACTTATCATTGCAGCGTATCGATGTGATGCCATGTCCAAACTATTCACCTTCATCCGCACAGAACTAGGTGATGGTGCTAGCTTGTTCACCGTCAGCGATGCACACATTGCTCAGGCACGAGCTGCTATTGATGAACTGCTGAAGCGTTACATGAAACCATAGCGCGGCGAAGCCGCACGCACGGGTGCGACACGGCGTTTCCAGTAAAGGGTGGTAAAATCGCAATGCGTTTGGAATACTACGGGGGATAGTGGGGGTATCAGTGACACAGGAACCTTCTGACGTATTCCATGTCTATGCAATCGGCAATGACGATGAGTGCTGGCCTTATATTGGATCAGCTTGGGGAGGTAATAACCGCGAACCTCGTCCATACTTCCAGGCTAACGGTAGGCGGCAGATAGCCTATCGATGGATATATGAGTTGGTTCATGGTGTGCGTCTATCACCTGACCAACTCATTCTCCACTCATGCGATAATGGAGGCTATCCTATTGCATGTGGAAACCCTCTGCACATGAGATGCGGCACAGTGCAAGAGAATAGCAATGACATGATGGATCGTAGCCGTCATGGCCTGCCTAAGACAGTAGTGAGAGCTATTCGCACACTGCTAGAGCAAGGACGCACACAACAATCAGTAGCAGACCTATACGGCGTTTCGCGCGAGGCCATCAGTGCCATCGCAACACAGCGCACACACAAACGAGGTGACAAGGATGCTGACTGAACATGAGATCTGGCGCATGATGGCTAACGAGATGAAGCTGTTCCGTCTCGAATGCAATCGCACACATCGTCCATGGACATTCACTGAGATGGCAGAACACTTGTTCATTGTCCTGCGTAGCCACAACCTTATCGATCAGGCATCTGTGTATAAGCCTGTGCCTGAGCCTGGACCCAACTTGACCGAAGAAGATCATAGTCCCCAGGATTGATGCGTGGTAGGATCGGGTCGCTCTATAACCCTCACAAGAAGGACCGAATATGGCGGACCCAATCCTCGCATATATCACGCCAATCGAGCGCAATCAGGTCGGCGGTGGGCCGATCGTCCCGCCCAACGAGATAGACAACACCCTGCCTATTCCCGAGCCGCCACCGGGCGTCTGGCCGCCACCTAGCGTATCTCATCCGATCGTTCCTGCACCACCCGGCACACCACCGGGCACCATCTGGCCCAGCCCTGGTCAGCCAGCACGCCCAGACAATACACTGCCTGGACAACCTCCACGCCCTGACAACACACTGCCGTCCAGTCTGCACTGGATGCTGTGCTATTCGCCAAATCTTGGTTGGAAGTTCGTCTGTGTCGATCCGTCGCTGAAGCCGACACACCCGATCGCACCGGGCGGTAGCATACCGCACCCGGATCATGGCTTGCCAGGATCACAGCCACACCCTGACCAGGGCTTGCCACCAAATCCAGCACGACCGGACAACAGCCTGCCACAGACGCCTCAACCAAAGCGATAAGGAGCACACATGAGTAAGTATGTCCTTGCAGCAGTGGCACTACTTGCCACTCCTGTTTCAGCGTTCGCAGATACGATCCTCACGTTTGGTCAGTCCGCAAGCAAGTCAGCAATCGTTGGCACTGCGAACGCTGGTGGCACAGCCACTACAATCAAGGCAACAGACGCAGCCATCAGCATCACACAGATCGATGGCGGTGTGCCTGCATCTGCATTCCTTGACCTGAACCTCGCTTCGACTGACGCCGCTACACCAACCGGCAGTGGAGGTTCACAGCACTACAGCGGCACGTTTTCCATCACCTCAGCTGCTGGTGATACGGGCACCAACTTCCTTAGTGGTAACTTCGCTGATATTGTATTGGGCGTTGGTCCGAGTGCTGTGCTTGCTGCTGGATCGCCGCCCGATCTCATCGACTTCACCAGCGACATCATCCCTGTTGTGGCACCTCCAAACGCCATAGCATTGTCGTTCGCCAACTTGGTGCCATCGTTCAGCATCGACAACGAGACGATCGCTTCGTTCACTAGCAGTGTGAGCGGAACGTTCAGTGCCAACGCAGCACCAGTGCCGGAGCCAGCGTCCCTAGCTCTACTCGGCTTTGGTATGCTTGGCATTGCGGCTGTGTCGCGCCGCAAACCAGGGTAAGTTGTCCGACCCTGGCGGGCCACAGTCCGAGAACGGCACCGGCATCGTCGGTGCCGTTTCTCGTTTCAGCCATCATGTGGTCAGAGCCTTAGCGCCACAGTTCTTGGCGCTCATCGTCCTCAACACTATGGTCTTCGGCGCGTTCTTCTGGTATGCAGATGCCAGAGCACGGCATACCATGGACATCATCAACCAGTTACTACTGTCATGCCTTAACAGGAGGTAACATGAGTCCGGTCAACATCAGCGACACCATAGACATGATACTCAATGGCGAGGTCATCAAACGCAGCTATGCCTATGTCATGGTCGTGTGCGAAGCACGTGGCGACTACGTTGGAGGCGAGACTCGCATCCTGTCCAACATCGATGATCTTGCCATGCACACACTGCTGAACCAGGCAGTCAACGAACTCAACAGCAAGATGGGGAATGCGTGATGCCAAGCAAGAGCAGGGCACAGCAGCGCATGATGCAAGCCATAGCTAGTGGGGCAAAACCGCAGCGCGGCAAAGGTCCATCGCAAGCTGTGGCCAAGGAGTTCGTTGCGGCTGACCATGCACGCGGTGCGACCAAGCTACCTCAGCGTATTGCTGCTGCGATAACAAGTGGAAGGAGCAAGCATGATCTGTGAAGGCTGTGCCAACAATGAAGGAAAACCATTCAGTGGTCTGTGCCTAGTCTGTGACTTCTACAGCCACGCTGAACTCAACATATGGAAGCCAATCCGATGCCTCTCGATGCCAATGTCACAGGGACTGATGCTGGCCCAAGTGACTATGATCCATTCAGCAAATATAATGGCGAGGCGTCCGCTATTCTCTTTCCCGTCGGCGAGCGCCGTGTTGGTTGGGAAACTCGATCAGGGGGATACCAGCGCATCACCAGCCACAAAGCCATCATCCGACTGACACCAACAGGCGAGTCGGTGCATGTGCTAGGTGTGGTTGGCTCTGGCTATCGCCTCGTGACCAACCGTGAACTCTTTGGTCGTGTCGAGGATACCCTGCGCAAGCAGATGCAGATCGAACAACTCAACGGTGTCCAAGTCAAGGATCGCGTGTCTGGCTACGGTCGGGTGTGCTTCCGGGAATACATCTTCCCGAACATCAAGTGCAGGCTAGGCGGTGGCACGAAGTCTGACATCGCATTCCGCATCCTCGTGCAGAACGGCTATGGTGGCAGTGCACTGCGTGTCCACTCAGGTGCGATCGAGTTCTACTGCACCAACGGCATGATCTCTGGTGAGTATCAGTCGGCCTACAAGAAGCACACCAGTGGCTTAGCCGTGGCTGGTGTCGGTGACATCGTAGCCAATGCACTCGATACGTTCGCTGGTAGTCAGGAGCGGTGGAAGCACTGGGCCAAGACGCCAGTGAAGCATCAAGAAGCTATGGACCTATTCAAGCAACTGACTGACTCCAACAAGCTCTACGAGAACCTGAGCAACCAATATCTTCGTGAGGTCGAGGAACGAGGCAGGAACTTGTGGGCAGTCTACAGCGCGTTGACCTTCTACGCATCGCACAACGATGGTGAGTTCAAGCTGAAGTCCTCAGTCGAAGCACAGGACACCATCGCGACTACGATGCTACAGCGCGAACTCAGTGTGGCTAGGTGGGTGGACAGTGATGCATGGAGGAAGTTAGAACATGCATGAGTATAGATTGACAGATGGCGAACGCACTGCGTTGGTGTCTGCCGCAGTGCGTGTTATTCACAGTTTCCGTTCACCTTCCATACCCCCGAGTGACCTTGTTATTGCCCTGGCAAAAATTGCAGGAGTCGATGTTACTGTGACTGTCCAACGTGCATACTTACCAGGAGACGAGAATGCGTGATCCGTCTGAGTTTGCGAAGTATCTGATCGATGCGCCTGGACCTGATGGTGGAGCGTATGCAGTGCGCTCACCAATCGATCATCAAGCACTGCTGGTCGTTGCATCGTGGGGTGCTGGCTGGGACCATGTGAGTGTGTCACGCACCACACGCTGTCCGAACTGGAATGAGATGACACGCGTCAAGCGCATCTTCTTCCGTGACGACGAGACTGCGATGCAACTGCACGTGCCTGTGGCTGAACATATCAACTACCATCCGTATACACTACACTTGTGGCGGCCACAGCACGCTGAGATACCACGACCACCTAGCATATTAGTAGGTCCGCGTCAGGAAACTTGACTTATCTCACTAGATGTGGTATAATACTACATACAATGAAGAAAGGAATAGCTTCCGGTGTTAGGAGCAAGTTACATTCCTTAATTCTCCAAAGTGGGGGAATGTAGCATGTGCGAAACACATGTGGCCCCGAGTGTGCCTAACATCGGATCGGGGCACTCAACTCAACATACATGTAAATGGAGACCTAGAGCATGGCTCTATCGTCGAACGTGGCACTACGCAAACGAGGAAGACCCATAACTACAGATGGTTTTCCTCGTTTGGGTATTCGCATACCACATGATCTATACAAGCAGGTGGCTGCGAGTGCTTACATGCGTTGCACCAGCATGAATACAGAAATCACCAGACGTCTGTATATGAGCTACAAACAGGAAAGGACCTAGAGCATGGCTCTATCGTCAAGAGTGAAGAACAAGTTGGTGGATGCTATGAATGTAGTGTTCACTAATATCGGCCATGCAGCAGGCATGAAGATGCCGAAGTCAGAACGCAACGATGAGAGTGCTGCATGGGAGTTATTCGTTGCACAACATCTCATGTCCATGGCAACCAAGCGCAAGGACACAGCAGAGAAAGACGCCATAGCTGCGGGCGTCATCATTGACAAGGAGAAAGATCCAAAACCAGAGGGCACACGCGAGATCATCTACAACGGTGATGTCGTGAGCATTGCACTCGAAGTGCGTGCTGCCGGTTCACGTGTCTCAGCGAACCTGATGATGGATTATCTGGCAAGCAAAGGTGTGAGCCAGAAACTGCTGGCTGAAGCATTAGCAGCAGCAACCACGAAGTCGAGGCCAGCACACGTGTTCACCACGATGCTGATTACCAATGACGCTGTGGGCAAGTAGCCGTTGACTTGAACTAAGCATGGACAGCATCATGCCGCGTCAGCGGCACTGGTGCTGTCTGTGTGACTGGAGCGCAACCCATGGCAACGGTGGTTTACTTGGTAGACCGTAGACCGATTATCCCCAAGACCGTATCCGGTAACGATCATGGTCATAGATACTCAGCCACATTCGATCCTAACGCGCCCATTGGTCAGCAGTGGGTCTGGACTATACACTACACACGTGTGTATACATTCTATGGATCGAGTCCTTCACAAGCAGATGCTATCAAGTCAGCGAGAAAGAAGATACATAGGATAACCAATCACATCTTCACGGAGGAAGAAGATGAGTGACACTCCAACTCATCGTGCAACTATCAATCAGATGAGTGTAGACCAACTCGATACGATGCTCGAAGGCATCCGTGCACGCAGATTGGAGCGTGTGCAACGCCTTGAGGCGATTGCCAAAGTCAAGGCAGATGATGTGCGTCTTGTATCATGGATGCAGTTCGAGCGTGCATACGGAATAGCTTCGCGCTACCTGAAGAAGTGCGAAGAGATGGAAGCAAAAGCTGAAGCCTTGATCCACAAGGCGAGACTCAAAGCTATGGCCGCGCAACTAGAAGTGGGAGAAGTAGAGGATGCCGCAGATTAAGGGTCCTGTGCGTGCACGCGATCTACGTGCGAACATCAGTCAGCTTGGTTTCGAGAAGGGAGTGATCGAGACGCTGGAACACCTGTTAGATGAACATGTGTCACTGCGACAGCACATGCGAGAACTCACTGAACTTACAGCAAAGTGCATTGACGAAGTGGAGAAGATGGTTCACATTGGCGGCGCGATCCAGACGAATATCGATCAGATCAAACGCGAACGCCAAGGTGAAGACAATGGGGAACAAGGCTAACTTCAGGCTAGCTACGGAGCAGGACGAAAACTTAGAGACATACGATCACACGAAGCTCAGTGCGATCAACACGTGTCCGACCTGGGGCATACTCAGGTATACCATGCACAAGCGCATGGAAGGTGCAGGTCGTGCACTTGCACTCGAAGCTGGTGGAGCGATGCATGAGTGCTTCAGCTTCATTCGCCTCATCTCACTCATGCAGCAACATGATGGTGAGGGCAGCTTCCAAGACAAGATGTGGTATTACCATGGCACTAGATTGTTTGGTTCTTCCCGACTAGAACACATCGATCACCAAATCCAAGAAGCACCTGACATTGTCGAAGTAGCCAAGCGTGGCAGCATTGCTGTGCTGGACACGAGTGGCTTCTACGACGATCCACGCGACAAGCGGCGAACCCTATCCAACATGGAAGAGTGCATCTATGCTTACATCAATCGGTGGCGTTGGGACCACAAGGTGTGGATGCGTGACGAGACGAACCCGACATCTGACATAGGCGTTGAGATACCATTCGATCTGGTAGTGGAGATTACAGGCGACAGTAATCTGAAGTTCAGACTGACTGGCAGGATCGACGGCATCCACTGGAACAGCCGTGGCGATCTATGCATCCACGACAACAAGACAGCGTCCAGGCTCAACGAAGCATGGTCGCAGTCGTTTCTTCTGAGTCATCAGGTTACTGGGTATTGTGCTGCTGCAAGTGTATTCACACAACATGCAGTCAATCATGCAGAAGTATTAGGTCTTGCCATACCACTCCCACGCACGTATGATTTTGGAGGATACATACGTGAGGCCGTCAGTCGCCACTCCTGGCATTTCAGTCGGTGGATAGACTGGCTCGCACATACGATCCAACTGGCGCGACAGTATAAGGACAATCCGTATGATGCCCCGAAGTATACGCACTCCTGCAATCGCTACTTCCGACCATGTTCATTCATCCCGTTCTGTGATGCCGATCCGGCAGAACAGCAGCGCATTGTCGATGAAATGGTCTATGACGAATGGAGTCCATTAGCGAAGACCGTTCTGGACGGTATCGGCAACGAGTAACTCTAACATTCACGAGGCTGGTCATGGACGAGATTGAGTTTAAGCGTGCATACAACAACTTGCGTGTCCTGATCGATCACATCCCAGACGAAGGCGATACCAAGATACACGTGCGCAATGCCATGCTCACAATTGCAGCAATGCTGGATGGACTGCATCAGCGCATTGATGAGATCGCAGCAACACCGGATGATGATGATGAATGAAGACACATCACCATTGATGGCTGGGGGTATACCGATATCCATACCTTCGGTGGGCGATATGATGCTCAACATGCTGATATGGGGGGACAGTGGAAGTGGCAAGACCACGCTCGCCGCGACGGCTCCTGGAACAAAGCTTTTTGTTATGCTCGATCCTGGTGGTGATCTTAGTCTGGCTGATCGCTCTGACGTGGCTGTTCTCAACCTGACTGCTGAGACACCAACACGCATGATGACACAGTTCCGCATGGCTGATCCTTACGACCTTGGCAAGATCCTAACGGCACGACCAGACTATGAAACGGTCGTGCTCGATAGCGTCACTGCCCTGGCATATATAGCATTACAAGAGGCGGTCACTCGGGCGGGCGGGCGATCGTCGTTGGAGCAACCAGGGATGCATGGCTACACGTATCGGAATGCATCGCTGCTACGCATGACTGTGGCCATGATGCGACTGTGCGCGTTGCACAGGCGTCATCTCATCCTCATCACTCACGAGGGCAATGCAGATCGCAACGAGGAAGGTGTAGTCCTGAGCGTCACCATGGCACTGAGCGATGGTGTAGCCAACCAAGTAGGACTGCGGTTCAATGAGGTCTGGCACATGGTAGACAACGGCAAGGATCGTGTCATCGCACTACGACCATGCCGACTGCGTAAGCCGATGAAGACGAGACTGTTCAATGCAGACAAGCCCGAGTTCATCTGGCACTACGATCCGAATACCCAGGTCGGTGAAGGCATAGCCGACTGGTATCATGCGTGGCAGGCCAATGGTGGTCGCAAGCTGGCACTGCCTGCGCGTGCTGTATCAACCACTAGCAGAGGAGGCAAAAAATAGGCCGCATGTCAAGGACACACGGCCTAAGTTAAAACATGCAATAGCCGGTCAACGAGAGCGCGACTTCCCGTTGACCTGTAGTATGGTCACAACATAGCTGGAAGGCAAT
>Ga0210392_10001242_pt1 | contig 13686 bp, 13 predicted proteins | sample IncBWC30OmetaG_FD_161057 | JGI IMG/M metagenome (GOLD analysis project Ga0210392, IMG submission 161057) | Forest soil microbial communities from Barre Woods Harvard Forest LTER site, Petersham, Massachusetts, United States - Inc-BW-C-30-O ...
GGCGGCGCTTGAGCAAGTGGGGCTGACGCCGCGCTTGGCGCATTACCCAAAGCAATTGTCGGGCGGCGAGCAACAGCGCGTGGCCATTGCCCGCGCATTCGTGACCCATCCCGCAGTGCTCTTCGCTGACGAGCCCACGGGCAATTTGGATACGGCAACCGGGCAGCGAATCACCGATCTGTTGTTCGAACTCAATCGCCACAGCGGCAGCACGCTGGTGTTGGTCACCCACGATCGCGGCCTCGCCAAGCGCTGCAGTCGGGTGCTGGAGCTCGACGCCGGGCACACGGTGAATTGATGCAAGTTCTGCGTTTCGCCTTACGCAACCTCTGGCGCGACTTGAAGTCGGGCGAGCTCTCGGTGCTGCTGCTGGCGCTGGTGGTGGCGGTTCTGTCGCTGACCGCGGTTGGCTTCTTCACCAGCCGCATTTCACAAGGCGTGCGCGCGCAGGCGGCCGAGGTGCTGGCGGCGGATTTGCGTTTGGAAGCGCCAACGCCCATCCCTGCGCGCTATTTCGAGGAAGCCCGCAAGCGCGGCCTGCGCAGCGCGCAAGTGCTTTCATTCCCCACCGCCATCTTCAGCGGGGAGTTGAGCCAGTTGGCGGCGCTGAATGCGGTGACCTCGAATTATCCCTTGCGCGGGCACGTGCGTATTGCCGACGCACCCTTCGGCGTGCCGCGCACCACCACACAGGTGCCCGGCCGCGGCGAGGTTTGGATCGACGCACGCATCATCGCGCAGCTCAAACTGGAACTGGGAACGGCCCTGCGCATCGGTACTGCCACCTTCCGCGTCACCGAGGTTCTCGATTACCGGCCGGACCAAGGCACCGGATTCGTCAATCTCGCGCCTGCCGCGTTGCTCAACTATGACGACATTGCCTCCACCCAGCTGGTTCAGGAGGGTAGCCGGGCCACGTATGCGGCTTTGTTTGCGGGCAGCCCGGCGGCGGTTGCCGATTTTCGAGAGTTTTTGAGCCAGTCCAAAGCGCCGGGGGAACGCCTGAGAGACGTCGAGGAGTCCAGCCGTCAGCTCAATTCCGCCATCGACCGCGCCAGCCGATTTCTCAACCTGGCCAGCCTCGCTTCGGTGCTGCTGTCTGCCGTCGCGGTGGCCATGGGCGCGCGACGCTATGCCGCGCGCCACATCGACGCCGTCGCCTTGATGAAGTGCATGGGCGCGGCGCAGGGTTTTGTGCTCGCGATCTCCATCATTGAACTGACGCTGCTGGCGCTTTTTGCAGTGGCCATCGGAACGCTTCTCGGCTACTTGGCCCAATCGGGATTGGTGTGGCTGCTCAAGAGCTTGATCCCCAGTGAGCTTCCCGCGGCCTCATTGTCGCCCTTGCCGATCGCGCTGGTCACGGTGCTCGCCATGCTCATTGGCTTCGCCCTGCCGCCGCTGCTGCAGTTGAAGAGCACGCCACCGGCGCGGGTGTTGCGCAAGACCGTGACGGCGCCGCCGCTGCGCTATGGCGTGAGCTATTTGTTGGCGTTGGCGGCGTTGTTCGCGATTCTCTGGAGCATGGTGCGGGATACCGAGCTGGTGTTGAGCGTCCTGGCCGGCGTCTTGGGTGTCGGCGTGGTGCTGACGCTGGCAGGCTACGCGTTGGTGCGATTGACCAGCCGCTTGCGCGGCGGCGTCGGCGTGGCTTGGCGCTACGGCCTTGCCAACGTGTCGCGGCGCGGCACCGGCAGCGTGGTGCAGATCGTCGCCTTTGGCTTGGGGTTGATGGTATTGCTGCTGCTGGCGGTGGTTCGCGGCGACCTGCTGGCTGACTGGCGGCGCAGCCTGCCGAGCGACGTGCCGAACAATTTTTTGGTGAACATCCGCCCCGATCAGCGTGAGAAGCTGCAGGAATTCTTGACCATTCACGGCTTTGGCGCGCCGCAAATGTATCCCATGGTGCGCGCGCGCATCACAGCCATCAACGCGCAGACCCCGCAGTCACTGAAATTGCCGGGCGACGCCGCCCGCGGCTACGTCGAGCGCGAACAGAATCTAACCTGGTCGGCCAATATGATGGAGGACAACCAATTGATCGCCGGCCGTTGGTGGACGGCTGCGGACGCCGGCAAGCCCTTGGTTTCCATTTCGTCCGAATACGCGGATGCGCTGCACTTGAAGCTCGGCGATCACTTGAGCTTCGATGTGGCCGGCGAGCCGCTGACCGTGGAAGTGACCAGTATTCGAAAAATACGCTGGGACAGTTTCAGGCCTAATTTCTTTCTGGTGTTTCCGCCGGGCCTGCTGGATGGCGCGGCCGGCACCTATATGACCAGCCTTTTTCTCACCCCGGCGCAGCGCCCGTCGCTGGCCGATCTGGTGCGCCAATTTCCGACGATTTCCGTATTCGATGTGGATGCGATTCTCAAACAAATTCGCGACATCATGGATCGCGCCTCGCTGGCGGTGCAGTACGTGTTTTTGTTCACCCTGGCCGCCGGAATCGTCGTGCTGCTGGCGGCGGTACAATCGACGCGGGATGAGCGGCGCTATGAAAGCGCCATGCTGCGAACCCTGGGTGCAAGCCGCGGCACCGTGCTGCAGGGCGTGGCGGCGGAATTCTCGGCGCTCGGTTTTCTATCGGGCACCTTGGCGGCGTTCGGCGCGACGGGTGTGGGTTGGATATTGGCGCGGCGGCTGTTCTCGCTCGAGTTCACTCTCGACCCCTTGGTGTGGGTCGCAGGCTTGGTGTGCGGCACGGTCCTGGTCGGACTGAGCGGAACGCTGGCCACACGCAGCGTGGTCAATACGCCGCCCATCGTCACGCTGCGCGACGATTGAACGCGGTGCGACGATCGAGGCAGGAGCGAGGCGCCCCCGCCGCTTACTTTACGTCGAGTATCAGCCAGCCTATGGGAATCGGAATGCCGCGCGGCGGCAGCGCCTCGATTCGCACGTTGTAAATGCCGGCAGACAGGCCGGTGGAATTGAGGGTCAAGCTTAGTTCGCCGTTCGAGTCTTTCAGCAGGTTGTTGAGCACCAGCGCGCGGCCCTGGTCTTGCTTGTCGACGAAGAGGCGAAATTGCGTCAGCTTTTGGGTGTAGCCAAGATCGATGTGCACGTCCATCAGCAGCGGCGCGGTTCGGCTGAGCGTGATGCGTGCGCGGTTCATGCCGGGTGCATGATCCGGAGACACCAGTATGGCCTTTTCCGTTGCCGGCTGTACCAGCGGCCCTTGGCTGATCGCGCGCTTGGTGTCTTCGAGTCTTCCCTGAAGAATTGAATATTTCCCCACCAGCACCCAAAACCCCACCAGACTGATGAAAGTCACCGCGCCCAGGCCGATGAGAACATACAGGCTCTTCCACCACTCTGGGGTCGGCTCCCCCAGGTCTTGAGGCCGGCCACTGGCTTCCAGCAGTTTGAGGCTGGCCTGCGCGCGTTCCGGCAGCTTCAGTTCATTCAAGTAGTCAGGATGCGCGCGGCACCACTCTTCAAGATCGCGAGCGCCCTTGAACGGCAATTTGTTTTCCAGGTACCGCTCGATGAGCTTGTGCTCTTCGATGAATTTACGATCGAAGCGCGGCGAAACGGGCGCTGGTTTTCCTTGAGAAATGGTGCGGGCATTCATGGCAAAATTTTCCTGGACGGCCTATTTTGCCGGGTCGGGCGCGCGCAATATGTGAAATGATCGGCATCTAGCCCAAGCGCTTTTTGAGGTCTGAGACGGCGGTCACGAAATATCGCCGCCTGCCCCGCCTGCCTGTCCTCAAGCCTTTTTCGCCATCATGCCGCCCATCACGTCGCACACCGCCGCGATGGCGGCCTCACGCGTGCTGGACTTGCGCCATACGGCGCCGACGGTGCGCGTGGGCGTGGGTTTGCTGAATTGCCGAATGGTCAAGCCGCGCTGCGATCCGAACGGCGATTCCACCGCCAGTTCGGGCAGCAGGGTGATTCCCAGACCCGCAACCACCATCTGGCGCAGCGTCTCGAGACTGGTTGCGCGAAAATCCTCAGCCTCGCGGACATCGACGCGGCTGCAGACTTCCAAGGCTTGATCGCGCAGGCAGTGACCGTCCTCCAGCAGCAGCAAGGTCTGGCCTTTAAGTTCCTGTACCTTGATGCTCGTCTTGGCTGCCAGCGGGTGATGGTTGGGCAGTGCCACGGTAAAGGCCTCGTCATACAGCGCACGCGACTCCAGCCCGTCAAGCGGCACGGGCAGCGCCATGATGCCAAGGTCTATTTCCCCGTCGCGCAGGCGCTTCAGCAGCGCTTCGGTTTGGTACTCATAGAGCATGAGCCCGAGGTGCGGAACAGCTTTGCGGATTTTCGGCATGACGCGCGGCAACAAATAAGGTCCGATGGTGGGGATGAGCCCCACTTTCAGTTTCCCGGCGAAAGGGTCGGTATTGCTGCGCGCCAGCGCGACGATTTCCTCGCCCTCATCCAGCATGCGCCGCGCGCGAACCACGATTTGCTTTCCCACCTCGGTGAGCTGTACGTTTTTCGGCTTCCGCTCGACCAGTTTGACGCCGAGATATTCCTCGAGCTTCTTCAACTGAGCGGATAGAGTCGGCTGGCTGACGAACGAGCGCTCCGCCGCCTTGCCGAAATGACCGGTGTCCGCGAGCGCCACCAGATATTTGAGGTCCTTGAGATTCATCGATCGGTACCCATAGATGCAGTCTATCAAAGTCATCATAACAATCAATATGATTAATGATGATTCGGCTGCTATCATGGCCTTCAGTTTTCAAAACCTGTCCGAGGAGTTTTCCATGTCTCTGATCAATACCGAAATCAAGCCATTCAAGGCGACCGCATATCACAACGGCAAGTTCGTGCCCGTGACAAACGAAACCCTCAAGGGCAAGTGGTCGGTGTTCGTGTTCTATCCCGCCGATTTCACCTTCGTGTGTCCGACCGAACTCGGCGATCTCGCCGACAACTATGCGGAATTCAAGAAGCTGGGCGTGGAAGTCTATGGCGTGTCCACCGACACGCACTTCGCCCACAAGGCGTGGCACGACACCTCGGACACCATCAAGAAGGTGCAGTACCCGCTGGTGGGCGACCCGACGGCAACGCTGGCGCGCAATTTCGAAGTGTTGATCGAGGAGCAGGGGCTCGCCTATCGCGGAACATTCGTGATCGATCCTGAAGGCAAGATCAAGGTCATGGAAGTGCACGACAATGGGATCGGCCGGGACGCGAAGGAACTGCTGCGCAAAGTCAAAGCGGCGCAGTACGTGGCCTCGCACCCGGGCGAAGTGTGCCCCGCGAAGTGGACACCGGGCGCCGATACGCTCAAGCCCTCGCTCGACTTGGTCGGCAAGATCTAACGCGAATGGGTTATTCGGTCCGGTGCAAGGCGCCGGACCGATTCCCAAAGACAACAACGGGACCGCAACATGCTCGACACCAACCTGAAGGCTCAGTTACAGGGTTACCTGGAGCGGATCTCGCAACCCGTGCAAATCGTTGCGTCCTTGGATGACAGCGACAAATCGCAGGAAATGCTCGAACTGTTGAACGACATCGAGTCGGTTTCCAGCCTCGTGAAGGTCGATGCGCAGCGCGACGACGCCCAAGTAAAACCCTCTTTTGCCCTTCGCCGGCCGGGCGCTGCGGCGCAGGTGCGCTTTGCGGGTGTGCCGATGGGCCATGAATTTACCTCCCTGGTGCTCGCGTTGCTGCAGACCGGCGGTTATCCGCCCAAAATCGACGAGGCGGTCGCCGAGCAGATCCGCAATCTGGACGGCGACTTCAACTTCGAGACCTTCGTGTCGCTCACCTGCCAAAGCTGTCCGGACGTGGTTCAGGCGTTGAATGCGATGGCGGCGCTGAATCCGAAGATCCGCCACACCATGATCGATGGCGCGGTGTTCCAGGAAGAAGTCACGCGCCGCGAAGTGATGGCCGTGCCTGCGGTGTTCCTGAATGGTGAGCCCTTCGGACAGGGCCGCATGGAGCTCGAGGAAATCATCCATAAGCTGGACGCGGGCGCAGCGGTGCGCCAGGCCGAAAAACTGAACGCGAAGGCGCCCTATGACGTGCTGGTGGTGGGCGGCGGGCCGGCGGGAGCCGCGGCGGCGATCTATGCCGCGCGCAAGGGCATTCGCACCGGCATTGCCGCGGAGCGTCTCGGCGGACAGTTATTGGATACGGTCGGCATCGAGAATTTCATTTCGGTGAAGGAAACCCAAGGCCACAAATTAGCCTCCGGTTTCGAGCAGCATGTCACCACCTACGATGTCGACGTGATGAATTTGCAGCGCGCCGAGGCCTTGATTCCCGGTGAACTCCTTGAAGTACGCTTGAGCAGCGGCGCCTCGCTCAAGGCACGGTCCGTGGTCATTGCAACCGGTGCGCGCTGGCGTGAAATCAACGTGCCCGGCGAGCGCGAATATCGCAATCGCGGCGTCGCCTATTGTCCGCACTGCGATGGCCCGCTGTTCAAGGGTAAGCGTGTTGCCGTGGTCGGCGGCGGAAATTCCGGCGTCGAAGCCGCGATCGATCTTGCCGGCCTCGTCAGCCACGTCACCCTCATCGAATTCGATCCGCAACTGCGCGCCGATGCGGTGTTGACGCGCAAGCTGATGAGTCTTTCCAATGTGACGGTGATCACCGGCGCGCAAACCACCGAAATCATCGGCGACGGACAGCGAGTCGTCGGCCTCAAGTACAAGGAGCGCTCCGGCGGCGAGATGCGCGACGTCGAACTCGCCGGCGTGTTCGTGCAAGTCGGGCTGCTGCCGAATACCGATTGGCTCAAAGGGACGGTCAAGCTGTCGCCGCGCGGCGAAGTGGAAGTCGATGCGCGCGGACAGACCTCGGTGCCGGGCGTATTCGCCGCCGGGGATTGCACCGTCGTGCCTTACAAGCAGATTGTCATCGCAGTGGGCGAAGGCGCGAAGGCTTCCTTGAGTGCCTTCGATCATCTCATCCGCTCGCCCCTGTCCCTGTCGGCGGCGGCCTAGGAGCCAAGTCTGAGTATTCCCGACGGCCGCGCGCATTCCCGCAGACTCTCCGCAGGGGTGGTGGTGGTGAATGTGGCCGGACCGGACGTGCAATATCTGTTGTTGCGCGCATATCGGAACTGGGATTTCCCCAAGGGCTTGGTCGAGCCGGGAGAGCAACCCTTGGATGCGGCGTTGCGCGAGGTGCGCGAGGAGACCACGTTGGCAAACCTCGCGTTCGATTGGGGCACGAACTTCATGGACACAGGTCCGTACAACAAGGGAAAAATTTCGCGCTACTACATCGCGCGCAGCAGCGATACCAAGGTGCATCTGCCGATCAATCCGGAGCTGGGGTTCCCGGAGCACCAAGAGGCGCGATGGGTTAAATTCGATACGGCACTTTCGATGGTATCGCCGCGGCTCAAGCCGGTGATGCATTGGGCGAGCGCCACCATCGGCGCGCCGGCCGGGGTTAAAGAGTAATCGTACCTCTGCCGATTTCGAGCACATCGCCGCCGACGAAGACTGCGCCCAAGCTGTTCACGTCGAGAAACAGGGTGGACGGCCGGCCCACGAATTCGCCCTGCGAGATTCGCACCTTAAGCGGCAGAGTTTGCTTCATCGCCAAGCACCAGGTGCCGAAATTGGCGGTCGCAGACCCGGTCGCGGGGTCCTCCAGTATGGCGCCACCCGCCGGAAAGAAAAATCGCGCCAACGATTGGCCTGCGCCGCTCAGGCAAAAAACGTATGCCATGCTGAGTCCGTCTTCGCTGCGAATCTTTGCCATGGCGGACGGCACGGGCGCCGCTTTGCGCACCGCATCCGTGGAAGTCAGCGGCACCACCAATTGTTCCTTCCCGGCCTTGACCCACAACGGCCGCTCGCCGATGTCGTGAAGCTGCAGCCCGAGCGCCGCCGCCAGTGCATCGCGCGACACATCGAGTTCTCGCGATGTCGCGGGCGGCGCGGTCAATGTCCAGCGGTCCCCCACTGCTTTTACTGGGATGAGACCCGCCTGCATTTCCAAGACCAGGGAGTCGCCGCCCAGCTTCAGCGCGCGGCAAATCTGCGCCGTGCCGAGCGTGGGATGGCCTGCGAAAGCCATTTCATAGTCAGGGGTGAAAATTCGCACGCGCGCATTGGCGCCCGCCTTCATGTCCGTCGGCGGGAGAATGAAAGTGGTCTCGGAGAGGTTGAACTGGCGGGCGAGAGCTTGCATTTGCTCATCGTTCAAGCCGGCGCCGTCCTCGAATACACAGAGTGGGTTGCCGGTAAAAGGGCCCTGGCTTTGGGTGAAAACATTGACGATGCGGAACGGGTGAGTTGCCATGAGGCAATTCTCTCACCCGCCCGCAATGTTTTCTCCACCGTTGTCAGCCAGCATTAGCGGTACGGCCGCACCACCACAACCGGCGCCGGGGCCACCACCGCCACGCGCGGGCCGTAGTATCCGCGGTGATACCCATAGGGCGCCACGACGCAGCCGCTCATGGCAATAATACTGATAGGAATCAACAGTTTAAATAGCCTTCGCATGACATCCTCCGATAGGTTTTTCACTCTCAGATAAGTCAACGCGGGAGGCGAAGAGGCGGATGACAGGATGAAAAAAGCTTAAGGCCTGAAGAGCCGGCCGGCACGGCGAATTAAAACCTGTTCACCTTCAGGCCAAGCTGTGGAAGACCTTCTGGACGTCGTCGTCTTGTTCGAGCTTGTCGATCAATTCCAGCACCTCTTTCGCCTGATCCTCCGGCAATTCGATCGGCACAGAGCAGATGTACTCGTGCTCGGCCGAGAGCGGCGCGATGCCGCGTCGCTCCAAGGCCTCCTGCAACTTGCCGAAATCATTGAACGCGCAGCGAATCACCAATTGCGGCTCGCCTTTTTCGCCGGTGCTGTCGCCCATTTCCTCGAGGCCGTAATCGATGAGATCCAATTCCAGTTCATCGTGGTCTTTGACGCGGGAGGGATCGACGCGAAATACGCCCATTTTCTTGAACAGAAAGCTGACGCTGCCGGTGGTTCCCATGTTGCCCGCGCCTTTCATGAAAATATTGCGCAAACTCGCGACGGTGCGCGTGGGGTTGTCGGTGGCGGTCTCGACCAGGAGCGCAACGCCGTGCGGGGCATAGCCCTCGTACAGAATCTCGGAATAGTTGGCGGCATCCTTGCCTGAGGCGCGGCGAATCGCGGCGTCGGTCTTGTCCTTCGGCATGTTGACGGCACGCGCGTTTTGCAGCACGCGGCGCAGCGTCGGGTTCGAAGCGGGGTCGGCGCCGCCGGCGTGAACCGCCATCGCGATGTCCTTGGCGACCCGCGTGAACTGCTTGGCCATGCGGTTCCAGCGGGCGAACATGGCGTGTTTTCTGACTTCGAATATGCGTCCCATGGCGACTATGGTAGCAATACGCGCTTAAACCGCTAGACTTAGCGGTCCATCCGAAGGCATTTCTCATGAGCGCAGTCCCGGCAGACTCGATTGAAAGTACGGCGAGCTTCCGTGATCTGAAGCTTTCGGATGCGGTGCTGCGTGCGCTGGCGGATGTCGGCTATGAGTCGCCGTCGCCCATTCAAGCCCAGACCATTCCGGTGCTCTTGTCCGGCAAAGACATGCTGGGCCAGGCGCAGACCGGCACCGGCAAGACCGCGGCGTTCGCGCTTCCGGCGCTTACCCAAATCGACCTCACCCGGCACGAGCCCCAAGTGCTGGTTCTCGTTCCCACGCGCGAACTGGCCCTGCAAGTGTCGGAAGCCTTTCTGCGGTACGCGGCGCACCTAAAGGGATTTCATGTGCTGCCCATCTATGGCGGCCAAAGCTACCAGCCTCAGCTCAATGCGTTGAGGCGCGGCGTGCATGTGGTGGTGGGTACGCCCGGGCGCGTCATCGATCATATGAATCGGGGCACCTTGAAGCTCACGGGCCTGACCCTGCTGGTACTGGATGAGGCCGATGAGATGTTGCGCATGGGCTTTATCGATGCCGTTGAAAGCATCCTGGAACAGACGCCGCCGCAGCGGCAGGTCGCGCTGTTCTCGGCGACCATTCCTGCGCCCATCCGCCGCATCGCGGCGAAGCACCTGCGCACGCCGGTGGAAGTGACCATCAAGAGCAAGACCAGCACCGCGACCAACATCCGCCAGCGCTATTGGATGGTCAGCGGCATGCACAAGCTGGATGCGCTGACGCGCATTCTGGAAGCCGAGAGCTTCGACGGCATGCTGGTGTTCACGCGCACCAAGCACGCTACCGTGGAACTGGCGGAAAAACTCGAGGCACGCGGCTTTGCGGCCGCGCCGCTCAACGGCGACATTCCGCAGCCGCTGCGGGAACGCACGGTCGCTCGCCTGAAGGCCGGGCAGATCGATATCGTGGTCGCCACCGATGTGGCCGCCCGCGGCCTGGACGTCGAACGCATCGGACATGTCGTGAACTACGATGTGCCGTACGACACCGAGTCCTATGTGCATCGCATCGGGCGCACGGGCAGAGCCGGCCGCAAGGGCGAGGCCATCCTGTTCATCGCCCCGCGCGAGCGCAATATGCTGCGCGCCATCGAGCGAGCCACACGGCAAGTGATCGAACCCATGAACCTGCCGAGCGTCGACGCCGTCAACACGCTGCGAATTGCCAAGTTCAAACAACGCATCGCCGAGACCATCGCCAAGGGCGAAGGCAATCTTTACCGGCCGGTGCTGGAACAAATGGAAGCCGAGTCCGGCCTGCCGCTGATGGATATTGCCGCGGCGCTGGCAAGCCTGTCGCAGGGAGCCACACCGCTGCTGCTCGCGGGAAAACCGGAGCGGCCGGCCGAGGCCCCGAAGGCCCCGACGCCTGCCCGTGTGCACGATCGCGATCGCGAGGAGCGCGACAGGCCCAGAGACCGCGATCGACCCATCGATCGCGCGCCGCCCGAGCGGGCGCGGCGTGCCGATCGGGATGAATCGCCGGCGGAGCCGCCACGCAGGTCGGGTCCTGCGCAAATGGAAACTTTTCGCATCGAAGTAGGGTCAGTACATGGGATCAAGCCCGGCAACATTGTCGGTGCCATTGCCAACGAATCGGGCATCGAGGGTGTGCACATCGGGCGCGTGGATATTCGCGAAGATCATAGCTACGTGGACTTGCCCGAAGGCATGCCGAAGCAGATATTCAAAGAATTGCAGAAGGTGCGTGTTGCGGGTCGAGAGTTGCGCATCAGCCGGGTGAGCGAGAAGCCGCCCAAGCCGCCGCGCGCTACGATCGGCCGTCATCCCGGTGCCAGCCTAAGAGAGGTCAGGCACGCGAAGCCGAAAATAACGGCGCGGCGGCGCGCGAAAGATTAATGGTTGACTAACCTAAGAGGAGTGAGTCATGGGCAAGGGCATGGATCGAAAGAAAGAGGACAAGAAGAAGCCGACGAAAACCTTGGAAGAGAAGCGCGCGTTGAAGCGCGAGAAAAAAGCCAACCGGGGTTAATCCAGGAGGTGCTTCCCAGCACTTGAGCCAGGTCCCTAGACGACCCGCCCGCGCCGGCCGCCGTCGCGGAAATCACGGATATTGGCCGCCATTTCATCGATGCAGCGCTGCCGCGCCTCGCGCGCCGCCCAGGCGATGTGAGGCGTCACCAATAGATTCGGGATTTGGCTGTCGAGCAGCGGGTCGCCGTTCACGGGTGGTTCCCGGGGCAGAACATCGATTCCCGCTCCGCCGAGTTTGCCGGCTTTGAGCGCGGCGGCCAGCGCCGCGCTGTCGACCAAGGCGCCGCGCGCAGTGTTGATCAGCAGGGCATCGGGCTTCATCAGCGCCAATTCGCGCGCGCCGATGAGGCCGCGGGTTGCATCGGTGAGAGGGCAGTGCAAAGAAACGATGTCCGCCTTGGCCAGCAGTTCATCGAGGTTCATGCGGCCGGCTTGGGCCCGTTCACCGGGACGATTGGCAATCGCGATTCGCATACCGAAGGTTTCCGCCACGCGCGCAGCGCCTCGGCCGAGTTCGCCCCAGCCGACCACCCCGAAGATGCGGCCGTTCAGTTCACGGATGGGATAGCGCAGTACCGTGCCGGCCTCATCCTTCACCCAGGATCCGTCCTTGGACAGACGTGAAAACTCATCGACATGCTGGGTGAGGCTCAAGATCAATCCCCACACCTGCTGCACCACCGAGGCCGTGCAATAGGCGCGCACATTGCATACGGCGATGCCGCGCTCCCGTGCGGCGACAAGGTCGACGTTGTTGGTGCCGGTGGCGGCGAGCGCGACCAATTTCAAGCGCGGGGCGCCAAACAGCAGCTCGCGCGTCAATTCCAATTTGTTGAGCAGCGCGACATCGGCATCGCGAATGCGCTCGGCAATCCTTGACTCGTCAGACTCGTACAAAATCAGCTCGCCGGCCGCCTCGCGCAGCCGGGCCGTATCGAGATCGTCTTTGGCAACCGTGTCATAGTCCAAGAAGACGGTTTTCAGGGGATGCGCGCTCATGACAGGATAGAATGGATTGCTAGCATGAAAATTTCCGCAGTCATCATCTTGATCGGTGCGAACGTACTGGTATTCGTACTACAGGGCCAATCGCCGGCTCGAATCGACGAATTATTCGCATTGTGGCCGCTGCAACCCATCGACGGCAAAGTCTATTTTCAGCCCTGGCAGATCATCAGCTATGCATTCTTGCACGGGAATGTCACCCACATTGGATTCAACATGCTGGGTCTGTGGATGTTCGGCGCGGAAATCGAGCGCTACGTAGGACCGAAGCGGCTGCTCGCTTGCTACTTCGCCTCCGTGGTCACCGCGGCACTCACTCAGCTGTTCATACCCATGCTGTTCGATGCGCCGCCGGCGCCGACCATCGGCGCTTCGGGAGGGGTTTTTGGATTGCTGCTGGCTTACGCACTGATGTTTCCCACCCGCAAGGTCGTTCCCTTGATCCCACCCATTCCCATGCCGGCATGGCTGTTCGCGACGATTTACGCCGGCATCGAGCTTTTTCTCGGCGTGACGGGAACGCTTTCGGGCATTGCGCATTTCGCCCATTTGGGCGGGATGATCGGCAGCGCCCTGGTGGTCATGCAATGGCGGCGGGCGATCACGCGAAAAACCCGCTAGGCTTGCCGGATGAAATCTAAAGCCATCATGAGTGCGCTGTGTTTTGCGGCTGCCGCAACTCTGGCCGCCGCCGTTCCCGCGCACGCCGAGTGGGTAAACCGCGTTACCGACGGCATCATGGGCACGCGCATCACCGTGGAATTGTGGTCGGAAGAACGCGCGAAGGCCGAAGCGGCCATCGACGCGGTGCTCGATGAGATGCGCCACATCGATGAGTCCATGAGCACCTACAAGCCGACCAGCGAAGTGTCCTTGGTCAACGCCAAAGCCGCCGACGGCCCGATGCACATCAGCAAGGAATTGTTCGACCTGCTGGTCAAGGCCAAGGAGTACTCGGTGATCACCGCCGGCGCCTTCGATATCACCTATGCCAGCGTCGGCTATATGTACAATTTTCCGAAGCATATCCGTCCGGACGAGGCGCAAATCGCCAAGGCGTTGCCTGCCGTGGACTACCGGCACGTGATCCTCGATGCGAGCAACCAAACGGTGCGATTCTCGCAGAAGGGAGTGCGCATCGATTTGGGCGGCATCGCCAAGGGCTATTCGGTGGACTGCGGCATCGAAGTCCTGAAAGCGCGCGGGTTTACGCGCGCCTATGTCTCAGCCGGCGGCGATAGCCGCATCATCGGCGATCGCTTCGGGAAGCCATGGATGGTGGGCATCCGCGATCCGCGCAAGGGCGAGGGCG
>Ga0210392_10001243_pt1 | contig 13677 bp, 9 predicted proteins | sample IncBWC30OmetaG_FD_161057 | JGI IMG/M metagenome (GOLD analysis project Ga0210392, IMG submission 161057) | Forest soil microbial communities from Barre Woods Harvard Forest LTER site, Petersham, Massachusetts, United States - Inc-BW-C-30-O ...
TCTAGTGTTTCTGCTCGAAGGAGAGCGGGAAGTCAAACACAAGGTCGCCGACAGGAACGCGGAGGGAAAGCTCCCGGGCATTCCCGTCACGTTCAAACCAGACGAGACCAGTGGTTTTCTGGCCGGAGGCGAGTTTGGTGTACTTGAGGGCGAGAGCGCGGAGTTGGGAGGCGGAGGGAACGATCGCGTGATAGCTGTCGGAGGTCAGCGCGACATTTTCGCTGAAGTAATTCGGGGTGACAGGATGATACATGGCAGTGCTGGGCGCAGGAGGGTTGTTTCCGTGATAAGCGACGGCGCTGGGGGAAGGCTGCGCGTTCGCCTGGGTGAGGAGCACCTGGTGATTGACGAAGTGCGAGAGCTTCGCGGGATCTTGCGCGAGGAGAGATTTCAAGTTGGGCTGTAGTTCGTCGAGAGTGATGAGAGCGGGAAAGACCTCGACAACTTCTTCGCCTTTATTGGAAACGGCAACGGTGGCGCGCAATTTCCAGCCGGAATCTTCCAGAGAGACCTGGACGGTGACGCCGTTGGCAGTGGCTGACTCCACAGTGTGACCCTTGCTGAAGAACTGGTCGCAGCCCGGCGCGCCGGCTTGCCAGCGGACGACGTTGTTCACGGCGGTGGAGAACGTCTGGTGGTCGGGCACGCTCGGAGCAGCGCCCATGTTGAGGCACATACGAGCGACATAGCCGGCGGTGCCGTCGGCGGAGCGAACATGAACGGTGTAGCCTTCGCTATCGGAGAGAATGACGACCGATTCGCCGCAGGAAAGGTTTCGCACGAGATGGAGCGGCAGCGCCTGGGCGGCGTCGGCAGTCATAGGGACACTGCTGATGCCGGGGCAATTCACGGTGGCGCGGGGTGCGGGCGCGGCTGCGGGAGCCACGGCCTCATCAGATGCTGCTGCCGGCAAAGCCGCCAGCAAGAAAGCCGAACCAAGAAGAGCCGGTCTTGCAGAAACGTACATGGCCTTGCCTCCGCTCAGAAATCAAACACACTACAGAGCTCCTTGTTGTGGGACGAGTTTCGCGTGGCGAGATGAACGCGTCTAGAGTACGCGCGTACTAGGGTCAGGTAATCAGAACGCAACTGTCCTTCGGGGATTTGTGATAGAAGAAGTACAGGTAGATGGAAATGGGGAGAGAGAAAAGTGAAAAGGATCTTAGGTTTGGTGGCGTGCATGCAATTGAGCGCGGCGGGGGCGTGGGCGCAGCAACCGGCGACGAACGCGCCGATTGAGGCGAGGCCGGCGAGCGATTGCGCGCAGTTGCCGGAGATGCAGAAACAGCTGGATCGGGATGCGCGGCGGCTGAAGGACTGGGCAGAACTCGATCGCTACCGTGCGGCAAATGCAGCGCTGGCGGCCCCGGCGAAAGACGAAGCACGTGTGGTGTTCATGGGAGATTCGATCACGGACATGTGGCAGCTGCCGACGTCCGGTGGATTTTTCCCTGGAAAACCATATGTAGACCGGGGAATTGGGGGACAAACCACGCCGCAGATGGTGCTGAGATTCCGCACGGATGTGATCGCGCTGCAGCCAAAGGTGGTGGTGATCCTGGCAGGGACGAATGACATTGCGGGGAATACGGGTCCGATGACGCTGGAAGAGACGGAAGGGAACATGGCGACGATGGCGGAATTGGCGCGGGGGCACGGAATCCGCGTGGTGTTGTCGTCGGTCATGCCGGTGAATGATGTTGCCGATGCGGACGGCAAATCGAGTCTTCAGACGGAAAAGAGGCCGCCGGGAAAAATTCTGGCGTTGAATGAATGGATCAAGAAATATGCGGCGGACAATGGATATGTGTACCTGGATTATTTTCCCGCGACCGCGGATGAGCAAGGCTTCCTGAAGAGTGAAATGACGAATGATGGGTTGCATCCGAATGCGCAGGGGTATGCGGTGATGGGGCCGCTGGCGGAGAAGGCCATTCAGGAGGCGTTGAAGAAGAAGCCGTGAGGCGAGGGCTTGTCGGTTCCAATGATTTTCGTGAGGTCGGGATTTTTGCTGCAATGCCTCCACTGCGATCTGCAAAAGGCGCGGATCTCCGGCTGGGATGACAAATTAAGAAGAAACCAGAGAAAGAACCGGTCTGAAGACCGAGCACTACAAAACCGGGCAAGAGAAAGCCGCCGGGCGCAACACAGGCTCGGCGCGAATGTTAATCGCAAGTAACTTGACCGCTGCACGGGTGTGCGCTACGGTGAAGGTAGTTTCTCCGCGCCAGAGCTGTATGGCAGCTTGATCATTCGAGGAGGAATTCCATCGGCCACCCGGTTCGAGCAACAGGACAGCCTTCAACTTGGATGAGACGCACGATACATATCGCCGGAAAAATAGAACCCTTCTTCGGAACCCTTGACGAAAATATTCGGTCGTTGGAAGACGCCTTGCGTGTGCGCACGCATTTGCATGACACGCGTCTGACGATCGAAGGCGAGCAGGACAGCGTGGACCAGGCGGTGCGCATCGTGGAGGAATACAACCACCTGACAAGGCACGGGCGCGCGCTGACCAGCGCGGAAGTGAAGTCGCTGATGCGCGTGGCAACAGATGAGCCGCACGAATCGCCGCGAGGGATGTTTGAGCACGGGCGAACGCGATCGTTCGGGAAGAAGGTAGTGACGCCGAAGAACGCCAGCCAGCGGCGTTACATGGAAGAGATTGAGTCGCACGATATGACTTTCGGGATAGGGCCGGGCGGGACGGGGAAAACGTATCTGGCGGTGGCGATGGCGGTAAGCGCGCTGCTGACCAAACAAATGAACCGCATTATTTTGGCGCGGCCGGCAGTGGAAGCCGGAGAACGACTGGGATTCCTGCCAGGGACGCTGCAGCAGAAAATCGATCCGTACATGCGGCCACTCTACGATGCGCTATACGACATGCTGGACGCGGACAAGTTAGAGCGCTTTCTGGAGAAGGGAATCATCGAGGTTGCGCCCCTGGCGTTCATGCGCGGGCGCACGCTGAATGATTCGTTCGTGATTCTGGACGAAGCGCAGAATACCACCAGCGAGCAAATGAAGATGTTTCTGACCAGGCTGGGATTTAATTCCAAAGCGGTGATTACCGGCGACATTACGCAGATCGATTTGCCTCAGGGGAAAAAGTCCGGGCTCATGGAAGCGCTGGAAATCTGCGGGCGGATTCCCGGGATCAGCAATGTGCAATTCGGGGAGAAGGATGTGGTGCGGCACAACCTGGTGCAGCAGATTATCCGTGCGTATGAAGAGCACGATGCGACGCATCCGCAGCGAGGTGGGAACGGCAAGCCGGTGACGATTCCCAAGGAAGCGGGGATACCGGAGCCGCCGCGCAATTAAAGCCTGTGAGCGGGCGCTGAGGATGGAGCGCAAAAAGGCAAACAGAAGAGGGATTCCTCGCTCCGCAGACTCCGTTCGGAATGACCAGTTGAAGATTGAGCTAATTCACAATTTGATTTCATGAAACGTACAAGGCGCTACCCTGCATCTGCTATGGCGGCGAGCGATGTGGAAGGGATAGAAAATCGCCAGAGGACTGTGCGTGTGGAGATGCGGGCGCTCGTCGCGTTCACAAACCGCGTAAAGTTGGAACTGGGCTTGGGACAAGAGTGCGTAGCCATCCGCCTGATCAACGATAGCGAGATGGCGCGGTTGAACGAGACTTACCGGGACAAGAAAGGGCCGACCGATGTGCTGTCGTTCCCGGCGGAAGAGAGGCGGAAGCCCAGTAATCTGCGGCAGCGGCTGAAAAAAGTGCGTGACGCGCAACTCGGCGATATTGCACTATCGCCGGTGATGGCCAAGCGCAACGCCAAACAATACGGGCGAACGTTCACCGAGGAGCTTCAAATACTGATCCTGCATGGAATCCTACATCTACTGGGATACGATCATGAGACGGACCGCGGCGAAATGGAGCAAGTAGAATTGCGGCTGCGGCGGCGACTGGGAATCGCTTGACGATGGTGCCATGGATTTACATTGGGGGCGTGCTGGTTCTGGCGCTGGGCCTGCCTATCTTCTCCTACCTTGCGCTGATCTACCGCGAACTGGGCCGCATGACCACGGGGCGGATTCACGAACACCTGGATATTTTTGAGGCTGAGATCGAGCCGAAACTGCGAATCAACCGGCGCAGTGGCGGGCGCACATTTCGCATCCTGGGGCATTTCTGGCTGGCGTTTATCGTTCTGGAGACGACGCGAGGCATTGTGTACCTGGTGCCGAACCGCTGGGAAGCGGGGCTGCAGTTTCTGGTATTCCTTACGCTGGAAGTTGTTATCGCCATGCATTTTATTCCGGACATGCTGCTGTACCGGACGACGGGACGATGGTTGCTGCCGCTGCTGCCGGTGATCAAGGCGGCGATGTTCATTGTTTGGCCCATCCGGGTTTTTCTGGAAGGCGCGGAATCGTTGGCACGGATTTCGGAACACGAGGTGGAGCGAACGGAAGAGCAGAGGACGGAAGAGGGCATTGAGGCGCTGGTGGAAGTGGCGGAAGAAGAAGGCATCATCGAAAAGGACCAGGCGGACCTGATCGAACAAGTGGTGGAGTTCAGCGACAAGCGTGTGCGCGAAGTGATGACACCGAGGCCGGATGTGGTGGCATTGCAGGCGGATGCGACGCTGGAAGAGATGCACACGAGGTTTGTGGAGACGAAATTTTCGAAGATGCCGGTGTATGAGAAGTCGCTCGACGATATTTTCGGAGTGGTCCACGCGCAGGATTTGCTGCAGATCGCCGATACGGATTTGCCGAAACGCAAGGTACGCGAGTTGGTGAGGCCGGCGTTGTTTGTGCCAGAGACGAAGCTGGGCTCGGACTTGTTGAAGGAAATGCGGCAAAGAAATCAGTCGATGGCGATCATCATCGATGAACACGGGTCGGTGGCGGGGATTGCAACAGCGGAAGATTTGGTGGAAGAGATCGTGGGGGAGCGGGGGGGAGATGATTTTCAGCCATCACCGGATGCGGTGCGCGAGCCGGATGGCAGTCTGGTGCTGCGCGGGAGCATGACGATACGAGAGGCGGAGGAATTGTTAGGAGTACAACTCGAGGAGAATGCCGGTGAAACGGTGACCACAATGGCGGGACTGTTGAGCCATTTGTCGGGGAAAGTGCCAGCACCGGGAGATAAAGTGGATATCGAGGGCTACCGGTTTGAAGTGTTGGAAGCGAACCAGCGAAAGGTTTTGCGGCTCCGGGCGCGGCATTTGGCGTCAGCGGCGAGGAAGTAGCTGGTTTAGCGGCGATTTAGGAAACTTGCTTTTTTAGTTCTGCGAGAAGATTCAGCGCGTCGATGGGCTTCAACTCATCGAGATTTGCGGTCTTTAGTTTGTCAATCACGTCGCGGTCCAGGGCCGTAAACATCACCGCTTGGGAACCATTGCCGTTCGCGCTTGGTCCCGCTCCCGGGGTGAGCGTTTCGCTCAGCTCATGCTCGCTCTGCTCGTGCCTCTTTAAGACCTCGCGGGCTCGCTCGATGACGCTTCGTGGCAAGCCCGCCAGGCGCGCCACTTCGATGCCGTAGCTCTTGTCGGCGCTTCCCGGCTCCACTTTGCGCAGGAAAATAATCTCGCTGGGGGTTTCTTTCACCGAGACGTGTACGTTCTTGACTGTGGGCAGCAAATCCGCTAATTCCGTCAGCTCATGGTAATGCGTTGCGAAGAGCGTTCGCGCGCGGGTATTCCTTTGCAAATGCTCGACTACCGCCCAAGCGATCGAAAGGCCATCGAATGTCGCGGTGCCTCGTCCTACCTCGTCCAGCAGGACCAAGCTGGACGGCGTCGCGTGATGCAAGATGGCTGCTACCTCGCTCATTTCCACTAAGAATGTGGACCGGCCGCGGGCGAGATTGTCGCTGGCACCAATGCGCGTGAAGATGCGGTCGGTCAGCGGCAACTTCGCCTGTCGCGCCGGTACAAACGAACCCATCTGCGCCATTAGCACAATCAGTGCCGCTTGCCGCAGATACGTGGATTTTCCACCCATGTTTGGGCCGGTGATGAGCAGCAATTGCTGGCGGCCGGGTTCAAAGCACAAGTCGTTGGGCACGAACCGCTCGCCCTTTTGGCGCAGCAATTCCTCAATCACGGGGTGCCGCCCGCCGACGATTAGCAACTCGCCCGTGCTATTGAATTCCGGCCGCGCATAGTTGCGGTCCGCCGCCAACTTTGCAAACGAAGCCAGTACGTCCAATCGCGCGATCGCCGCGGCTGTCTTCCTCAGGCGCCCCGCTTTCGCGGCGATCCCGGAGCGCACATCGACGTAGAGGTGCCGTTCGATCTCCAGGATGCGCTCGTCTGCTGCCAGAATCTTTCGTTCGTATCCTTTCAGTTCCGGCGAAGTGAATCGTTCCGCGTTCACCAGCGTTTGCTTGCGTTCGTAATCCGCCGGTGTCTTGTCGAAATGCGCTCTTGAAATCTCGATGTAGTAGCCGAACACCTGGTTGAAGCGGATCTTCAGCGAATTAATCCCTGTGCGCTTTCGTTCTCGCTCCTCCATCGCGGCAATAATTTGTTTACTGTGTTGGCTGAGGTTGCGCAATTCGTCGAGTTCGGCGTTGTAGCCCGCGCGGATAATGCCGGGGTCCGTCGCCACCGCGGGAGGCTCGTCGGCGATGGCCTTCTCCAGCCGCTCTCGCACGTCGGTTAGTTCGTCAATCTCGCCGTAGAGGTCGCGCAGCAGTTCGCTGCCGCCGCTTGCCGGTGGCGTCAGGAAATTTTTCAGGATCGGCACCTGCGCTAACGACTTCCGTACCGCCACGAGTTCCCGCGGCATAGCTAGTCCGAGTGTTATCCGGCTGGTGAGGCGTTCCAGGTCTTGTATGCCACGCAACTCCTTGCGAATTTCTCCGCGCACCACCGTTTGTTGCAGCAGGTGCGCCACTGCGCCCAATCGCGCTTCGATGGCGTCGCGGTCAATCAGCGGGCGCATGACCCACGAGCGCAGCAGCCGTGCTCCCATGCCGGTTACCGTTGAATCCACCGCCGCTATCAACGTGGTTGGCCCGCTGGACTTGCTCTCTTCTGTGAAAATGGGCGTAAGCAATTCCAGGTTTCGCACCGACACGGGATCCAGCACGAGAGCGTCGTGCTGTTCGTAATAGCGGATGCGGTCCAGGTGCTGTAAGGCTTCCACGCTGGGCGCATCGTCCCCGCGGGCCGCATTCTCTCGCAGGTAATGAACGATCGCTCCGGCGGCGGTCATTGCTTGCAGGTGGCCGTCCAATCCGAATCCCGTCAATTCCGCGACGCCAAACTGCTCCCGCAGGATGCGCTCCGCGTAGTCGCGCTGAAAAATCCAATCCTCCAGGCGCGACTCCACGCCGCCGGTGCCATCCAGCAGGGAAGTCTTGGCGGTTTCAAACAATTGCTGGGGACGCGGGAGAAGCGTTTCGCGTGGACGCATCAGCTGCAATTCATCGCGCAATTCTTCCTCGGCTCGCTCGCCGGAGAATTCCGTGGCCTGAAATTCACCGGTGGACAAATCCACCATGGCCAGCCCAATCCGCTGTGCCGAGGTATTTTGAGCAACCGCCGCAAGGTAGTTATTTTCCCGCGCGTCCAGCACCGCCACGTCCGTCGCGGTTCCCGGCGTGATCACGCGCGACACTTCGCGCCGGACGAGTTTTTTGCCTGGGCCCGGCTGCTCCATCTGCTCGCAAATCGCCACTTTGTACCCAGCGCGAATCAGCCGCGCGATGTAGCCATCCGCCGCGTGATACGGGACGCCGCACATCGGGATGGGCTGGCCCTTCTCCCGGTTGCGCGACGTCAGCGTGATCTGCAACTCCCGGGACGCGCTGATGGCATCTTCATAGAACAGTTCGTAGAAATCACCGAGGCGGAACAGCAGCAACGCGTGCGGGTAGCGTGCTTTTACCGCATTGTATTGCTGCATGAGTGGTGTCGAGGCTTCGGACATAGATAGTTGTCAGGTATCAGTTATCAGTTCGATCCGGCTTTTCCTTCTCGTCCCTGGTGCCTTGCTGCTTTGCTTCCGCACTTCCCTGCTTCCTTACTGCCGTACTTCTTTCTCCAACTCTTTCAACAGGAACGCATAATCGAAGGCAATTTCTCGTAAATAATCGTATCTTCCGCTGGCGCCCCCGTGTCCTGCGCCCATGTTGGTCTTCAACAGCAACGGGTTGCCATCGGTCTTCAGGGTGCGCAGTTTCGCCACGTACTTTGCCGGCTCCCAATACATGACCTGACTGTCATTCAACCCCGTTTTTACCAGCATGGTGGGATATCCTTTCCTCTCCAGGTTGGTGTACGGGCAATACTTCTTCATGTAGAAATAATCGTCCTCGATCTGGGGGTTTCCCCACTCCTCATACTCGCCGACAGTCAGCGGGAGCGAGGCGTCCAGCATGGTGTTCAAAACATCCACAAATGGCACGTGGCTGATCACGATGCGGAACAGATCCGGGCACAAGTTTGTTACCGCACCCATCAGCAATCCGCCCGCGCTGCCTCCCTCGATGATCAATTTCTCCTGCGACGTGTAATTACTCTCGATCAAGTATTCTGCCGACGCGATGAAGTCGGTGAACGTGTCCATCTTGCGATGCATGCGGCCGGCGTCGTGCCACGGCTTTCCCAGTTCACCGCCGCCGCGCACGTGGGCAATTACGAAAATCACGCCGCGATTCAGCAGGCTCAAACGATTCGAACTGAACGCTACCGGCATGGACAGCCCGTAGCTTCCGTAGCCATACAGGAGCAGGGGCGCGCTGCCATCTTTCGGCGTGTCGTGCCTGTAAACGACGGACAACGGGACCCTGGTTCCATCCGGCGCGAGCGCGTGCAGCCGTGCGCTTCCGTACTCTGTGGGATCATAGCCACCCAGCACCGGCTGTTGCTTTCGCAGGATGCGCTCGCCGGTTCTCAAGTCGTAGTCGTACACCGAGCGTGGCGTGATGAACGACTCGTAGTGAAATCTCACCTGATTGGTATCAAATTCAGGGTTGGCACCGAGTGTGGCGTTATAGGCCGGCTCTGCGATTCCGATGCGATACGAACCTTCCAGCGCCGAAGTTGCCGCTCGCGTGAGATCGATGATCCGCAGATACGGAAGGCCGTCCTCGCGCTCCAGCAGAACAACATGGGTGCGAAACGATTCCATGCCCGCCAGCATCACGCCGGGGCGGTTGCGAATGACCTGCACCCAATTCTCTCGCGCTGGATCGCTCGTTGGGGCGGTCATCAAGCGGTAGGTCCTTCCGCCGCTGTTGGTGCGGATGAAGAAAATGCCGCCTGGCGGATCCTTCGCGCTTCCGGGATGGTGGTCCACGTAGTATTCGTGGCCATCTTCGCGCTCCGCGATGCGCTGAAATTCCCCGAAGGGCTGGTCCGCGCGCAAATAGCGAAGTTCGCTGGTGGTGTGGCTGTTGCTGACCAACAGCAAGTACGCGCCACTCCTGGTGCGCTCAATATCGATGCGAAAACGCTCGTCCTTCTCCTCATAGATCAGCGCGTCCGGTCCTTGTGTGCCCAAGCTGTGGCGCCACAGCTGGTGCGACCGCTTGGTTACCTCATCCTCCACGACGTAAAAGAATGTCTTGTGGTCGCTGGACCACGCCGCGCTGGTCACGCGCTCCATGCGAAAGGAAAGGAACTCCCTGGTGCGCAGATCTTTCACTTCCAGCGTGTACTGGCGAAACCCGGTGGTATCCGTTGCGTAGGCGAGCAACTGATTGTCGTCGCTGACCTCAAATATCCCGAGTCCCAAAAACGAATGGCCAACCGCCAGCACATTCAAATCCAGCACCACCTCTTCGCGCGCATCGGGATCTTCCAGCCGCCGGCAATAGACCGGATATTGTTTGCCCTCCTCTGTGCGGGAAAAATAGGAATAACCTCGCAACAGGTACGGCACGCTTAAATCCGTCTGCTGGATCCGCCCCAGCATCTCCTGGTACAGCTCTTCCTGAAACGCGCCGGTGGACTCCATATATGCTTCCGTGTAGCGGTTTTCCTCTTGGAGATACTCCCTGACGCGCGGGTTGTCTTTTTCGCGCAGCCAAGCGTAGTGGTCGATCCGCCGATCGCCGTGAATAACGTGTTCCACGGGCTCGCGCTGGGCTATGGGGGGACGCAGCGCTCCCGCGGTTGCAGCTCCGGAATCGTCCGGAGAATACGATGGCATCGCCGATTTGGTCTCGGGTTCCATAATTCTGCTCTGGTTAAGATCCGCGTCGGGTTCTGCACGCCCTGATGGCAGGATTCCTCGCGCTCGCTATACTATCGCGCTTGGTCGCCTCCCCGCAAAGGCAGCGAGGCAGTCATCTTTCTTTTCGACACCGTCGCCCGAGGCTTGTTTCTAAATAAGCCCCTTTCTCAGAAGAAGTCGCCACATTCTGCCCGGTGCGGCCGATTGGCCGATTGACCCCGCCGTTTTTCTCTCCCTCCGCGCTGTTGTACAATCTGTGAATGACCACGGCTCCCACGCGACGGGTCTCTTCCGGCGAGCGTATCAACCCGGCCGACACGTCCGGCCATCTACAGCAAGCGTTGCGGCAGCGCGGGATTCGGCTGACTCGCCAGCGTCGCGTGATCCTGCAGGTGATGGACAGCGCTGAGCAACATCTGGACGTCGACCAAATCCTGCAGCGGGCGCAGCAAATCGATGCGGACGTGCATCTGGTTACGGTGTACCGCACGATTGACCTGCTGAAGCGGCAGGGCCTGATCGACGAGCTCGATCTTCTACACCTGCGCGGCGACCGCCACTACTACGAAACTCACGGCCCACGCGATCACATCCATGTGGCGTGTCTGCGGTGCGGCAAGGTTCGCGAATTCGAGTCCCGGCTGTACGAACAACTGAAGGATCAAATCTCACGCGATTGCGACATCAAGGTCACCGTATCCCGCACGGAAGTGGGCGGCATCTGCAACGATTGCCTGGCCGCCGATTCCAAATCTTCCACGCAGTAAATCCTCCGGCACCTTTCCATTCTCCCCGGTGTCTGTCTCCGTATGACACGCCTACTCGAAACCAACCAATGCTACTCGTGCTTACTGTTCCTGAGCTGCCTGATCAAGGCCCTGATGCTATCTCCGGTCATACTTTGCCTCGTGGAGCACTCCGTGTCTGGCCTCGCTCCCGCCGCCGCGCAGTCACCGGCAGATCCCAACTCCTCGCAATGGGATATGCGTTCCATGTGGTACTGAAAGGTTCGCCCTACCATTTGTGTACGGAAGGTTTTTCGCGCTTACTCTGCCACGACTGGTGCGCTCTTACTGCGCAGTCGGCGTAACCTCGCGAAAAATGTGTTCGCGGTGGCAATGTCCTTGCCAATTTGTTCGCGCAACTCCTGGGCGCCGCTGAATTTCTTCTCATCACGCAGTCGCTTCCAAAAACGGATCTCAATCCACTTGGGCGAAAAATTCCCCGAATAATCGAGGAGGTGCGTTTCCACCGTTATGCCGCTCCCGTTAAATGTGGGCCGCACTCCGATATTTGTCACGCTCCGATGACTGCTCGGCTCTCCCTCCAGCACCGTCCGAGTGATGTACACGCCCTTCGCGGGCAACAATTCCTGTTCTGGTCGCAGATTCAGTGTGGGGAAGGTGAATTTTCTTCCGGTGCCACTTCCCGCTGCTACTTCTCCCGTCAGCACAAACGGACGCCCCAGCAACCGCGCCGCGTGGGTCACATCTCCTTCCGCAATCTGCTTGCGGATCAGTGTGCTGGACACAACCTCTCCCTCAATCCCTACCGGCGTGTGGACCACCACGGCAAATCCAAAACGCATCCCCAATTCGCGCAAAAATTTCACGTCTCCCGATTGGCGATGCCCGAAGCGGAAATTATCTCCCACTACGACGGACTTGACGCTTAATTGCCGAACGAGAATCTCGTCGACGAATTCTTCCGGAGAAAGCTGCGCCAGTTCCTTAGTGAAGGGCAGGACCACAGCGGCTTCCATGCCCAGTGCGCCAAACCATTCCATGCGCTGTCGATTGGTGGAAATGCGCAGGGGTGCTGATTCCGGACGCAAAACCTTAAGTGGCGGTGGTTCAAACGTCAGGGCCGTGGCTACCGCACCTGTGTCCTTGGCCATCGTCAACGTGAAGCCAAGGACGCGCTGGTGACCTAGGTGGATGCCGTCGAAATTGCCAATTGCCACGATGCTTCCTCGACCGCCAGCGCCATAGCGTGCGGTCCAATCCCCGCCCGAATAAAACGTGGTCAGCCGTCCAGGGGGAACGTAGACGTGCACGGCCAGAGCCTTGGCGGCGCGCTCCACAGCCGGCGATTCTGTCGCCACTTCAAATTGCAGGCCGTCGTAGGCCAATTGTACGTGCGGATATCCCAACTTGCGCAGGCGCTCATTGGTGTCCGCGTGCGGCAAGTCGTGCGCGATGTGCGTGAACCATGCGCGCTTGGGATTCAACTTGTCGATCAACTGGAGCGCTTGCTCCACGGTTTGGTGCATAGGATGTGGCACATCTCGCAGCGCGTCGAGGACCAAATCGTCCAGGTCTTCCAGCAGAGGCATGCTCGATTCCGGCAAGCGGCTGAAGTCAGTCAGGTACGCCGCTCTGCCGAAGCGGTATCCCAGCACATCCATTTCTCCATGCAGCAGGGGCACGGGAATAAACGGTATGCCCAACAACTCAAACGGTCCTTTTACTTCGTGCAGGGAGACGCTTGGAATACTGCTGAGCGCCGGCTTGTCGTCGAATACGTAGGCAAATGTTCGCCGGATAATGCGAAAGGTCTCCTCGTTGCCGTAGACCGGCATCGCGGCATGCTGGCGAATGTTGTACGGCCGCAAATCGTCGAATCCGAGAATGTGGTCGGCGTGTCCGTGCGTGAGCACCACCGCGTCCAGTCGGTCCAGGCGCGCCCGCAACGCCTGAGTGCGGAAATCTGGGGTGGTATCGATCACCACGTTTTGTTCGCTACGCGACAACAAGACGCTCGTGCGCAGCCGATTGTCCTTGGGATCGCTGGAATCACACACGGCGCAGTGACATCCGAGGGTCGGCACGCCCATGGACGTGCCGGACCCCAGCACCGTCAAGCGTATCGTTTCTGCCATGCCCTTATTCTATCTGGCTTCCCTCTCGCATTTGTAGAGGCGCCTTTGTTCAGACCGACGCGGTGAGCTGGAAGCTTCCATTGGAAGGTGGTCAGTTCGCGCAAAGTACGGCCTCACCCCTGAAGGGGTGAGCGAATCATGGCTGGCATGAAAGCGAGCGCTACATTCAAAAGTAAAACCTAGGCCCTCGACCACGGAAACTTGAGACAGGGGACTATTTTTTTCCGCCCTTGGCTTGGGCCGTCACCTTGGCCATTTCCGCGGCCATGGCCTGATTGATTTCCAGATAGGTCATCTTCAATTTTCCGAGCAGCTCGAGGAGCAGATTGTCTTCTTCAGGCGCCAGGTTGCCCTTGGTCTTCTCATGGAGGGCGTCCAGCATGTCGATTAATTCGCGCGCCGCATCCGGATCGATCACCGGCTGGCCGGTCCGCGGGTCGGCGTAGGCACCCAGAACCATGGCGGCATTGCTGCCGATCATGCGGATCAGGTTCTCAAACGCAGGCGACTTCTTCGGCCCATCTGCGCTCGGCGGCGTTGCCGCCTTTTCGCCACCGGGTCCAGCTGCGGCCGCATTGGCCTTCTCCTTCGCGACTTCTTTTATTTCTTCGCGATGCGATTCTTTT
>Ga0210392_10001244_pt1 | contig 13672 bp, 14 predicted proteins | sample IncBWC30OmetaG_FD_161057 | JGI IMG/M metagenome (GOLD analysis project Ga0210392, IMG submission 161057) | Forest soil microbial communities from Barre Woods Harvard Forest LTER site, Petersham, Massachusetts, United States - Inc-BW-C-30-O ...
GTCGAAGTCCATTTCCACCCGGGTTTCATTGGTGATCTCCAGCGGCGCGGCGAGCGTTATGCGCGTGGCATTCGTGTCACGGGCGAGGTGGTACGCCCAGCCATCCAGTTCGCCGCTGCTGTTGCGCCACAACCCCTCTATGGCGAGAAAAATGTAGCCGCCTTGCCAGCTCCAGTACAGCCCGTTGAGGTTCGGGTTCAGCGGGTGCACAGCGGGAAATTGGGCGATGTCCGCATGGTTCAAGTTGGTGTTCAAGCCCACGGTGAAGCGCACGGCTCGAAACTCGCCGGGCGCGATCTGGTCCAGCCGGATGGAATTCCGGTTCTGGTCAAAGTCGAACCACGCGACCGAATTGGAAAGCTCCAGCCACGAGCCGTCATTGCGTTGCAATGCGAATTCGCTCAACAGATAGCTGACGCGCGTGATGGAGAAGGTTTCGCCGCCGGAACTCTGGTAACGTAGCGATGCCGGCTGGAGATTTTCGCCGGAGACTTTCGGATTAATTTCGATTTGCAATGTCGCGGCAGGTGCTTGGGTGGCAAGGAGCAAACATCCAAGCACCAACATCCAAGCACCAATGAAGCACCAAGTTCCAACCTTCAAACCATTGCAGCCATTCGAAACGTGGCACCGCATGTTTGGTGTTTGGAATTTCTCTGGAGCTTGGATGTTGGAGCTTGGATGTTTCAATGGAGCTTGGTGCTTTTTTTATCTGGATTCAGAACGGTAGTTGCCACCGTCATTCATGTTCCAAGTCAGCGTGGTCGTTTTGGCAGACGCGGCGGCGGTCGCAGTTTTTATCGTACTGGCCGCCTGCGCCGTAAAATTGGTGGTTACCGGCTCGCGGATTCCGCTTACGAGGCGGCCGTTCGGATAGCCGTGGTAGCGCCGGCCCATGTTGTAAGGATAGGCGGGTTTGCCGGCGGCATCAATGGTGGTGAAATACGCGTAGGTGCCTTGCGGAAATTCCGGCGTCACGCACCAACGTCCGTTCAATTCATCGAGGTCAAAATCTTTGCCTTGTGCCCGACCGAGATCGCCGAGGAAGGCGTAGTCTTCAATATAATGCCCTAACGGATACACGTCGCTGACCGCCGGTCCGGTCTCCGTGCTTTGCAACGACGAGGAGCGGTTGTCCTCCCTTGCTTCCCACGCCGGCAACGTCCGGCGTCCGGTCTGCACCAGGTTATCAACCCCGTTTCCGCCATTGCGGACGACGAAGCCGGAGACCATGCGCCGCACGCCGTCGGCGGCATTGGTCGCGTTGGCATATCCGTAAGGGCCGTAGATCGGGTAGCCATCCTGCATCCACCCGAGGATGGGGGAGTGCTTTGACGGCGCCCCGACGCTTTCGTGATACGTCTTGGTGGCGGCGTCAAAATCAACGTGGTCGCCCAGCAGATAGCGCAGCGCCAGCGGCTCGGCGTGATAATGATAGGTTCCCCGGTTCTGCTGGTGCCCCAGCGAGGCGTCCAAAGTCTTGCCTTCATTCACCAAGGCATCGCGGTTCCAGATCCGGTCGCCCTGGCCGATGCCCGCGCGCGGGTCGGCATCGCGGCCGCTTAGGTTGGAGTACGAAAAGGCGTCGTTCGCATCGAACATCCGCACGCCGTCCACGAACAGGCCGATTTCGCCGAGATGGTTAAAATTCTGCGTGGTCTGGACGGTGGGATGACGGGAGAAGGCATAGATAAAATGCTGGTCGGTCGGGAGGTTTGGAAAACGCCCGTTCTGCCACGGCCCCATGACCTGGCTGCCCAGTCCGGTGCTGCGGATGTAGACCCAGTTCGACGACGACAGAATTTCCTGCACGCCGCAGCCGGCCGGTTGCGCCTGCGTGTTCCGCCCGTTGCTCCAGGTCGTCTCCGTCTGGCCGGAGAATTTCTCCGCATCGGTCCGGTAGATTTGGGCGGGCTTGGCGGAATTGACCGTGTACCACGACGTGATCTGCGGGTCGGCAAAAACATTGGTGGCCAATACGCCGAGCAAAATGCACAAGAAGGTTGTTTTCATCCGCCCACTCTAACGGATGTCACCTTTAGCAGACATGAAGCCGGCCGGAGCGCGGGCGGCTCGCCCGCGTGTTCATCTCCGGAGCGCGGGTCTATGACCCGCAGGACCATCGCCCGCACGACAACCTTCGAATTTTCACAGTGGTCCGTATCATGTCGCTCGTAAATCGTAAATCGCATATCGTACATGTCCTTGTTTAATTTGGTTTAATTCACCTTAATTTTTTGCGTTTTCATTGGCCTTTTTACAAAGTTCAGCCCTCAGCTTTTCGTGTGGTTGGTGTTTGCCAGTCCGGCTGGTGGCAGTACGCTAGTACCTTCGTGGTTAAAATATTTTTTTATTATTCCGTCGAATATCATCGTAGATCATCGTAGTTCATGGTGATTGCCGCATGACCGACGTGGCAGCACCTCCCGACCGTAGCAGTCCCGCAGGGCGGGATGAGTCGGCTCCAACTTCCGCCCGAGACGCCATGATGGCCCGCCTGTCGCGTCCTGTCGCGCCGTAGTAGGACGAAGGCGGACGAAGTTCGACGTAGGCGGATGCGGCTCGCACATTTTTTTCTAAAAACGGGTGAATATTGGTGAATACGAGTGAACACCCATCCGGCTCGGACCTTGGCGACCTTGGCATCTTGGCGGTTGATGGCCCGCCTGTCGCGCCGTAGCCGAGCGTAGGCGGATGCGGCTCGCACAATTTTTTTATTTTTTCAAAAACCGCCCGGATAAGGGGGAAGATTGGTTCATTTCGGTTCATTTTGGTACATTTCAGGTTATTTGCGGGGAGACAGATCTGCCCCGTGGCGGTCCTTGGCGACCTTGGTGCCTTGACGGTTGCTGTCCCGCCTGTCGCGCCGAAGCCCGGCGTAGGCGGATCCGGCCTCGACCTTTTTAAAAATTCTAGGGCTTAACAAAGCTTTACGAAGCTTAACGGACCTTGCCCTACAATCGCTTGCGCCCACCTGCCTGAACCCTTGAACCTGAATCCTGAACCCGACCTTTGCGCCCGGTGGCCCCGCGCCCCGTGCCTCCGACTTCTTCATTCTGCATTCTTCATTCTTAATTTTCAGTTTCATCCCTCCCTTGTATCACACCTCGTCAATAGTTGAATTTGTGTGGGGAATGTAGAATGCAGATTTTTGCCATATTTCTGCAAAAAACCCGAGTGGGAAGGGGGTCCAAACCCAAAATTTGAAAACGCAGTCGTTAATTGCTTGTAATGTGATGCTTACAACTTTTAACAGTTATCGTGCAACTTGAGCCCAGCACCCTGCCTGTTGTAAATCAGCAGCTTACAACTTGTAGCGCACCCCTGTGCCAGTTCGGTTTGGACACTGAAAATCTACCACTGGCATTCGATACACCCATACGTATCCAAACGGTTCCCTTCTCCAACAACGGTGTTAGTTGGCAAGCAGGAGCTTCCCTTTCCTCGCAGACTGAAATCCAACGCCAGAATCTGTGTTGGGTTCTACACAGTTGATTCAAAGATTTGAGGTATCTTTTGACTTTCGTTTCCGCACCAGCGACTTTTTGATTTTCTCCATTCGCGCCATGTCTGGCTCTGGCAAGCCGTCGAAGAGGCGGTTTGGGCTGGTTTCGAGTGCTTGGCTGACCTTGAACAAGGTGATGGCGGAACAGAGATATTTTCCATTTTCGATGTAGCTCACGGTCTGCCAATGGACGCCCGCAAGCTCCGCGAGGCATTCTTGAGTAAGGCTCGCCTTCAAACGAGCCATTTTCACGTTCTCGCCGATGCGCCGCAACATTTGCCGTTCTGTCACCCTCTTTTAAAAGCATGTTTCTTCCGCTGTTGACACCGAGTATATTCGATGTTAATAAGTCCCGCGAACGGGTCATACGCCGCAAAAAATCAAACGATGGCTAAATGGCAGTTCACAAAACCGGAGGGAAATTGATGGAATTTCCTTTCAAATCAAAATAGATGAGATAAAACAGTTTTCTCTGCGCTTGGGCTCCACAGTGCAGCGGACGCAGGCTAGAGCATTTCAATAAAAACTGTAGCCGTTTTTTAAGGGTGTGGTAGGCTGGTCCCATGCGAACAACCTCTCTGGATCTGCGTGAACGGATCCTGGCCTCCTATGACAATGACGAAGGAACACGCGATGAGATTGCTGGCCGTTTTCGCGTTTCCGTGCATCTGGTCAAGAAGCTTCTCCGGCAGCGCCGTCGGACCGGCGACGTTGCCCCTCGGCATCGCTTTTCCGGACGCAAACCGACCATTGAAGCCGCCCACCGGGGCCAATTCCGTGGCTTGCTGGCCCGCAAGAACGATCTAACGCTGAAGGAACTGCGGTTGGCCACCGGGCTGGAGTGTTCTTTGCAAGCGATCAACGTCGTCTTGGGGAAGATGGGGCTGACATATAAAAAAAGACGCTCCACGCCAGCGAGCAAGACCGGCCCGACATCGCCCGCGCGCGCCGACGCTGGCGGAAGCAACAGGCGGGCTGGGACCCGGCCAAGCTGATTTTCTTGGATGAATCTGGGGCCAAGACCAATCTGACCCGGCTCTATGGGCGTGCGCCCAAAGGCCAGCGCGCCCACGCCAGCACCCCGCACGGCCATTGGCAGACGACCACCATGATCGCTTCCGTTCGCTTGGACGGCACGACCGCTTGCATGACCCTGGAGGGAACCACCGACACCGAAAGCTTTCGCGCCTATGTCGAGGCGGTGCTGGTGCCCACCCTGCGCCCGGGCGACATGGTGGTGATGGACAATCTGTCCCCGCACAAAAGCGATCCCACTCTGGCCCTGATCCTCCAAGTCGGAGCCCAGGTGCGGTTTTACCAGCCTGCTCGCCCGACCTCAATCCCATCGAAAAGATGTGGAGCAAAGTCAAGTCCCTGCTGCGGTCCGCCGAGGCTCGGACGCCCGCCGATTTGGTACAGGCCATCGGCCTGGCACTGGCCCAAGTAACACCCCAAGACGCCCTCGGTTGGTTTGCCTCATGCGGCTACAGTTTTTGTTGAAACGCTCTAGCGTACTGCCACCACCACTTTTTTATTTTATGAGACGTGAATTGAAATCTACTCACGCAAAGGTTGGTACTTGCGTACGGCCACCGCCGCCCCCGCGCTCCATACCGAGTACGAGCCGGAAAGATGGGAATTACGAAACGAACCCAAATTTAAAAATTTAAAAGCTGTTGTGGCTGTTTTACTTAACTGTGATTTTGATGATAAAAAACAAAGCCAAATAAACCCAAATAAAGCCAATTTAAACCCATTTCGAAGCCATTTGCCGGTGCAAATGGGAGGGGGAAAACCAAACAAAGCCAATTCAGCTGTGAGGCAAAGCCGGCAGGAGGATATGGAAAGCCAAACCATGGCCGGGCGAGCTTTCGGCGACGAGTTCCCCTTGATGGGCATGGATGGTCTCGCGGGCGAGGAACAGTTCCAAACCGATCTTTTTGCTGGTACGGCGATTGTGGAACGGGTCGAAGATCTTTTTCAGGGCATGGGGCTCAAGCCCTTGGCTGTCGTCTTGGATGACCAGATGGAGATAATCGCCGGGCGGCAGCATGGCGGAAAATCTTTTCTCCAGCGGGCCGTCGGCCAGGGTGAGGGTGATGAGGCCGCGGCGTTCATGGAGCCCCTGCCAGCAGTAGAGGCACAGGTCGAGGATGACCTGCTGGAACTGGGCGGCATCCGCATTGACCTTGGGGCAACCGGGATGGCTGCGGAACTGGAGTTCGACCTTGTCCGGGATGACGCCGCGGAGAATCTGGAGGCTTTCCTCGATGGTAGGCGGCAGCGAGACGGGCTTGCGGTCGACGGGCTGGCGCTGGGCAAAGGCGCGGACCTTGGAGAGAAATTCGCGGCCGCGATTGCTGGCCTCAAAGATCTGCTTCAACGATTCATGGGCGGGGTGTCCTTCATGGATGTCCATGGCGACGAGCTCGCCGCTGCCGAGGATGCCAGCGATGATGTTGTTGAATTCATGGGCGATGTTGCCGGAAAGCTGGTTGAGGGCCTGGAATTTCTGCTCCAGCAAAAGCCTGGCTTCATCGCGGGCGGCGGCAGGCGAACCCGCTGTCCCGGGCCGGGCGGGCGCGGGGATTTCAGCGGCGGGGCGGGGGTGGCCTGGCTTCATTTGGATGTGACCGGCGCCAGTGTGGGGCGTTTTGACGGCGGGGGCGATAAAAAATTTTCAAGCGGGATTTAAGTCCGGGAGATTTCCACCGATAGCTTGGGTGTCGCAAGACTGGCGGCCGGCAGCCAATAAAGCCGGCAGGGAAAAACGGTGTTTCGCCCTTAATTGAAACACCCGCAGCATGGATGTTGCGCAAATCAAATGCCCCTCCCGGGGCAACTCACGGAAAGAGTAACATATGGTCATTAATACCAACCTCGCAGCGATGAATGCTTCATCGTTGCTAATGCAGTCCTCAAGCAACTTGAGCCAGTCGCTCGCACGGTTGTCCTCCGGATCGAAGATCACTTCGCCGGCGGATGACAGCGCAGGTTTGGCGGTCTCAATGAAACTCAACGCGCAAATCTCCCGCATCGACGCGGCGACGAACAACGTCAATGACGCCAATTCGTTCGCCCAGACGCAGGACGGTTATGTGCAACAGGTCAACACGGCGCTGAGCCGCATGAGCGAACTGTCCGTCCTCTCCCAGGACGTGACGAAGACGACCAGCGACCGGCAACTGTATCAACAGGAGTTCCACGCCCTGGGCAGCTACATCAACAATGTGTCGACCAAGGACTTCAACGGCGTCAGCCTGTTCAATGGCGCGACGTTGAATGTGACGACGGACAGCGAAGCGAACACCTTCGCCATGTCCGGCCTCGACCTCGGCAGCGCCACCTATACCACGGCGACGGGTGACGACATCACGACGATCAGCGGCGCCCAAACGGCGTTGACCGATGTGAAAGCGGCCATCACGCAGCTCGCCTCCGACCGTGCGAACATCGGTTCGAATGAAGAGAGCCTGTCGTACTACGGTGCGCAGCTGTCCTCGTTGAAGAACAACCTCTCGGCGGCCAACAGCCAGATCACTGATGTGGACGTGGCGCAGGAGAGCACCAACTACGCCAAGCAGAACATCCTGGTTCAGACTGGCACGGCGATGCTCGCGCAAGCGAACTCGCTGCCGCAATCCGTCCTCAAGCTCTTGGGTTAATCCTAAGGCTCCGCGTTGGGAAACGCCTGGGCGGCGCAAGCCGCCCGGGCAGTCCGAAAAAGCGGAACGTCCGGGGAAGGAGCCAGTTCGCCCCACACGCAGAGAAAGCAGAAGCGGCCGCCGGCTTCGCACCGGCGGCCAGGCCGAAAGGCCAGCCAAAGGGAACAGAGACGCAGGCGGGATCACGATTTTTCTCCCACACGGCCCGGCAAGCGGCCACGGCCACCGGCCGGCCCGAAGGGAACTCCCGCCTGCGTCCTACCCGCTTCCACGTGTAACCCCCGGAAAGATTTTCAGTCCGCCAACTTTTGGCGGTGGCACCCGGCAACCAAGACAAGCCGGCGGGCAAACGACGTTGCGCCCTTCAATGGCAGCGTCCGCGACATGGATGTCGCGTCAAATACAAAGCCCCTCACGGGGCGGCTCACGGAAGAGTTATTATGATCATCAACACAAATCTACAGGCGCAGATGGCATCAACGCGCCTGTCACAATCATCGACGATGCTGGCACAATCGCTTCAGCGGTTGTCCTCCGGCTCCAAGATCACGTCGGCGGCGGATGACAGCGTGGGGGCGGCGGTATCGATGAAATTGACTTCGCAAATGGCCCGGCTTGATGGGGTTTCGAACAATTTGAACAATGCGATTTCTTTCGCCCAGACCCAAGACGGCTATCTGCAAAAAATTGACCAGGCACTCAACCGGATGAGTGAACTGAGCGTGATGGCGCAGGACGTGACCAAGACCGATGCTGACCGCTCGCTATACAATAACGAATTCCATGCCTTGGCGGGGGATATCCAAGATTTCGTCACAAAGAGTTTCAATGGCGTAAGCCTGTTTTCGTCAAATTCCCTTCAGGTCACCACAGATGACCAAGGAAACACGTTTACCATGGCAGGAATCAGCCTGGGCGGTGTTTCGTATGCCAGCACCCTGACGGACACCATCAACATCATCGGCAACCATTCCACCGGGGCGATTTTTGCCTTGGATGATTTGAAAAAAGCGATAAGCGCGCAGGCATCGGCTCGCGCGGCCTTGGGTTCAACCATTGAGAGCCTGACCTATTACCATAATCAGACAGCTACGTTGAAAAACAGCCTTTCCGCCGCCAACAGCCAGATCACTGATGTGGATGTGGCCCAGGAAAGCACGGCCTACGCAAAGTACAACATTCTCACCCAAACAGGCACGGCGATGCTCGCGCAGGCAAATTCGCAGCCCCAATCTGTCCTGAAACTTCTCGGTTGAGCACTTCCCCCCTTGTAAAAACAGGGTTTTTTTCTCATTAAAGTCCCGGCGACATCGACCGATAGGTTAAGTGTCCGATAAATCGTCAGTTGTCAGTGTGGTTCACCGGCAATGATTTAAAGGACAACGGTGACGGCGACCGCAAACGGCCGGGGGATTAACTGGGTGGACGCCTCTTTACAAAGTCCGCCCCGTGGCAGGGATGCCGCGTATCAAAACATCTAAAACCCCGCAAGGGGTGACTCATGGAAGGAGTCAGTTATGGTCATTAATACAAACATATCCGCACAATCCAGCGCCAGCATGCTCGCCCAGTCGAGCTCCATGTTGGCCCAATCGCTCGCACGCTTGTCCTCCGGTTCGAAGATCGTTTCGCCGGCGGATGACAGCGCGGGTCTTGCCGTGTCCATGAAATTGGGCGCGCAGATCTCCCGCACCAATGCGGCGCAGAACAACGTGAACAACGCCATCTCGTTGAACCAGACGCAGGACGGTTACCTGCAACAGGTCAATACGGCGTTGACGCGTATGAGCGAACTGTCCGTGTCAGCCCAGGACGTCACCAAGACGACCGCTGACCGCGCGCTGTACCAGCAGGAGTATTCGACGCTCGGCACCTTCGTCAATGACGTGGCCACCAAGTCGTTCAACGGCGTCAGCCTGTTCAACGGCAACTCCATGAGCGTGACCTCCGACAGCGAAGGCAACACGTTCACGAACGTGGGTGTCAACCTCGGCAACACCACCTATACCACGGCCACGGCTGATAACATCAGCAGCCTGAGCGGTGCCCAGGCGGCGTTGACGGACACCAAGGCGGCGATTTCGCAGCTGGCGTCTGATCGTGCGAACATCGGTTCCAACATCGAAACGTTGGGTTACTACAACAGCTCGCTGGGCTCGTTGAGCAACAACCTCTCCGCTGCCAAAAGTCAGATCACTGACGTTGACGTGGCGCAAGAGAGCACCAACTACGCCAAAGCCAACATCCTCGTCCAATCCGGAACGGCGATGCTTGCCCAGGCGAATTCGGCTCCGCAATCAGTCCTCCGCCTTTTGGGCTAAGTCGATTGATCGGAAAAACCGGTGAAAAGTTCCCCGGGCGGCGCTCGTCGCCGCCCGGGGTTTTACAGTAAAACGGCGCCTGGGGCGCATTGGTTGATAAATAATTTAATAAAAATATTTTATGTCAGGAACATTGGCCAGCATCGGCACCTCCGCGAACAGCAACAACACCTTGTCCTCCAGCCTGGCGGTGTCGGGCATCGCTTCCGGCATGAACTGGCAGAATACCGTGTCGGAACTGGCCAATGCCGAGCGCGCCCCCGAAACCCAGTGGCAGAGCCAGCAGGCCACCATCAGCCAGCAAAAGGCCTCCTATTCCCAGATCACCACCGACCTGGCCACGCTCCAAAGTGACGCGACCGGCTTGATGGATCCCGCATTTTTCAACAGCACCGTGGCCTCCAGCTCTTCTGTCGCCGTGGCTTCGGCCAGCTCGGTTTCCGGCGCCACGGTCGGTAATTTCTCCTTCAACATTTCGCAACTGGCCACGGCAGCCCAGGTTATCGGCGCCCCCAATGTCAGCCAGGTTCTGGATCCGGGTGGCGACCCCAGCACGGTGACGGTCGGTGCGGCCGGTTTTTCCTCGCCGGTGTCGGCCGGCACGTTCACGGTCAACGGCGCACAAATCAACATTGCCACCACCGATTCACTCAAGCAGGTTTTTGACAATATCGCCTCGGCCACCGGCAACAAGGTGACGGCGAGTTATGACGCCACCACGGATAAGATCACCCTGGCCAGCAGCGATGGCAGCCCCATCATTCTTGGCAGTTCCACGGATACCAGCAATTTTCTCCAGACCGCCCAGCTGTATAACAATAACAGCGGCACGATCAGCAGCGCCTCGGCGCTTGGCCACGTGAACAACTCTGCGGCATTGTCCAGCGCCGACCTGGCCACCCCCATCACGGACGGCGGCAGCGGCAACGGCGCCTTTACGATCAACGGCGTGACGATCAATTACAACGCCGGCACCGACAGCGTCAAGGACGTGCTCAGCCGCATCAACAATTCTGCCGCCGGCGTGACCGCCTCGTATGACTCGGTGAACAACCGATTTGTCCTCGCGAACAATACCACCGGCGACGTGGGCATCGCGATGCAGGATGTCACGGGCAATTTTCTGGCCGCCACCGGGCTTTCCGGCGGCACGTTGAATCACGGAAAGAATCTGCTGTACACGCTCAACGGCGGTTCACAGCAGCTGGTCAGCCAGTCGAACACCATTGACAGTTCCACTTCCGGCATCACCGGCTTGTCGGTCACGGCGTTGACCACCGGCATCACCACCGTGGGCGTCAGCTCTGACACGGCCACCATCAGCAATGCCATCCAGAAATTCGTCACGGACTACAACTCCACCCAGGCCTTCATCGCCAGCCAGATGGCGGTGACGACGGCGGCGGACGGTTCGGTGACACCGGGCATATTGACCGGCGACACCAACGCGACCGACATCGTCAGCAGCTTGCGCAACATGATGACTCAGGTGGAAAACATCACCGGGACTTCCGGTGTGGTGAAATCGCTGACCGACATGGGCTTTAAAAGCAACGGCCAGGACAACACCATCGCGCTGGGCGATTCCAGCACGCTGTCCTCCACCTTGGCCGGCAGCATGAACGACATCAAGGCGTTATTTTCAGATCCCGTCAATGGACTGGCCCGGTTGATGAATACTTACATCACCAACACCACCGGTGCCAGCGGCACGCTCGTCGCCCGCACCACCGACCTGACCACCCAGAGCGCGGATCTCACCACCCAGACCTCCAATTTGGAGAACAAGATCGCCACCGATTCGGCCTTGTGGACCACGGAATTCCAGAACATGGAAACGGCCACGGCCCAGACGAACCAGGAGCTGTCTTACCTCTCACAATCCGTTTCCAGCGGCAGCCTCTAAATGAAATCGCGCGCGACAACCATTCCAGGCACCGGAAAAAATCCGGCTGGCGGCGCTGCGCGGCTGTCCCCACTTTCACCGGCACACATCTCCGCTCCGGCCAGGTTTCGAAGACCGGCCGTTTGCGGGAACAGGTCCGGGTTCGGCGGTCCAACCGCCGTCCTGCGGACTAAAACGGCTTTGGCGTGCTTGCGCGCTGAAGCCATGATTCATCATCAGTTATTCTCCCTTAGGGAACCGGTTTACGAGGGAAAATTGTAAGGAGTCTCCATGAATTTCCGTGCCTGGTCTGACGGCGACAATATTCGCCGGCAGAAAATTATCTGGCGCACTGGTCGGTCGGTCGGGTTATTCGCATTGTGCGGAGTCCTGGCCAGCTGCCAGACCGCCCCCCTGTATACGACCGTTTTCCGCCGCGATTTTCGCCCGGACAATGTCTTTGTCTACCCAACCAAGCTGTCGCTCGATTTCCGGCGCGTGGCCGTGCTGCCCATCGCCCCGGCGGCGAACGACCACGACCTGCCCGAGGGCTGTGAAGCCCTCAATCCCGTCCTCTGGGAGCAGATCGTCAAAACCAAAAAATTCGAGGCCGTCACCGTGGATGCCAGCCATCTGAGCCGGCGGACCGGCCGCGCCGCGTGGACGGGCAACGAGGTCCTGCCACCGGATTTCCTGGCCTACCTTCGCCGCGAATACGATTGCGACGGTGTGCTGTTTGCCGAACTCACCACCTACCGGGCTTACAGCCCGCTGGCGGTCGGTTGGCGGTTCAAACTCGTGGATGCCCGGACCGGCCAGATCATCTGGTCGGCAGATGAGCTGTTTGACGCTTCCCGACCGGAAATTCAGCGTGCCGCCGACCATTTTGAGGCCGAAAAGCCCGCCATACCCCTGATTACCGTCAAAAACTGGGCCATGACCAGCTCCCCCCGGCTATTCGGGCGGTATACGGCTGCCGCGCTGCTGGATACGTTGCCCGAAAGATGAAAATAGTCCTTAAGGTGTCATGAAATCATCCGATGACCAATTTGACTGGGACAAGTGGGTACTGACCCGCTGGTCCCGGCAAACTAATAATATGCCAGTAGATCTCATCAACGGCTACGGTTCGGACCTCCCCATTCGTCCCGCCTCCGTGCGTGTGGCGGCGCCCCAATCGCCCGCCGCCGCCCCGGACTCGCTCGATACCACCGCCGCCTACAAGTCGGCCCAGGCCCAGACGCCCAGCGCGCGTCCGGAAAAGATCGCCCGCGCCAGCGAACTGCTGGCTGACGGCAATTACCCCTCTGACCAGGACCTGAACCGCCTCGCCGGGTTCCTCGCCGGTAAACTCTAAACCACACCTGCCATGCGCGCCGTACATACGCCGAACCCGTTCAAGTCCTACCGCCAGGTCGCCACCCAGACCGCGCCTCCCGGACAACTCGTGCTCATGTTGTTTGATGGCGCCCTCAAGTCCCTCGACTGCGCCCTCCTCGGTTTCAAGTGCGAGGATTTCGCCGAGCGCAATCTCGCGGTGCACAACAATCTCACCCGCGCCCTCGACATCATCCGCGAACTCAACGGCTCGCTCGACATGGCCGCCGGTGGCCAGCTCGCCGAGACCCTCCGCGGCCTCTACGTCTATTTCGAGCAGCGCATCAACGCCGGCAATTTCAAAAAATCTCCCGAGCCCATCCGCGAAATCACCCCCATGCTCAAGGAACTTCGGGATTCCTGGTTCACCATGCTCACCCAGCAGGACGGTGACCTTTCTGCCGCCAGTTCCGTTGAGATCAACCGTGCCGCCTCGTCGCGCTTCACGGTATGAACGCCGAAGCCGAACTCCTCAACGCCTATCGCGAGTGGCACCGTCTCGCCCGCGCTGAGGCCAAGGCCATCTCCACCCGCAACTGGGACCTTCTGGCCGACTGCCAGCTCGCCATCGCTGATTTTCAAGTGCTCATCACCCGGCTTACTGCCGAGGCTCGCGGCCAATGGGAACGCGCCGGCATCGATTGCGCCGAAAAGGAACGCCACATCCAGGTCTTCATCCATGAACTCATCGGGCTGACCCGGCAAAACCAGGCCATGCTCCAGCGCGCCAAAGACGGGGCCTGCGCCAGGCTCGGCGAACTCGGCGAAGCCAGTCGCAATCTCAAACGCCTCCGGCAATCCTACGGCCACGCCGGCGCACTGCTTCGCGTCACCTGATGCTTTCGCCGGATGAACCCTCCGGACGACCTCCCGCACTCCACTGACCCCATCCTCGTCGTGGACGATGAGAAGATTTTTC
>Ga0210392_10001245_pt1 | contig 13668 bp, 11 predicted proteins | sample IncBWC30OmetaG_FD_161057 | JGI IMG/M metagenome (GOLD analysis project Ga0210392, IMG submission 161057) | Forest soil microbial communities from Barre Woods Harvard Forest LTER site, Petersham, Massachusetts, United States - Inc-BW-C-30-O ...
GCGCTGGCGGGCGCGCACATGCTCCACCTCGTATTTTTCCGCGCCGACGACGATCTGCGCCATGGCTTCCACCACCTTGGCCGGATGCCTGCCCGAGGCGGTCTCCGCCGACAGCATGACGGCATCGGTGCCGTCCATGACCGCGTTGGCGACATCGGACACCTCGGCGCGCGTGGGAATGGTCGCCGTGATCATGGACTCCATCATCTGCGTGGCCATGATCACCACCTTGTTCTGAAGGCGCGTCTCCTGAATGATCAGCTTCTGCAGGCCCGCGAGCTCGGCGTAGCCCATTTCCACGCCCAGATCGCCGCGCGCCACCATCACGCCATCGCTCGCCTTGACCACGGCGGCCAGATTTTTGATCGCCTCGGCCCGCTCGATTTTCGCGACCAGCAGCCCGTGTCCTCCGGCCTGGCGCAGCAAGCCGCGGGCCTCGTCCATGTCCGCCGCATCGCGCGGAAACGAGATGCCCAGATAGTCGACCTTCAGGCGCGCCGCCGTGACGATGTCCTCGCGATCCTTGTCGGTGAGCGCCCCCGCCGATAAGCCGCCGCCCTGGCGGTTGATGCCTTTGTTGTTGCCGAGCTCTCCCCCGACCAGCACGCGAGTTTTGATGCGCGGACCGTCGATGCTGACGACCCTCAAGCTGATCTGCCCGTCGTTGAGCAGCAGCACGTCGCCGGCGAATACGTCGGTCGGCAAGCGCTTGTAGGCAATTCCCACGGACTGTTCGCTGCCGGCGTCGACGGCCAGCGACGCATCCAAGGTGAATTCAGCCCCATCCTTCAGCTCGATCTTGCCGGCGGCAAACCGATCGATGCGGATTTTTGGCCCCTGCAGGTCGCCGAGCACGCCCACATAGCGGCCGGCCTGCCGCGCGGCCTCGCGCACCAGTTCCACCCGGCGCGCGTGATCGGCCACGGCGCCGTGCGAGAAATTCAGGCGCACCACGTCCACACCGGCGCGCACCATGTCCGCCAGCACTGCCGGATCGTCCGTGGCCGGACCCAGGGTCGCGACAATTTTCGTGCGCCGCAGACCGGAATTCATGCAGCGCGCTGCTCGAGAATTTCCACCGCGGGAAGCTTCTTGCCTTCGACAAATTCCAGGAAGGCGCCGCCGCCGGTGGATATGTAGGAGATGCTGTCTTCGATGCCGTATTTCTCGATGGCCGCCAGGGTGTCGCCGCCCCCAGCCAGTGAGAAGGCCTTGCTCCGGGCAATGGCGGTGGCCAATGTGCGGGTTCCCTCGCCGAATTGCGCGAATTCAAACACGCCCACCGGCCCATTCCAGAGAATCGTGCCCGCCGACCCCACCAAGGCTGCGATCGCTTCCGCCGAGTCCGGGCCGATGTCGAGAATCATGTCCTCGGCCGATACCTGGCGCACGTCCTTGACGTCGGCTTCCGCCTTGGCGGAGAACTCCCTTGCCACCACCACATCCGTCGGCATGGGAATGACGATGCCGCGCTTTTTCGACTGATCGAGCAGGCGCCTGCAGATGTCCAGCATGTTCGGTTCGTACAGCGACTTGCCCACATTGAAGCCCAAAGCGGCGAGAAACGTGTTCGTGATGCCGCCGCCGACGATGAGCTGATCCACCTTGCTCAGCAGCGATTCGAGCACCGTGAGCTTGGTCGAGACCTTGGAGCCGGCAACGATCGCAAGCAGTGGCCGTGCGGGTTTTTCCAGCGCGGTTTCGAGCGCCGACAATTCGCTGACCAGGAGGGGACCGGCGCAGACGATGGGCGCGTACTTCGCCACCCCGTGCGTGCTGGCCTCGGCGCGATGCGCCGTGCCGAACGCGTCCATCACGTAGATGTCGCAGAGTGCCGCCATGCGGCGCGACAGTTCATCCGCATCCTTCTTTTCGCCCTTGTTGAAACGCACATTCTCCAGCAGCACGACTTCGCCGGGGGCGACTTCGACGCCGTCCAGCCAGTCCTTCTTGAAAGCCACGGGAATGCCCAAGAGCTGCGCCAGGCGCTTGGCCACCGGCGCCAGGGAGAACTCCTCTGCATACTTGCCCTCCTCGGGACGCCCGAGGTGGGACATGACGAGGACGCGCGCTTTGGCGGTCACGGCAGCCTGGATGGTGGGCAGCGCCGCGCGGATGCGCGCATCGCTGCTCACCGATCCGCCCTGGATTGGCACGTTCAGATCCTCGCGAATCAGCACCCGCTTGTCGCGCAGATCCAGGCTGGACATTTTGGTGATCTTCAAGGGCGGACTCTGCTACCTGGCCTTCGACCAGGCCAGCGTCGTATCGAGCATGCGGTTGGAAAATCCCCACTCGTTGTCGTACCACGAGCAGGCTTTCACCAGCGTGCCCTCGATGACCTTGGTCAGCGTCGCGTCATACGTCGAGGAGGCAGGATCGTGATTGAAGTCCACCGACACGAGCGGCTGATCGTTATAGGCCAGGATGCCCTTGAGCGGACCATTCGCCGCCGCCTTGACGGCGTCGTGAATTTCCTGCACCGAGGTTTTGCGCGACGCGGTAAAGCTCAAATCCACCAAGGACACATTGATGGTCGGCACGCGAATCGCAAAACCGTCGATCTTGCCTTTCAGCTCAGGCAGCACCAGGCCAACGGCGGCGGCGGCGCCCGTCTTGGTCGGAATCATGGACATGGTGGCCGAGCGCGCGCGGCGCAGGTCGGAGTGATACACATCCGTCAGCACCTGATCGTTGGTGTAGGAATGAATGGTATTCATCACGCCGGCGAGAACCCCGACTTTCTCGTGCAGCACCTTCACCAGGGGCGCCAGGCAATTGGTGGTGCAGGAGGCGTTCGAAATCACCGTCATGCCGGATTTCAAGACGTCGTGATTCACGCCATAGACGATGGTCGCGTCCACATCGTCGCCGCCGGGCGCGGAGATCACGACCTTCTTGGCGCCCGCCGCGATGTGCGAGGACGCCTTGGCCTTGCTGGTGAAGAGCCCCGTGCATTCGAGGACGTAGTCGACGCCCATCTCGCCCCAGGGCAATTTGGCCGGATCGCGCTGCGCCACCACGCGGATGCGATCGCCGTTCACCACCATGGAATCGCCGTCGACATGAACGTCGCCGCGAAAACGGCCGTGCACGGTATCGAAGCGCGTCAGATGAACGTTTGTATTGGCATCACCCAAGTCGTTGATCGCGACGATCTTGATGCCGTCGCCATGCTTGCCTTCGTACAACGCCCGCAGAATATTGCGGCCGATTCTCCCGTAACCATTGATGCCAACTTTGATCGCCATGTAAATCCTGTCCTCGTGCGCTTCGCAACTTTCCATGCGCTTCGCGCATTTATCCATGCGCTTCGCGCAACTATTAACGGGGCCGAAGAGGCCCCGACCTAAAGGCGCTCGCAACGCGAGCGTTCAATCCCCCGAAACCGAACTAGCTCCCGGCCAGAACTTTCTGCACCGCCTCGACAACCTTCTCGGCCGTGAAACCGAATTCCGGAAACAGTACCTTTGCGGGCGCGGAGGCGCCGAAGTGATCGATGCCCACCACCTGCCCCTTGAGCCCGACATAGCGCCACCAATCGGCACGCACGCCGGCCTCGACGGCCACGCGCCGCGTGACGCTCGCCGGCAGCACGCTCTCTTTGTAGGCCTCATCCTGGGCGTCGAACCGGTTCGTGCTCGGCATGGATACCAGGCGCACCTTGCGCCCTTTGGCATTCAGGCTGCGGACCGCCTCCGCGGCAATTCCCACCTCGGATCCCGTGGCAATGACGATGGCTTCGGGTGCGCCCGGCGCCTCGATGAGCACGTAAGCGCCGCGCGTGATGTTGGCCACTTGACCGGGTTCGCGTGCTTGATGCGTGCAGGCCTGGCGCGTCAGCACGAGCAGCGTCGGTCCGTCGCGGTTGTCCAGCGCCACACCCCACGCCGCGGCTGTCTCGACCCCATCGCAGGGCCGCCAAACGTCGATATGCGGGATGACCCGCAGACTTGCAAGATGCTCTATGGGCTGGTGCGTCGGCCCATCCTCGCCGAGCCCGATCGAATCGTGCGTATACACGAATACCACGCGTATGCGCATCAAGCAGGCCATTCGTACCGCATTGCGGGCATAGTCGGAAAACGTCAGGAACGTGCCGCCGTACGGAATCAAGCCGCCGTGCGCCGCGATGCCGTTCATGACGGCCGACATGCCGAACTCACGCACGCCGTAATGAATGTAATTTCCCGAAGGCGCAGCGGGGGTCAGGGTCACCGAGTCCTTGCGCCAGGTGCCGTTTGAGGGCGTCAGGTCCGCTGATCCACCCAACAACTCCGGCATGGCAGGCCCGATGGCATTGAGCGCCGCTTGCGAGGATTGGCGCGTGGCCAGGGACTTGCCCTCCGCCTGCGCACCGCCGGCAAACGCCCGCATCAAACCGTCAAACCCGGAAGGCAGGTCGCCCGCCATGCGCCGTTCCAATTCGGCGGCGAGCGCGGGAAATTCCTGCTTGTAGGCGGCAAACCTCGCGCGCCACTCGCGCTCGGCCGCCGCACCCTTCTCGCGTAGATCCCACGCGGCGCGAATATCGGCCGGTATTTCGAATGGCGGCGAAGTCCAGCCCAGCGTCTTACGCGCGACGGCAATGTCGGCATCGCCCATGGCTTCGCCATGCATGGTTTGAGTGCCTTGCTTTGGCGCACCAAAGCCAATCGTGGTTTTGGCGCAGATGAACGAGGGCTTGTCGGTGACCGCGCGAGCGGCGGCCAGCGCCGCCGCGACCGCGTCGCTGTTTTGGCCGTCGACGCGCGGGATGACGTGCCAGCCATAGGCCTCGAAGCGGCGCGCCGTGTCATCATCGAACCAGCCCACGACCTTCCCGTCGATCGAAATGCCGTTGTCGTCGTACACCGCGATGAGTTTGCCGAGCTGCTGCATCCCGGCCAAGGACGCTGCTTCGTGGGAAATACCCTCCATCATGCAGCCATCGCCGACGAACACGTAGGTGTGATGGTCGATGATCGTGTGGCCGGGGCGGTTGAAAGTCGCCGCCAGAGAGCGCTCCGCCAGCGCCATGCCCACCGAGTTGGCGAATCCCTGGCCCAACGGCCCCGTGGTGGTCTCGATGCCGAGATGCACGTCCCGCTCCGGGTGGCCCGGGGTCTTGGAACCGAATTGGCGAAAATTCTTGATTTCGTCCATCGACAGGGGATAGCCGGTGAGATGCAGGACCGAGTAAAGCAGCATCGATGCGTGGCCGTTCGACAGCACGAATCGGTCACGGTCCAGCCATGTAGGATTGCCCGGATTGAACTTAAGCACGTCCCGCCACAACACTTCCGCGATGTCCGCCATGCCCATGGGAGCCCCGGGATGACCCGAATTAGCTTTTTGGACCGCGTCCATGGAAAGAGCTCGAATGGCGTTTGCAAGGTCGCGGCGGGTGGGCATAAAGTGGCTTCTTACTTAACGAGACAAGCGGCGTATTGTCCCCGATGCGCCCCCTGCCAGCAATGCCGCGTGATTTGGGTCCCATTACTCGCGGGAGTTGTCGATTTGCGACGGAACGCGGTCACAGAACGGTAGTCTCTTATGTCTAAGGCATTGAGGCCGCGCCATGACCCAGTTCACCGTCGTCGCGGCGGTGCTTTGTTACCATCAATCAGATGCAAATTCTACAAATCACCGACACGCATCTTTACGGCAGCGCCAGCGGAAAATTGCGCGGCGTAGAAACCGATCCGAGCTTGCGCGCGACGCTCGACGAGGCGTTTGCGCGCGTGCCGAACTACGAAGCGGTGCTGGTGACCGGTGATTTAGTGCAGGACGACAAGTCTGGTTATCTGCGGTTTCGCAGCCTTTTCGGCAGTCTCGCCAAACCGGTGTTGTGCATTCCAGGTAATCACGATGAGCCTGAGACCATGCGCAACGAGCTGACCGGAGAGCCGTTCAAGATTTGCGGTGCGCACACCATCCGTGATTGGACTTTCGTGATGCTCGACAGTTACGACCCGGGACATGTCGGCGGGCGCCTTACGAAGAACGAACTCGCGCGCCTCGACACGGCGCTTAGCCTTGCGCCCAAGCACGCCATGGTGTGCCTGCACCACCATCCGATCGTCATGGGCAGCCGCTGGCTGGACAGCGTGGGCCTCGCCGAGGCTGAAGCTTTCTGGAGCGTCATCGACCGGCACACCAACGTCCGTGCCGTGGTATGGGGCCATGTGCACCAAGCTTTCGACGGCAAGCGCGGCGATGTGCGCCTGCTTGCGACGCCGTCCACCGGGGCGCAGTTTCTGCCGAAGAGCGATCGCTACGCCGTGGACTCGGCTCCGCCGGCCTACCGCAGCTTCGAATTGCACGCGGACGGACGTATCGATTCTCAGGTGCACTGGGTAGAATCAGCGCAGTTGCGGCAGGCCGCGAGTTAGGAGCTTTCCTATGATCCGCCGGCGTCTGCTGGGACTGGCCTTGTCGTGTCTCGGTCTGTGCGCCTCGGTGCGTGCCGACGCTCCACTGCACGCGCTCTGGGAATTGCACGGCAAGCACAACACCGTGTACATCCTGGGGTCAATCCACGTTCTGCGGCAGTCGGACTATCCGCTCGCGCCGCAGGTGCTGAACGCCTACGGCAAAGTCAATTCGATTTTAATGGAAGTCAATTTGGCGGAGATCGATTCGCAGCAAGTGCAGACGGAATTGCTCACGAGCGCGCGTCTGCCTCCGGGCAAGACCCTCGCCGGCATCATGGGCGACGAGCGCTACAAGCGCGCGCAATCGCTGGCCCAAGAGGTCGGCGTCGATCTCGGCATTTTCGATGCGTTCGCACCGTGGTTTGTCGCGGAGGCCATTTCGCAGCTGCAGTTGCAGCATCTCGGCTTTCAACCCAAATCCGGCGTCGAAATGTTCTTCTTGGAGCGCGCCCGCGCCGACGGCAAGTCCGTGGCCGGCCTGGAAACGGTGCACGATCAGATCGCTCTGTTCGACGCGCTGTCGATGGAGAACCAGGCCGCCTACTTGGTGTCGAGCCTCGAGGAAGCCCACGACCTGCCCAAGGAAGTGGATGCCATGGTGCACGCATGGGCGAACGGCGACACGAAATGGTTCACGGAACAACTGAAGTCCGAGCTCGGGCGCGACCCGGTGCTATATGAATCCGTGCTCGTGGCGCGCAACCGGAAATGGGTGCCCAAGATCGAAGCCCTGCTCAACGACGACAAGAATTACCTGGTGATCGTCGGCACGGGGCATCTCGTAGGCCAGGGCAGCGTGATTCAGCTGCTGAAAAAAGACGGGATCGCGGCCGCCCAATTGTGAGCGTCTAGAACGGCAGCGATCCCGATACTGCTAAATCAAATCCTCGATGGATCCGCTTCAGGCTATTGCGCCGCGGGCGGCGCCCCGGCGGCGTGCGCTTGCAAGCGAGATTGCATGCGCGCCTCCCTGCGGGCCTGCATCTGCGCCTGCAGGGCCGCGAGCTGTGTTTGCTGGGCCGGCGTCAGCACCTTGAAGATCTGCGCGCGCACCGCTTCGCGCTGCGTGATCATCTGCGAGTGCAGCGAGCCGTTGGCCTGCGTGACCTGCGACACGACGCCGGCGTAGTTCGCATCAGTCGGCTGCGTCTGGCTCAGTTTCAAGGAGTTGGCGCGCATCTCCTGGTGAATGCTCTTCATCTGCGGACCGGCATTCGCCATGATGGTCTTGATGGATGCCTGTTGCTCCGCACTCAGGTTCAACTTGGACAAGAGGTGAAAGGCGCCATGGTGATGCCACCCGCGGTGGCCCGCGGCCGGCGCCGCGCTCGCAGCTTCATCGGCCGCAGTCGCGATCGAAATGCCCGCGGCGGCTGTCACCAGTGCTCCGGCCGCCAGCACGGTTCCGGCCAGCAAATTGCGATTCGATATCATGTTCAGTGCTCCAATACGGTAAAAGAGGATACGGCTCTATCCTAGACTGGCGTCGTGTAAACATGTGTCAGAGGCGGCGCAGGGTTCTGTTAAGAATTGCAAATCCGCGGGCCCCCGGTTTCGCGGGACGCCGACTGTGCCAGAGTATGCAGTATGACAACCGATCCAACCCCAACCCGCGAACCGCGTGTCCTCTTGGTCGACGACGACCGCGAGCTGTGCCAGATGCTGTCCGAATACTTGAACGCCGAACATTTCGAGGTGAAAAGCGTGCATGACGGCGGCGAGGCGCTGGCGGAATTGCAGGCCGGCGAATTTGAAATCGTGATTCTCGACGTGATGCTGCCGAGCGTCGGCGGTCTCGACGTGCTGCGCAAGCTAGGCGCGTCCTATTCCACTCCCATCCTCATGCTCACCGCGCGCGGCGATGACGTGGACCGGATTGTCGGACTGGAACTGGGCGCCGACGATTACTTGAGCAAGCCCTTCAATCCACGCGAATTGGTGGCGCGCATTCGTGCGATTCTGCGCCGTGCCAGCAGCCGTTCGGCACGCATCGGGGCTCCCGATGAACTCAGCGTGGGTCCCATCACCCTGAACGCCGGAACCCGCCAGGTGCACGTCGCGGAGAAGCTGGTGGCGCTCACCGGCGCGGAGTTCCGCGTGCTCGAATTGCTCATGCGCTCCGCGGGCCAGGTGATCTCGCGCGACGCGATGACCGAACAGGCGCTGGGGCGCAAGCTCGCGGCCTACGATCGCAGCATCGACACGCACATCAGCAATTTGCGGCGCAAACTGGAGCTCGAAGCCGGCAAGAATCCTGAGATAAAAAACGTTCGTGGTTCCGGCTACACCCTTACGTGGAGCCTGGCTGAATATTCGTCCTAAGTCGCATGCATAGCCTCTTCTTGCGAATCTTTCTATTGTTCCTGCTCGCGATGACCCTCATCGTCGGCAGCAGCATCGCAACCACGTTCACCATCGCTTCGCGCGAAAATGAACCCCTCGAATCTCAGCGCCGTCCCTCGGTGGCCATCCAGGCGTCGGAAATTCTGGAGCGCGGCGGCGTCGGCGCATTGAAGAACTGGTTGGAAGGAAGCAAAACCACGCTCGGCGACCGCGAATTGTTCATCGCTGGACCCGACGGTCAAGACATTCTCGGACGGCGGCTGCCCGAAAGCGCCGCGCGCCGCCTGGGTGGCGGCAACCGCGAGCCGATTCCGGGCAATTTCCGTCCCTCGCGCGCCGCGCCGCAAATCGTCGCCGCCGACGGATCGATTTACACGGTACTGCTCACGCCGCGCCGGCCCAGCATCTTCGGCGCGCTCAGCCTGCCCGCCATTTCGCTCACCATTCTCGGCATTGCGCTGGTGGTGAGCGCGCTCACCAGTTGGTGGCTGGCGGAGCACCTCACCGCGCCCATTCGCCGCATTCAGGCCGGCGCGCGGGCGCTAGCCTCGGAAAATCTCGATGCGCGCGTCAGCGCGGGGCTCGAGGGCCGCAAGGATGAGCTCGCGGTGCTGGCGCGGGACTTCGATGCCATGGCCGATCAGCTGCGGACGAATCGCGGCGCGACGACGCAGCTGCTGCGCGACATATCCCACGAGCTGCGTTCGCCTCTGGCTCGAATGCGGGTCGCATTGGGGCTGGCGCGCCAGCCCCCGGCGGACTTCGCGCGGCAACTGGATCGGCTGGAACGCGAGATCGAACGCCTCGACTCGATGATCAGCCAGGTGCTGAAGCTTGCGCGCCTGCACGGCACCGATGCCCTGCTGCAGCGCGAACGATTTGAACTCGACGACGTCATCGAGCAGGTCGTGCGCGACGCCAACTTCGAAGGTGCCGTGAAGAATTGCAAGATCAACCTGCGGGGCGCCGCCAATTGCGCGGTGCTTGGCAGCCGCGAGCTGCTGCGCAGCGCGATCGAAAACGTACTGCGCAACGCCGTGCGCTACAGTCCGAACGATATGCCGGCGGAAATGCACGTGGCCCGCGCGGACGGCGGCTTGGAAATTCTCATCCGCGATCATGGACCGGGGGTGCCGGCGGCGGATTTGGAGCGTATTTTCGAGCCTTTCTATAGGGTCGCCGAATCACGCGACCGCGACAGCGGCGGCGAGGGCATTGGCCTTGCCATCACCTCCCAGGTCATGAAAGCTCACGGCGGCTCCGCCCGGGCCGTCAACGCGGGCGGCGGCGGGTTGGAAGTGCGCTTAAGCTTGCCCGAGACCGCCATCGCTGTTTAGATGAGCGGCTATGAGCCTGTTTCAGGAAGCCTGTAAATACATTCCGGGCGGCGTCAATTCGCCGGTGCGAGCCTTCCGAGGCGTGGGCGGCGAGCCGATTTTCTTCAAGAAAGCCCAGGGTGCCCATGTGGTCGCGGCGGACGATCGCCGCTACGTCGATTTCGTCGGCTCCTGGGGCCCGATGATCCTCGGCCACGCGCATCCGCAGGTCATCGCGGCCGTGCAGCGAGTCGCCGCCGACGGCCTGAGCTTCGGCGCCCCCACCGAATTGGAAACGCGGCTCGCGCGGCGCGTCGTCGAAATCATGCCGAGCATCGAGCTCGTGCGTTTCGTCAGCTCCGGCACCGAGGCGACCATGAGCGCCATTCGCCTGGCGCGGGGCTTCACCGGCCGCGACGCCATCGTGAAATTCGAGGGCTGCTATCACGGTCATTCCGATTCCCTGCTGATCAAGGCCGGCTCAGGCGCATTGACGCTGGGTGTTCCCACCTCTCCGGGCGTCCCCAAGTCCCTCGCCGCCCACACTGTGACGCTCAGCTACAACGACATCGATCAGGTCGAGCGCGCGATGCGAGAGATCGGTGGGCAGGTCGCTTGCATCATCGTCGAGCCGGTGGCAGGCAACATGAATTGCGTCCCGCCGGCGCCGGAGTTCCTGCAGACCCTCCGCCGCGAGTGCGACCGCGCGGGTGCGCTGCTGATATTCGACGAAGTCATGACGGGTTTTCGCGTTGCCTTGGGCGGTGCGCAGGCGCTGTACGGCGTACGCCCGGACTTGACCACGCTCGGCAAGATAATCGGCGGAGGCATGCCGGTCGGCGCCTTCGGCGGACGGCGCGATGTCATGGAGCAACTCGCGCCGTTGGGCCCGGTCTACCAAGCCGGCACCCTGTCGGGAAATCCAGTGGCGATGATCGCCGGTCTCACCACCCTCGATCTCGTCAGCGCGCCGGGCTTTCATCAACGCTTGGGCAGGATGACGGACACGCTGGTGCGCCGTCTCGCGGCGGCGGCGGCCGGCGCGGGGATCGCGCTCTCCACCAATCACGTCTGCGGCATGTTCGGATTTTTCTTCACCACCGAGCGCAACGTCGATCGCTATGAGAAAGTCATGGCCTGCGATGTCGAGCGCTTCAAGCGATTCTTTCACGGCATGCTGAAGGAAGGGGTGTACTTCGCGCCTTCCGCCTTCGAGGCAGGATTCTTGTCGGCGGCGCACACGGAGGCGGACATCGACGCAACCGCTGCCGCTGCCGCGCGAGTCTTCGGCTCGCTCAAGGACTAATGCGCGCCTTCGCGTGGTTCGTCGGTGCCATCTTGCTCGCAGGGCTGATCGGCGCGCTGGTCGCCTATCCGGCCTATGAACTGACCGCGACTTTCGCCAGCTGGGCATTTCACCGCGTCGCCGGCCGGGTTGCCATGTTGGTGCTGATCGCGGAACTCGTGTGGGTGTGCCGGCACTTGAACCTTACCGCCGCGCGCGATTTTGGCTACGGCCTGCCCTGGCGCAGATTTGTCAAAGTGAGCCTGGTGTGGGGCGCGGTGGGCATCGCCACGGCCGGCGTGGGCGCGGGCTTTCTGCTGGCGAGTCACCTGCGCGTCGGTACACTGGCTTTCAGCGCGTCCAACTTCGCGCGCATTTTCCTCATAGGCCTGAGCTCCGGCGTCGCCGTCGCCCTCCTCGAGGAAACCGTCATTCGCGGCGCCATGCACACCGCGATCGAGCGTGAATCCGGCCCATGGACTGCCGCGCTGCTCACCGCACCCTTGTTCGCGGTCCTGCACTTCTTTGCCAAAGTACGGATTGCGCCGGAGGAGGTCGGTTGGGCCAGCGGCTTTGACCTGCTGGCGCGCTCCTTCTCGCCGCTGGCGCAACCTGCGTTGGTGTTCGATTCGTTTCTCGCCTGGCTCATCGTGGGATTGATCTTGAGCCTGACGCGTGTGCTCACCGGCAATATCGCCGTCGCAATCGGCCTGCACGCCGGCTGGGTGGTGGTGCTGCGCATGCTGCAGGAGGCGACCACCAGCGGCGCGGCGCCGGCATACGCGTTCTGGGTCGGAAAGTTCGACGGGTTGCTGGGTTACTGGCTGGCACCCTGGGGAATCTGCATCGCCCTGGCGCTCTGGTTCACCCGCGCCGGGTGGGTTCCTCAGGCCCGCTCCGGCCCTGCGCCAAGGGGCTGAGTACGTCCAGCCGACGGATCGGATCGTTGAGTTCCAGGCAGAATTGTTTTTCCGAAGCTTGGATCGGCAGAATTTCCGCCAGACGATGTCCGACCCAGGCTGCATCGTCCAAGCGCATCCGGATGCCGGCATAGACCTCGCCCAGTTGCGGCAGGACGGTCTTCAGGAGTTCCGCCAGGCGCGCGTGCCGCTCGGGCACGGCGACCTGTGCTTCGCTCTCGACACTTTCGATGTCGGCGAGGTTCAGGCCGTCGGTTTGGCGGCTGCGGCTGATGATGCGAAATCGCTGCTCTCCCACGCAGGACAGGCCGAGAAAACCATCCGAAAGCTGATGAAAGTCGATGACTCGTGCCATGGTGCCGACGTCGAACGTCTCGGCGGGGCCCACTTCGCTGCCCTCGCGGATCAGCACCACGCCAAAGCGCTGATCTCCGCGCATGCAGCGGCGCACCATGTCCACATATCGCGTTTCAAAAATTCGCAGCGGCAGCGGACCTTCCGGAAACAACACTACGTTGAGCGGAAACAGCGCAATCGAATGCGGCTCCGGCATCACCGCGCCCGCAATGCCGCCATTAACTTGTCGTGCAGGCCGCCGAATCCGCCGTTGCTCATGATCAGCACGTGATCCCCCGCGCGTGCTTCGGCCGCGAGACTGGACACGATCTCATCGACACTCGCCGCGAGCTTGACGCGATTTCCCATGCTCGAAACCGCGCCCTGCAGATCCCAGCCCAAATCCTGGGGAGCGAGGAACCAGCTCTTGTCGGCCACCTTCAGCGAGGGCGCCAGTTCGTCACGGTGCACGCCCAATTTCATGGTGTTGGAACGGGGCTCCAACACGGCGAGGATGCGTTGGCCGCCGACGCGCGCGCGCAAGCCCTTGAGCGTGGTCTCGATGGCGGTCGGATGATGCGCGAAGTCATCGTACACGGTCACGCCCCCGACCGTTCCGCGCACTTCCATGCGCCGCCTGACCCCGCGAAACAAATTCAAGGCTTGCGCCGCAAGCTCCGGCGCCACGCCGGCATGGTTGGCGGCGCCGATCGCCGCCAACGCATTCAGCACATTGTGTTCGCCGATCAAGCTCCACGCGATTTCGGCGACGGCCTTTCCCTTGAACCGCACCTCGAACCGGCTCGCGGCGGAGTCCTCGGCTATCCGCGCCGTCCAGTCGCAGGGCGCCTCCCGGCCCAACGCGAAGAATTCGCGGGGCGTCCAGCAGCCCTCGCCCAAGGTGAGCGCAAGTTCGGGATCCTGCCCGTTCACGATGAGCCTTCCTGAACCCGGCACCGTGCGCAACAGCTGATTGAATTGCCGGCGGATCGAGGCCACGTCGGGATAGATATCGGCGTGATCATATTCCAGATTATTGAGGACGGCGGTGC
>Ga0210392_10001246_pt1 | contig 13666 bp, 10 predicted proteins | sample IncBWC30OmetaG_FD_161057 | JGI IMG/M metagenome (GOLD analysis project Ga0210392, IMG submission 161057) | Forest soil microbial communities from Barre Woods Harvard Forest LTER site, Petersham, Massachusetts, United States - Inc-BW-C-30-O ...
TTACCTGGTTGCCCCATTTTGCCGGCGCTGCAATCAACACGATCGCCCGTTTTCAAAAACAACCATTTTTCCAGACATCTCCAATTTGCGTTATCTACCTGCTCCCGAAAAAATCGTGCTTCTTAATTTTCCGTGTTCATGCCGGCTCATTTCTGTCCTCATAATTTTTTTGGTCGGATTAGGTCGGATTTGCCCGGATTCGGTGTTTTCCATTCTGGCTTCATGGTGAAAAAACCATCCAGGTCACCAGCCGCTCGCCACCCGTCTCGAACAGATTTTTTTATTTTTTCATCGTAGATCATCGTAGGTCATCGAATATCGTCGTAGATCATCGAATTTCATCGTGGATGAGACCGCCAAATCCGCCAGGTGTGCGGCCAACCGGAACATGGCGCGGTTTGATGTTTGGAATTTCTCTGGATGTTGGAGCTTGGTTCTTGGAACTTTACCCATCGCCGCCCAGACCCCAGCGCCCCAGTCGCGCCGAAGTTTGACGAAGGCGGAAGACCCGCGACCCGCATCTCGGATCCCGCATCTCGCATCTGCTTTTTGCAGCGTCATCCCGCGATTAAATCACAGGTCCAGAAAAGTTTAATTTCTCCCGGGAATGTAGAATGCAGATTTATGCCATTTATTTTCATTTTTCCCGAGTGGGAGGGGGGGTCCGCCGCAAAAACTTGAAAACGCAGCCGTTAGCCTTTTTAAATCAGAAGCTTGCGACTTTCTGCCCGCCCGCCAGCTGACGGCTTGCCGCGATAATTATTCGCCATTAGTCATTAGGGCTTAGTCATTTGAAACTCACCTCTTGACATAGTGTTAAACACACACTAAAAATAGAACGTGTAAATAAAACACGAACCGACTATGCCCCACACCTACCAATACCCGCGCGCTGCCCTGACGGTGGACTGCGTTGTCTTTGGCCTGGATGATGGCGAACTGAAGATGCTCCTCATCCAGCGCGCCCTCGAACCGTTCAAGGGCAGATGGGCCTTGCCCGGCGGCTTCGTCCGCGTGGAAGAAACCCTCGATGCCGCCGCCCGCCGCGAACTCGCCGAGGAAACCGGTCTCCGGAATGTTTTTCTCGAACAGCTTTACACCGTCGGCACCGTGGACCGCGACCCGCGCGAACGCGTCGTCAGCGTCGCCTATTACGCGCTGGTCAAGCTGTCCGACCACGACGCCAAGGCCGCCACCGATGCCGCCGAGGCCCAATGGTTCCCGCTCTCCAAGCTGCCCAAGCTGGCCTTTGACCACGCGGAGATCGTGGACCTCGCCCGTGCGCGGTTGCAGGGCAAGGTCCGCTACGAACCCATCGGCTTCGAGCTGTTGCCGCCCAAGTTCACCCTGTCCCAGCTCCAGCACCTGTACGAGGCCGTCATCGGCGCGGAACTGGACAAGCGGAATTTCCGTAAAAAAGTCCTCGGCTTCGGCCTGCTGGCGCCGCTCGATGAAACCCAGATGGCCGGACGTCATCGCCCCGCGCAACTGTTCCGGTTCGACGCGGACAAATACCAGAAGCTTAAGAAACGCGGATTTAATTTCGAATTGTGAAACTTCCATTTTTCACCGGGCTGGAAAAGGCGCAGACCATCCTCATCGCCGGGGCAGGTGGCGGCTTCGATGTTTTCTGCGGCCTGCCGCTCTATTTCTGGTTGAAGAACGCCGGCAAGACCGTTCATCTGGCCAATCTTTCCTTTACTGACCTTGGTTTTTGCGATGGCGTGCGTCCCGTGGCTTCGCTCGTGAAGGTTTTGCCCAACACCGGTGGCTCGGCGAATTATTTTCCCGAGGTTTACTTGTCGCAGTGGCTCAGCGACCGCTACGGCGAAACGCCCATTTACGCCCTCGAGCGGACCGGGGTCAAACCCGTGCTGGCCGCGTACGAGTGGCTCGTTCAAACCTTGCAGCCGGATACGCTCATCTTGATCGATGGCGGCACCGACAGCCTCCTGCGCGGAGACGAAATCGGGCTTGGCACGCCGCAGGAAGACATGGCCAGTCTTTTCGCCGCGAATGCCGTCAAAGGTGTCGCGCGGAAACATCTGGTCAGCCTCGGGTTTGGCATCGACACCTTTCACGGTGTGTGTCACGCGCACTTTCTGGAAAACGTCGCCGCATTGATTGCGGACGATGCGTATCTCGGCGCGTGGAGCTTGATGCACGAAATGGAAGAGTTCCGCCTGTACCGCGAGGTTTGCGAATTTGTCACCGCGCGGATGCCCCGGCAACCAAGCATCGTCAACGCCAGCATCATCGCAGCGGCAACCGGTGGTTTTGGCGATCAACATGCCACCAAGCGCACCGAAGGCTCCGAATTGTTCATCAATCCGCTGATGACCTTTTACTGGTCGTTCCAACTGGAAGCCGTTGCCCGTCACAACCTGTATCTCGACCGCCTCGCCGAGACGACGACGTATCAGGAACTGTCGCTGGCCATTGAAACCTTTCGCGCCATCCAGCCCAAGACCCGCGCTTGGGCCGATATGCCCGTCTGAATATGAATCCTAAACGAACCATCCTCATCCTCGAAGACAACGACGAGCGCATCGCCGGCTTTCAAAAGACCGTCGCTGCGTTGGCCGGCGGCTTTGAGTTGAAGATCTGGCGCGATGCCCCGTCCATGATTGCGGAGTGCGAGGAATATTTTTCCACCGCCGCATTCATTTCGCTTGATCACGACTTGAATCCGCAGCCGGGTGTCACCGACGATCCCGGCACCGGTCTGGATGTGGCCAAATTTCTTGCCGAATGCCGGCCGGTTTGCCCGCTCATCATCCATTCCACGAACGCCGACCGCGCCCATTCCATGCATAACGAATTGCGTTTCGCGGATTGGATTGCCGAACGCGTCGGGCCCATTGGCAACGACTGGATCGAAACCATGTGGTTGCGGAAAGCGCGGGAATTTCTCGCGGCACATCCTAACACCTGGCCCGCAAAATTACCGGCGGACCATGAACAACGGATGCAGCGCGCCCTGCTTTCACTCGACGGACTCTCGGTCGGTGACGGGTTTGGTGAGAGGTTCTTCACCGCGCCGGATACCATCGAACGACGGCTGGAACACCGTGACCCGCCGTCGGCCCCTTGGATTGTGACGGATGACAGCATCATGGCGCTGTCCATCGTCCGCTGTTTGAAGCGTTATGGTCATATCGAGCAGGATGCCCTGGCGGCGGCCTTTGCCCGCGAATATGCGCGCGATCCGCAGCGTGGCTATGGCGGAACGGCCCATGGAATCTTGCAGGCCATCGGCGATGGAACGTCCTGGCAAATAGCGGCGGGCCGTGTGTTTGATGGCCAGGGTTCTTGCGGCAACGGCGGCGCGATGCGTTCCGCGCCCATCGGTGCCTATTTCGCCGATGACATCCAGAAAGTCATTGTTGAAGCCAAGGCTTCGGCCCAGGTGACCCATGCCCATCCCGATGGACAATTCGGCGCGATTGCCGTCGCCCTCGCTGCCGCGTGGGTGGTCAGGGAAGGTGCACATGCGGCCAGAGATGATCATGCGTTGATCGAATTCGTCATGGAACACATACCTCAGAGGGAAACGTTCTATGGCCTGAAGAAAGCGCTTCAAGTTCCGCTCAAGCTTTCGCCACGTGCTGCTGCATTGATATTGGGTAATGGATCCGGGGTCATTTCCTCGGACACCGTTCCATTTTGCCTCTGGTGCGCCGCCCGGCATCCCCACGATTACACGGCTGCCATGTGGAACACCGTCAGTGGGCTTGGCGACCGCGATACAACCTGCGCCATCGTCGGCGGCATCGTAGCCCTTGGTGCTGGTCGTGAAAGCATCCCCGTGGATTGGCTGCAGGCGCGCGAAAAAATCCAAATTTAACCAAACGAAAGTTGTGACCGAAAAAGAAACCATCCGGATCGGCAAATTTCTGAGCCTGGTCCTCCGGCATGAGCCTGAACGCGTCGGGCTGAAGCTCGGCGAGGCGGGCTGGGTCGGCGTCACCGAACTGTTGGACGCCGTGAACCGCCACGGCGTGGCACTCACGCTCGACCAGTTGAAGCACATCGTCGCCACCAGCGACAAGAAACGCTATGCGTTCAGCGACGACGGCTCGCAGATTCGCGCGAACCAGGGGCATTCGGTGGAGATAGATCTGCAGTATCCACCCCAAACGCCGCCGGAAATCCTGTATCACGGCACCGCCACGCGCTTTCTCGATGGCATCCGCCAGCATGGCCTGCAGAAAATGGGGCGGCACGATGTCCATCTTTCCGCCGAGACGAAAGTCACCCTGCAAGTGGGCGGTCGCTACGGCCGGCCCGTACTGCTCATCATCCGTGCCGGTGAGATGCACCGGGCCGGTTACGTCTTCCGCTGCTCAACTAATGGCGTCTGGCTCGTGGACCAAGTGCCAGTTACATTTATTGAGTTTCCGAGTTAGTGAGTTAATGAGGGTTCAAAATCGAACGCAACCAGGAAAGATCCATGACAATGAATAACTTTGAGTTCAGTGCAAAAATGCAAATGCGAACCAAGGCATTTGCGGTACAAATAGTGAAGTTCTATAAGACACTGCCTAAAACAGACGAGGCCCGTGTGCTCGGGCGGCAGGTCCTGCGCTCTGGCACCTCGGTTGCGGCCAATTATCGGGCAGTCTGCCGGGCCAAGTCTCAGGCTGACTTCATTTCAAAGATGGGAACGGTCGTTGAGGAAGCCGATGAAACGTTGCTTTGGTTTGAACTCTTCGCAGAAGCAGAGGTCTGCGCCGCTGAAAAAGTCAGGGTGTTGAAATCCGAAGCTCACGAACTTCTGAGGATTTTTTCATCATCATTGGCGACCGCAAAACGCGAAACTCGTTAACTCTTAAACTCATTAACTCCTAAACTCATGAAATGAATCCTAAGACCACCCTTCATACCGGTAAATTTCTGGCCCTCATCCAGGAAGGCCATTGGGAATATGTCGACCGCGTCAATTCACCCGGCGCTGCGATCATCGCCGCCGTGACCGATGCACAAACGCTGCTGCTCGTGGAGCAATACCGCATCCCGCTCCACAGCCGCACCATCGAACTCCCCGCCGGCATGATCGGCGATGAACCGGGCAGCGGCAATGAATCCCAGGCCGAAGCCGCCCGCCGCGAACTCCTCGAGGAAACCGGCTACGATGCCGGCCACATGGAAGCCCTGTTCACCAGCCCTTCCAGCGCCGGTCTTACCTCCGAACGTGTGACCATTTTTCGCGCTTCGCAGTTGCGGCAGGTCGGCAAAGGCGGCGGCGTGGCGCATGAAGACATCACCGTCCACGAAGTTCCGCTCGCGGAAATAAACACCTGGCTCATAACCAAGGCGAAAGCCGGATTCCTCATCGACGCCAAAGTCTACGCTGGCCTCTATTTCCTCACGCAAAAATAAAAACGTGGGTAAAAGACGCGTGTGTTTCACGGATGTCATTCGGATTGACTAAGGTAGGTAGGGCGCGTCGCTCCGCGCGCGCCGCGCCTGCAACCGAAGTAAACTCATTGCCGTGACTCATCACTTGCTAACCAAATCTCCATAATATCCCCCGCCAATTCAACCCGTCCTGACTTGCCACGACGGCGCGCGCGGAGCGACGCGCCCTACCACTGTGGGTTGGCGGTGGCCAAGGCGGATTCGCGCGCGATTAAAGTTGCGGCGGCGGGCGGTCGTTGGGGCGATAGACCCAAATCCAATCTTCAATCCGCTCACACAAGCCTTTGCGGACAGGATTGAGCAGGATGTAGCTGGTTTTCTTCTGTAACTCATCGTTATTACGAAGGCGGTGGTCAAAAAAGTCGCGCTGCCATTCCACCCCGTGATGCGTCGCCACGAAATGCTTCCAGTTTTTGACTGAAGTTTTCATGCCCGGCTCGCGTGGGAACGCAATGATGGCATGGAGGTGGTCCGGCATCAGCAGGCAGAGGCGACAATGCCAGACGAGCTTTTCATGGTTATGGCGCATGGCGGACAGCACCGCATCACCAACATCCGCACGGCAGAGTTGGTTCCGTCCGGGCGGTTCGCATTTGATGGTGATAAAAAACGAACTGCCCTCTGATACCCATTGCGGAATGGTATGTGGCAGTTTTTTGCGAACCGGCAAATCCATGCGGTTAAATTAATGAAACGGCATGTGGAATAAAAGCCGCATCGGTAGGGCGTGTCGCTCCGCGCGCGCCGCGGCTGCAACTGAGATCAATAAAGCGTCCAAAATGGGCCGCTTGCAAACCAAATCTCCCGCCAGTTCAACCCGTCCTGATTTGCCACAACGGCGCGCACGGAGCGACGCGCCCTACCACCGTGAGGTTGGCGCAGGTCAAGTTGAACACCACCGCCTTATTGATACGCTTCGCCCCCGGTGCTACCCTCCGCCCGTGAACTCAAAGAAAACTAGGCGCTTGGGCGTTTATGCGGGCAGCTTCGACCCGCTCACCGTCGGTCACTTGTGGATGATTGAGGAAGGCGTGCGGCTGTTTGATCATTTGATCATCGCCATCGGGGTGAACCCGGACAAGAAATACACGTTCACCGTGGACAACCGCCTGAAGATGTTGCGCGAGTCGTGCGGCAAGTTCCGCAATGTGTCCGTCGCCGCGTATTCCAATCTTTATCTCATCGATTACGCGAAGTCGGTTGCGGCCACGCACATCCTGCGCGGCGTCCGTTCCGCCGGGGATTATGAATACGAGCGCACCATGCGGAACATCAATGGCGACCTCGACCCACGCATCTGCACCGTATTCCTGACCCCGCCGCGCGACATCGCCGAGGTCAGCTCCAGCATGGTCAAGGGCTTGATCGGCCCCGCCGGCTGGCGCAAGATTGTGCGCAAGTACGTCCCCGAGCCGGTATATCACCAACTCCTCGAACTGCACAAGTGAGTAAGCTGAATCCAGAGCGTTGGGCGCAACTCTGGCGCATGATGGGGAAGGAAATTCCGCCCGCGCAATGCTTTCAGGAATTGGCCGGACTCTATTCCGAGCCGCACCGCCACTATCACAACCAGCATCACATCGCCGATTGCCTGGCCGAATTCGATGGCGTCAAAGCTTTGGCTGCCAATCCCGTGGCCGTCGAACTGGCCATCTGGTTCCACGACGCCATCTACGACACTCGTGCCAGCGACAACGAGGAGCGCAGCGCCGAACTCGCCCAGCGTTGGCTGAAACAGTTTGGCGCGGACGCTGCGCTCATGGATGCCGTTGGCCGGCTCATTCTCGCCACCAAAAATCATGACGGCTCCTTGCATCCGGACGCGCCACTGTTGGTGGATGTGGATCTGAGCATCCTCGGCCAACCGCCGGTGCGCTTTTGGAAATACGAAAAGCAGATCCGCGCCGAATACGCTTGGGTGGACGCAATGATATTCGCCACCAAGCGTGCGGAGATACTCCGGCGTTTTCTGGCCCGCCCGCGCCTCTACCAAACTGCTCATTTCTTCGAGCGGTTTGAAGCGCAAGCGCGGAAAAATCTTCAGGTTTCAGTGGAACGCTTGAGTTCCGGCACTGCATAAATGTACTTGGCGGTTAACCAACGATTTTCGGATAGCACCACGATGGTAGGGCGCGTCGCTCCGCGCGCGCCGCGATTGCAACCGAAATAAGCTCATTGCCGTGACCTGCCGTTTGCCAGCGAAACTTTTACAATATCTCAGGCCAGTTCACCCGTCCCGTTTTGCCACGACGGCGAGCGCGGAGCGCGGCGCCCTACCAGTGCAAATTTCATTTTCAGATGATGATTGGCCTGCCTGCGAAATGGTTGTACTCCGTAAATTAAGCCCCAGTTTGACCCACCTGTTGTTTTGACTTTGGCGGCGACTCGGATTTAATGGCGGCAACCGGCAGCAATAATACTGTGGAACCGACTCAACAGCCGCTCGAGCCTTTGGCGTATCACGTCGAGTTACGGGATTATATCAAGGCCCAAGAGCGCGATTTGTGGAACTGGTTCGCCTCGGCGCGCGCCCAGGCGGACTATACGGAAAGTTTGCGCCTCGACCTGCTCAAAGCCACCTACCGGCTGGATGCCGAAAGCCATCCGGAACTGTACCAGGGCGTCGCGGAGGCCAAGGCCCGGCTGCAACTGGACATCCCCGTCACCTTGTATCAGGCGCAACACAATCCGCATCCCAACGCCTCGCTCTATTTCATCCCCGGCGAAGGCCACATCGTTTTTTCCGGCCCGGTGCTCACCTTGTTGAACGCAGAGGAGATCAAGTCCATCCTCGGCCACGAGCTGGCGCACTATCATCTGTGGCAATGGGAAAATGGTGAGTTGCACGTCGTAGACCGCCTGATCCAGGCCGTCGCCGGCGATCCGCGCGCCTCGTCCAGCCACGAAAATACCGCACGCCTGTACCAGCTCTACACCGAGATTTTTGCCGACCGCGGCTCGCTTCGCGTGACCGGCGATCTGCTGCCCGTCATCTCCGGCCTGGTGAAAATTCAGACCGGCCTCACCCAGGTCAGTGCCAGCGGCTATTTGAAACAGGCGGAGGAGATTTTTGCCAAGGGCGATGTCGCCACCGAACAGGTATCGCACCCCGAATCCTTCATCCGCGCCCGCGCCTTGAAGCTATGGTCGGAGCAACCGGCCGAGGCCGCCACGCATATCACCCGCATGATCGAGGGCGTCACGACCCTCGAAGACCTGGATTTGATGGGCCAGGTGCGGCAGGTAAAGAGCACCCGCCGCCTGCTCGAACAGTTTCTCCAGCCCAAATGGTTCCAGACTACGGCGGTGCTCGGTCACGCCAAACTGTTCTTTCCGGACTTTCTACCGGCCAAAGCCAAGGATGACGCCATCATCAGCGAATTCAAGCAGACCGACGCCAAGCTGCGCGAATATCTGTGCTATGTCCTGCTCGATTTTGTGACGGTTGATTCCGAGTTGGAGGACATGCCGCTCGCGGCGGCGCTGGTTCTGGCCCAGCAACTGGATTTGGAAGCGGCCTTTGAAAAACTCGCCGCCAAAGAACTCAAAAAGAAGGTGCGCGATGTGCGCAAGCTGAAGGAGCAGGCCGCCGAGTTGCTCGCGAAGGCGGAGGTGACCGCATGAGCGAGCCCGTCGAACTTCCGTTCCTTAAGTTTCTCGCGGATGGCCATGCGAAAGGCGGCTTCGAGATGGACGACATTTTGTCCGCGTTCCTGCCGTTGATGAAGCAAGTCGCCACCACCCATCAAACCGGCATGGTGGCGCCGCTTGACGGCATTGCTGATCTGGAAGTCAACGAGGCAGGACAGATCACTTATGCGCCGGCCAAGGTGGTGCCCGCCCGGAAGAACGCGCGCAAAATCGAAGCGCTCCAATCGCCCGTCAGCAGCGCCGTGGAAGTGGTCGCCGAGATGCGTCGCACGGCGGATATTGATAAGTCATCGCTGACCGTTTCCGATCTCGGTGTCGGGTCGGCAGAAGGCACCGTCACCAAGCCGGTTTTTCTTCCGCACTACCGTTCGTGGGAACATGCCGTGGATCATCACGACGAACTGACGGATATCTTTTCACTTGGCCTGTTGCTCGGCAGCGTGGCGTGCGGTTTGGATTTCGACGACCCGGAGGAACTGGAAATTTTCACGGCCAACCGCACGAATCTTTTTGCCGTGAACCGCCGGCTGAACCCGGTCCTCGTCTCCGTTATCGTGCAGATGACGGAACTGAACCGCCACAAACGCGCCCCCGACCTGCCGCAGTTGATTTCCCGGCTCCACAATTACCGCGAACAGGCGATTGATTTCGAGACCGGCGTCTTCAGCCGCAAGGAATTCAAGGAATCGCCCATCACCGGCAAGCGGAAGCTCATCCAGTCGCACTTGCGCGACCGGCTCTTTGAGATTTCGCGGCGCAACCGCCTGATTTATTTCAAGCCGTCGCTTCACACGCTGAACCTCACCATCGCCTCCGTGCCGGTGCTGCTGGATTACCGGAACATCAAGCTCGAGCAGCTTTTTGTCTGGCATCCTGAGCTCGCCGCCACCGTGACGGAAGGTTCGCCGATGTCGCTCGGCAAATATCTGCGCTTCGAGGACGCCCCCTACATTCCCGGCGTGCTGGACAAGATCGTCAGCGAAGCCCGGCGCGACCGCGCGGAATACGGCTTCGCCCAGTTGCGGCTCGTGCTCTGCTTCCTGCGCTGGAACAACCTCAAGGAGGCGCCGGCCGAACGCATCCATTCGCCGCTGCTCTTGCTGCCGGTGGAACTGACCAAGAAGAAGGGCGTGCGCGATAATTACGTCCTCGACCCCACGAGCAGCGAGGCCGAGGTGAATCCCGCCCTGCGCCATCATCTCAAGGAACTCTACAACCTGAACCTGCCGGAGTTTGTGGACCTGAAGGAAACTACGCTCGACCAGTTTTACGAGGCGCTCAAGGCCCAGATCCACGCCAGCGAACCCGGCGTGACCTTCAACAAGATCGACCGTCCGCAGATCGAGCTTATCCACGAGAAGGCCCGCCAGCGCGTGGACCAATACCGCCGCCGGATGAAGGTGCAGGCCCGCCGCGCCCGCAGCACTGCGAAACCGGATTACAGCTACGACCGGGAGCATTTCCATCCGCTCGGCCTGCAGCTTTTTCTGGAAAAGATACGGCCCACGCCCATGCCGTTGCGCGATGTCGCGGGCGCCCCGCCGCAACCGCGCCTGCCGCATATCATCGACCCGGCGCCGGCGGAGCCCGGCAAGGTGCTCGAGACCGAGCGGCAGATGTTCTCGTTGCGCGATGGCGAAAGCCAGAACCCGTATTCGTGGGACTTCGACCTGTGCAGCCTGACGCTCGGCAATTTCAATTACCGCAAGATGACGCTCGTGCGCGATTTCGCGAACCTCATCGAGACGGACATGGCCAGCCGCGCGTTCGACACGGTGTTCTCGCTCACGCCCAAGCCGGCCGAGGAAGCGCCGCCCCCGCCGCTGGAACTCGCCGACCAGCAACTGGTCATCTCATGCGACGCCACGCAGGCCTCGGCCATCGCCCGCGCGCGCACCGGCGCGAGCTATATCATCCAGGGGCCGCCCGGCACGGGCAAATCGCAGACCATCACCAATCTCATCGCCGATTACGTGGCGCGCGGCCAGCGCGTGCTGTTCGTCTGTGAAAAGCGCGCCGCCATCGACGTGGTGTTTCATCGTTTGCGCCAGCAGGGTCTGGATGAACTGTGCTGCCTCATCCATGATTCGCAGACGGATAAAAAGGCCTTCATCCAGAACCTCAAGCAGACCTACGAGAAATTTCTGAGCCAGGCCGATCTGGATAACGGCGTTGAGAAGGCGCGCAGCGATGCCGTGAAGGCGATGGAGCAGGATCTTGCCAGCCTGCGCCGCTTCTCGGATGTGATGCGCGAGACCCATGCGCAGACCGGCATCGCGGTGCGGTCGTTGCTGCATCGCCTGGTGGAACTGTGCGGTCGCGCCGCCGACTTGGCACCGGAGATCGAAGACCTGCTGCCCGGCTATCCGCTCTGGCTGCAATACGGCGAAATCGTCCAGCGCCTGCAATCGGCTTTGACGGATTTGGACGAGGAACTGTGCTTTGCCAAACATCCACTGCGCTGGCTCGGCAACGGCGTCTTGCAAGCTGACCGTCCGCTGGAAGCGCTCTCCAAGCACCTTGACCAGGCCGAGGATTTGCTGGACGGCATCGAGAGCGCGTTGGAATTGTCCGGCCTGCCCGGCGAACTGTGGGACACCTTCGAAGAAATCCAGGCCATCGTGGAATTCGCCGTGCGTGCCCAGCCGCTCGCCGCGCGAAATTTGCTCGGCGTGTTGACCAAGAGCCCGGCGGCGACCGCGTTCGACACCCTCGCCGGCGAACTGGACGCCAAAGCCCAAGTGCTCGCACAGGCGCAATCAAAGACGGCATCCTGGCGCGAACCGCTCTCGCCTGACGATACGCAAAATGCGCTCGCCCAGGCGCAGGCATTTGAAAAATCGTTCTTCCGTTTTTTGCAACCCGCGTTTTGGCGGCTCAAGAAAACGTTGCAGGCGCGCTATGATTTCACCCAGCACGCCGTTATCCCGGAGTGGAGCAAAATATTGAAGGACCTGGCCGCGCAGCATGAAGCGCAGGCCGCCCTGGACGCGCTCGCGGCCAAGGCGCGGCAGGAATGGCGCTGTGATGACGCTGCCGCTTTCCGGACCTTGGTCACGGAACTGCGCAGTGATCGCAGCGCGGAGCATCCTTCGGTCAAGGCGCTCGTCCAGCAACTCGCCCAATCCGCCGAGGCCGGGGCGCTAGTTGATTCACTGGCGGATATCCACGCACGGTTTGCGGAACTGGACACCGTGCTGCGCTCCCTGCTGGCCGAGCACGTGCAGTTTGATTTTCCGGAAATCGCCAGCGTGCTGACCGCTTTGCGCGAACAGACCGGCACGCTCGCCGAGTTGTCGCCGATTCTCTCCGAACTGCTCGAGATGCCGGAATTGTTCCGGCACGCGTTGCGGCATGCCGAGGTGCCGCTGCCGGGCTTCGAGGCCGCCATCGGCAACAAGAGCATGAACCTTGTGTACCGGCTGGATCGTGCGGTGAACCGCTTTGACGGCCGCATGCTGGCGCGCAAGATGGAGCAGTTGGAAAAGCGTTACCGCGAATGGCTCGGCCTGAATGCCCGGTGCATCCGCATGGCCGTCCGGAAGAAATTTCTGGAGCACACCAACATCTCCTCGCTGCCGGCTTCGCAACTGTCGCCGGAACAGAAAGTGTTCAAGAAATCCTACGCCGCCGGCCGGCGCGACCTCGAGCACGAGTTCGGCAAGACGATGCGCTACAAATCCATCCGCGACCTTGCGGCGGGCGACACGGGGCAGGTCATCCAGGATTTGAAACCCATCTGGCTGATGAGTCCGCTGAGCGTTTCCGACACGCTGCCGTTGGATCCGGACCTGTTCGACGTGGTGATCTTTGACGAGGCCAGCCAGATTCCGTTGGAGGAGGCCATACCGGCGATTTATCGCTCACATCAGGCGATTGTCGTGGGTGATGAGATGCAATTGCCGCCGACCACCTTTTTTGCCGGTTCCCGCGCCGATGATGACAGTGTCGTCGTGGAGGAAGATGGCGAGCGCATCGAGGTGGACCTGGACTCGGACAGCTTCCTCACGCAGTCCGCGCAAAACCTGCCGTCCACCTTGCTCGCGTGGCATTACCGCAGCCGTTACGAATCGCTCATCAGCTTTTCCAACGCGGCGTTTTATGGCGGCAACCTGTTCACGATTCCCGACCGTCAGCGCGCCCTGGCCGACCTGCCGGAATTGATCGTGAATGCGAACGAGCAGGGCGGGCCGAATGTGGATGGCCTGCTTGGTCGCAGCATCAGCTTTCACTTCATGGAGCACGGCGTGTACGAAGACCGCCGCAATCCCAACGAGGCGGCCTACATCGCACAGATGGTTCGCGGCATCCTGCAGCGCGATACGAAATTGAGTATCGGCCTCGTCGCGTTCTCGGAAGCGCAGCAGGGCGAGATTGAAAGCGCCCTGAGCCATCTGGCCGGGGAGGACAGCGAGTTCGCCGCCCGCTTGGAGACGGAACACGTACGCGAGGAAAACGACGTCTTCTGCGGCTTGTTCGTGAAAAATTTGGAGAACGTCCAGGGCGATGAGCGCGACATCATCATCATGAGCGTCTGCTACGGGCACGATGCGGGCGGGCGGATGCTGATGAATTTCGGCCCCATCAACCAGCG
>Ga0210392_10001247_pt1 | contig 13665 bp, 10 predicted proteins | sample IncBWC30OmetaG_FD_161057 | JGI IMG/M metagenome (GOLD analysis project Ga0210392, IMG submission 161057) | Forest soil microbial communities from Barre Woods Harvard Forest LTER site, Petersham, Massachusetts, United States - Inc-BW-C-30-O ...
TGTCGATTTCCCCGGTAGGAGCGAGCCCGACATATGGAATCCCAGCACGGATGGCCAGCCCCTCGGGCAGTTGGCTCTTCGAAAGATCGAACTTCGACGCAAACGTCGCGGTCAACGCCGGGCTACCGCCGGTCGGCGTCCCACCTGCGCCAGCGTCGGCATTGCTGCTCGTCCCTCCGGTGCCGGCGTCGGCGTTACCCGTCTCGCCGGCAGCCGTGCCATCGTTGCCGGCGGTCGTTGCACTGCTACCGGCGGTAGCGCGGCTACCGGCCGCGGCGCTCGTTCCGCCGGCCGCGGCGGGCGATCCCGAGTCGGAGTCGCTGGAGCATGCGGACAAGACAAGCGCCGCACCAATCGCCACAATTGCCGTGCTCAGTTCCGTGTGCTTACGTGGCCGGCGCATGGCTGGCTGTGCTCCTGAACGGCGCGGCGCGCCCTCTGTGGTCATTGTTTTCGAGCTCACGAACGCGCTACTATGACGGGATTTCATGATGATTTTCTCTCCTGAAGGGCAAAGCCCGAAGCTCTGCTGCCTGAACAACTTGATGTTTTCAGGAGCAAAGAAAAAGACCACATTGGGACAATGAGCCGTGAATCCAATTCACCAATCATCGACGCACCGGCATCGCTGCGCGGAACGGTGGCGTTCGTCGCATTGGTCGACGCCGGCTCATTCTCCACCGCCGCCGATCGCCTCGGCCTGACACCGTCGAGCGTGAGCAAGCTCATCGCGCGACTCGAAGCGCACCTCGGGGTCCGCTTGGTGCAGCGAACGACGCGAACGATGCAACTCACGGAGGCGGGGCAGACCTATCTCGAGAACGCTCGTCGCATTCTGGAAGAGATCGGCGCAGTGGAGCGTGAGATCCAAAATGCCGATCCCCGGCCCAGGGGGCTCTTGCGTGTGACTGCGCCGAGTGTGCTTGGCCACGTTCGCGTGCTACCCATCGTGTTCGCCTTCCAACGGAAGAACCCCGACCTGAAGGTTCATCTGGACCTTTCGGATCGGATCATGGATCCCATCGGTGAGGGAATGGACGTAGCGATTCGCATGACCTCCGCGCCACCCCCGTCATACGTCGCGCGCAAGCTGGATGACGACTCACGCGTCCTTTGCGCGAGCCCGAGCTACCTCGAGCAACGAGGGACTCCTCGCTCTCCTGGCGATCTCGCCTCGCACGACTGTGTCTTGTTCACTGCGGACAACCCGGGCACCACATGGCAGTTTCGAAAGGCCCCAAAAAGCGATGACGTGACGAGCTTGAACGTCAGCGGTCGGCTGACGGTCGGGAGTATTCTCTCCTTGCGAGACGCGGCGCTCGCTGGAGTCGGCATCGCGGATCTGCCACGCTATCTCGTCCAAGAGGACGTGCGCAAAGGGCGCCTCGTTTCGGTGCTACCTAGGTTCGTGGTCAATGAGCGCTCGGTATTTGCTCTATATGCGCCGTCGAGATTCACACCGCAAAAGGTGCAGTTGTTCGTAGAAGCGTTGGTGCGAGGCTTCGGCGGGAACCTTAGACCATGACCCATGAATCGAGCTCGCAGATCGTTCAGGCCCCAGCCTCGCTACGCGGCATGCTCGCCTTCGTCGCTCTGGTTGACGCCGGCTCGTTCTCCGCCGCGGCGGACCGGCTTGGTCTCACGCCGTCCAGTGTGAGCAAGCTGATCACGCGGCTCGAGGAGCACCTGGGTGCCCGGCTGGTGCGGCGAACGACCCGAACCATGCAGCTTACGGAGGTCGGACAAACCTATCTTACGAACGCGCGTCGTGTTTTGGAGGAAATCGACACGCTCCAAGGCCAGATGCAGAACACCGACCCGCGACCGAAGGGCATGTTGCGCGTAACAGCGCCGACCGTTCTCGGGCATGTGCGTGTTCTGCCAGTCGTCCTGACATTTCAGCGGGAGAACCCCGACCTTCAGGTTCATCTCGACCTCTCGGACCGAATTGTCGACGTGATCGGAGAGCGAATCGACGTGGCGATTCGCGTGATCCTGTCGCCGCCTGCGTCGTTCGTCGCGCGCAAGCTAGATGACGATCTGCGTGTGCTGTGTGCGAGCCCGGACTACCTTCAGCGCCGCGGGAGCCCGCGAGCTCCAGACGAGCTTGCTGCGCATGACTGCATTCTTTGCGCCGCAGATCGACGCGGGGCTACTTGGCAATTTCGAAAGGCACCGAAGGACGACGACGTAACGACCGTGATCGTCAGCGGACCTCTGATCGTCGGCAATACCCTGTCATTGCACGACGCCGCAGTCGCCGGCTTCGGTGTTGCAGATCTGCCGCGGTACCTCGTCGATGACGATTTGCGCGAAGGCCGACTGGTTTCGGTGCTGCCTCGGTTCGTGATCAACGAACGATCTATATTTGCGCTGTATGCACCGTCGAGGTTCACTCCGCCGAAGGTGCGCTTCTTCGTGGAAGCCTTGCGCCGGGGCTTCGGCAAGAAGGGGCCGGCGACGTCCACTTGAGCGGGCCGTCCGCCGAGTTGGCGCGACCTCGCCGCTATCTTTCGAATACGCTCTGAACGCGACGTCCAGATGCCATAAGGCGCGCGGCCGACGGGTTGGACTCTGTAGCTGGATATTTCTTCGAAAACGCCCCGGCGATAATATTGAGTTTGAGCGCAGAGGCGTCTCGTCACTGCGCGGCTGCCTGCTTCGTGCCCGAGTGGGTACTGGTACCGGAGTGGGCAGAATTGTCGGTGTGGTGGTGGCCGTGGCGCCTGAGCGCGAAGCTATACGAGCTTCCGTCCTCCACCCCGCAAAAGCGTGGAGGATTCGATGAAACTTGTTACGGCTAGTATGACGTTTTTCTTGGCTGGTGTTGCGACGGTCGTCGCGTGTGGTGGCAGCTCCGACACTTCCGGAGATGACTCCGCGGGTGCGAGCGGGACGCCTGTCGGCACCGCAGGTGCGACAAGCTCCACCGCAGGTGATACAAGCTCCAGCGCGGGCGCGACAAGCTCCAGCGCAGGCGCGACAAGCTCCACCGCAGGCGACAGCTCAGGTGGCGCCTTCGGTACGGCCGGCGCGGACAATCCGCAAGGCGGAGGCTTCGGGCAGGGTGGGCAAGGGGCCGTCACCCCGTGTCCCGGCACTCCCATGGATGGTGATGCGTGTACCAACACGAGTGCCGGTGGCGCTGGTGGTCGCGGTGGTGGTGGTCGCAACGTCGGAGTCTGCAGTTCTGGCCCGACTACGCTGTGCATCTGCCAAAACGCGATGTATCAGTGCGTTGACACTGGCGGCGGCCAAGCAGGTCGCAACGGTGGCGGCGGCGCAGGTCGCAACGGTGGTGGCGGTGCTGGTCGCAACGGCGGTGGCGGTGCTGGTCGCAACGGCGGTGGCGGCGCTGGCCGCAACGGCGGCGGCGGCGCTGGCCGCAACGGCGGTGGCGGCGCAGGTCGCAATGGCCAGGGCGGTGGCCGCAATGGTGGTGGCGGCACCGGCGGCGCGTAAATCATCCGATCGATCGACGCCAGGCGGGAACCGAGCTCGTTCCTGCCGGCGTCGAAGGCCGCACTCCGTGCGCCTCAGGTTTTCGGTGCCGCTTTAGGCGCTTGGTTGCGCGCCGTCCAAGGCGGACGCTTGGCGCTCCATGCGAGCCAGCTTTTCACTGCGTGTCGCGAGCGCCGCGCCCGCGATGCTGTGTACCCACTCGCTGATCTCCGCTGCCATCGCCGGCCGAACCACGGCTTCGAGTTGGAGCGCGAAGGCTCGTGCCGATTCGAAGCGTTGCGCGCCGTTACGACTCAAACCACGGAGCGTGAGGGTGTCGAGCTCGGCCGAGACCAACGGGTTGAATTCGCTGGGAGCGTGTACGGTGTCGTCCAGCACGCGCCCGAGCACGACGCCTTGCGTTTCGCCGTCGAACAAGCGGTCGCCCGCCAAAAGCTCCCACAGGATCACCGCGGCGCCGTAAATGTCGGTGCGGTGGCCGATGACACCGCCTTGGATCTGCTCGGGCGCCATATACGGGATTTTGCCCTTGAGCTGCCCGTCGCGCGACACACTCGAGCGCCCCGCGGCTTTGGCGATGCCAAAATCGATCAAGCGCGATACGCCGTCTACACCCACGATCACATTTTGCGGGGACACGTCGCGGTGCACTAGACCGAGGGGCACACCGAGCGCGTCGGTCGCCTGGTGCGCGGCGTGCAGGCCATGCAAGATCGACGACGTGATCGCCACCGCGATCGGAATTGGTATGGGCTGGCGCGCTTCACGCAGCGCTCGGCTCAGCACCGACAAGGACTCTCCCTCGACGTATTCCATCACCAGACAGAGCTCGCCGGCTTCGGACAACACGTCGAGCACGCTGACGACGTTTGGATGGCGCACGCGACTGGCCAGCCGCGCTTCGTCTAGGAACATCGCGACGAACTCGGGGTCCTTGGCCAGCTGCGGGAACAGTCGCTTGATCGCGACGGTGCTCGAAAACCCAAATGCCCCGCGCGCCTTGCCTAGGTGCACGGTGGCCATGCCGCCCGAAGCGATCTCATCGTAGATCGTGTAGCGACCTTCTGCGAGGCGCGGCGAAGACGGCGCCCCGACCAAAGTCTCGGCAGTGCGCCCTTCACGCAGCACCGCAATCCGATCGCACAAGCCGAACACCTCGTCCATCCGGTGCGAGACATAGATGCAGGTCGTGCCCGTGGACTTGAGGGTACAGAGCCATGTCAAAAGCCGTTCGCGTTCACGTGGCAGCAACGACGCGGTCGGCTCGTCCAAAACCAAAATTCTCGCGTCGTGCGCTAGCCCACGCAAGATCTCTACGATCTGCTGCAGGCCTGGACTGAGCTCGCCGACCTGCTCTGCGGGATCGAGCACTTCTGCGAGCCCAAAGCGCTCGAGCAATTTTCTGGCTTCGGATTCGAGGCGTGTTTCATCCACCAATCCAAAGCGGCGAGGCTCACGACCGAGCATCACGTTTTGCGCCACCGAGAGCTCGGGCACGAGCATCGACCGCTGATGCACGACGGCGATTCCGACTTGCTGTGAATCAAGCGGGCTCGAGAGCGAGACTCGCTTGCCGTCGAGCAGAACCTCGCCGGAGTACGAGCCGTACGCCAAGACGCCACCGAGGATCTTGACCAGCGTGGACTTGCCCGACCCGTTCTCTCCGCATAGGCCGACAATCTCGCCCGCCTCGGCGCTGAAGCGGACGTCCCTCAGCACCTCGGTGCGGCCAAAGCTCTTTTTGAGTCCAACGATCTGCAGTAGCGGAGCTGTCGTCGGTGTCCCATCCGGAACCGTATCCCGGCTCGCGCGCGCGGAAGAATCCGCGCGACGGCGCAGCGCAGAAGGGAGCCCGCCTTCCAACATACTCAATTTGTGGCATGGGTCGAATGCGAAGCCAACACGAAATTAGCCGGAAACATGCTTGATGCACTGCGGCAGCGAAGGGCGCGCGCCCGCCAAGTGCGCGACTTCTTTCTGACTGAAAAAAGCGTCACCCCACCACGCAAGTTTGGTCATGCGCGGGACGGCGGAGGCTCGTCGCTGCGTAAGCCAAGACTGGCAATCAAGCGCTGCAGGCTCCTGCGGTTGACGCCGGCGAGCTCGGCCGCCCGGGTGACGTTACCCGACGTCTTCTCCAGGAGAGCTTTGACGTACAAGATCTCGAATTGCTCGGTCCACACCAGGCGCGCATCCTTCAACGGCAAATGCGAGGGCACGACTTCTTCGAGCCGCGTCGCGTGCGCGGCGTCGCGAACCAGATCCGAAGTCGGCGCTGTGGGCTTGAAGCCGAGAGACACGCTGCGCTCGATGAAATTGCGCAACTCCCGCACATTGCCCGGCCAGGCACGCGAGCCGAGCGACGACAAAAGCTCTTCTGGCATGTTTTCTTTCTCGCCCGCGTAGCGGCTGAAGAAGTGCTGGGCGAGCAGCGGGATATCGTCGCGGCGCGCGCGAAGCGGCGGCAGCAAGAGGTCCACCACGGCGATGCGGTAGTATAGGTCTTCGCGAAAAGTGCCGGCGTTGACACTCTCCGCCAGAGGCCGGTTCGTGGCCGCCACGACCCGCACGTCGACGCGCTTGCTCGCGTTGCTGCCGACGCGGCGCACTTCGAAACCTTCCAACACGCGCAGCAGCTTTGGCTGTAGCGCCGGAGGCAACTCTCCGATTTCGTCCAGGAACAGCGTGCCGCCGTCCGCCTCTTCGAAAAGACCGCGGCGGTCGGACACGGCTCCGCTGAATGCGCCGCGCACATGACCGAAGAGCTCGCTTTCGATCAAATTCTCCGCGATTGCGCCGCAGTCGACCACGACGAAGGGCTGTTGCGCGCGGGCCGAGGCGTCGTGGATCGCGCGAGCCACGAGCTCCTTCCCGCAGCCTGTTTCGCCCTGAATCAGCACCGTCGTATCGGTCGGCGCGATCTTCTCCAAGATCGCATATAGGCGTCGCATCTCGACGCTGACCCCGAGCACCCCGCCGAAGCTGTGGCGCGGCGAGAGGTCCACCAACCTGCGCTCGCCGCTGGCTGAGACCGAGAGCACCGTGGCGCCGAGGCGTACCTTGGATCCCGCGCTGAGCTCGGCATCTCGCACGCGTACGCCGTCCACGAATGTTCCATTCGTGCTTCCCGAGTCGACCAAATGCGCAACGTTGCGCGCAATGCGCACCTCGCAGTGAAAACGCGACACCGTGCGATCACGCAGCGGCAGCTCGTTGCTCTGCGCGGTTCCGATGCGCACACCAGCCAGATCGAGGGCGCGGCGCAAGCCCGTATCCGGCCCTTCCACCACGACCAGCTCGATGCGTGGGTACTCGAGCTTGGCCGGTTGCTCCATCACCTGCGTGGTGACGTCACTGGGCTCCTCCTTCATTCGACTTTGCCTGGACCTCTCACGACGCTCGTCAGCGAGACGCGCCGTTGGATTGGCAATTTAGCATGCGATCTTGCGAAAAGCGCTCAAATGGCCGGGGGCATGGGCACCGACCTCGGCGGGCCCCGGGCGCGGCGCCGCATGCCGCGCTCGGTGCAGGGCGAGCCACGCGAGTGCGGCGTCGGGCACCGCACCCGGGCCGGCCCATCACAGATTCGAGCCTAATTTGGCTGCCTTCTGGGCCCGACCGGGCTGGCACACGATCTGCTTAGCGCGCCTTCAGATTCAGCATCGGCCCAAGATGAACGTTTCTTCTGTTCAAGATCAAAAGCCCGCGAGCGATCCGGAGATCACTCCCGTGACGGCCGCGCTCGAGTTGCTTCGAATCGAGAAAAGCTTCGGCGGCGTCCGCGCGCTGCGCGGCGCGAGCATGGCTGTGCAGCCCGGTGAGATCATGGGGCTTTGCGGAGAAAACGGCGCTGGTAAGTCGACCTTACTGAAGGTGCTGGCCGGAGTGCACAGCTTCGGTAGCTACACCGGCGACGTGATCGTGGGAGGTCGGGTGCGAAAGCTGTTCCGCCCGGTCGACGCTCGGCAGGCCGGGATTGCCGTTGTGCATCAAGAGCTGATGCTGGTGCCTGAGCTCAGTGTGGCGCAGAACCTGCTCCTCGGCCGCGAGCCCAGTCGTTTTGGCTTGGTCGACGAGGCGCGGCTCGAGTCCAATGCGCGGGCCGATTTGGCCCGCTTCGGTTTTGCCGAGCAGATCGACGTCACGAAGCCCGTCGGCGAGCTTGGCATTGGGCTACAGCAGATCCTCGAAATCGTCCGCGCTTTGTCGCTGGACGCAAAGATTCTAGTCCTCGACGAACCAACCGCGGCGCTGACCGGTCAAGAGGCCAACTTATTGCTCGGCTGGCTGAAATCGCTACGCGCAAGCGGCACCACCTGTATCTACGTGTCCCATCGCCTCGACGAGGTGTTCGAGATCTGTGACCGAGTGACGGTGCTGCGCGACGGCCGTACGGCCGCGACGCTCGTTACGAGTGAGGTCACCCCTTCGCGCATCGTCGCGGAGATGGTCGGACGCAACATCGATTTGCAGACGCGGGCCGCGCCGCTGGGCGCACGCAGTGAGCCGCCCATGCTCACCCTTCAGGGCTTTCACGTAAACCGCGTGATGAACCACACCGAGCACAAGGCGGACGACGCAGACGAGCGCCGCTTCGTGGTCGCTGACGTGTCACTGAGCCTGCAACCAGGCGAGATCGTAGCGGTCTGCGGAGCCATGGGCTCTGGGCGAACCGCGCTACTTTCCTCGCTATTTGGCTGCGCTCGCGCAGGGTTCAGCGGCCAAGTGACGCTCGACGGCAAGCCCGCGCAGCTCGACTCGCCGATCGCTGCCATTCGGCAAGGGCTGGCGTTCGTGCCGGAGGACCGGAAGGGGCGCGGTCTCGTGCTCGGCATGAGCGTGGCAGAGAACCTGGCTCTCACCTCGCTGGCCTCCCGTGAAGTGATGGGAAACGGCGCTCGCCTCGGCCTGGTCGACGACGTGGGTGAAGCGCGCTTCGCGGAGCGACAAATCCGGGCGCTACGCATTCGTGGTGAGGCAGGCGTAGAAGTTTCCACGCTGTCGGGCGGCAATCAGCAGAAGGTCGTGCTGGGCAAGTGGCTCGCCCGGCCGCCGAAAGTCCTGCTCCTGGACGAGCCCACCCGCGGTGTCGACGTCGGTGCGCGCGAGGAAATCTACGCTATTTTAGAGGGCCTTGCGCAGCGCGGCGTCGCGATCCTGTTCGCGTCGTCGGATTTGGTCGAGGTACTGCGTTTGGCTCAACGCATCATCGTGCTACGTCACGGTCGGTCCGTGGGTGAGCTCAACGCAGTCGATGCGACCGAAAATAGTATCGTCGAGCTCAGCACCGGCGCGAGCAGCGTGGGTGCGGCCGCGCATCCAGCGAGCAATGATCCGATCCGCGGTCGCGCGCCGAGCCATTCCTCTTCCAGCTTACGAGTCTAAGGTATGACACAAGCAGCGATCACGAGCCCTCGAGCAAAGCCAGCGCCCGGTTTGTCCGGTCTGCTGGGCTCGCGCACCCTGCGCACGGCGGGCGTGCTCTTCATCTTGTGGCTCGGCTTGGCGCTTCATCCCGACACGCGCGAGGCGTTCCTCACCTCCGGCAACCTGAGCAACGTCACCGCGCAAGTCGCCGAGATCGTAATCATCGGCGTCGGGATGACCTTCATCGTGTTGACCGGCGGCATCGACCTCTCGGTCGGCGCGGCGATGGCGCTGTTCGGCGTGGTCGCGGCCACGCTGCAGATCGACCATCACATGCCCGCCGTCGTCGCCATCCTTGCCGCCATCGGCGTGGCGGGGATCGTCGGCTTGTGGCATGGCCTGCTCGTCACTCGCCTGCGCATCCCGCCGTTCATCGCGACTCTGAGCGGTTTCCTCGCCTATCGTGGGCTTGCGCTGCTGCTTTCGGATGCCCGCGGTCTTTCGCCAATGTCCCCGGATTTTGCCTGGATCGGTGGGCAAATCCCGGTCGGCGCGGCGTTTGCGGTGTGCACCGTCGGGTACGCCATCGGCATGCTGGTGATGATCAGCCGTGAACGTCGGCGACGCGCGTTCGGCTTACCGCCGCAGGCCATGACTGCACTGGTAGCACAAGGTCTGGCGATGACCGTCGTCTTCGGTCTATTGCTCGCGATCTACCAAGACGGCATGCCCGTGCCGGTTCTGATTGCCGGTATCGTCACTGCCCTCGGTGGCCTGATGCTGCGGGCCAGCAGAGTCGGTCGCTATGCATTTGCCATCGGTGGTAATGCGGAAGCAGCACGGCTTTCCGGTATCCCAGTCGCGCGCGTGAAGGTCATCGTGTACTTGATGACCGCGCTGCTCACGGCGATCGCGGCGCTGATCTCAGCAGCGCGTACCAACGGCGTGACGCCGGGCAACATGGGCTTGATCCGTGAGCTGCACGTGATCACGGCGGTCGTCATCGGTGGCACCAGCCTGTCAGGCGGTCGCGCGACGATGCTCGGCACGCTGCTCGGAGCGCTGATCTTCGGCACGCTCTCGAATGGTATGAATCTGCTCAACGTGAACTCGAATTGGCAGTTGATGTTCACCGGCGCGATCTTGCTGGGCGCCTCGACTCTGGACTCGCTGGCAATTCGGACGGAAGGCCAATGACCTCGAAATCAGTCCTCAGTGTAGCGCTTCTGACGTTGCTTTCCGCAGCTTCGGCGTGCAAGGGCAACGCCACCAGCGGCGAAGCACAAGCCGCGACCGCCGACCCAGGGCCGAACACGCGGGTTGCATTCTTGCTCTCGACCTTGCAGGAGGAGCGCTACAAGAAGGATCAGCGCTACTTCGAGGACATGGCTAGCAAGAAAGGTCTCAAACCGTTCACGCTGTCGGCCGACAACGACAACGCGCGACAACTCTCGCAGGTCGAAGACGCGCTGTCTCGAAAAGCGGCGGTGCTGGTGATTCAGCCGACGGATAGCGCGGCCGCTGGTGGCTACGTGGCGAAGGCGCACGCCAAAGGCGTGAAGGTCGTGGCCTACGATCGCTCGATTCCGGGCGCAGATTTCTACGTTGCGCACGACAGCTACCACGTGGGCGTCATCCAAGCCGAAGAAGCCATCAAGGCAACTGGAGGCAAGGGGAACTACGTGCTCTTGGACGGGCAATCCGGACACAGCGTCGCAAAAGAGATCGCGCGCGGCTACGCCGAGACACTCAAACCTTATATGGATAAGGGCGACATCACGATCGTGATGGAAAAGAACAACGACGCTTGGTCGCCCGAGCAGGCACTAAAGACCGTCGAGGACGCGATCGCCAAGACCAAGGGCAATATTCAGGCGATTTTGGCCAATAACAGCGGCATGGCGCGCGGCGCGGTGCAGGCCGTGCAGGCCGCTGGGCTCGGCAGCAAGAACATCTTCATCGCGGGCGCCGACGCCGACGCGGCGAACGTGAACTACGTCTGCGAGAAGAAGCAATCCATCGAGGTCCTGAAGGACATCCAGCCGCTCGCCGAAGAAGCGGCGACCGTCGCCGACGCGCTGGTCCACGGTCGAACGGTGCAGGCGACCAGCGACGCTTCGGGCGTACCCGTCGTCGCCGTCCCGGTCGTGCTCATTACCGCCGACAACGTCAAATCGATCCTGATCGACAGCGGCTTTCACGCTGCGTCGGTGCTACCGTCTTGTGTGAAATAAAAGAGAGAGGCGCACTGCACATGCGAACCAAAGCTGACCTAGACGTAATGCGAGCGCTTGTCGCTCCCCTGCTGGTTGCCCTATCCGCGTCGGCGTGCCTCAAGCCCACGAGCCTCACGAGCTCGGGTGCTGGCGGCAACTCGTCGAATGTCCCGGGCGGCGGCAACTCGACGACTGGCCCGGGTGGCGGGGATGCGCCCACCGGCTCCGGCGGCACGTCCCCCACCGGCTCCGGTGGCACGTCTCCTACCAACACCGCAGGGTCGAACGGCGTGGTCGTTCTCCCCACGGGTGGCAGTGGCGGTAGTGACGGCGGCGGCGCTCCACCCGTCGTGAAGATGGCTTGCGCTGACGATCCCAATCAGCAAGCGGCGCTTCCGTACACCGCGGGTTATTCCATCTCAGCTACCGCCAAGCAGCAGGCCACCGCCATCGTGCAGTCGATGACCACCACGCAGAAGGCCAATCAGCTGCGCGGCCCGAATACGACCGGGTACTCGGACATTTTCAGAACTGCTGACGACACGGGGCTGGGGGTCAAGGGCTTCCAGTTCAGCGACGGCCCGCGTGGCGTGAACCTCGACGCGGTCAAGCCCGCCGGCGGGCTGGGTTACTCCACTGTGTTCCCGGCGGCCTCCGCGCGCGGCGCCGCGTTCGATCTCGATCTAGAAAATCAGATCGGTGCGGCTATGGGCGACGAGCTGATCGCTGCAGGCCGCACGATGCTTCTTTCACCGACGGTGAACATCCTGCGCAACCCCGCCTGGGGTCGTTCCGAGGAATCGTACGGCGAGGATTCGTTCGCGCTCGGGCGCCTCGGCTCGGCGTTCGTGATGGGCGTCCAACAGTATGCTCCAGCGTGCGTGAAGCATTACGCCGCCAACAACATCGAACATGAGCGTCAGTCGGATGTCGCGCAGATGGACGAGCAAACGCTACAAGAAGTGTATGCCCGCCACTTCGGCATGATCATCAAGGATGGCGGCGTTGCCTGCGTGATGGCCGCCTACAACCTGATTGCCGCGCCGCCTACGGCAACGTCGCTGTACTGCACGCAGAACAAGCATCTGCTCACCGATATCCTGCGCACCGAGTTCGGCTTTCAGGGCATGGTGCTATCGGACTGGTGGGCCATGCCGGGTGCACAGAAGCCTTCCGCCAGCCAGGAATCCGCCAACGCCGCACAGGCCATCTTGGCCGGGCTGGACATGGAGCTGCCCTGGAATCTCAATTACAGCACTCTCGAGAGCATCACCGGCACTGGCATTCAACAGACTGACCTCACGCAGGCGGCGTTGCGCGTCGTGAGCGAGAAGTATCGCTTCAACGTGGGCAAGACCAGCGGCGCCGTCGGCTTGAAGACCCCGACTTCGTCGGTCGACAGTAAGTTCTCGATTCAAAATAGCGACGCGCACGTCGCGCTGGCGCAAAAATCCGCGCTGGAGAGCATGGTGCTGCTCAAGAACGACAACAATACGCTGCCGATCAAGAGCACGGTCAAGACGGTCGCCGTGGTCGGGCTGAAGGTCGGCTGGGCGCTGCAGGGCGTCTCGTCGAGCGGCACCATCGACTTCCCCAAGGATGCGCGCATCGGCGATCTCGGAAGCAGCCGAGTGAACCTCGATCCAGCCAAAGGGATCGGTCCTTTTGCAGGCATCAAGGCCGCCGCACCGGCCGGCGTCAACGTGGTCATGGACGACACGGGCGGGACTACGGTCGCGCAAGGCGCCGACTTCGTGGTCGTGGTCGCCGGCCTCACTCCAGAGGACGAGGGCGAAGACTACACGATCCAGCCCGAGGATTCGGATCGCGACGCCAGCCTCGCGCTCGACGGCAAGCACGGTGGCGCGACTCAAAACAACTACATCAAAGCCATCGCCGCGCTCGGTAAGCCGATGGTGGTCGTGCTCGAAGGCGGCAGCGTGATTGACGTTTCCAGCTTTGTGGGGAGCGTGCCCGCGCTGGTGATGGGCTGGTACGCCGGGCAGTCCGGCGGTGCCGCACTGGGACCGTTGCTCTTCGGCAAGGCCAACTTCAGCGGCAAGCTCCCGATCACATGGCCCAACTCGCTCGCCGACGAGCCGCAGTTCAGCGGCGCGGACAACAAGACGAGCATGTCTTATTACTTGGGTTACCGTTGGTTCGACAATCAGAAGAAGACTCCGCTGTACGCCTTCGGCCACGGGCTGTCGTACAGCTCCTTCGACTACAGCAATCTGCAAGTGCCCTGCTCTACGGTCACCGCGGGTGGCGTCGTCAAGGTCAGTGTGGACGTCAAAAACAGCGGGACCGTGGACGGAGACGAGACCGTGTTCCTGTTCGTGTCTTGGCCAAGCTCGGCCGTTCCGACTCGGGCTGCTGGGTACAAGGAGCTGAAGGGCTTCCAACGCGCGTCGATCCCTGCTGGAATGGCTGCGCGCGTCACGATTCCGATTCGGCTCTCTGACTTGAACTACTACGACACGGCCTCGAAGAGCTGGAAAGTCGAGACTGGCCCGGTGCAGGTCATGGTCGGCCCGAGCGCGGATAAGCTGACGCTGATGGACACGTTCACCGTTCAATGAGTGCGACCGAAACCGCGAGAGCCGACTCCCGAACCCAG
>Ga0210392_10001248_pt1 | contig 13658 bp, 11 predicted proteins | sample IncBWC30OmetaG_FD_161057 | JGI IMG/M metagenome (GOLD analysis project Ga0210392, IMG submission 161057) | Forest soil microbial communities from Barre Woods Harvard Forest LTER site, Petersham, Massachusetts, United States - Inc-BW-C-30-O ...
CAAACTGCCCTCGCTCGAATACCGTGCGGGCATGGCCACGCTAAAAACATTCTCCGCCCCCAGCGCATCCGTCGCGAGCACCGCGATCAGCGCCGAGTCGATGCCGCCGGACAATCCGAGCAGCACCGACGTGAACCCGCATTTGCGGACGTAATCGCGTATGCCCAGCGAAAGCGCCGCAAACAAAAGCTGTTCGCGCGACGGAAAGTCAAAGTTGAACTCGCCCTCGGCTTTTCCACCCTCATCACGCCGGGATCCGGACGGACGTTTTCCGTTTTCAGTTTCCATTTCCACCACCATGATTTCCTCAATAAACCCCTGGCCAAGGGCCAGCAGTTCGCCCCGGGCGTCAAGCACGACGCTGTGGCCGTCGAAAATCAGCTCGTCGTTGGCCCCGATGGCATTGACCTGCGCGAGGGGAATGTTCTCATCACGCGCCACGCGGCGTAGCATGTCCAGCCGCGTTCGCTCCTTGCCGTCGCACCACGGCGAAGCCGAAAGGTTCAGGATGATTTCCGCGCCCTGTAAAACCAGTTCTTTCACCGGATCGTGGCGATACAGGCGGTCCGGCCAGAAATCCTCGTCGTTCCAGATGTCCTCGCAGATGGTGATGCCCAGCCTGCGGCCTTCAAAAACGAACGGTTCCACCTTTTTGGCCGGCTCGAAGTAGCGGTCCTCGTCAAACACATCGTACGTCGGCAGCAGACTTTTGGTGGTGCGCCAGATGATCTGGCCGTTCCGCAGGATGGCGGCGGAATTGCGCAGGGCGCGCCCGGGCCGGTCCGGGCTGCGGTCAACGAACCCGACGCACAGCGGCACCGCGCCGGTTTTCTGCGCCGTTTCGACCAGCGCGGTCAGGTTGGCCTCAATGAAATCATCGCGTTGCAGCAGGTCGCGCGGCGGGTAGCCGCACAGGAACAGTTCGGGCGCGAGGATGAATTCCGCGCCGCCCGCCACCGCCTGCGCGTAGGCGGACAGCAACTTTTCGCGGTTTGCCGCGAAGTCACCGATGGTCGAATTAAGCTGGAGCAGGCCGATTTTCAATCCGGCAAGGTTAGCGGGAATGGCGGGTTTCTGGAAACACGAAATGCAACCGGGTGACGCGGGGTCAGGCCCGCCCGGACATTTCGCCCGGTGGCGGGTAGAACGCGGCCGGATCAGGGGCCGGGCGGCCGCTTTCGCCGGTGGCCACCGTGCGGATGGCGGCGGACAGGTCGGCCAGATGCCGTTCCACGGTGAAGCGTTCCTTGAAATGACCGCGCACCTGCGCGCCGCTATTCAGTGCAAGTACCTTCACGATGGTGACAGCCAATTCATCCGGATCCTGGCCGCTGACCAGGCCGGGATAATCCCGGGGCAGCATTTCCGGGAGGGAACGCCAGCGGGTGGTGACGATGGGCAGGCCGAAGGCCATGGCCTCAATCAGGTTCACGGGCTGGTTTTCGCCCAGGTAGCGGGTGGGAAAAAGGAAAAGGTCCGCTTCGCGCAGCAACTGGTTTTTGCGGTCGCCGCTGACAAAGCCGACATGCTCGACGGCAGCGGCAAATTCTGGATCGCTGCGGAGCCGGTCGAACTCCAGCCGCTCCGTGTCGGTGACAAAATTGCCGGCGGCGGTGAACTTCAATTTGACGGGCAACCGGCAGGCGGTGAAGTAGCGGTTGGCATGGACCACGGACTGTGCGGCGGCGAACAGTCCTTTTTCCCGCGTGCAATGCGCAATGAACAGGATGTTGATGACCAGCGGCGGGGCGGACGCCTCGCCGGCCAGGGCGCGTTTGCGGATGGCGAAACGTTCCAGCCGGCGCGGGTGCACGGCGGTTTCAAAATCCGGGCACGGGTCGGGGATGCCGTTGTTGACCACGGCGATCCGGTGGGAAAGGAGCTTTTCGGCATCGGCCAGGTTGTAGCGCGAAAGGACGATGCTCAGGTCCACGGGCCGGAACAGGCGGTAGGTGGCGGTGCGGGAGCCGATGGTGGTCTCGGTCTCCAGCCACTTGGCCAGCCCGGCGGCGTGCCAGTGCAGGATGACATGTTTGAAAAACGGGCGGCAGAGCAGCATGACCAGCCAGTCGCGATAGAGCGCCACGCGTTTGCCCGGCGCGGGCACGTAGTAAAAAGTGTCCACCCCGTAACGGAACCGGATCCAGACGGCCTGCAGGCAGAACCAGAAGATGAGAAATATTTTTGCGCCTTGAAACTCACCGATGTCCTCCAGCCCGCGCGAGAACCGGGCGTTGACATGGTAGCACTCGACACCGAGCGGGGAGACCGCCGCCGCCGGCCGTTTCCGCGCATCGCCGCCAAAGCCGCCCAGCATGAGCTGGACCATGTAGCTCTGGCCGTGGTGCGGCGGGGGCGTGTGGGCGAAGACGAGCAATTTCATTTCTGATTTGCGATTTACGATATACGATTTACGCGCCGCATGAATTCTGGAATCGTAAATCGTAAACGGTGAATCGTAAATGACGAAGCGTGTCAATGTCCTCGGCGTCGGCATCAGCGTCCTTAACCTGGGGACGGCGCTGGCGGCCATCGCCGCGGCGGTGCGCGAACGGCGCAAGGGCTACATCTGCGTGACCGGCGTGCACGGCGTAATGGAAGCCCAGGACGACGATGGTTTTAAAAAGATCCTCAACGGCGCGTTCCTGTGCACCCCGGACGGGATGCCGATGGTGTGGGCGGGGCGGCTGGATGGCCACCGGGAGATGGCGCGGGTGTACGGCCCGGACCTGATGCTGGACGTCTGCGCGTGGAGCGAAACGAGCGGCTGCCGGCATTTTTTCTACGGCGGCGCGGACGGCGTGGCGGAACTGTTGGCGCAACAATTGAAGGCCAGATTTCCCCGGCTGCAGGTGGTGGGAACCTATACGCCCCCCTTCCGAAGATTGAATGCGGACGAGGAGAAAAACCTGGCGGCGCAGATCGCGGCGGCGCGCCCGGACATGCTCTGGGTGGGACTGAGCACGCCGAAGCAGGAGAAATTCATGGCCGAATACCTGCCCAAGCTGGACGTGACGCTGATGGTGGGCGTGGGCGCGGCGTTCGATTTCCACAGCGGGCGCGCGAAGCAGGCGCCGCGCTGGATGCAGCGGAGCGGCCTGGAATGGCTTTACCGCCTGGGCAGCGAACCGCGCCGGCTGGGCCGCCGCTACCTGCGCAACAACCCGCTGTTTGTGCTGAAATTTTTCGCGCAGCGGACCGGCCTGAAAAAATACCCGAACCCGTGATACCCGCCGCCACCGACCCGCCATCCCCCGGCCGCCCTGGAACGGGGACCTGGCTTTTTGCCGGCCTGGCCATGCTGGCCTGCGGGCTGGCCATCACGGCGCGCAGCTTCTGGATCGATGAATGTTACACCGCCCTGCTGGCGCGGCAGCCGACGTTGCACGCCTGCTGGCAGTTGTTGCGGGAGGTAAAGGGATCAGACCCGCAAATGCCGCTTTATGTCTTTTGGATCTGGTCGTGCGAGAAATTCACCGGTGACAGCGAGCCGGCCTTGCGCGCCGTGAACCTGCTCTGGTTTGCGCCCGCGCTGGCGGCGCTGGCGGCCGCGTTTGCCGGCGACCGGCGGCGGCAGGCGGCGGTTTTCCTCGCGGCAGTCCTCAGCCCGTTCGCCTGGTATTATCTGAACGAGGCCCGGAGCTACACCATGCAGTTCAGCATGAGCCTGATCCTGTTCGCGACGCTCGCGCACTGGTCGCGGGATGGGAAAAAATCCCCCGGCACCGAACCTGGGTGGGCCCTGGGTTTTGCGCTCGCGCTGTTCTGCCTGTGCGGCAGCAGCCTGCTGGCGATGGTGCTGGCCGCGGCGCCCTTGCTGCTGGCACCGGCGGTGATGCCGCGCAAGCAGCTCGAGGAGCTGGGGCGAAATTTCCGGCCGCTCTGGCTGGCCACGCTTGGCGCGTTATTTTTGCTCGGCCTATATTACCTGTGGACATTGCACGCCGGTGACCGCGGCACGGACGTGGCGACGACGGGCTGGAAAAACCTCGTCTTCATCGGCTACGAATTGTCCGGCTGTGCCGGGCTGGGGCCGGGCCGGCTGGAAATACGTAACGGCGGAATGGAGGTTTTTGCCGCCCACGCCGCCGGTCTGATCACCTTTGCAGTTTTGGCCGCCAGCCTGGCCGGGCTGGCGTTGGCAGATCTGCGAGGGAGATTCGGAACCCGGAGATTGTTCGCCATGGCCCTGGCGGTGGGCATTCCAACCGGTTTGGTGCTGGCGGCCAGCGCGGTTGCACACTTCCGGATCCTGGGGCGGCACTGCTCGGCGCTGCTGCCGGTGACGATCTTGCTGCTGGGCCTCGGCGCGGCGGCGGCGTGGCGGCGCGGGGCGGCAGGCCGGTTGCTCGTGCTGGCATTTTTCAGCTTTTATCTGGCCTCGGCGTTGTCGCTGCGCTTTGCGGCGCGGCATGAAAAGGACGATTACCGTTCGGCCGCCGCGACCGCCAAGGCGGCGCTGGCGGCGGGAAAATCGGTGTGGTGGAATGCCGACCCGCAAGCCACGGCCTATTACCAGGTGCCGCTCGCAAAAAGCGGGGTGGCGGAAAGCGGCCGCGCCCTGTGGGTGATCCATTCCACGGCGGAAACGCTTGCCGGTGCGACGCCACCGGACATGGTCATCACTTCGCGGCGCGACGTGTATGACGAGGCCGGGGCGCTGGCGGATTTTCTGGCACGGGAACATTACCGGGCGGCGACGAATTTCACGGCGTTCACAATCTGGGCGCATTGAGGGCGACCGCGGCGAACAATGTCCCCGAATTTGTTTGAGTAAATATCCCCGTTCCGGTATCTCAATACTGCAATTTTGCACCCATGTCCGCTGACGAAACAAAGAAACAACCGCCCTTGCTTGGGCTGCTCTGGCTGCATGAAGTCCCGTTGCTGGCCATAATGGTCTACGGCCTGGTTTTCCAGACCAGTTCGAGCCTCCGGGGTTCGCCCTGGACGGTGGCATGGTTCGGGGCCGCCATTCTGGCCGGAGTGGTCATGGTGGCACTGCGTTGCCCGGATGAATGGCGCGTTTTGCCGAACAAGGCCTTCTTCTTCACCCTGGCCGCCGCGTGGGTGGCGATGTTCACCTTCCTCGGCAATTCCACTTTTGGCTACATAAACACCAATTCAATTTTCGCGTGGGTATTCGACATGTATACCGCACCTGATTCGGAAGCGGAATACGCGCTGCTGATGCCGTTCGTGGTGCTGGCACTGTTCTGGTGGAAGCGCCAAGAGCTGGTGGCCAAGCCGGTTGGCCTTTGGTCGCCGGGCATTTGGCTCATTGGAGCGGGCCTGTGTGCGCATCTGGTGGGTTATGTAATCCAGGAGCCGCGCGCATCCTTTGCCGGATTTTTCATCGGGCTTTACGGGCTGACGGGGCTGGCGTGGGGTAAAAACTGGCTGAAAGCGAGCTTCTTCCCGTTTTTTCTGCTGGCATTCTGCGTACCGTTGGTCGGCATGGACTGGTTGACGCTGCGGATGCGCCTGCTGGTGGCTTGGATCGTGGCGGGCATAGCCCACCTCGGACTCGCGCCGGAGCTGGTGCGGGACGGGACCCAATTGATGGATGCCAACCGCACGTACAGTTATGAAGTCGCGGCGGCCTGCAGCGGCATCCGCAGCCTGACGGCCTTGTTCGCGTTGACCACAATCTACGGTTTTACCTGTTTCAAATCGCCATGGAGCCGGGTGGCGATGATTTTATCGGCGTTTCCGCTGGCGATACTGGGCAATATCCTGCGTCTGTGTTTCACCATCATGGTGGCGGAGCTCGGCGGGCAGGGCGCGGGCAAGGCCGTGGAAACGTATGCGGGCTTCATCACGTTCGGCGTGGCCATCGTCTGCGTCTACTACCTCGGCCGCTGGTTGGAGCGATTCGAACCCAAACCGCCGGAACCGGCCCAACCATGATGCGCTCCAAACCATTTCTCGGCGGGCTGGTGTTGGTCCTGATGGGCCTGACATCGCTGTCGATTGTTCATATAAAATCACAGCAGCGGCTGGGCGAACCGGGTGTGAAGACGCGGCCGATCGCCGGGAGCCGGCGCTTGGAGGTGCTGATGCCGGAGACGGTGCCGGGGTATACCTCGGCGGTTTTGACAAATGTGGAAGCAGGCCTGGAATGGCAGCTCCCGAAAGATTCAAGTTTTCGCTCGTTGCTTTACATCGGCGAAGACAAGCGGACCATCCAGATGACCACGGTGCTGATGGGCACCGACCGTACCAGCATCCACTCGCCTTACATCTGCCTGGTCGGCCAGGGCTGGGCAATCGATGACGAACACTCGGCGGTGGAACCGATTCATATGGAACATCCGCTGGCGTATGACCTGCCGGTCAACAAGCTGCTGGCAACCATACAGCGTGCCGACCAAGAGGGTACCAACCAGACCTACCGGGGAGTTTACGTCTATTGGTACGTGGATGGCAGCCATTTCACCCCCAATTCCAAGCTATGGATGGGCTGGTTGATGCCGCGCGACCTGCTGTTGCACGGCCTGCTGGAACGCTGGGCCTACATCTCGGTTTTTGAGCCGTGTCGGGTCGGCGAGGAAGAGGCGACCTACGAACACGTGAAGAAATTTATTGCCTCGGCCGTGCCGGAGTTTCAACTTGTTCCGAAGGGCGGCGGATGAATATCAAGGGAACCGCCGGTCAATCCGAAGACAGAAGACCGCTTTAAACAGCCATGCTGCAACGTGACCGTAATTTCAGGACGCAAGTGCATCAGCTGACCGATGCCTGCGTGTTTGCCACCAGCTTCTGGCTGGCATTTGTCCTGCGCAGCAACGAAACCTTCTCCAACTGGCTCAACCTGGAGCCGCTCAGCCTGAGTTCGTTTGGTGCGGGCATCTGGGCATATTGTTTCGCGCTGGCGCCGGCGGCGCCCCTGGTTTTGGAGTCGCAGGGGTTTTACAGCCGGCCCATGTTGAGTTCGCGGTCGGCGATGTTCTGGCCGCTGCTGAAAGGCTGCCTGATCCTGACCATTGGCCTGGTGCTGTTGCTGTTCATGTTCAAGGAATCGAACACCGCGCCCCGCGTGGCCATGGTGTTTTTTGGCTTCATCAGCTTCAGCCTGGTATGGGTGAAAGAGGAGCTGCTGCGGATGGTGCTGCGGAGCCGCATGGCCAAGGCGCAATATAAGCGGCGCATCGTCATCGCGGGCACGCCGGCGGAAATCGTCCGGTTACGGAAGATGGTGCTGGCCCACGCGGCGAACAGCCTGGAAGTGGCGGGGGAATTCAACCTGCCGGAAAGCCCGGCCCCGCAACTCATCGATCTGCTGCACGAACATTCGGTGAGCGGTGTGCTGGTTAGCGCCCGGCACATACAGCTGGACCGGGTGGAGGCCGTGATCCAGTTGTGCGAAACCGAAGGCGTCGAGGCCTGGCTGGTGGCGGATTTTTTTGCCACACAGATCGCGCATGCCAGCTTTGACGAGATGTTTGGCGCGCCGCTGCTGGTGTTCCGCACCACGCCGGAAACCTCATGGCAGGTGCTGGCGAAGATGGCGATGGACCTGTTCGGTTCGCTGGCCCTGTTGATCGTCACCGCGCTGCCGATGCTGGTGATCGCCATCCTGATCAAGCTCACCACGCCCGGCCCGGTCTTCTTCCGCCAGCAGCGCTCGGGCCTCAACGGGGCGCCGTTCAACATCTTCAAGTTCCGCACCATGGCGACGAACGCCGAGCAGTTCAAGCACGAGCTGGCGGCGATGAACGAGATGTCGGGCCCGGTGTTCAAGGTCACGAACGACCCGCGCATCACGCCCATCGGCAAATGGCTGCGCAAATACAGCCTCGATGAGCTGCCGCAGGTCTTCAACATCCTGCGCGGCGAGATGAGCCTGGTGGGGCCGCGGCCACTGCCGGTGGATGAAGTGAAGCGCTTCAACGACCTGGCACACCGCCGCCGCCTGAGCGTGAAGCCCGGGCTCACCTGCCTCTGGCAGGTGCAGGGGCGCAACAAGATCTCTGATTTCAAGGAATGGGTGCGCCTCGACCTGGAATACATCGATAACTGGTCCATCTGGCTCGACCTCGCCATCCTTATCCGGACCATCCCCGCCGTTTTCAGTGCCACGGGCGCGAAGTAGCCAAGTTTCAACATTGAATCATTCCCGCGTTTCACTACGCTTTCCGGACTTAAAATGAAAAAATGTCAACCCACCTCCGTTGTGACCGGTGCCGCCGGCTTTCTCGGCTCGCACCTGACCGACCTGCTGCTCGGGCGCGGACACAAGGTCATCGGCATCGACAATTTCGTCACGGGCAGCGTGGCCAACATCGAGCATCTGGGGGGCAACCCGGATTTCAAATTCATCCAGCAGGACGTCACGGAGTTCCTGTTCCTGCACGGCCCGGTGGATTACGTCTGGCACTTCGCCTCGCCCGCGAGCCCGATCGATTATCTGAAGATACCCATCCAGACGCTGAAGGTCAGTTCGCTGGGCACGCACAAGGCGCTGGGATTGGCGAAGGAAAAGGGCGCGCGGTTCCTGATCGCCTCGACCTCGGAAATCTACGGCGACCCACTGGTCCATCCGCAGCCGGAGGAGTACTGGGGCAACGTGAACACCATCGGGCCGCGCGGCTGTTATGACGAGGCCAAGCGTTTCGCCGAAGCGATGACGATGGCCTATCATCGCGAGCACAAGGTCGAGACGCGCATCGTGCGCATCTTCAACACCTACGGCCCGCGCATGCGCGTGAACGACGGGCGCGTGGTCCCTGCGTTTGTGAGCCAGGCGCTCAAGAACCGGCCGGTCACGATTTTTGGCAAGGGCACGCAGACGCGCAGCTTCTGCTACTACGCGGATCTGATCGAAGGCATCTACCGGCTGATGATGAGCAACTACGACCTGCCGGTGAACATCGGCAACCCGACGGAGATGACCATGCTCCAGTTCGCGGAACAGATCATCAAGGCCACGAAATCGAAGAGCAAAATCGTGTTCAAGCCGCTGCCGCAGGACGACCCGAAGCAGCGCAAGCCGGACATCACGAAGGCCAAGAAGCTCCTCAAGTGGGAACCCAAGGTGAAATTGGCGGACGGGTTGACGGACACGATCGCGTATTTTCGCACGAAGGTTTGAGGCGTTGGCGGTTTGCGATATACGATTTACGCGCCGTGAAAAATGCGGCATTGTAACTCCCATATCGCAATCCAGCCGATGCTTTTTCGCGCCCGCCAATTTGAATTCCATTTCCCGCGCCCGGCGCTGGTCATGGGCATCGTCAACGTGACGCCGGATTCGTTTTCCGATGGCGGGAAATTTTTTAATGCGGAAGCCGCGGTGGCGCACGGGCTGGAACTCGCGGCCCAGGGCGCGGAGATCCTGGATATCGGCGGTGAATCCACCCGGCCCGGCGCGGAGCCGGTGGGCGAGGCGGAAGAATTGCGCCGGGTCATCCCGGTGATCGAAAAGCTCGCCATCACGACCGAAGTTGCACTCTCCATCGACACCCTGAAGCCGGCGGTGGCCCGTGCGGCGCTGGCCGCGGGCGCGAGCATCGTGAACGACGTCGGGGCCGGTCGCGATGATGCCGACGACCGGGCGATGTGGCGGGCGGTGGCGGAAGCCGGCGCGGGCTACATCTGCATGCATGCGCAAGGCCCGCCGGCGACCATGCAAAAAAGTCCGGTGTACGCGGACGTGGCGGGCGAGGTGGAAGATTTTTTCCGGGAGCGGATGGAAAAATTGAACGCGGCGGGGGTGGCGGCGGACCAAGTGATATTCGACCCCGGCATCGGTTTCGGGAAGACGCCGGAGCACAACCTGCAATTGCTGGCCGGGCTGGGGCGCTTTGTGAAATTGAACCGGCCGGTGCTGCTGGGGGTTTCGCGGAAGTCATTCCTGGAAAAATTTTCGGGCGCAAAACTTAATGAACGCTTGCCAGCCTCGCTTGCCTGCGCGACTCTGGCGATTGGCGACGGCGTGCAGATCATCCGCACGCATGACGCGGGGGAAACGGTGCAGGCCATCCGCATCGCCGAAGCAGTTTTGAACCGGAAGCAGCATGCTTAACCACATCCAGAACCTGTGGCGGCCCGCCGTGGAGATCTTGATCCTCGCGGTGATGATCTACTTTGCGTTCAAGTTCGTGCGCGGCACCCGCGGCTGGCCGGTGGTCATCGGGTTCGTCGTCATCCTGCTGGCGCTGACGGCGGTGACCACGCTGCTGAACCTGCAGGTGTTGCGGTGGATCCTCGGCAGCGCGTCCGTGTTCATCGCGTTGGGGGCGCTGGTCATCTTCCAGCCGGAGATGCGCCGGATGCTCGGGGAACTGGGCAACCTGCCGCTCTTCGCCAGCAACAGCGAGCAGCGCGAAAGCATTGAGATCGTCATCCAGACCTGTGAACGCCTGGCCGACATCCGCATCGGGGCGCTGATCGCCATCGAGCAATCCATCCAGCTCCAGGAGGCGGTGGAATCGGGCATCAAGGTGGACTGCGATGTGACTTCGGAGATGCTGGAGACGATTTTTTTCCCGAACAACGCGGTGCATGACGGCGGGGTCATCATCAAGGGCGACCGCATCATGTATGCGGCGTGCATCTTTCCGCTGACGCAGCGGAGCGACCTGAACAAGTCGCTGGGCACGCGGCACCGGGCGGCGATCGGTTTGAGCGAGGAGACGGACGCGGTGATCGTGGTGGTGTCCGAGGAGACGGGCATGATGTCTTACGCGCACAAGGGGCAGCTGGTGCGCGGGGTGACGCTGGAGGAATTGCGGGCGTTCATGACCTCGGTGATCTTGCGGCCGGCGAAAACGGCCGGGCTGGTCCGCTGGCTGCGGCTCAAGTTCAACCAGCCGTACGTGTCGACCGGCCCGGCGGTCATCACCAAGCGCGAGCCGCGGCCGGTGAAGCCCACCCACAAACAAACCTGACCGATGCGCGACCTGTTCACCAAAGATGTTGGCTGGAAGCTGTTCTCGCTGTTCCTGGCGGCGGCGATCTGGCTCACCGTGAACCGCATCCTGCATGAGACGAGCGTGCCGGCGCCGGACTCCACCATCCGCACGGTGATCTACGACAACCAGCCGGTCAGCGTGGTATCGGCGACGGCGGATGTCCGCGGCTATCATGTCATGCCCACGACGGTAAAGGTGACGGTGGTCGGCCCGGCGGCGGTGATGAACACGTTGCAGGCGAATGATCTTCACGTCACGGTCAACATCCCGGCCGCGAACCTGTTGAGCACGCGGCTGCTGCAGGTGGAAATTTCAACCCCGCCCAACGTGGCGGTTGCCAGCATCGATCCGGAAAAGGTGCTGGTCATCGTGCCGACCGTGCCGGACAAGAAACCATGAGCCAGCCAAAGAAAATATTTGGAACCGACGGGGTGCGCGGCACCGCGAACCTCGAACCCGTGACCGCGGAAACCGCCTTGAAACTGGGACGCGCGGCGGCGCACGTCTTCCGCAACCTCGAGACGCAGTCGCGCGGGCGCGGGAAGCATCGCATCGTCATCGGCAAGGACACGCGGCTTTCGGGTTACATGCTGGAGAACGCGCTGTCCTCCGGCATCCTTTCGATGGGGGTGGATGTGTTCTTCATCGGGCCGCTGCCGACACCGGGGGTGGCGTATGTGACGCGCAGTTTGCGGGCGGATGCGGGCATCGTCATCACGGCCTCGCACAACCCGTACACGGACAACGGCATCAAATTTTTCCGCGCGGACGGCTACAAGCTGGACAACAAGATCGAGGCGGAGATCGAGCGGCTGGTGTTTTCCGGCGAAGTGGAAAATATCCGCCCGTCCGCGGAGCACATCGGCAAGGCGGTGCGCATCGACGACGCGCTGGGCCGCTACATTGAATTCGCGAAGTCTTCGTTCCCGAAAGGATTGACGTTGGAAGGCGTGAAGATCGTTTTGGACTGCGGCCACGGCGCGGCGTACAAGGCATCGCCGTGCGTGCTGCGCGAGCTGGGGGCGGAGGTCATCGTGTACGGCGACAAGCCGGACGGCAAAAACATCAACGAGAACTGCGGCTCGATGCACCCGGAGGCGATGTGCAAAAAAGTGGTGGAGCACGGCGCGCACATCGGCATCGCGCATGACGGCGACGCGGACCGCGTGCTGTTGTGCGATGAGCACGGGACGCTGATCGACGGCGACGACATCATGGCCATCGCCGCGCTGGGGATGCTCGCGGAGAACACGCTGGCGGGAAAGACGCTGGTCGCGACGGTGATGAGCAACGCCGGATTGGAAGCGGCGATCAAAAAGGCCGGCGGGCGGATGTTGCGCACCGCGGTGGGCGACAAGAACGTGATCGATGAGATGCTGCGGAACGATTACAACTTTGGCGGCGAGCAAAGCGGGCATCTGATCTTTCGCGACTACGGCACAACGGGCGACGGGCTGGTGGCGGCGCTGCAAATCCTGCGCCTCCTGAAGGCGAAGGACCAGCCGCTGTCACAGCTGGCGAAGTGCTGGACGCGCTTCCCGCAATTGGTGACGAACGTGAAGGTGCGCGAGAAGAAACCGTTTGAACAGCTCGACGGCGTGAACCGGCTCGTGGCCGAGGCGGAGAAGGAACTGACGGCGCAGGGCGGACGGCTGCTGCTGCGCTACTCCGGCACGGAACCGAAGGTGCGCCTGCTGGTGGAAGGCCATGATGCCAAGGTTTTGGAAAAATGGTCCAAGCAGATCTGCGGGGCGATCCAGAAGCAGATCGGGGTTTGAGACCAAAGCTTGTGCCACCCCTCAAAGTGCCTGCCAAAGCATCCTATCGGGTTGTGCCACGCGGGCCAAAGCCTGACGGCGGGAAGGTCCTGTCGGGGGCGGGCAAATCCACGTCGGGACCCTTTTGCCCGCGCAAGACGGGCAGGATGGACATGCCGCCGAGTTCCTTCGGCGGCTTGACGTAGCCGATCTGCAGCGCGGTGCGCGGGAAATCCGCGCTATTCCATTTGAAATTACTGACCTGCCCGGCCGGAATCTCCGACGGATACCACACAATCATGGGCAATGGCGCGGGCGCGCCGTTTTCGCCGGCCACGGCGGCGCCGTTGGGCGAGATGAAATTCATCTTCGGGTCCTTGAATTTTTCCGGCGCCCCGCTGCTGGAGATGAAGATGGCGACGTTGTTCGTGAGGTGGAGATCGGCCAGCCGGGTGAGCACGCGCCCGATGCCGCCATCGAGCCGGGTGATGAGCGAAGCGCGATCCTTGGCGGCCTGCGGCCAGTTTTCGCCGGTGAAGGGCGCGTCACTGGGCACGGGAAATTCATCGGCCGCGGAAGAGGCGCTGCGCGGCTGCGGGAGATCGACGACGAGGAAGACCGGTTTGTAATGGTTGAACTCGTCGGGCTGGTTGTCGTGCAGGAAATTGCAGGTCATGTTGAAAAACAGTTCCGGCAGGTACTCGCTGTGCTGGCCGCCGGTGTTGTAATAAAGCATCCGCGGTCCGCCGTTGTGCGCCATGCCGGGTTTCAGTTCGACCCACTCGTGGGTGGCCAGGTCGTAGGTGTTCCGCGGGTCAAACCGCCAGAGGGTGTCGGCAAAATAATTCCGGCCGTCCTCCGGGTTCAGGAACCCGCCGAACTCATCAAAGCCGTCGGTCCAGGGATGGTCATCCAGCGTCCATTCCCCGATGAGGCCGGTATGATAACCGACGGTCTGCAACCGGCTGGCGATGGACGGGGCGGC
>Ga0210392_10001249_pt1 | contig 13646 bp, 9 predicted proteins | sample IncBWC30OmetaG_FD_161057 | JGI IMG/M metagenome (GOLD analysis project Ga0210392, IMG submission 161057) | Forest soil microbial communities from Barre Woods Harvard Forest LTER site, Petersham, Massachusetts, United States - Inc-BW-C-30-O ...
TCACATTTTCGGGCGTAATCTCCGCCTTCTTGGAGTCCTTGCCCTCGGTGACCACGCGACGCGCCATCTTGCGAGCGATATTCTGAATTTCACGCTCCAGGTTGCGGACGCCAGCTTCGTGCGTGTAATGACGAATCAGGTGCAACAGTCCTTCATCCGTGAAGGTCAGATTCTTGTCGGAAAGGCCCGTGACTTCCTGGGCGCGCTTCACCAAGAAGCGCTTCGCAATTTCGAGTTTTTCCTGCTCGGTGTAACCCGGCAGACGCAGGATTTCCATGCGATCCTGCAGGGGCTGCGGAACGGTGTGCAAAACGTTGGCGGTGCAGACGAACATCACCTTGGACAGATCGTATTCGACATCCAGGTAATGATCCGTGAAGGCGTGGTTCAGCTCGGGATCAAGCACTTCCATCAGCGCAGCCGACGGATCGCCGCGGAAATCCGTGGACATTTTGTCGACTTCATCCAGCACGAAGATCGGGTTTGTGGTGCCGGCCTTCTTCATCATTTGAATGATCTGGCCAGGCAGAGCGCCGATATAGGTCCGGCGATGACCGCGAATCTCGGCTTCATCTCGCACGCCGCCCAGGGAAACCCGCACGAACTTCCTCCCCGTGGCATGGCCAATCGACATTGCCAGAGACGTCTTGCCAACGCCTGGAGGACCCACGAAGCACAGGATCGAGCCCTTGGGGTTCTTCACTAATTGCCGCACCGCCAGGAATTCCAGGATGCGTTCCTTCACCTTTTCAAGGCCATAGTGTTCTTTGTTTAGGATTTCTTCCGCGGCCTTAATATCGCGAATTTCCTTGGAGCGCTTTTTCCAGGGTACCGCGAGCAGCCAATCAATGTAATTGCGGCTAACGGTGGACTCCGCGGACATCGGCGGCATAAGCTCCAGGCGCTTCAGTTCGGCGGCAGCCTTGTCGTGCACATCCTTGGGCATGCCGGCGGCGTCGATCTTTTTCTTCAGCTCATCGGTCTCGTTCTTTTCGCCGCGCCCCAGTTCCTTCTGAATGGCTTTGAGCTTTTCGTTCAGGTAGTACTCTTTTTGCGCCCGCTCCATCTGGCGCTTCACGCGCGTGTTGATGTTGCGGTCGACGTTCAGCTTCTCCAACTCGATTTCCAGAATGTCGCAGATGCGGTTCAGGCGCTCCAGGGGATCTGCGGTTTCCAGTAAGTCCTGCTTCTCGTCCACCGGAAGCTGCAGGTTCGCTGCAATCGTGTCGGAAAGGCGGGCAGGATCGTCGACGCGCGCCGCGGCGATCATCGTGTCGTAGTTAAGGCTCTGGGACAGCTTGATGAACTGCTCGTATAGCCCGGTCACCTTTTGAACCAGCTGTTCCACTTGCGGGGTGCTTTCGATTTTTGCCGCCAACAGGCGCAGATTGGCGCGGAAGAAGCCTTCGTCAGTGGTGATGGAGAGCGCGCGGGCTCGTTCAACACCTTCGACCAGCACCTTAATGTTGCCGTCGGGCAGCTTTACGCTTTGCACGATGTTGGCAAGCGTGCCGACAGCGTAAATCTCTTCAGGCTTGGGATCATCGATGGAGGCGTCGTGTTGGGTGGACAGAAAAATCTTCTTCTCGCCGGCCAATGCCTCTTCCAGAGCCCGTACACTGGCTTCCCGCCCCACGATGAACGGTGTCATCTGTTGCGGAAAGATCACCATATCGCGAACCGGCATCATCGGTACGCGTTTCATTTCCTGTTTCTCGCGAGTATTAAACATGCAGGCCCCTGAAACTCCTCAGAGCCCGAAAAAACCGCTATCCGGCCTTCTCGAGCAAACTCCAATTGATTTCGCGCCCGCGCACCATATCGGCGGTCACCACGAAATCGCGTATCTTCCGTTGCATCGGCAGGTGGTACATCAATTCCAGCATGAGGTCTTCGAGTATCATACGCAAGCCGCGCGCGCCGACCTTGCGCTGAAGTGCTAACTCCGCGACGGTCTCCAAAGCATCGTCCGTGAAGCGCAGCCGAACGTTCTCAAACTCAAAAAGGCGTTGATATTGCTTCAGCAGGGCGTTCTTTGGCTCCGTCAGAATCTTCATCAGCGCGCCCTTATCGAGGTCGCTCATCACCCCGGCGACAGGCAGTCGGCCCACAAACTCCGGAATCAACCCGTAGCGAATCATGTCCGTTGGCTGAACCTGTTCCAACAGTTCGGTGTTGCGCCGTTGCGGTGTCGTGGGCGCGGCATCGGTGTGAAAACCCAGAGATCTGCGGCCAACGCGCTTCTCAATAATCTTTTCGAGTCCGACAAAGGCTCCGCCGCATATAAATAAGATGTTCGTAGTGTCCACAGGGGTAAATTCCTGGTGTGGATGCTTGCGGCCGCCCTGCGGAGGAACATTGGCGACGGTTCCCTCAAGAATCTTCAGGAGCGCCTGCTGCACGCCCTCGCCGCTAACGTCACGGGTAATCGAGGGGTTTTCGTCCTTTTTGGCGATCTTGTCGATTTCGTCGATGTAAATGATGCCTTGTTGGGCCTTCTGTACATCGCCGTCGGCGGCCTGCAACAGTTTCAGAATAATGTTCTCGACGTCTTCACCAACGTACCCGGCCTCCGTCAATGTGGTGGCGTCCACGATCGCGAACGGCACATCCAGCATGCGCGAAAGCGTCTGGGCTAGGAGCGTCTTGCCCGTGCCGGTCGGCCCAATCAGAAGAATGTTGGACTTGCTCAGTTCCACTTCACCCGGTTGCTTATTCAGGAAGATGCGCTTGTAGTGGTTATAGACGGCCACCGCCAGCTTCTTCTTCGTGCGATCTTGCCCGATGACGTAGCTATCCAGGAATTGCTTGATCTCCGGAGGACGCGGCAGTCTGCGCGCCGGCGCCGCTGCTTGTTCGCGCTTCTCGTCTTCCAGAATGGTCTGGCAAACACCCACGCACTCATTGCAGATGTACGCCCGCGGGTAGTCCGAAGGCGAACTGATCAGCTTCTCCACCTGTTCCTGGGTCTTGTGACAGAAGGAACAGCGAAGCGGTTCATCTGGGCTGTATTTTTTCACGTGTTCGCAGTCCTCATAATATCCGGCACACACCCGGAGACTGTACTTGCCATTTTAGGCTGAATCTTCCCCGGGGCGAAAGAGAATCTCGCAACTGTGCCCTCAATCAGGAACGCGCCGTGCTGCTTGCTCGAGTCGGTCGGGCAATTCCCTGGAGCGCCCTGTTAGCGATGCTTGAAGATGATCTCATCGATCATCCCGTAATCCTTAGCCTGTTCCGGATTCATGATGTAGTCGCGCTCAACGTCTTTTTCGATGCGCTCCACCGGCTGGCCGGTATGTTTGGCCAGCAATTGATTGATGGTAGAACGCATGCGCAGGATTTCCTTGGCGTGCAGGTCGATATCGGTGGCCTGGCCGCCGAGCCCGCTCATCCAGGGCTGGTGAATCAGAATCCGGGAATTGGGAAGAGAGAAGCGTTTCTTGGGAGCTCCGCCAACCAAAAGCACAGCGGCAATCGACGCAGCCTGGCCCACGCAGGTTGTCACAACATCCGGTTTAACGAATTGCATGGTGTCATAGATCGCGAAGCCCGCGGTAATCGAGCCGCCCGGGGAATTGATGTACAGCTGAATGTCCTTTTCCGGGTCCTCGGCTTGCAGAAAGAGCATTTGAGCTGTAGCGAGGTTCGCGACGTGGTCGTCGATCGGAGTGCCGATAAAGATGATGTGTTCCTTCAGCAGCCGCGAATAGATGTCGTACGCGCGCTCGCCCCGGCTGGTCTGTTCCACGACCATCGGAACCAGAGTTGTCGCGCGGTAGACTGGATCTTCGTAGTTTTTCATGGGTGAGAGTTCACTCGCCGAGCGGGGTTAAAGTCACTTGGCGCTCGCCGCGGCGACCGTCTTTACCGTTGCATTTTGAGCAAGCCAGTCGAGAGTCTTGTCGCTCCGCAGCTTCGCTTTCATCCTATCGATCGTGCCCTGCTTTGTCAAACTAGCCCGCAAAGCCTCGGCCGATTGCCCGCTGTGTCCGGCCATATGTTCGAGCTCGTGCTGCAGCTCTTCGTCGGTGACTTCGATCTTTTCTTCTGTGGCAATTCGGTCGACCACCAGTTCCGCCTTCACGTCATCCTTCGCGCGGTCTTCCTGCTTACGCCGCAGGCTCACCCAATCCACGTTGACGGCTCGTGGGTCCACTCCCTGATTCGCCAGCGACCGCACCACTCGCTCCAGCCGCACGTCCATTTGATGCTCCACCAGGGCTTCCGGCACTGGAAATTCGTGCAGCTTCACCAGTTCGGCCAGAACCTTCTCCCGCTGCAAATCTTTCTGGCGATGATCGCGTTCGTGCTCCAGGCTTTCGCGAACCTTCTGCTTGAGTTCGTCGAGAGAGCCAGCGTCGCTCACATCTTTGGCGAATTCGTCATTGAGTTCCGGGATGGACTTGGTCTTCACCCCGAGGACATCCACGGAGTAATGGAATGTTTTGCCAGCCAGCTTCTCATCCGGATAGTCGGCGGGGTAGGGAACGTCAAAGTCCTTATGATCGCCGACTTTCGCGCCGCGCAGATTTTCGTTGAACGGGGCCATGGTCTCTTCCGCGCCCAAGTGGCACAGGACGCTGTCGGCCTTCAGCGGTTCGCCGCCGCCCTCGGGTGTGCCAACCAGTTTAATCTGCACATAGTCGTCGTCCCGGACTTCGCGCCCTTCCACGGGAGCGAAAGTGGCCGCACGTTCACCCATTTCCTTGAGGGTCTTGTCGACATCCTCGTCGGTGATGGTCATTTCCGGCATCTCAATTTCGAGGCTCTTGTAATTGCCGAGGGAAAACTCCGGCAGCACCTCAAAGGACGCGCGGAACTTTACCGGCTGGCCTTCCACGAATTCCAGTTTGTCCACCTGAGGTTGCGAGATGGGAGTAAGCTTCTGTTCCGCGACCGCCTGCTCGACCTTCTCTGGGACCAGCTTTTGCAGGACCTCGCTCTTGATGTCTTCGGCAAAGCGCTTTTTGATGAGAGGGACAGGTGCCTTGCCAGGACGAAAGCCCGGAACCCGCGCCATGCGCGCAAACTCTTTCGCTACTTTTTCCGTGGCCTGGGATACTTCTTCCGCCGGAATCTGCAGCTCCAATTCTCTCCGGCAATTCTCGTCTGCCATTTCCATATTCTCCCTGTCGGCGCAAAATGTTTCGCCGGCGAAAAGCGCGGACCGAAGTCGAATGCAAACTCGCTCGACTTGCGTATGTCATCCCGCTCTGTCTGCGGAAACTTCAGGAATTTCCCTGCGGTACTCCGGCGGGCCAGCAAAAACCCCAAGTAAAAGTATAGGTGAGGCTTACCCAATGGTCAACGAACCATGCGGGGCTGGCGGCGCTGCTCGCCAAGCTGACCACGCAGTTTTCTGAGGTCAATCACGTTGTACGATACTAGTCCCCGAAAGCACTCTAGAAACGAGGTCCACCATCGGTATGTCTCGCGTCTTCGGTCCCACCTCAGTGGTCGCAGGATTTCTTTTACTGCTTTACTTCACCGCAACCCCAGCCACTCGCGCCCAGAATTTCACCGACATCAAGCCCTCGCCGCAGCAGGTTGAGTGGCAGGACCTCGAATTCGGTGTCATCATCCATTTTGGAACCAACACCTTTTTGGACCGCGAGTGGGGCGACGGCACGGCCAGCCCCCAGGTATTCGCTCCCACGCAGTTTGATCCTGAGCAGTGGATGCGCGCCATCAAAGCGGCCGGCGCCAAATATGTGGTCCTGGTGGCAAAACACCACGACGGCTTCTGCCTGTGGCCGACCGCGCAAACCGACTACAGTGTGAAAAGCAGCGCCTGGGAAAACGGCAATGGTGACGTAGTGCGGCAAGTGTCCGCGGCCGCCCGAAAATTTGGACTGGGATTCGGCGTTTATCTTTCTCCCTGGGACCGCCATGAGCCGAAATACAACAACTCCGCCGAATACGACAATTATTACATGGCGGAATTGGATGAATTGACCACGAGCTACGGGAATTTCGTGGAATTCTGGCTGGACGGAGCAGGCAGCGCCGGCCACGTCTACAATTTCCCTCGCATTATCGAAGGCCTCCGCGTCAACCAGCCGAATACCCTGGTCTTTGCAGACGCCGCGCTTCTGGAATATGCCGATATCCGCTGGGCCGGGAATGAGGACGGCACCATTCCCTACGAAAACTGGAACGTCCTCGATCGCCACGGGTATCTTCGCTGGCGGCCCGTGGAAGCGGACACCCCGCTGCACAAGAAGCACTGGTTCTGGCATCCCAACGATGAAGCAGCGCTCAAATCCGTCGCGGAATTGCTGACGACCTACGACGAGACGATCGGGCACGGTGGCCAACTGATGCTCGGCCTTGCTCCTGACCGCCGTGGATTACTGCCAGACGCCGATGTAAAGCGGCTGGAAGAATTCGGCGCGGCCATTCGCAAAAGCTATGGGGAAAACCTGATGGTGAAGAATCACACTCCATCCGGCGCCACCGAGGCGGCGCTGGACGGAAATCCCGATACGTTCTGGTCGGCACCGGCCGGGTCTCACCACGCTATGCTCGAGGTCAGTTTCACCAAGCCGGTGACGTTTGACCACACCTTGCTTATGGAGTGGCTAAACGACGGACAGCATGTGGAACGCTTTCGCGTCGAGGTATGGACTGGCAACCGCTGGAGGCCCCTGGTGGAAGACAGCGCCATCGGTCACAAGCGCATCGACACCTTTCCACCCGTAACAGCGTCTCGCGTCCGCCTGAACATTCTTTCTTCATCAGCGGAAGCGCATATCCGCGAATTCCAGATGTTCAATGTCGGCAGCGCTATCAGGGCGACCGCCGCTGCCTACTGAACGACTTTAACGTCGCCAACCTTCAGGTCTTTCAGGCCCGGCTCGATTTTCGCGCGATCACCCACGGCCACAACGATCATCGCCTCGGGATGCAGGTACTCTTTCGCTACACGCAAGGTGTCGGCGGAAGTGACCTTGTCAATTTGTGCCGGCAAATCGCGGTAGTACTCCAGCGGCAGCCCAAAAACAAATTGCAGGCCTATCGTGGAGGAGATCGCGTCGGTAGTCTCGAAGTTGCCCACCAATGATTTCGAGAAGGAGTCCTTGGACTTCTTCAGCTCATCAGCGGTGAGTTCGGATTCGCGGACGCGTTTCAGTTCCTTGAACACTTCAGCGGCGGCAGGAGCGGTAGCGTCGGTACGAATCGCGCCTCCCGTGAGGAAAGGCCCAACGCCGCGGCGATACTGGAATGTGGAGAACGCGCCATAGGTGTAGCCATGCTCTTCACGCAAATTCATGTTGATGCGGCTGGAGAAAAGACCGCCGAGCGCGGTGTTCATCACTTCAAGCGGGAGGTAGTCCGGCGTGTTACGGCTGGCTCCCAGACTTGCGAGTGTCAAAAATGTCTGTGGCGCGGCCGGTTTGTCCACAATCGAGACGGAAGGCGTCGGCGCTGCAGGTGTCGCAGGAGCCTTCGTCTTGAAATCGGGGCCTGACCAGCTGCCGAAGTATTTGCGGCTGAGTTCCGCCAACTGCGATTCGTTCACGTCTCCCGCAACGGCCAGCACCGAATTCGAGGGAACATAGCCGCGTTTCCAGAAAGCCATCATATCGTCGCGGGTGATGGCCTTGTTCGATGCCACTGTGCCGAGAATCGAAAAGCCATAGGGGCTGTTGGGATACAGGATTTTGTCGACAGTCCGGAACGCGATGGTGCCCGGATCGTCGTTTTCCTGCAGCACCGCCGTCACCCGGCGGCTGCGCAGGCGTTCAATTTCCTTGGCGTCGAAAGCGGGGTGCAAGGTGGCGTCTGCCAGAAGATCAAAACCAGAATCGGCGTTCCAGGTGAGCGCGGACAAGGTCAAATAGGCGCTGCTATAGCCGGCTTCCGATTCGAGCGATGCGCCAATCTGATCCGTGTCCTCAGCAAACTTGATCGCGGAACGGGAAGTTGTCCCTTCGCGCAGCATTCCCGCGGTGAAGCTGGACAGCCCCGGCTTATCAACTGGATTTAATTCACTGCCGCTCATGGTGAACAAAGTTGCCGTAACAATCGGCAGGTTGTGGCGTTCGACAAGGAGCCCCGTCAATCCGTTGGGCAGTTTCACCTGCTTCGCCACAGGCAGCGTGAATGTTGGAACCGGCCCAGGTTGCGGAGGTGTTGCGCGCCACGCTTCATCGGCCATTGCGCTTTTGCTCGGTCCTGCTTCCGCCGCCTGTTTCTTATTTTCCTCGTCCGAGGTTTTTGGAACGTCAATGATTTTCTTGTCGCCGGGGACGCCGTAAACCACCGCGCTCGCGTCCTTCGCAAAAACTTTTGCAATTACATTCTTCATGTCTGCCGGAGTGACCGCGTCGTAGCGCGCCAGATCCTTCGAGAAATACCCTGGAGTGCCTGCGTACTGATTGTAGTAGTTCAAGCGGTTGGCGACGCCATTGGTGCGTTGTAGCCCGCGGATGAGGCCCGTTTCGGTGACGTTGCGCGCGCGATCCACTTCGGCTGCCGTCGGACCTTCCTTGCGAAGCTTGTCCATTTCCTCATCAATGGATTTTTCCAGGTCCTCTGGCTTCACGCCGGGTTTCGCGGTCACTTCAAGTTCAAAGATGGAGCCAAGGCGAGTTTCCTCGACGCTCGCTGAAACGTCCTGAGCGATCTCCTTTTCGTACACCAGCGTTTTGTACAGCCGGCTGCTCTTTCCGCCCGCCAGGATTACCGAGAAGAGATCGCTTTCGGCATCGCCCGGTTGAAAGACGGGTGGCGTTAGCCAGCCAATGTACACGCGCGGAAGTTCTACTTGATCGGTTATGGTGGCGCGGCGTTCTGAGGTGATTGCGGGTGTGGTTACGGTAATCTTCGGGACTGCCAGTCCCTCCGGAATCGTGCCGAAGTACTTCTCCACCTGCCCCTTGATTTTGCTCTTGTCGAAGTCGCCGACGATTGCAAGCGTGGCGTTGTTGGGCGTGTAGTACTGGCGGAAAAAGTCGCGCACATCTTCGAGTTTCGCGGATTCGACGTCAGCGTGCGATCCAATCACGGCCGGATAGTAAGGATGGTCTTTCGGGAACAGCTCGTGGTAGAGACCTTCTTCCACCAGTCCATAGGGCGTGTTCTCCGTAGATTGACGCCGTTCATTGCGCACCACGTCGCGCTGGTTCGCCAGGTTTTGAATGTCCAGTTTGCCGGGCAAGTAGCCCATGCGGTCGCTTTCCAGCCATAGCGCAAGATCTAACTGATTGGAAGGCACTGTTTCGTAATAGTTGGTGCGATCAAAATTCGTGGTGCCATTGATTTCTGTGGCGCCCGCCGCTTCCAAGTAGCCGAAATGCGCCTTTGCGCCAACGTGCTGAGATCCTTCAAACATCATGTGTTCAAAAAGATGAGCAAATCCGGTACGCCCGGCTTTTTCATTGGCGGGCCCGACGTGATACCAGATATTCACGGAAACGAGAGGAAGCGTGTGATCTTCCGAGAGAATGACCTCGAGACCGTTCTTCAGCTTGTATTCCTCAAAGGGAATCGTCGGCAGCTTGTGTGCCGGTGCGGACTGGCCGGAGGCAGTTGTTCCCAGAAACAGCGCCGCACCCAAGAAGCACGCGAGCGCCCGGCTTGCAACTGCGTTCATCAACTTGGTCATGCCCTCTTCTCCCTCATAACTGGCGTTTAATCATATAGGGTCTCAAACTCGGGCACCTGGCTGCAAATTCGCAGAATCGGGGTACTATGCCCTTTACAGACGCACCGGCAACAGGATGGTTGCTTTCGCGAGACGAGGGACAACGAAGAACATGAGCGCGGGAAGTAGTGAAAATGCAGGTCTGGCTGCAAGAATGACCGGTCGCGCAACACGCTGCTTTCTGCTAAGCGCGCTTGGCTTCGTTCTTCTCGCCTCCTCGCGCTGCCAATCGCGGCAGGCTGCTGCGCCGACGGAAAGCTCGCCGCAACTCGTCATCATCGATACCGATATTGGCGACGACGTGGACGATGCATTCGCTGTGGCACTAGCGCTGCAAAGCCCGGAGCTGAAAATCCTGGGAATCACTGCTGCCTGGGGCAACACCCCGCTGCGCGCAAAGCTGCTGGCACGATTTTTGCAAGAAACTGGGCGAACCGATATCCCCATTGCGGTGGGAACGGAAAAATATCCGGCCAAGGGCAAGCTGAATTTTTCGCAAGCCAAATATGCGGAGCGGGGGCCGGATCGAACTTTTCCTGCTGCGGCGGATTTCCTGCTGGCACAAATCCGGCAACACCCCGGCGAGATCACGCTGATTGCCATTGGACCAGAAACCAACCTTGGCGAAGCCGTCGACCGCGACCCAGACACATTCCAAAAACTGAAGCGCGTGGTCTTGATGGGCGGATCCATTTACCGCGGTTACGACGGCTTCCGTTATCCGACCGGAAAGCCGCAGCCCCAACCCGAGTGGAATATTCTCTGCGATATTCCAGCGGCACAGAAGCTGTTCACCTCCGGCATTCCGCTTTACGTCATGCCGCTCGATTCCACGCAGATCAAGCTTCAGGAACTGGAGCGCGCAAAAATCTTCACCACCGGCACATCGATCACCGATGCGCTCACCGTGCTCTATCATCAATGGTCGAACGGCAACCAGGTCACGCCCACGCTCTTTGACGCCGTGGCGGTCGCCTATGCCATCAAGCCGGACCTGTGCCCCACAACATCATTACGCCTGCGCGTCGATGAGCAGGGAAGCACAAGGGTCGAGACCGGAGCGCCCAACGCGCAAGTTTGCTTGCGCTCGGATTCCGATCAATTCTTTGAGTTCTATATGCCGCGGATCACCGCCCCGGCACTTGCGGCCAAATAGAAACGCGTGCCTGCCACAGGTTGCTTCCGCTCCCATCAAACCGGCCGGCCGCCAGGAGAACTGCCTTGAAAAACAGCGCCATTCTTCTCGTGCAGTGCCCAGACCGCAAGGGGCTGGATGCCACCATCGCCGAATTTATTTACCGCTACGATGGAAATATTCTTCACTTCGAGCAGCATCAGGCCGGAGAAGAGCGTTACTACCTGGCGCGTGTCGAGTGGGATCTTGACGGATTCCGCTTGGACATGAAGGACTTCGACGGCGCATTTGGCCCGATTGCGCACAAGTTCGGCATGAACTGGTGCATCGCCCTGGGCAATTATCGCCCGCGAGTGGCCATCCTCGTTTCCAGACAGGATCACTGCCTGGTGGACTTGCTGTATCGCCAGCGTAGCGGAGAACTGGAATGCGATTTTCCGCTGATCATCAGCAACCATCTGGACGCGAAACGCGACGCCGATTTTTACGGTATCACCTTCCATCACATTCCGGTCACCAAAGAAAACAAGCCGCAAGCCGAAGCACAGCAACTGGAGCTTCTCCACGGGAACCGCATCGACGTCGTAGTCCTTGCCCGCTACATGCAGGTGCTTTCTACCGACTTCATCGTACAATTTCCCCAACCCATCATCAACATTCACCATTCCTTCTTGCCGGCCTTTGTTGGCGCAAAGCCGCATCACCAGGCGTACGAGCGCGGCGTCAAATTGATTGGCGCCACCGCTCACTACGTTACGGAAGTGTTGGATGATGGCCCGATCATCGAGCAGGGAGTAACCCGGATCACGCACCGCGATTCGCTGGAGGACCTCGTCGAGAAGGGCCGCGACCTGGAAAAGGTGGTGCTCTCTCGCGCCGTTCGTTGGCACATTGAAAGCAGAATCCTGCTCTATAACAATAAAACCATCATCTTCGAGTAGCCTTGAGGAAGGAGAGTCTATGGGAAACCGACCGGCCAGTCAGTGGCCGCTCAATTCAAAAGGCATCCTGGAGCAGGAACCGATTGGCGCGCTGCAAATTCGCTTTAAACACGCGGTTTGAAGCCTTTTCAGTCGGCGCCGACGGGACGCGCCAGGGCCTTCGTCATATCTGCGTGCAATAACCTGTGGAACAGATGCTCACCAGCTTCGCGGCGAACCGACAGGCGCCCTGCGACGTAGGCGCGCGAACCTAATCCCCGCTGCACCGAATCACAGATGGCCATGTCCTCATCCTGCACTTTTTCGCTTACCGCGATGCTTTCGCGGTGGTGCTGTTCGGCCACGGCGCTGATGTCCGCAAAATAGTAATCGAAAATCACGGCGCATTTGTCCACGCCAAGCGGCAGGACGAGATTGGTGTCCATCACGCCGGAGTAAGCGTTGATCATGAAGTTCGGATAGACCCACAGATAAAAAGCGTGGCCCTGCCGCGTGGAACTGATGGAAGCCTCCAGCGCGCCCGAGCTATCCAGCGGGCTCGACTGCAGGCACGCACGCTCGAAATTGTCGATTGTGTATTTCGTGTACTCCACCACGCTGCTCAGTCCCTTGTGCGCGTGCGGCACGTGGTACCCGCCATCCAGATAATTGTCCACGTACACTTTCCAATTGCAGTTCAACGTGTAGATGCGGCGATCGAAATAGTGCAGATTTTCCGCAAGCTTCAGCGGCGCCACGAGTTCAGGCACTTTACCCAGAAATTTCTGCAGCGGCCCGGCCGCTCCGTCGAGATTCACGAAGATGAAGTTCTCCCAGCTATCGACGCGTACGGGAACCAGACCGTTGTCCGCCCGGTTGAAGTTGCACACGCCATCGAATTCCACCATGCCCTTCAGCGCGCCGTCATTCCCGTAAGTCCAGCCGTGGTACGGGCAGCGGAACTGTTTGGCGCATCCTTTCTCTTCCGGGACCACAGCGGCGGCATGATGGCGGCAGACATTATAGAACGTGCGGAGCATGCCGTCGTCGCTGCGAACCACAAGCAGCGGTTCTTCGTTCACATCGATGGTGAAGTATTCCCCGCGTTCCCTGACCTGGTCGAGGCGCCCCACCACCTGCCAGTTCGCGGCAAACACGCTGTTGCGTTCCAGTTCCGCAATGCGTTTGTCGAAATACCACGGCGCGGGAATCGTAAAAGCTTTCTCCAAAGGATTAGCGGGATTGTAGAGATTCAGAACATCGCGGACGCTGCGCTCATTCATAAAAGATGACTCCGGATATAAAGTAAGCGAGAGCATTTTCGTTCAGAACAACGATGGGGCGCAAGGGGAGGGAAATACAGTAGTAACCAAGCGTGGTGCGGGAGAGAGGACTTGAACCTCCACGGGTGTTACCCCACAAGATCCTAAGACAGGTAAGTTATGCAACCTATTTATCGTCCAAATGTTACATGAATGACCGTTAAGCAGACTCGTTCTTTTGGTGCCCGAGAGAGGACTCGAACCTCCACTCCCTTACGGGAACTGGCTCCTAAGGCCAGTGCGTCTGCCAATTCCGCCACTCGGGCTTCCCCTCACATTATCACGTTGTTGGCGTTCGGCCGTAGCCGTCGCTTTATGCAAAAGAGGCTCATCGGTGACCTTATAGTTTTGCAACAAGTCATCCCAAGTTCCGTGACCAGCTATTAGTTCTGTTGGATGGGGCGCTTGGGATTCGCCGCGGCGAACTCGGCGCTTTGCGAAATCTCCGTTTCCAGTGAGAACCAGTTCAGGATGAGTCGGTTTCTAGCGATCTGGGAGAATAGAGAACCTGGTAGCCCGCTTCCGGGACTACACGATGAAGCTTTTTGCGGACCATGGAATCAAGGGTGTTGCGTATTGGACTGCGCTGGACGAACCGGTGAAAAGCAGCACGTTCT
>Ga0210392_10001250_pt1 | contig 13636 bp, 10 predicted proteins | sample IncBWC30OmetaG_FD_161057 | JGI IMG/M metagenome (GOLD analysis project Ga0210392, IMG submission 161057) | Forest soil microbial communities from Barre Woods Harvard Forest LTER site, Petersham, Massachusetts, United States - Inc-BW-C-30-O ...
TCGGTGTCATTTTGTAATTTTATCACGCTTTCTGTAGCGATTCCGCTGCCCGAGTGAGCTCATTCCGAGACAAAAAGGCTCGCAGTTCTTCAACCGCGAGCCCCTGCAAGAGAGCGCTGCTTATCGGTGGCCACCACCGCCGTGCAAGCTGCTACCACCATGGAAACCGCCGGCAACATTGCCATGGTAGCCGCCACCCGCATAGCCGCGTCCCGGAGCTCCGCGATAGCTGCCGCCATATGCCGACCGATTGCCATAGCCCGGCCCGTTGCCATACCCAGATCGATAGCCATAACCATATCCGCGGCCATAGTAACCATAGCTGGAGCGACCATAATAGCCATGACCATAATAACCTCGCCCGTAGTAGCCACGGCCATAGAAGCGGGGTCCGTAGAATCCGTGATACCAGGGCCCGGCGCCGATGAACACGCCCCCTACAAACCAGTCTGGCCCGTAGTAGCCATATGGTGCGCAAGCATACGGATAATAGCCATAGTAGCCGTACGCGCAGGATGGAGCAGGACCGTAAACCGGACCGATGCCCACGCCCACCGAGACCTGGGCATGCGCGGTTCGTGCGGCAAAAAGCAAAACCCCCAACAGTGCAGCATATTTTACACAACGCATAACTCGCCTCGATCTGACCGGACAATTCCCCGGCCATCCAACCTGAGGAAACGCCCTACACCTTATGGAACCCCAACGTGCCCGAAGGGTTGTTGAGCTCCATAAAACATTAATACTAAATGGTTTAATCGACTCTGCCCAGATATCAAGCACGCCTCTCCTGGAGGTGTCCCTGATCTACCGCGAAATCGAACACGGGCCGGAACCGGAAACAAATCTTCCCGGGGGCGCAACTTCGCCCGCGGGGGATGGAGGAGGAATCGATGGCAACCACTTGGTTCTGTCTCGTCGCTGTCATGCTGGCAATTTACGTTCTGCTGGATGGCTTCGACTTTGGCGCTGGCGCCATCCACCTGCTCGTCGCGCGCACTCCTGAAGAACGTCGCCAGGCGATCGCCAGTATTGGCCCGCTGTGGGACGACAACGAAGTGTGGCTGCTCGCCGCCGGCGGCACGCTCTGTTTCCCGTTTCCCGCACTTTACGCCAGCGGCTTCAGCGGCTTCTATCTGCCACTGATGATCGTGCTTTGGCTGCTGATCCTACCGCGCCACATCCGTGGTATTCCGCAACCACATCCAGAGCCGGTGTGGATTCCGCTGCGGGATTTTGTGTTTTGCATTTCCAGCTTGTTGCTGTGCGTATTTTTTGCCGCGGCGCTCGGCAACGTCGTTCGCGGCGTGCCTGTGGATGCCTCCGCCTGGGCGAGCAGACTGGAATCCTCGACTGATGCACCATCCTCGTTGTCGTCACCGCGCTACTCGCTCTCGTGATGCATGGTGGTCTGTGGGTGCAATTCAAAACCGCGGGCGCAGCCTGTGAACGCGGCGGTAAAATCGCGGCATCACCTGGTGGGGCGTACGGTTCTTACGGCCGTGACTTTCACCGTGCAGCCGCAGGTGACCACCAATTTCAAAACTTGGTCCGTCGGCTACATTTTTCCGCTTCTCGCCGTCGCGGGACCCGCCGGCGTGCCGGTCGAATTGCGCCGCAAGAACCAGTTGAACGCGTTCCTCGCGTCGTGAGTCTATCTGCTCGGCATGCTCACCAGCGTAGTGTTCGGCGTTTATCCCATGGTGCTGCCGGCGCGCTATCCTACTTTTGCTCTCACGGTGGAGAACGCCAAGGCCTCAGACTACGGGCTGAAGATCGGCCTGATCTGGTGGGTCATCGGCGTGGCCCTCGCCACGGTGTATTTCGTGCACGTCGACCGTTCCTTCGCAGGAGAAGTTCCAGTGCAGACCGACGGCCAAGGCCACGGCGACTGACGGTCCTGCTTTCGGGTTGGCAGTGTACGGTCGCGTTTCGCACGCCTTTGGACGTCGGCTACTCTGTGAACACCGAGAACCGGATTTGATGGACGATCGGTTGAGCCCGCAGCATGAACCAGAAATTGGACGACTGACAATACCCTACGAATCCTGTGTAAGGTTGTAGTCCATGTCTTATCGCGTCAGCCAAGAAGCTCGAATCATTTAGTGCAAGCGAGCGAACGGAAAAAACGCAACGCCAACTTTATTTATTTATAGTAATGTGGCAGACTCGCTGAACTTGACAGAGTCCCTTGTTTTTCGTGGACTCATGTGATGAAAGTTGACGCAAACATTCTTTGGATCAGGTCCTGCTGGAATCCGAAGTGAGGAAAGATATGAATTCACCTGTTATGCAGCCAGAGCAAGTGCTTGGAGCGCTTCCCCCGCTGAAACTGTTTATTGGTGGAAAGTGGGTCGACAGCGATTCGCGAGAACAGATCAATGTTGTTAGCCCTAGTACGGGCAAGGTACTGGCGAAGATTCCACACGCGACCGCGGCAGACGTCGGACGCGCAGTGACTTCTGCACGAGCAGCATGGGACAGCTGGAGAATGACGGCCCCCTTCGAAAGAGCCGCGGCTTGCCAACGGATCGCGGATCGCATCCTGATGCGGAAAGAGCAGATCGCCGCAATCATCTCCCTGGAACAAGGCAAGCCGTACTTTGCCGAGGCGCTTCCTGAAGTAGAGGAGACGGCTGAGAATTTCCGAATTGCCGCGGAAGATGTAAAGCGGCTGGAAACGCCGATTATCCCGGCTCGCGACCCGAATAAGCGGCTGTTCACATTCAAGATAGCGATCGGAACCTGGGGGATCATCACACCCTGGAATTTCCCTACAGTCATTCCGTCGGAGTACTTCGGTCCCGGGTTGGCGGCGGGCAACACCATCATCTTCAAGCCCGCGGAGCAGACACCACTTGCCGCATACTTCCTGACGCAATGCATCGCGGAGGCGGATGTGCCAGCAGGTGTGTTCAACTTGATCACCGGGGAGGGGCCCACGACCGGGGATGCCTTGGTGTCACATCCGGGTCTTGACGCGATCGGATTGACGGGCGAAACCACGACGGGCGACACCATCCAGAGAAGAGCGGGGGTAAAGAAGCTCCTGATGGAGCTTGGCGGGAATGGTCCACAGATTGTTCTCGAAGACGCGGATTTGGGCCGCGCGGCGAGAGCCGCGGCGTTTGGCGCGTACTTTAATGCCGGGCAGGTGTGTTGCGCCACGGAACGTGTGCTGGTCGACCATCGCGTGCACCAGGACTTCCTTGACCTGGTCGTTCAGGAGGCCAGAAACATTCACCTGGGTGATCCGTTGCTTCCCGGGGTAACTATGGGCCCGATGAATAACGTTCCGGTTCTGCAAAAGACGGAGCGGCATTTGGCAGACGCGGTGCAAAAGGGTGCCCGAGTGTTGATCGGCGGGAAACGCGCCGCAAATCAGGCCAGCCCGATGTACTTCGAGCCAACTGTGGTCGATCAGGTGAGCACGAACATGCTGCTAAACAATGAAGAGACATTTGGGCCGGTGGTGCCGGTGATCGAAGTGGGCGGCTACGACGAAGCCATCGCGCTGGCGAACGGGACAGGGTATGGGCTCCAGATGGCCGTGTTCACGCGGGATATCGACAAGGCGTTTTATTTTGCCGATAGGCTGCGATGCGGCAATGTGGTTATAAACGACACGACAGACTATTGGGAAGCCCACGAACCATTTGGCGGCGGCGGAGGCACGAAGAGCGGGTATGGGCGCCTAGGCGGACGATTCACGTTCGATGACATGACCCATCTGAAGACGGTGGCCCTGCACATCAATCCTTTGAAATAAGAGGCTGGCCGGGCCGGCAGTAAAATCGGCGTTATCCTTCATGAACTGGGAGAATCACGTGAAATTTACAGTGTTAGGCGCTGGAATGATGGGCTGCGCGACCGTGTACGATCTGGGGCAGTCGAAAGACGTGAAACAGATCGTGGTCGGGGACTACGACCTGGAGCGGGCGAAGCGTGTGGCGCGCAAATACGGCGGCGGCAAAGCCAAAGCGGTGTTTGTAGATGTGCGAAAGACCGCTGCATTGGCTAGGTATCTGAGGGGAACGGAAGCGGTGCTGAATTGCACGCAATACTATTGGAATCTGGCGGTGATGAAGGCGGCGCTTCAGGCGCGGGTGCACTACCTTGACCTGGGCGGGCTGTTTTATACGACGCGAAAGCAACTGAAGTTCGACAGACAGTTCAAGAAAACGGCAAAACTGGCGATTCTGGGGATTGGGAGCGCGCCAGGGATTGCGAACGTGATGGCACGTTACCTGGCGGATCAACTCGACCGCGTGGACTTTGCGGGCGTATACAACGGCAGCCGGGATTTTCAGGCCTATCCGGACGCGTTGTCATTCGGATTTTCCATTGCGACTATTCTTGACGAGTTGACGATTGCACCGATGGCTTTTGCGAAAGGCCAGTTTGCGCAGCAAGACCACTTTTCCGGCGCGGAAGAAATAGCGTTCCCGGAGCCCATCGGGAAACTGGTGATGCGGCATTCGATCCATTCCGAGGTGGCCACGCTGCCACTGAGTTTCAAGGCAAAAGGAATTCGGGAAGCATTATTCAAGATTAATTATGATCCGCAATTGATCGAAGCGGTGCGGTTGCTAGGCGGTATCGGGTTGCTGGAACAAAAGCCCATTCGGATTCAGGGTAGAGAGATCACGCCTCGGGTGTTCCTGGAACAGATTCTGAAGTCGCGGCCGCCCTCCGGCCAATCCCCCAAAGATGTGGAGACGATCCGCGTGATAGTGCGCGGGAAGAAGGGGTCAAGGGCGCAAACGCTGTCGCTCGACGCAACAACGCGGTACACGACAAAGCCAAGTTTCAGCGCCGTGGCACGAGACACGGGCTTTCCGATTTCCGTGGCCGCACAAATGATCGCCCGGGGCAACATCCGAGCGACGGGGGTCCATGCTCCGGAGACGGCCATTCCGCCAAGACAATTTCTATCTGAGTTGAATCGCCGCGGAATCCGCATCAGCGGCTCCACGTGGCGTTAGCTAAGACGCAAGAAGAGCGCTGGCAATAAGCGCGAGCCCGATGCCCACTCCTTGCCGCGTCGTCAACCTTTCATGAAGGAAGGCGATACTGATCATAATAGTTACCATGGGGTATAGGGCGGAAAGCGTGACGACGGCGGACGTATTTCCTTTTTCGAGCGCTGCAAAAAAAGTAAGAAATCCGATAAATGCAAAAAAGCCACCTAACGCCGCCCAGCTGAATCCGGGAAGATTCCATTCTATTTTAAACTTTTCCACCACGAGGACCACGGCCGAGAACGCCAGCACGCCGGCAGTTTGAAAAAGAAGCGCTTGCCGAGGCTTGGCGTAATTCGATGCAAGCTTACTGAAAACTCCCCACAAGCCCCACGTTACGACGGTCAGAATTGCGTATAAATACCAGATTTTCAACGTGCCCCCTATAATGAAATGAATAAACCAGCCGCCATATTGTAATCATAGATAATTGATTTCCCTAGGGAACACCCTGGAACATCGCTGAATTGCGGGCGTCTGGCTGTCAAATGGCCGCTCCAATGTCGGCAAAGTGCAAATCAGAATCTCAACTTCTGTTAGGTCGGATAATTGGAGAAGCGGCTGCTGATACTCGAAGGATTTGCGGAAGCCCGCCGTAACCGCCCCCAAACACGGTGTGTGCCAGATGCCGTGCACAATCGCACCGCAATCGGCAACAGTACGCGACGGTTTTTGCGCGTCACTCCTCTCGCAGGGTGCGAATGGGTTCCACGCGCGTGGCACGGTAAGCAGGCGCGACCGTAGCGAGCAGGCCAACCGAGAATAGCAGCAGTGCAACCAGCGCGAAGGTGAGCGGATCCGTTGCCTGCACACCATAGAGCAGCGACGAGACCACGCGACCCAAAGCGAGAGCGGCGGCGAAACCAATTGCGACACCGAGCAGAATGGGCTTCATCCCATCAACAACCACCATTCCCAACACGTCAGAGTGCGACGCGCCCAGGGCCATGCGAATACCAATCTCGCGAACGCGACGGCGAACGGTGTACGAGAGCACGCTATAAATGCCCACGGCCGTAAGCACCAGCGCGAGCCCGGCGAATGCGGCCAGCAGAAACAAATTGGAGCGCTGCGACGACAAAGACTTGGACACCAAATCATTCATGCTGATCACGTCGACGACCGGCGACTCCGGGTCCACTTGGTGCACCGCGCTAGTCACGCCCGAGACGATGCTCGTTGGATTGCCACTGGTGCGCACGGCAAGACTCATTCCAAAGGAGCGCCAGGCTTCTGTGGGGGGCGCGACAACCTGATCGAGCGGCCAATAGACAGTCGCCACCGGCCGCGTCTCGTCCAAAGAATCCAGTTTCACATCGCCCACAATTCCCACAACTTCGCGCGCCACATGGGGGAAAAAAGTCAGCGTCAGGTGCTTGCCGAGAGGATCTTCGTTGGGCCAGAAGCGCTTGGCCATGGACTCACTGATCAGCACGACCGGAGTTCTGCTCGCCACGTCGGAGTCGCTGATGTCACGGCCGCGCAAGAGTGGCACGCGCAAGGTGGTCAGATACCCAGGACTGATCAGGCGAACATCCACTTCGGGCTGGTCTGCCATGGGGAGAACTGGCTGGCCTTCGATTGACACTGGCTGATGCGAACCCCCGTTGTCCATCGGAAGGTTGTCGATCGCGCCGGCCGATTCGACGCCCGGGGTCGCGCGAACCTGCTGAAGTACCCGCTCGAAAAAGGAAATTTGCGCGGCGGGCGTAGCGAATTTCTTTTGAGGAACCGGGATGGACAGCGTCTGCACGTGATTGGGATCGAAGCCGGGTTGCACGCTGCGGAGCTGCGACAGGGTGCGCAGCATGAGCCCAGCACCGATCAGCAAGAGCAGCGACAATGCCACTTCGCAGACCACCAGTAGACCGCGGGTCCGACTTCCTCCGGCATCAGAGGTGCCTCGGCTTTGTCCTTGTTTCAGTGCCTCGTTGACATCTGTTCTTGTGAAACGCACCGTTGGCAAAAGACCTGCCAGGATGCCTGCAAACAACGAGAGAACCACGGTGAAGGCCACCACCGGAGCATCCAGAGTGATTTCCGTAGAAACCGGCAGCCGGTCTGCCAGGAATTTCACAATCAGGATGGTTCCAAAACGCGCCAGGATCAAACCAAGCGCGCCGCCGGCAACGCACAGTAGCACCGTCTCCGCCAGAATCTGCCGAAGGACCGCCATGCGGCTAGCTCCCAGCGCCATGCGAATGGCGATTTCTTTTCTCCGCGCGAGGATCTTCCCGAGAACAAGATTGGCAACGTTCGCACACGCGATCAAAAGCACGAAAGCCACCGCACCCAACAACACCAGCAGCGCCGGGCGAACATCACCGACCATCTGTTCCCGCAAGGGAAGCATTGTCGCGCCCCACCCTCTGTCATCCTCCGGATAAAGTTGTTCCAGCCGCGTAGAAATTGCGCTGAGCTCGGCCTTTGCCGCACGAATATCCACGCCAGGTTTCAAGCGGCCGATGACCATGTAGTTGTGATTGCCGCGCACCGCACGCCGCTCGTCGCTCCAGGCCAGAGGCATCCAAAGCTGAGCAAAGCTTGGAAACTTGAAATTCGGCGGCATCACACCAACGACGTTGTAGGACTCCCCATCAAGAATGATGTTCCGGCCAACGATTGCCGGATCGGATCCGAAGTGATCGTGCCAAAGCGTATTGCCGAGGATGACGACGTGACCCTGGCCCGGACGGTCATCGTCGGGCGTAAAACTCCGGCCGAGAACCGGACGTACCCGCAGTATCGAAAAGAAGTCCGGAGCAACCGGCGCGGCCAGAATCGCTTCTGGCCGTTCCTTGCCCCCGACATTCAGTCGCGCGCCGCCATAAGCTGCCAGCGCCTCAAAGGAGTGGTTCTGGCTTTGCCAGTCGAGGTAGTTCGCCGGGGAGACGGAAAAGAGCGTCAAGCCGGGGAAGCTCTTTGCGGGCGGAACATGCCAAATTTGCATGATGCGCGACGAGTCTTGATAAGGCAGTGGGCGAAGCAGGACGGCGTTGACCACCGAGAAAATCGCTGTGTTGGCGCCAATTCCCAAAGCGAGCAGGAACAATGCGGTGGCGGCGAAGCCCGGATTTCGCAGTAGTATACGCAGGCCGTGCCGCAGATCGGAGACAATCTTAAGCATGAGCGAACACCCCCAGGTCACCAAGGGCACGGGAATGGCGGCGACATTAAATATAGACGCATAGCTGGTCCAAATGTTCCGTAGAGCTGTCCCCCCTTCGAGCTGTCCCCCTTCATTGACTTGCCTTCTGGCGCGACCTAACATGTGCGGCACATGCCAGGTACCGACTCGCTCAGCGGCAAGACCGTCTCGCACTACCGCATTCTTGAAAAGCTCGAAGGCGGTGGTATGGGAGTGGTCTATCGAGCCGAGGACACCAAGCTCCGTCGCCAAGTTGCCTTGAAGTTCCTTCCTGACGGGTTCGCACAGGACCCACAAGCTCTCACCCGCTTCGACCGTGAGGCGCAGGCTACTTCTACCCTAAACCATCCCAATATTTGCACCATTTATGAGATCGGCGAACACAACGGCCAGCCTTTTATTGCCATGGAGTTTCTTGATGGGCAGACGCTCCGGCACCTTCTCAACGGTCAGCCTTTGCCGCTCGAGCGGGTGCTCGAACTGGGAATCGAAATAGCGGACGCACTGGAAGCTGCCCACGCTGAAAGTATCATCCATCGCGACATCAAGCCCGCGAATATTTTCGTGACCAAGCGCGGCCATGCCAAGGTTCTCGATTTCGGCCTCGCGAAGATCAGGTCAGCGCTGATGGCAACCAACAATGCGGAAACCACGGTAACCCAGGACGTAGACCTGCAAGATCTAACAACTCCCGGCAGTATTTTGGGGACGGTTGCCTACATGTCGCCCGAACAGGCGCGCGCAAGAGAACTGGACACACGCAGCGATCTGTTCGCCTTCGGAGCGATACTCTACGAAAGCGCCACGGGGCAATCGCCGTTCCGAGGTGACAGCACCGCAGAGATTTTTGACGCCATTCTGAATCGCACTCCCGTGGCTCCCGTCCGATTGAATCCCAAGTTGCCTGCGGAACTGGAAAGGATCATCGACAAGGCGTTGGAGAAGGATCGTACGCTGCGCTATCAGCACGCGTCGGAGATACGTGCGGACCTAAGCCGGTTGAAGCGGGACACGGAAACCGCCCGCATGGCTGTAGCCAGCTCGAACGCGACGGCCGCTGCGGAGCCAGGGCCAAGTTCTCGTTTGCGGGTAGGGTCGCGGCCCATATCCGTCTGGGCCGCGGTGGCGGCGGTTCTGGCGCTCCTAGCCGTGGTCGTGGGCGGGGTCTATTTGCGCTCGCGCCTGGCGGCTCCCGTCGAGGCCGCGCCGCTCACCGAAAAAGACAGTGTGTTGTTGGCGGACTTCGTCAACAAGACCGACGATCCCGTTTTTGACGACGCCCTGAAGCAGGCCCTTACGATACAACTGAGTCAATCGCCCTTCCTGAATATTGTCTCCGACCGGAAAATCGAGGAAACTCTGCGCCTGATGAGCCAGCCGGCGCAACGCATCACGCCGGGCCTGGCGCGAGAAATCTGCATTCGCACCGGCAGTAAGGCGACGGTGCTCGGATCGATTTCCAATCTCGGCAGCCAGTACGTGATAGGGCTGAGTGCCGTGGGTTGCGGTAATGGAGATACTCTAGCCACCGAACAAGGACAAGCGGCCGGCAAGAAGGATGTCCTCAAGACGCTGGGACGGACAGCCAAGGACCTGCGGCGGAAGCTCGGTGAATCGCTGGTCACTGTGGAGAAATTCGATGTACCGGTGGAAGCCACCACTCCTTCGCTCGAAGCCCTGCAAGCTTACAGCATGGGGGGCAGAACCAGTCGCAGGAAGGGCGATGCCGAAGCGATTCCTTTCTTTAAGCGTGCGATTGACCTCGATCCAAATTTTGCTCTGGCGTACGCAGGCCTGAGCCTCGCGTATTTCAATCTGAATCAGGCCGGTCTGGCAGCCGAGAATGCAACCAAGGCGTATGAGCTGCGGGATCGCGTGAGTGAGCGCGAGAGATATCGCATCTCGACTACTTACTACCATGCCGTCACGGGAGAACTGGAAAAGGCAACTGAGGTATACGAACTGTGGTCCAAGAGCTATCCCCGGGATGATACCCCGCCATTGAATCTCGGTGTCGTGTATCAACAGTTGGGGCGATACGACAAGGCCGTCGTCGAGACGGAACAGGCGCAGCGCCTTGCGCCTACCACGACGGGATACGGCAACCTTGCCTTCGAGTACATTGCGCTGAACCGTCTGGATGATGCGGACAAAGTGTTGCAAGGGGCGCAATCGAAGGACTTCGAAGGGCTCGATATTCGAGCGAGTCTGTATCTCTTGTCCTTCCTGCGAGGCAACAGCAAGGGAATGGAGCAACAGCTCGCTTGGGCGGCCGGGCGTCTGGGAGACGAAGATGTGATGCTCTCGGGCCAAGCGGATACGGAGGCATATTACGGGCGGCTTACGCGGGCGCAGGATTATTCGCGACGCGCGGCGGATGTGGCAGTGCGCGCCGACTCGAAGGAGACCGCGGCGCTCTGGCGGGCGGCCGCAGGATTACGCGAAGCCGAGTTCGGGAATCCAGCCGCGGCCAGGCACAACGTGGATGTGGCATTATCGCTGTCGTCGGGACGCGACATCAAGTTGCTGGCAGCGTTAACGCTGGCGCGCGCGGGAGACACCACCAACGCGAAGAAGCTCGTAGAACAATTGAAACGGGAGAAGACCGCTTCCACAAATACAATGCTTAAGTTTTACTGCCTGCCGACGATTGATGCGGCGATCGAAATCAGCAAGAACAATCCCTCGCAGGCCATCCTGGATCTGGAAGCGACGATGCCCTATGAACTGGGCGGTCCACTCATGTTCCCTTACCTCTACCCTTCGTGGATCCGCGGGCAAGCGTATCTTGCGGCAAACAACGGGACAGCAGCTGCGGTGGAATTCAAAAAGCTGATCGATCATCCGGGCATTGCTCTGAATCAGCCCGTAGCGTCGCTCGCGCATCTTCAATTGGGCCGTGCGCACGCGCTAGCGGGCGACGCGGCACAAGCCACAGCCGCCTATCAGGATTTCTTTATGCTCTGGAAGGACGCCGATCCCGACATCCCCATCCTCACCGCCGCGAAGGCGGAGTACGCGAAGCTCCCTTAGTTCCACGAGACTTGTTCAAGGGGAATGCCCTCCGCGAAACGTTTCTTCCCGAGTTCGCTGGACCGAAAAGCCGCGGCTGGTTCCGTCCTGCGCCAAACAAAAACGGAGGAAAGGTCTATTGCTGCGATTTCGGTGCCGCGATTTTATATTTATCGTCCACCGAAAACAGCAGGTAATTTCCGAAATTCATTCGCTGGTGCACTTTCTTCCCTCTCAAGTCGCTATAGAGCTCTGCAGTCTGCGGAACCCACATATCCACGGCCTTGCTGCTGAAATGCACCGGACCATACTCGATATCCGCGCGATCGACGGTAAGTTGGATGTCAGGCATCGGCGCGATCAAGTCCGTCTGCAGGCTCACGATTTGATAGCTGTCGGCCGCGAACCACGCTCGCCCCTTCAATGCCACCAAATACGACCGGCGGCTTGGGCCGAAACTGTAAGACCTGGTGGTGTTGGGTTTATCGGCTCTCTGCCGAAAATAAATCTGCCAAGTTGGTTGCCCTTTCCGGTAGACGAGGCCCTCGCATTTCATTGAAAAAGCGCTGGTGTCGTATGGATGGAAAATAAGCAAGAGCGCCGGCAATCCCTTGGTAGTGATTCCACCCGGAGAAGAGGCATGCGTCGGTCCGCTGCCCAGATATTCGTCCACGGTCAGCATTCCGGGCCGCATCTCCTGGATTGCGGCGGTGTACTCGAATTGCCGGTTTTCCTTTTCCGAAACCTCGCCCGATTTGTGCAGCGTTTCCTGGTACAACGATTCCGTGGCCGTGAATCGCTCGACATTCTCCACAAATTCTTGAATCTTCTTTCCAGCCTTTTGCAGCACCTCGTCCAGGTCGCATGCGGACTCGGACCCAGACTCCGAGGGTGGCGCAAGCTCGTCAACGCCAGGAGGCAACCAGCGGAGATTTCGCGCGCCACGCGCCGCTTTGGCATTGTTCGAGCTCTTCTCCGCCAGATCGGAGTTCGCCGGTTCGGAGGACGGTGGCACAATCAGCGTGCTTAGGGTCTCAAGCTGTTTCTTGTTCTCGATAGTTCCCGCCTGGCTCTTATCATTTTGTGAGGCCGCAATGGCCGGTTCGATCTGTGCAATCTGTCGTTTCACCAGCTCATAATTCGGCCCAGGTGGAAAATACGTCAGGCAGTTGCGCAAATGCTGCAGCGCTGACGGCAAATCGTTTTTTGTCACAAGGACCACCGCGAGCAGTTGCTCCGTATCCGGCTGCACATGAAGCGGATCCATCGCCAGGGATTTATTGGCGCTTGTTTCGGCCATGTCCAGACTCTTCAGGTGGTAGTTGCCGAGCGCGTTGTAGTACCAGAGATCCAGCGTGCCACGGGGATTGAGTTCCAAGGCGCGATTGGTTTCGTCGATCACTTCCGCCCATTTCTCAGCTTGCGCGGAAAGCGGCGCCATCTGCTCATAGGGGAGCGCGAACTTGGGATCGGCAGCGACGGCTTTCGAAAAGGATTCCCGCGCGGCGGGAGACTTCAACTTCTGCTGCATTTTGCCAAGCTGGTACCACGTCTCGGCGAATTGTGGGTAAATCTCGACGGCTCTCTGCAAGTCGCGCTGCGCCCGGTCCGGCTTGTTGTCGAGCCACTCGCTGCGCGCCTTTTCAAACGACTTCATGGCGCTCTTGGGCGCTGTTGCCGTTGTGGTGCTCACGGCCGTGCCCGCGGCCCCGGATTCGCGCTTCAGAGTAATGGTTCCAATATTCGGATGAGCCAGCACATCGCGGTTTGCGATTGTCAGCTGGGAGGAATCAAAACCGGGCAACACGGCCGAGACGGAACAGCCGACCAGTTGCCCGACCAGCGACTTCTCCGTGCCGATGATTGTTGTAGAAGCGACCGGCTGGACGCGCGCAATCACGAAATCGCCGTGTGCATCGGTTGTTGTCGTGAACTTGGCTTTTCCGTCGCACATTACTGCAACTGGAATCGCGTCCCACGGAAGCGCGCCTTCCGCCAGCGCTACATTTCCCCGCAGGTGATCTCCCGTGCGTCCTTGGTTGTACGCATTTTCCCAGTCGCGATTCAGGTACTTGGTGGGATCGCCCGCGGTGGTCGTCGGTCCCGGACCGGGCGCGCTTTTCCCCGGCTTGGAATCCTGGCCCAGACATGCAGACTCGAGTGCAAAGAACCCTACCAGAAGCAGGAGGAGTCGTGTCTTCATCAGCGTTTCCAACCGGGGATTATCCCCCTTTTCGTTGTTTGTGGTAAGTGGCGACTCGGCACTCGCCGCGGGTCCAGACACTGATCCAGCACCCAACTGTGCGACAGGATTGACCATTCCCTCCTAAGCAGGTAGCCTGAAACTGTCGCCATGATGAATGCGCGTCAATCGAGATCGAGACGTGTTTTTGCTCTTCGCTCTTGCGCGTTTGCGCTTGCGCTGTGCGTTGCCGTCGCGCCCATAGGCATGTCA
>Ga0210392_10001251_pt1 | contig 13630 bp, 12 predicted proteins | sample IncBWC30OmetaG_FD_161057 | JGI IMG/M metagenome (GOLD analysis project Ga0210392, IMG submission 161057) | Forest soil microbial communities from Barre Woods Harvard Forest LTER site, Petersham, Massachusetts, United States - Inc-BW-C-30-O ...
TAGCTCGTGCTCGCGCGGTCATCGCCCGGCGCCTTTCACGTGTTGCGCGCGATCGCAATCTCGGGCGCACTCAAACGGTGGGTGATGAGCGAACCGGCTCATGTTCAGCATCTGTCGTTTCATCCCCGGGGATTTAGGGGCGCACGGGCCTCTGTTAAGTCGCGCCGAGCCCACCATGGCTCATCTCGTTCGTCAACGGGTTCGAACAGATCGGCGACGCGGCTGGAGAGCGGAGACGTGCTGCCATCACGTACCGCAAAGCGCGACGAGGTCACGGTAGTCCTCGTCGACATGTGGCGTTCGTGGCAAGGTGACTGCCGTGCGCATCGCGGTCGTCGGAGCTAATCAAGGCATAGTCGGGGGTGCTGAGACTTATATCACCCGGTTCTTGGCAGCCTTCCTGGCGCGCGGGCACCAAATAGCGTTCGCCTTCGAGCTTGCATCGCAGCCCGAGCGCGCGGCTGACCAGGGAATGGAATCGGTCGTGCGCTGGGACCTGAGCGCGATGACGCGAGTGGCATTTCTCGATCGACTCGCGGCATTCGATCCAGACATCGTCTTCCTCCAAGGCGCGCACGACGCCAGTCTCGATCTCGAACTAACCGGACGCTTTTGCACGGTACTTTTTGCCCACGCTTTCTACGGGACGTGTGCGACCGGCTGGCGAGTCCATCGCATCCCCCAGCACCAGATCTGCACGCGCCGCTTTGGTGCGGCGTGCTTGCCCATGAACTATCTGCGTGGCTGCGGCGCTCGGAGCCCGATACAGCTGCTCAACCTGTACGCCAACCAGCGTAGCCGCGCAAAGGTCTTGGAAGGGCTCGCTGCTACCGTTGTAGCAAGCGAATACATGCGCCAGGTATATCTCGAGCACGGCATTCTCGACAGCGAAGTGCACGTCTTGCCGTACCCGGCTGAAGGGATTCCCGATCCAGCGCCGCCGCCACCAAGCCAGTCATGCAATCGGGTACTTTTCCTGGGCCGACTGACGTCCGGCAAGGGTTGCGCGCGGGCAGTGCAGGCAACAGCTCGTTGCCAACGCGCGTTGGGTCGTACGCTGTACCTCACCGTAGCTGGTGAGGGCCCAGAGCTTGCCCGCTGTCAGCAGTTGGCCGTGAGGCTCGGTGTTCAGGCGGAGTTTGTCGGCTGGGTCGGCCCCGACCAACGCTTGGAGCTGCTCCGCAAAGCGGACGTTCTGATCGTCCCGAGCTTGTGGCCCGAGCCATTTGGCATCGTTGGGATCGAAGCGGCTTCAGTTGGATTGCCGGCGGTGGCCTACGCCGCGGGCGGGATCGTCGATTGGCTACGGCCTGGGCAGACCGGTGAGTTGGCGGATAGCACCGGGTTCCGCCCGCGCTCGCTTGCTGCAGCGCTCGAGCGAGCCCTGCGCGACGCAGCGCACCACCGCCATCTGCAACTGGGAGCATGGCGAATGGCGCACGAATTTGGCACCGATCGGCACTTTTCCCGCCTCGAGAAGCTGTTCTTCGAACTCTCGAAGCGAGGCGATCGGTCTTCTTCCGGCGCGGTGACTAGGCCCTGAGCTCGAATGGAACGACCCAGAGCATCGCCGATAGCGTCTGCTCGTCGGCTCTTACCGTTACTCTCGAACCTGGGTCTCGCCAACGTATGCGTCACCGATGATCCGGGCCTGGGCCTGCCAGGTGTAGCGGGCGCGGATCCGATCGCGGGTTTCGCTGCTCGGCCGCGCCCCCGTCGCGCACAGCTCTTCAATCGCTTGGGGCCATTCGCTAACCTCGATCAACGAACAGAATCGCACCCCTTCGAAGCCGACCTCTCGTAGCACGGGAATATCGCTCGCGATAACCGGAGCGCCGCAGGCCAGCGCCTCGATGACCGGAATGCCGAATCCCTCGGCCAGGCTCGGAACGAGCACGGCCGTGGCGTTGGCGTACAGGCTCGCCAACTCGTCGCGCGAGATGCCCCTTCTCTGTAGGATGAACGGAGCCAACTTTTGCTGTTCGATGTAGGTGCGCTGAGCGTCGGTCCAAGGACCGCCGATTTGCACCAAATTCAATTCCGGAACGCGTTGGCGGGCGGCGGCGAATACCTGCAGCAGGAGCTCGATATTCTTGCGCGGAGTGCATGCGCCGACGTGCAACAAGTACGGACGTTTCGCTGTGCGCGGCGCAGGCACCCCGAGAAATTCTGCGGCGATACCGAACGGCGCTTGCACCAGTCGCGACGCAGGCACCAAATCATAGCGCAAGATCTCCTCGCGCACGCTCGACGTACTGTGAAAGACCACGCGCGCGTGACGGAGCCCCTGCAGAAGGAGGCGCGAGAGCAGCACTCGCGAGCGTGGAGCACCCGAACCGGGCAGGAGCGCCCGATACGCGTCGATGTCATGGCAGTACACACCCACCCGATCACGGGGAAAGAGCAACGCCAAATGCCCGTAGCTGTGGTCCGCGATGTGGAAGTAGTCTGCGCCAAAGCGTGTCGCCGCGAGCTCGATGGGAAGCTGTACGAAACGGCCGAGCGCACGCTCGACAGCGCTTGCCGGTCGGCCGCGTCGGGCGACTCTCAAGGGCGGGCGAACGAGCAGGCACTCGACGTCGCCCCGTCGAGAAAGATGTGTCGCGAGCTGCTCGGCCGCAAGATCCATACTCGGCCACTTTTCCTCCAGGAGGTCGGCGATGACTGCGATCCGGGGCAATCTGCTCTCCGCCTGCGCGCGCATCGTCAATCTTTGGACGCGACACTGGCCCGCAATGATTCGACGAGATTGCGAGCGACTATTGCGTGCGTGAGAGTCTGCTCCACATAACTGCGACCTTGGGCTTGATACTGCTCGAGCAGGGCTGGCTCCTTCAACAAGCGCATCAAACAGGCGGCCAGCTCGTTCACGCGCCCCTCGCGGAACACCAGCCCACCGCCAGAACGTCGAATCAAATGCGGGATCTCCCCAGAATCCGAGCCGACTACCGCGGCGCCACAAGCCATCGCCTCGACCAGGATGCGCCCGAATTGCTCCTTCCAGCGAAGCGTCGTGCGCGAGGGGAGCACGAGCACGTCGACGGCTGACAACAAGCTGCCGACGCGATCGTGACTGAGCGCCCCAAGCATCAGATAGCGAGACGCTGGCAGCGAAGAGAGCGCTCGTTTGGTGTCCTGCTCGGCTCGCCCGTTGCCGACGCAACAAAAAAACCAGGGCGGAAGGTCCGCCTCCCGCGCGATTATCTGGAGGGCGCTAGTGAGATCGATCAAGCCTTTTTCGAGCGTCAACCGCCCGAAGTAGCCGATCACCATGGCGTTCTGGGGGATTCCGAATTCATCCCGTATGCGCTGCTTCTCGTGCTTCGACCGCGCTTTGAAAAGCGCGGGATCGTAAGAATGGTGCAGCCGTTGGATGCTAGCTCGGAAGCCTTTGACGCGGAGCACGTGCTCGACCTCGTCGGAAACCGCGAACGCTCCCGCGGCACGGCGGTATACCCATTGTCTCAGGCTCGAGAATGGCCAAGGGATGGTCTTGTCCAAGTTCTCCTTGGTGAAGAACCAGACCTTAGCCCGCGGAAACTCGAGGAACGTCTGCAACGCAGCTAAGCTCCACGGCTCTTCGTCCAAAAAGACCAGGTCGGGCTCCCAGCCGGCCAGCACATGGCGCAGCGACGAACGGTAAAAGAACAGCGACCCATTGCCGGAGAAGGCAACCGGAAGTGGGAATACTCGCAACGAGCGGTCGCTTTCTCGAGCCTCGAAGCGAAGATCGCGAATGAGGTCTCCCTTCCATTCGCGCGGGACGACCATCGTGACCTCTGCCTCCAGGCGCGCGAGCTCTTGGAACACCGCGCGATTCACTTCCAGAACGCCCGCGTGCGACAGAACGAGGATCTTCTTGCGAGTCACGAGCACCCCGTCGCGACGAGCACGAACTGTGTGCCCATCAGCCCTGGAGCCAAACGCAGGCTCACTGCATCCAGCACAGGGCCAGCCGGTCCCAGAAATCGGGAACCTGGGAACCCGCCCTCCGATGCACAAGCCGAGAGGCGTAGCCCCGCTCGGACAACTAGCTGCCTCGCGGTCGCCCAATCGAAGAACACAACGTGCGTGGCGTCCATCAAGCCGCCCTCCGTGTAGCGAAAACGGCCCATGAGAAACTGCAACCGCTGCCGCCAGTAGAGCGCGTTCGGGAGGGCGATTAGGATCATTCCGTCGACCGCGAGTGCAGCACGCAAGCGCGCCAGCACGTCGGCCGGATTTCTCAGGTGCTCGAGCACGTGACTGCAGATTACACAATCGAACTTGCCCAGATCGCGAAAGTCGCACGTCTCGAGATCTGCAATGATGACTGCGTCGAGCCGCTCGCGAGCGCGCTCGGCTTCGAGCTCCGAATGCGTGATCCCCGCGACGTACCGCTCCGGGTGGCCCCCCTTCAGAGCCCTGCCGAGCACCCCGGTACCGCAACCAACGTCCAGGATACGATGGCATCCGCTAGGCACTCGCGACAGGACGCCTGGGTTGGCCGAGCCGTACGTCAGGGCGCTCTTCATGATGAGTAACGGTTGAGCCAACCCATGCGAGCCTCGTGAAGCCGGCGAGCAAGCAGGTAGGCTCGAGTGCCGAGCCGCAGAGGTGCGCGCACGGCAAGAGCCTGCGCAAGCAAAGCAGGATCCGTAAAACTGTGCGGGTAGTAGCGCGAGCGCATCACCTCGAGGGCCCGCGCCTGCTCACCCGCACGGAGCAAACGGTCGACGGCGCTGCGCGTGAGAGGGACCATGAACGCGCGTTTCGTCTCCTCTACCGCTTCTGGCACGGCGATTGGCTCCAGGTACCTCAGAAGCCGCTCGGAAAACAAGCCGCTCGCGGTCGAGGACTCCGCGTGCGACCGAAACTCGGCCAGGTAGGCGGGTTCATGATCGAAGCGAGCGCCCTCCGCGGCAAGTCGCGCGAAGAGCTCAATCTCCGGCGTATTCAAGTCGGTTTTGATGCCGAGGCGCTTGATGGCGTCTGCGCGAACCAGAGCAGCGGTCATGGACACCGAGTTGCTCCAAACGCAGCGAGCGGCGTGCTCCACCTTGCCGCGAGGTAAGAGGTGCCTTCGATAGCGCACCGTCCACGCCTCGGACTCTTTTTCGAGCCGGTCGCCGCGCCCGTCGATCACGTAATGGTTCGAGAACAACACCGTAGAGTCGGAAGCGGCGATTCGGAGGAGGCTCTCGCAGAATTGGGGCAGCAGGCGATCGTCGTCGCCTTGGATCACGATCCACTGACCTCGCGCCGCGGACGCGCATTCGTTCCAATTTCCCCCGAGGCCCAGGTTCTTCTCGTTCCTTCGATAGCGCACACGCGAGTCCGCTCGCGCAGTGCTCTCGGACCAAGACTTGAGCTCCTCGGAGTCCCCGTCATCGCTGATCAGCACCTCGATATTCTGCAACGTCTGCGCTTGCGCTGCCAGAACCGCTTCCTTGAGGTAGCTGAGGCGTCGGAAGGTCGGGATGCAGACGGTCACCATCGGCGTCATGGGCCTTCAGGCTAGCATTTGTGCTTCCACTCAGTCACGAATCCACGCTGCAGGCCCTCGTTCACGATCTGACGTCGCCGACGCTGGTCACGTCGTCGTCTCACCGTGCCGCAGTTTGGGCCTGTTCGGACAAACCTTGCTTTGAATCCGCATATCACTGGGCGGCCGTGGGCGTGCGGCATGGCCGCTAGACCTTGTTGCGAGGCCCTTTCCGGAGTAGCAACTTTGCCGTGCTCGAAGCAGTAACTAGGATTCCTGACCGGCAAGGCAGCGTCGACGAAACCGACCGAGCCGGGCGCTCGCGTCCGTGGCTGATCGGCTTCGCCCTGTTGTACCTTACTTGTCAACTGCTGCTGCTGGTGCCGGAGCTATCGAGCGTTCGAACCGGGGTTCGGATAAGTGCGTTCGGCATGAGCTTGGTTTTTCTGGCGCTCATTCCGAGCAAACGCGTCCCGCGCACGTCGCTCCAAGCCTGCGCGCTGTGCATTTTGGCGCTGCTTAGCCTCGAGTTCTTCCACCCCGAGGGCAGCGGACTATTGGCGGCGCTCGCGTCCATCATGCTAAAGCTTGCCGTGCTCGCTCCGATCTTCTGGGTGCCTCGAACGGGGACGACGACTACTCACCTACAATGGCTGATCACGATCCTCTGGCTATTCTATACGATCAGCGCTGTCCTTGGCGTACTCCAAGCCTATTTCCCGGGGCAATTTCAGCCGCCTCTGTCGGCGGTCTTAGTAGCCAAGGGTAGTAACGGTCTGACGGGGCTGGAGATTGAGCTCGCATCCGGTGAGCGAGTGCTTCGCCCGATGGGGCTCACCGATAGTCCGGGCGGCGCAGCCGCCGCTGGCCTGTACGCCGTGCTTTTGGGCACCGGCATGCTCTTGTCAGCCAAGCCTCCTTTTCTAGGCGCACGCCTGATTGCGGCCGGCGGCATGGTCGCTGGCTTGATGTGCTTGTACCTGTGCCAGATCAGATCGCTCGTGGTCATGGCGGGGGTCTGCACACTTGCACTGCTGGCCGTCTTGCTGATCAGTGGGCGGCTCTCGAGGCTGGTGGGCTTGCTTGGCGCGGTGGGCGTGATCGTCCCTGGCGCGTTTGCATTGGCCCTAGCAGTCGGTGGCAAATCGATGGCAGCACGACTGACGACGCTCGTCCAGGCAGACCCGGAATCGGTATACTATTCCCACCGCGGTCACTTCCTCGAGTACGCCCTAGACCATGACCTGCCACTGTACCCCCTCGGGGCAGGCCTCGGTCGCTGGGGAATGGTGCACAAATACTTCGGCGAAGTTGCGGGATTTCTGTGGGTCGAAATCCAGTGGACCGCCTGGCTCTTCGATGGGGGCGTCGCCTTGATCTTGCTTTACACGGCCGCGATTCTCATTGCGTGCTGGGGATGCCTGAAGGTTGCACTGAACCAAAGCAGCGCCGCCGATCAGTCGCTGAGCCTCTGGGGAGCCGTAATCCTCGCGTACAACGTCGGCGCCGTGGCGATTTGCTTCAACTACCCGCTTTTTGAGGGAACGGGCGGCATCGAGTTCTGGCTGCTCAATATGGCGGTATTGTGCGCGGCTCAGAATGCCGAGCGCGGCGTTCTTCGAACCAAGCCTGCGTAGAGCTCGATGTGCGCGTCGACGACTTTGTCGACATGAAACTCGGCCAGCACTCGGCGCTGTGCGGCCTGGCCCAGCGCCAGTGTGTAAGGCTCGTTCTCGATCAGCATCTTCATCGCGGCTGCCAGTGCCCGCGGATCGCTGGGAGGGACGATCAAGCCAGTCACGCCGTGTTGGTTTACGTAAGGCACGCCAGACTTGAGATCCGTTGAAATGACCGGGCGGCCCGCGGCCATCGCCTCGAGCTGTACCATGCCGAAGGCCTCACTGGGCGCGACCGACGGGAGCACCAAAAAGCGCGCGCGCTTGTACATAGAGCGCAGACGGTCATCGGAGACCGCTCCCAAGAACCTAACTCGGTCCATGACGCCGAGCCGAGCGGCTTGTTCGCCGAGCCGAGCCGCCAGCGGACCAACGCCCACGATGGCGAGGCGCGCCCCTTCGGTGAAGCGCAACGCCTCGAGCAGCACATCGACCCCTTTGTAGTACACCAGGCGACCAACGAACAGTACCAGAGGCTCGGTCTGCCACGCCAACGGGAGCTGCGCGTCCCAACGTGACGGCGCATCGACGTACGGTAAGGCATCGATGGGAAAATGAATGACGCGACACTTCGACTCGAACCTGTGCAGGAGCGGCGAGTGCTCGATGTGCTTCGGCGTTGCCGCAATCAGCGCCGCCGCGCGTCGATACAGAAACGACTGCGCGGCCGTGGCGGGCCCGCCGAGTAAGCGCTGCCGCACGATGTCACTGTGATGCGTGACGACGATCGACTCAGCCCTCTGCGCCGCCAAAACAGCCAGAGCGCCAACCGGATTGGGAGTGTGGAAATGCAATGCGTCAAAACGCATCTGACGAAGCTCGGGTACCAGACGCAGATTCAGCGGTTGCGAGTTGAGCTCTGCGGTTCTGCCGAGCCGCAGCACGCGTACCCCGTCGATCGTCTCGTCGACCGTGGCAGCGCTGTCATTCGAAACGAGGGCCGTGATCTGCAGCCCGCGTCTCGCCAGCCCCCGGCAGAGTTGCTCGACGACGGTCTCGATTCCCCCTCGATACGGAGGGTAGTACTTACCGACGTGTAGAACGTGCATCCGAACTTCGTGGCGCGAAGAGCCATCGCGCGCATCTCTGGCGTCTTGCCTGACTTTTAGCGTGTCTGCAAGCAGCTGTGGGACGCTACGCGGGGTCAGCCGCGTTGTGAGGTCATTTTCAATGCACACCGCTCGTGACTTCACTACGGTGGCTGCCGAGTCATGTCGAGCGCGCTCAACGTCCTCCACGTCTATAGCGGCAACCTATTCGGCGGGGTCGAGCGCATGCTGATCTCGCTCGCAACGATGGATACTCCGCAATACCGCTCGCACTTCGCGCTGTGCTTCGAAGGTAAGTTGTCGCGCGCGCTGCAAGCCAAGGGCGCGCCTGTGGCATTTCTCGGGCCGGTTCGCCTTCGCAAACCCTTGAGCGCACTACGCGCTCGGAGGGCGCTCGGGGGCTTGCTCAGAGAACGCAATTTCGATGCTGTCGTGTGTCACAGCATCTGGGCGTACTGCATTTTTGCTCCCATTGTCATGCGAGCCAAACGATTGCCGATCCTTTACCTGCACGACATTCCCGATCCGAAGGGCGCATTCTATCGTTGGGCACGACGCAAACCGCCCGCGTTGTGCATCGCCAATAGTGAGACGACAGCGGCGCCGTTGGCCCAGATGTGGCCTGCAGTCCCCGTCTTCATCGTACATCCGTTGGTGAACCCGTCGCCACCTGCTGACCCGGCTGCCGCCCGCCAGCTGAGAGCGCAATGGGGAGCCTATCCCGACGACGTCATCATCTTACAGGCCAGCAGATTCGATTCGTGGAAGGGGCACAGGAACTTGCTCCAGGCACTCGGCGCGATGTGCGACGTCCCGGGCTGGCGCTGCTGGATCGCGGGTGCACCACAGCGGCCCGAGGAGGAAACGTACAAGCGAGAGCTCGTGCGGCTGATCGAGTCCCTTCGGCTATCACAGCGAGTCAGTTTTATCGGTCATCGCGACGACATGGAAACGGCGTTGGCTGCGTGTGATGTCTATTGCCAACCGAACGAGACCCCGGAGCCCTTCGGTATGGTCTTCGTCGAAGCAATGTACGCGGGTAAGCCCGTCGTGGGTCGCGCGCTCGGCGGCGCCTCGGAAATCGTGACGCCCGAATGCGGTATTCTATGCCCGCCAGGCGCAGGCCCCCTAACAGCCGCGTTGAGAAGCCTCTTGGAGAACAAGCAACTTCGCGAGCAGATGTCCGAGGTCGGTCCGGCGCGCGCAGCTGCGCTCTGCGGCCCTGAAGAATTCCGCATGAAGTTTGCCACGGCCCTAGAAAAGGGCGTGCGCGGGTAACACATGAGAGTTCTGTTCGTTAGCCCCGCGGCAGAGCTTGGCGGTGCCGAGCGGTGCCTGCTGGACTGCGTAGCGGCACTTCATGCACGCGGCGGAGTGCAAGCCGATATCCTCGCGTTCGCTGACGGTCCTCTACTCACGAAAGCCCGAGAGCTCGGGGCCAGGACCCGAGTCATCCAAGCGCCTCACAATCTATCGCTGTTGGGCGAGAGTAGCTCAGGCTCGCAATCCGGTGGTGCCGTGCTCGGTTTCTTCTCGGCGGCTCCAGGCGTGGTGCGTTTCCTTGGCCGTCTCCGGGAAGCCATCGCTCTCGCGATGCCTGATGTCGTTCACACCAACGGGATGAAAGCTCACCTACTGGCGGGCCTAGTCGCGCCGGCGCGGGCTCGCCTGGTCATTCATCTCCACGATTTCATCAGCGCGCGTCGCGCATCGAGACGGCTATTGCCCGCGCTCCAGCGAATTCGACGCCGAGCCATCTTCATCGCCAATTCGCAAGCTGTCGCACGAGACTTCGCCAGCATCGCGCCCCACGCCAATGTCCGGACAATCTACAACGTCGTTGATACGGACTATTTCTGCGAAGGTGTAGCCGAGCCTGACTGGCTCGCAAATCTGGCTGGCCTCGAGCCCCCAACGCCCGAGACCATAGCCTTCGGTTTGGTCGCTACCTACGCGCGTTGGAAGGGTCATGGCCTGTTCATCGAAGCCGCTGGCTTGCTGAAAAGGGCTCGGCCCGGAATTCCCGTTCGGTTCTACGTTGTCGGGGGTCCTATCTACGAAACGCTCGGATCGCAGGTTCGCGCCGCCGAGCTCCTGCAGCAAGCTCGTGTTTCGGGTATCGAGTCATACTTCGGACTCGTGCCATTTCAGGACGATGTTGCTCGCGTGTATCGAGCCCTGAATGTCGTCGTGCATGCGAGCACCCAACCCGAGCCGTTTGGTCGCACCATCGTCGAGGCGATGGCTTGCGCTCGCCCGGTGATTGTAGCGCGTGCCGGCGGCGCAGCCGAGCTTTTCAAGGAAGGGGTCAATGCGTTTGGCTTCGAACCGGGTAGCGCTGCAAAGCTGGCTGAGACCATGATGCGCGAGCTCGATCCCGATGTGCGTGTGCGTCTCGGCCAATCCGCTCGCCAACATGCGATGGTCAGCTTCGGTCGCCCGCGGCTGGCGGGGGAGCTGCTCCAAGTTTACACGCTGCCCCCTGCAAAACATCGCTGAGAACTGCACTTCAGCAGCAACCCCGCGCTTTTCCCAGCCGATTTCATTCACTGGCTCGCCATGATACCAGACCCTCACGTGAGCGTTGCGACAGTCAGAGGACGGCGTTATGAGTTCGTCGACGCGCTTCGCGGGCTGGCCGCTCTCGCGGTCGTGCTACCGCATGCAGTGGGCTTGTTCAGCTATCCACACGAGAACTGGTTATCCTCGCTGTTTCTCCGATTGGCGGACTACGGCGGAAGTAGCGTCGAGGTATTTTTCGTCGTTAGCGGCTTCGCGATTGCGTACTCCTTGCGCGACGCGGCGACTGAAGGCTTCAGCTTGGGCCGTTTCATGGTGCGTCGCGCAGTCCGCCTCGACCCGCCTTATTGGGTTGGGTTGCTGTGGACCGGCGTGGTCGTGGCAATCCGCGCGCGCGCCACTCACCACCCCATCGTTCTGCCGCCACTCGGAAAGGTCTTCGCGCACCTCTTGTACCTGCAGGACATCTTGGGTCTCGGTCAGTTCAACATCGTTTTCTGGACTTTGTGCCTGGAATTCCAGCTCTACTTCGTATTCGCCGCCATGATGCGTGTAGCGTCCGCTCTTGGCAACACCCCGGGTGCGGCCAAATCAGGGATTTGGCACGAAGCCGACAAGTGCGGCTGGCTGATGGTGATCGCGTTCTTTGCGTCCCTAGTCCTCAGCCACACGGTCTGGCCGATGCATCCCGGTTGGTTCGTTCCGTTCTTCTATTTGTTCTTGTCCGGTTCACTAGCGGCGTGGCGAACGCTGGGCCGCATTTCTGACCGACTCTTTCAACTTTGCCTCGTGGCCATGGCCTTGGCGCTTCTCGTACGGCCGGAGCCGGGACGAGCTCTCGGCTTTCTCACCGCGCTCGTGCTGTACGCGGCGATTCGGCGTGGTGCGTTACATCGTTGGCTCGCCGCGCGCTCAGCGCAGTGGCTCGGTCGCATCTCGTACTCCATCTATTTGGTCCACGTCCCGTTGGCCGTATTTTTCTTAGGCTTGCGCACGCGCGTGGCTCCCGACTCGAAGCTCATGTCGCTCGTCTGCCTGGCTGCCATGTACGTTGTTACCGTGGCACTGGCATCGCTCCTTCATTTCACCATTGAAATGCCGTGCCTGCGCCTCTCGCAACAGTTGAAGCGCCAACGTTCTATCGAAGGCTCCCGCGTTCAACAAGCTCCACCGGCATAGCTCGACGCGCTCCGCGACAAACGCTCCTGCCCATGCAACCCGAGAGACCCGTCCCGTCCTCCCCTCCTCATCGAGTCGTTCGCAGGCGCATCGCGTGGGTCACGCCGGACTATCCGCCAGACCGGGGTGGGGTAAGCGATCACACGAGCGAGATGGTGAACGTCTTGCGCGCAGCCGGGCACGATGTGCAGGTTTGCTCGAGACCTCACGAACGAGGCTTTGCGATTTTGGACGCCGAGCTAACCGCCTATGGCCCCGATCTGGTGGTCGTGGCTTACACTCCGCTCGGCTACGCACCGAGCACGGGCGGCATTGCACCTGGCTTCACACTTTGGAGTATTCGCCTCCGAAGACGACTAAGTTGCCAAGCCATCCTCCTGGCACACGAGGTCAGCTTGCCATTGGCCGCTTATTGGCAAAATCGTGAATTCAGACTAGCCACACTCGCGGCGACCCAGATCGCGCAATTCTCAATCCTCGCCGCGAGCTTCGATTCGGTCTTATTTTCGAACGCGAGTACGCTGCGGACTTGGGCGCACGGCCTCTCGCGTTTTGCCGGTCGCTTTCACGCGCTCCGTATTTGCTCGAACATTCCATACAATTCCAGCGTCGATCCGTCCGCAGCGTTGACGGCAGCCGGTTACTCAGTGCCGACACCGGTGATCTTGTTTTTTGGAACAGGCCACCAATCCGTGCTTTTCGACTACGTGGAAGAGGCGTTCCTCGCCCTGCTCGAAGTCGAGCCAAAGGCCGGCCTCGTCATCATCGGGATGAGTCCTGAAAAGCTTCGCGAACGTCGTTCTTCGCTCGCCGACCTCGGTGCTCGAGTTCATGCGCTGGGCTACCTCGCAGCGGAGCAAGTCTCGCTCTGGCTACAAGTAGCGACATTGGTGTTGGCGCCGCTCATCGAAGGGGTCAGCGCCCGGAAAGGAACGGTGATGGCGGCTTTGCAGCACGGGCGAACTGTAGTCACGACTCGGGGCGTTCACACCCTAGAGGACATCGAGTGGAATAAGATCTGTCTGCTGACGCCGCTCGATCGCAAAGCGTTCGCCGCGACGGCCGTCAAGGCATTCCTTGATCCTGAATTGCGAGCGGCGATTGGGCGTGCCGCACGAGACGAATACGACGCGCACGCTTCGGCGTCTGTGACGGCCTCGATGATCTTGGAGTACGCGGACCAACTTGGCGGTGCGGAACCAGCCCATTGATGATTGCCGGCCGCGTGGAGTTCTTGGTATGCTCACGCACAACTCGCCGATGACGGCCCGGCCAGGTGAGGGCGAACCGAAATGTCCCAGTCCGCCTGGAGGTCAGTCGCGCGGCGTTTTGCTTATGAAGACTCCCCAGGTCATTGGAGCGCAGCGGTCCTCATCGAGCCCTTCTCGCACTTCCTGTTCCGAAAATCCCTCAAGCTCTCTGTAATGACGCGGATCGCGCTGGCCAACCGTATGCACCAAGGAAAAAAGGTGCGTGCCACGGAATCGATCGACGACAATCGGAGTCGCGTCGGGGACGATGAAATCATGCATCTCAATCAAGACGTCGGATTCAGCAAGGCTAGCGATCACCGCCGGCGCGAATAGTTCGACCTCGCCGCCTTCGATGTCGCAAATGACGAGAGTGCGGGTTCCGGCGAGTGCGTGAAGATCAGTCGCAGTACAGAGACCCCCCACATGCTTGATGTTTTCAACATGATTGCGCTGCGCAAGATGGCGCAACACGTCGAGCGCTGGCGCGTC
>Ga0210392_10001252_pt1 | contig 13624 bp, 13 predicted proteins | sample IncBWC30OmetaG_FD_161057 | JGI IMG/M metagenome (GOLD analysis project Ga0210392, IMG submission 161057) | Forest soil microbial communities from Barre Woods Harvard Forest LTER site, Petersham, Massachusetts, United States - Inc-BW-C-30-O ...
ATTTTCACAGGTATCGCCCATGGCGAACACTGTCAATAGTGTCAGTGTGACCGAAGGGAGAAGCACTGCCTAGTCGACCAAAGTCTCATTGACTCCGAGTTAGAAATCCCGTATTCTAGAATCCTTGCGCAGTTCCGCGTCTGCCTGTCCGTATGTCTGCGACCATCTCGCAGATTGACTGGGCGCCGAACCCGGAAAAACCCCAATCGGTTGAGCCTGCGCCAACCTCACGCGTACAAGAAGTTTCGCCGTGGGTAAGTTTTTGAATCCGCGCTGTGATTTGCGCGGACAGATTGCGTTTGAACGCAAGTTTTTGCTGGAGATAGAGAAGATGTCGACGTACATTCCTAGCGCGCACGAGATTGACCGCAAATGGTTCGTAGTGGACGCGAGCGGTAAGACCCTTGGCCGTCTGGCGACCGAAGCGGCCAGCGTGCTGAGCGGTAAGAGAAACCCCAAATACGTGCCCTATATCGATATGGGTGATCACGTTATTGTGATCAATGCCGAGAAGGTTCGGCTGACCGGCCTGAAGAGCCAGCAGAAGGTCTATCGCCGCTACACGGGCTTCCCCGGTGGCCTGCGCGAAGAGTCTTTTGTCCGTCTGCTCGAGCGCAAGCCGGAAAAGATTGTGGAAGAGGCGATCCTGGGCATGCTGCCCAAGACCAAGATGGGCCGCAAGATGGGCTCGAAGCTGAACGTCTATCGCGGCGACCAGCATCCCCATCAGGCGCAGAAGCCCCAGCCTCTAGAAGTAAAGGCATAACAGGTTTTCGGCCAGATTAAGGCTGGCAAAAGGATAAGCATGGCAGATTTGGTTCAGTATTACGGAACGGGACGCCGCAAGTCGGCGATTGCCCGCGTCTTTCTGCGCCCCGGCAGCGGCGAGTTCAAGGTCAACGGCAAGGCCTATGAGACCTACTTCGTCACCGAACAGCAGCGCGTTTCCGCGAAACGTCCGCTCGCTCTGACCGAGACCACGGCGAACTTCGACGTAATTACGCGTGTCGCCGGCGGCGGCGTGAATGCGCAGGCCGATGCGGTGAAGATGGGCATTGCCCGCGCCCTGCTTGAGTTCAATGCAGAACTGCGCAAGACGCTGAAGAGCGACGGCCTGCTGACCCGTGATGCCCGCGCGAAGGAGCGCAAGAAGTACGGTCAGAAGGGCGCTCGTAAGCGGTTCCAGTTCAGCAAGCGCTAATCGATGGCTTAGCCCGATGCTTCGCGTGAGGCATCGGGTACTTACGTTAGCGGTTGTACAAGTTTAGGTAGTTAAATCTTCCCAAAATAGGGGAATCAATTCCGGCGACCTTAACCATTTCCGGGATGCAGTCCACGAAGGAGGCTGTTTGGCAACCATCACCATGAAGGAGCTGCTCGAAGCGGGAGTCCACTTCGGGCATCAGACGAAGCGCTGGGATCCTCGCATGAAGGAATACATCTTCGGCGAGCGTAACGGCATTTACATCATCGACCTGCAGAAAACCCTGAAGATGTTCAAGGACGCGAGCAAATTTGTGACCGACATCACGGCTCAGGGCAAAGTGATTCTGTTTGTCGGCACCAAGCGCCAGGCACAGGACGCGATCGCTGAAGAGGCGACCCGCGCCGGGATGTTCTACATCAACAACCGCTGGCTGGGTGGACTGCTGACCAACTGGGTGACGGTGCAGAAGTCGGTGAAGCGCCTTCAGGAACTGGATGAAATGGCCACCGACGGCCGCTACGAACTGCTGACGAAGAAGGAAGTGATTCGTCTGGAGCGGGAGCGCAAGCACCTGCAGGCGAACCTCGCCGGCATCAAGAACATGAAGCGGCTGCCCGATGCGCTCTTCGTGATCGACTCGAACAACGAAGCAATTGCCGTCAAGGAAGCCCGCAAGCTGGGTATTCCCGTCGTTGCTGTCGTTGACACGAACTGCGACCCGACGGTGGTTGACTATGTGATTCCGGGCAACGATGACGCGCTGCGCGCGATTCGTCTCTTCGCTTCGAAGATTGCCGATTCGGCAGTCGAAGGCGTGCAGATGGCGGGCGACAAGCAGTATGCCGAGATCGCCGGCGTCAGCGCCGAGGCCCAGACAGGCGATGTCGAAGCCGGGACGGTCGAAGGCATTCAGGCAGGAGCTCTCGAATCTCCAGAAGAGGAAGTTGACCTGGAAGCGGCTCTGGGGGGAGTGATCCGCAAGGCCCCGGTCGCGGTCAGCACACTGGATGATGCCGAGGCAGCCGAAAGCAGCTTCTAAGACGTAAGACGGCTTACATCGATTCGATGCAGGCTGCGAAAGTATTCCTCCGGAAGCGTGGCTGCAGTTTCGATCAGGCCACGCTTTCGTTGTGTTTAGAGTTGATTGCCGCGTAACGCGTGCGTGTTATAGAAGGGAATTGGAAAAGGAATGTCGACTGTGAGTGAAAAGATTGATGCAAAGCTGGTGAAGGAGCTGCGCGAGAAGTCCGGCGCCCCGATGGGCGATTGCCTGAAGGCGCTGCAGGAGTCGAAGGGCGACATGGAAGAGGCTTTCGTCATCCTGCGCAAGCGCGGCATGGCCTCGGCGCAGAAGAAGGCTTCGCGCACCACGAACGAGGGCGCAGTGGGCACCTACATCCACGCTGGCGGCAAGATCGGCGTGCTCGTCGAAGTCAACTGCGAGAGCGACTTTGTTGCCCGCACGACGGACTTCCAGGAGTTGCTCAAGGACATCGCGATGCACATTGCTGCGACCGATCCCCGCTACATCCGTTCTGAGGATGTGACGGCTGAGGACCTGGAGCGTGAGAAGGACATCTTCCGCGCGCAGGCAGCTGCGACAGGCAAGCCCGCTCCGGTGATCGAGAAGATCGTCGAAGGCAAAATGAGCAAGTTCTACGAGGAAGTCTGCCTGCTGGAACAGCCGTTCATCAAGGAGCAGACGGTCTCGATCAAGGACCTGATTGCGCAGAAGGTTGCCAAGCTGGGTGAGAACATCACTGTTCGCCGCTTTGCGCGCTTCAAGGTCGGCGATCCCAACTGGACTGTTGCCCAGACGAAGACTGTCACGGAAGAAGCGCAGTCGTAAGTGAGTTTTGCGAAACAGGAATGCCCGGCGTTTGCCGGGCCTTTTCTTATGCGTGGCCACCCAATGGACTCTGCTTCTGTTTAAAATAGAGAATCAGGTCCAGATCATGCTGGGCGGCTTCATAGTTTCCGCCGCTCTTCTTTACAATCTCAATCGCTCGGCGCTGGAAAAACTCCGCGGCATCGAGTTCGCGCTCGAGCATCAGGATGCTGCCGAGGCCGTTGAGGGCGCTTGGATCGCGCGGATCGACGCAAAGCGCTTCAAAGAAATACCGTTCAGCCTGTTGTAACAGAGGATCTTTTGGCGCACGGCCTGCCTGGATCGCGTCCCAGTACGTGAACATGTAGTTGTTTTTGCATTGATAGCCGGAGAGGTTCAGCACCATCAGATCAAACGGCGCCATTTCTCTTACGCTGTTGAGAGCGCTCTCGACGGATTTGTTCGCTTCCTCGGCTTTTTGGAAATCCTCTGTCATCGCCTGCACGACGGCGATCTGAGCGGCTCCGACTCCGTTGACGAGCGACTCGACCAGCGATGTGCGGCTGTTCAGCATGGGCGCGGGCTTGTTGGCGCTGTCAGGAGCTGCAGAGACGGCGCGCGACACCTTTGTTCCGATGTCCGCATGATCCCGTTTCATGCTGAGGTACGCTGAGGTTGCAAGGAACTGCGGCAACGGCGTTGCGTCGAGCACGTAAGGAATAATGAAGCGGTCGTGGTGGAAGGCCGTGAACATCTCGGCCATGACCCAGCGCGATTTCGATGCCGATTCAGACCAGAGCAGGACGAGCACGCGGCTCTCGCGGATGGCAGACTGTAGAGCATCACGCAGCAGGCCGCCAAAGGCCAGATCAGAATGATCGATCCAGGGTTTGAGGCGATGAGCGCGAAGCGATTCTTCCAACTCGGAAGCTATGACCGAGTCCTGAGAAGCGTGGCTGAGAAAGGCATCGAAGACGCGGTTCTTGCTGGAAACTGCTGCTTTCATAGCGGTGAGCCTCTCGTCCTCTGTCACCGCGTATCCATCGCTAGAGGTTGGAATGTTGTCGAGTGTACGCCAGTTATGGCGGACATTCTTCTGCAGATTGGTGACGCTGACCCGTAAAGAGTGTCAGCATTTTAGGTGGCATCGCTGGTTTGCTACTTTGCGATCACGTCGATCACTGCCGCGTCGGAACCAGTCCAGGCTGGCGCTCCCTCATGCGTGAGTTGGTGCGAGGCATCGTTCCAATGCAGGCGGGTGATCTTTGCATCACCTTTCTCGTAGGCATAGGTATTGCCGTCATCTTGAAAGAGCGTGAAGTCGGCGTTGTCTCCGGGATAGATACGGACCTTTGCGATCGGCTGCGCCTGACCGGTGTTCTCAATGTAAGAGCCGGTTGGAATGATCGAACCTGCGCGGACGAAGAGCGGGATAGTGTCGATGGGCGCGCTGACGGTGATGGTCTGGCCGCCTTTTACGCGCTCGTTGGTCCAGTAGTTGTACCAGTCCGCTCCGGCGGGCAAGTAGACTTTGCGGCTGGTCATGCCTTGATCGGTGATGGGTGCGACCAGAAACGCCGGACCGAGCATGTATTCATCGCGAATGTCGGTGACGTTTGGATCGGCGGGGAAATCCATGAAGAGGGCGCGCATGAAGGGAGCGCCGCTCTGGTAGGTCTGATAGCCGAGCGAATAGATGTAGGGCAGAAGTTCGTATCTGAGCTTGAGATACTTTTCGAGAATCGGCTCGGCCTGTTTCCCGTAGGACCAGACTTCGTTATAGCGGCGGCTTCCGTGCGTGCGCATGATGGGTAGAAACGTCGCGTACTCGAACCAGCGCGTGTAGAGCTCGGGAAAGTCATCGTAGCCTCCCACGTTGTCACGAACATCGGAGGGATCGATCAACGGTGTGTGCTCGGGATGATGGACGGCGGGCAGCGGCTGCCAGCCACCGGTGTCATTGCTCCAATATGTAAGGCCCGAGGCTGCGAAGTCGAGCCCTGTGGGGACCTGGCGCTTGAATGCGTCCCATGTTGCCGTGATATCCGAGGACCAGAAGATGGCGCTGTTTCTTTGCGCGCCCAGATATACGTCACGCGACAGGACCAGCGCGCGGTGTGGCGTATCGCGACGGAAACCGTCAGCGATTACGCCAGTGTGGAAGAGCGGGTAGACGTTGAAGACTTGCGTGCCGGGGCCGATGCTTAGGTAACTGCCGTTTGGTGGCAGGTCAGGCTCGGTTTCGTCAGCCCAGATGGAGTCGAAGCCCTTGCTCAGTATATTCTCCTTGATCGTGTTCCAGTACCAGTGCGCGGCGTCGGGATTCGTCGTGTCGATGTCGGAGCCGGCTTTGTCATAGGGCAGACCGTTCGTCGGCGTGCCGTCGGCGAGTTGCTCGAACCAGCCCTTCTGCTGCACCAAATCGTAATAGCGCGATCCCTGCTCGAAGCGCGGCCACACGCTGATCATCGTCTGGAAGCCCATTTGATGCAGTTGCTGGTTCATCGCGGTGGGATCCGGCCAGAGATCGGGCACGAAGTCCATCTGCCCCATCTTCGAGTAGTAAAGCCAGTCTACGACGATCACATCGGCAGGCAGATGCCGCTCGCGATAGCCTTTCGCGACGGCCATCACTTCATCCTGCGAGCGGTAACGCTGCTTGCACTGGATGTAGCCGTATGCGGCTTTGGGAAGAAGCGGCGTAGCTCCGGTCAACTGGCGATAACCGGCGTAGATTTCGTCCGTTGTTTTTCCGGCGATGAGGAAGAACGAAACACGATTGCCTACTTGCGAGATCCAGCTGGTGCGCTCATTGAAGTGCGCAGCTACGGTGGTCTTTGAAGGATTGTCCCAGACAATACCATAGCCGTAATTTGTAACCATGAAAGGCACACATACGCTCTGGCCGCCGGGAGCGTTGTAGTCGTGCCAGCAGTGAACGACGTGGCCGCGATGATCGAGGTAGCCTTCCTGGTTCTGGCCGAGGCCGTAGTAGTGCTCGTCGTCGGGCGAGGCAAAGTCCGCCCCTACCTGATAGAAATCCGAGTCCGTCGGTCTACGGTCATAGTTGATCTGCGAATTGCCGTCCTTGTGATTCAGCACGGACATCGACCAACCGTTCAACTCGGCAATCTTCTTCCCTTCCGGAGTTGCGAAGGTGATATCAGCGCCTGGAGTCGAGCCACTGAAATATTTGCCGGGATCCATGACGGATTGCGGCGGAGGCGTGCTGCCCTTGCGCCACCCTTTCAGCGTCACAACGAGACGCGATGATTTGTAGACCTCGTCTACGCCGTCCTGCGTATGGCTCCAGCCCTCGGCGGAAGGCGTTGCGACGAAGCCGTATCCGGGCGCGGCGAGCGCAGGGTCTTTAAGCAGGCCGAGCGTCACACGAATGATGTTCGGAGCATAGGGTTCAAAGACGATGGTCGACTTGCCACGTTCGAGGATGATGCGTTGATTGTCTGCCTGAGCATTCGCGAACGTCGCAACGATGATGGCGAGCGCGGCAATGAAAATTGCGGAAGAGAAGATTCTGCGAATCATTTTCGTACCAATATATCCGGTTTATTCTTCGTTGGGCTCTTTGCGCAGATGAGTATAAAGCGATTTAGCAGAGGGTGTCTTTACACTTTGCTGGCGACGACGCGCATCTGTTCACGTAACCATTGCTGTGCGGGCTCGGCTGTCAGACGTGGATGCCACGCCATCATGTAGTTGAATTTCGGCAACTCAACGGGAGCTTCGACGGTGCGCACGGTCTGCATGGGCGCAACGATCTTTGCCAGACGGCGTGGGACGGTGACGAGGTAGTTTGTTCCCGCGATCGCTAGCACGGCCGGGATAAAGTAGGGGACGATGAGGGCGACCTGCCGCCGTAGTCCGAGGTCGGCTAACGGCCGGTCTACCAACGTTTGCTGACCGGCGCGGACGTTGACAACGACATGCGGGAGCTTCAGGTATTCAATCAGGGTGATACGATTTCTGGGTTTCAGCTGCGAGGCGCATTGCAGGCAGACGAAGTCTTCCTCGAAGATAACCTGAGACTCGAGTCCCGGCGTGAGCATGGCAACTTCCATCGCGAGGTCGATTTTGCCTGCCTCCACATCTTCGAACACATTGTCGTGGTGAGGGACGATTTCGAGCTTGGCTTTGGGAGCGGCTTTGTTCAGTCTGCGGACGAGCCCGGGGAGCAGCACGATGCAGGCATTGTCGGTCATCGAGATGCGGAAGCGCTCCTGGCTCTGGACGGGATCGAAGCTTTCGCCGCGCACCATGGCGTCGATGCGCGGCAGAATTCCTTCCAATTCATGCAGCAGGCGCTCGCCGCGTACAGTGCGCTCATAGCCGCGTCCGGAGCGGATCAGCAGTTCGTCCTGAAATGTTTCGCGCAGACGGTCAAGGGCGCGACTCATCGCCGGCTGGCTCAGGAAACAACGCTGTGCGGCGCGGGTGATGTGCCGCTCTTCGAGCAGCGCCTGCAATGCAATCAGCAGGTTCAGGTCGATCTTCGAGAGATGTGTTTCCTGCATGGCGATCATTCTAACAATGCATGAATCAAATGATCGATCTTCGGGCTCTATTACGTGGAAGCAGAAAGGAAGGCTCAAAATGAACGATACACAGAAAGTAGCGATCGTAACCGGAGCATCCCGCGGAATTGGGCGTGCAGTAGCCGCTAGGCTCGCGCGCGAAGGGTTTGCCGTGGCGGTGAATTATGCCAGCAATCAGGCAGAGGCCGCGAAGGTGGTCGAAGAAATCGAAAACACCGGCGGTAAGGCCATTGCAGTGCAGGCAGATGTGTCGAAGACGGCGGATGTGGCGCGGCTTTTCGATGAAACAGAGAAGGCCTTCGGCGGCGTCGACGTGCTGGTGAATAACGCAGGAATTATGGCGATCAAGCCCATTGTGGAATTCGACGACGAGACGTTTGACCGCATCTTTGCGATCAATGTGCGTGGCACGTTCAACACTATGAAGCAGGGGGCAAAGAGAATTCGCAGGGGCGGACGCATCATCAACTTTTCCACCAGCGTGACTCCGCTTACGCTGCCCGGATACGCGCCCTATAGCGCTTCGAAGGCCGCGGTCGAAGTACTGACGACTCACCTAACGAAGGAGCTTCGCGGACGGAATGTGGCGGTGAACACAGTCGCGCCCGGTCCGGTTGCAACGGAGCTGTTTCTCGATGGGAAAACACCCGAGCAGGTGGATCGCTTGGCGAAGCTGAATCCATTCGAGCGCCTCGGCCAGCCGGATGACATCGCGAACGTAGTCGCGTTTCTTGCCGGACCGGACGGCGTATGGGTCAACGGACAGACGCTGCGCGCCAACGGCGGTATGGTCTAAGCCTCGCAGCGAAACATCGGGAAAAGGAGATTCATTATGCGTATTTTCATGACGGGAGCTAGTGGGTACATCGGCAACGCGGTTGCCGAGAAGGCGGTCGGGCAGGGTCATACGGTGGTCGGGCTTGCACGCAGTGAGGCTTCGCAACAGAAGCTGCAGGAGATAGGTGTGACGCCACTGCCGGGCGATCTTGAATCTTTGGATTTGTTGACACGTGCGGCTGCAGATTCCGATGTCGTGCTGCATCTTGGTTTCGTGCACGAATTTCACCGTCCGTACGATGAGCTGCTCGCCATCGACATAGCGGCAATCCGCGCCATGGGCCAAGGTATTGCAGGAACGGGCAAACCGCTCATCATGACGTCGGGGACTGGCGTGACGGAGCCTGATTCTAATGGTGGCGAGACGAATGAGGAGTCACCCATAACGGAAACGCCATTGAAGGCGCGTGTCGCAGCAGAACAGGCGGCGCTGGAGCTTGCCAGCATTGGCGTGCGCCCGATCGTTATGAGGCTGGCTCCCTATGTCTATGGCCGCGGCGGCAGCGTATTTGTTCCGGCGCTGCTGAAGGCTGCCATTGCAAATGGCGTGTCGCCTTATGTCGGCGATGGCACGCAGCTGACCTCGTCAGCCGACGTGGATGCTGCGGCGGAACTCTACCTGTTGGCGGCAGAGAAAGCCGAAGCGGGCTCCATCTTCAACTGCACGACGGAAACCGACATCCAGCTGCGTGATTTGGCGGAGGCGATCGGGACGGCCGCTGGCGTTCCTGCGAAAAGCGTCTCGCACGAGGAAGCGCAGAAGCTGGTGGTGCCGTTTATCGCAACGTTCCTGGAAATCTCAAACCGCGGCTCCAGCGAAAAGGCGCGCCATGTTCTGGGATGGAATCCGCAGCCGAAGCGTGGACTGCTTGAGGACATCACGAATGGCTCGTATCGTGAAGTTGCGGCGAGCCTGAGCGTGCACGCGTGAGTTCCTTTGCGATGAGATTCCGCAGCCACACTTGCGCGGGGTCGTCGTTTCGCTGACGGTGCCAGACCATTCTGAGCACAAAAGGCGGAAGGCTGAGAGGCTCGGGGCGGGAAACCAGGCCGAGACTCCGGCCAAAGGCGTGTACGACGGACTCCTGAATGCACGCGACGAGATCGCTGGACGCCACGGCATGCAACACCGAAAGGCAATGCGGGAGCGCCAGCCTGAGACGGCGGCGCAGCCCGCGTGCGGCGAGTTCGTTGTCGATCAGGCCCCAGGGTTGATTGCGATACATCACAGCCGCATGGTCTAGCCGTGTAAACCTCTCAAGGGTGAGCCTGCGCTTCAAGGCGCTATGCCCACGGCGGGCGATTACGACGTTGTTCTCCTCCGAGAGCGGCTCCATGATGAAGCCCGGTGAGAGGTAGCGCGCGTCCGGGAAATATCCTATGGCGATGTCGAGCGTTCCATTGCGGAGGTCACTTTCGGGCACGGTAAAGAGCCAGTCCAGGCGACGGGTCTGCAATTGCAGATCCCCCGAAAGCATGGATCGGGCCAGAAGCGGCGCGAGGCGCAGCTCGATATCATCGCTCAAACCAATGCGGAAGCGCTGCGCGCTGGCTGATGGATCGAAGGTCTGCGGCGCTTCAAACGTCTGCCGGAGCTGGGCCAGAGCGGCGCGGATGGGGCCTGCGAGGCGCTCTGCGCGTGGCGTAGGCACCATGCCTTGTGAGGTACGCACGAAGAGCGGATCTTCGAGCCGGGTACGCAGACGGGCAATTGCATTGCTGAATGCCGGCTGGCTGAGACCGACCCGCTTCGCCGCTCGGCCTACGTGCCGCTCGTCCGCCAGCGACTCGAAGGCGAGCAAAAGGTTTAGGTCGATTCCATTGATATTCACACATTGAATAATACACATTACCAATATCCACTTCACGAATGAATGGAGATTCGGCTATACCAGCATCATGCTTAAGCGCGTCGCCATCGTCTTCGTTCTCATGTTTGCGGTTGCCTTGTCTGCAGCGCATGCCGACAGTCCGGTCCTTCAGGTCTTCAAGCAATGGCTGGATGTCTTCAACTCCGCCGATGCTGCGAAGATGGCCGCCTTCTGGAAGAAATATGGAAAGAATGCGGCGGATGATCACTCGCCGAGCGACTTGCGCCTGCGGCAAATGACGCAAGGCATGACGATCTTCAAGGTCGTTGAGGATACGGGCACGCATCTTGTAGTGCTGATGAAGGAAGGACGCGGCATCTATTCGGAATCGACCATGGATCTCGCTACGACCAATCCTCCGACGGTTGATCGCATTTCAGGGCACCCAGTTCCACCGCCTGTCGAAAAGGGCGACATAGCCACCAGCGATGAGGACCTGGCGAAGAAAGTGCGGGAGCGCGTGGCTGCGACGCAGGGACCGAATGCGTTTTCCGGCGCGGTCTTGATCGCGCACAACGGCAAAGTGGTTCAAGATCAGGCATGGGGCATGGCCGATGACAGCAAGCAGATTCCGAATACAGTCGATACGCAATTCTGCCTCGGATCGATGAACAAGATGTTCACCTCGGTCGCGATTCTTCAGCTCGTTGAGAAGGGCAAGCTGTCGCTGGACAAGCCGATAGCCACCTACTGGCCCGACTATCCGAATAAAGACCTCGCTGCTAAGGTGACTATCCGCGAGTTGCTGAGCCACACGGGCGGCACCGGCGATATTTTTACGCCGGAGTATGAGGCGCATCGCGAAGAGATACGGACGCCTGCGGATTACGTGAAACTCTTCGGAAACCGGGGCGTCCGCTTTGAGCCCGGGACGCGGATGGAGTACTCAAACTACGGTTTCATTCTGCTGGGGCGAATCATTGAGCTGGTCAGTGGGGAACCCTATCAGGATTATGTCCGGAAGCATGTCTATCTGCCTGCCGGGATGCTGCACACCGACTCGCGTCCGGAGAGCGAGCATGTGCAGGGCCGGGCAATGGGCTACACCCACGGCCCGAATGGACTGACGCCCAACACAGACACCATGCCCTGGAGCGGGACATCGGCTGGAGGCGGGTACTCCACCGTTGGCGATCTGATGTTGTTTGCGGAAGCGCTCCAGTCAGGCAAGCTGCTCGCCCCTGAGTTTCTGAAGGAAGCGACGACGGATGATCCGACGCACCGTGACTATGGGCTGGGATTTTACGTGCTCAGGAATGGAGCCTATGGCCATGGCGGCGGGGCGCCGGGGATCAATGGCGAGCTGCATGTATTGCCGAAGACGGATTATGTGCTGGTGGCGCTCGTGAACCGCGACCCGCCGATGGCCAGCGATATGGTGAACGTGATCGCAGAGATTCTTCCCCCGCAACCGGGCAACTGAGTCTAGGGCTGAATCTTGGTCGCCGCCAGTTTCTCGGCTGTATCGAGCGCGTCCGATGCTTTTACTGCGACGTCAGGCATAACGCCCGTTCCTTCCCAGTTGGTCTTTGAAATGGGGTTGATGCGCGCGCGAATGGAACGGCGATCGAGAAATGGTCGTCGATGCGATGCCCCGCGACAGGGTGCGCTCCTCCGCCGGTTGTTTCACCTACTATCGTCGCGCGCTTCAGGTTCTTCAGGTTGTAGGTGAATTCCTCGGCGCCGGAAAAAGTAGACTTCGATGTGAGGACAAAGGCCGGCGTGTCGGCCAATCTGGTTCCGGGAACATAAGGCAGCGTCCAGTACTGTGTCGTTTCGTCTTTCTTGCGGTCGTAGAGATCGTTCAGGTGGGTAGGCTTATCGAAGAGGTAGCTGGAGATAAACGCCACCATCTTCGGGTCACCTCCGCCATTCTCGCGCAGATCGAAGATGATCGCGTCGACATGCGACAGGAAGTTCATTGCCGCGACAACTGTGGGTCCGCAAACTGACGGGTCGGCGAACATGTTGAACTTTACATAGCCGATATTGCCGGACAGGATCTCGACTTTGTCGAATCCGCAGTTCATGTGCACCATCTGCTTCTGCATGCGCGCCAGGTCTTCGGGGGCTGGGGCCGGTAGACTCGCCGCGGTCAGGCGGCAGCTTGAAGGGGCTGTAGCGCACGCCGAGATGCTTGTCGTGGCTGACCTCCCGCAGATGGTCCGTAAGCAGGTCGGCAAAAGCATCGCCATCGGTGACGGCCGCGTAGTCGCCGTGCTTCTGATGTGCTTCTACGGAATCCGCCATTTTCTGCGCAATGTCGGGTTAAACCGTAGTACTCCCTCAGATTTGCCACGACGCCGGCGACTACACGCTGGCGCTCCGCATCGTCAGGCTTGACATTCTCGACTGTGGCGCCCGGAGGCATGGCACGCAGGCCAAAATGTTCGACGGTGGCAGGCTGCGCGTCCATTACCTGCAGGTTTCCGAATGCGGTGGTCGGGCTGGCCTTTTCTTTAACGCGGAACTTGATCAGCAGCGGCTCGCAGCTTTCGATCGAGAGCAGGTCGAATCCGCCAGTCTGGTTGCGGAACCCCATCACGGATTCGACTGTCTGGTTGGGGTCGAATGTTTTGATGTACGTCTCGATTTTCGCGCGGTCGCCGCTATTGAAGGCATCGAGCCACGCCTGCAGGGTCTGCCCAGCCGGTGTACTGGGGATGGCGGTCTGGCCGAATGCACACCCGACGATCAGGAACAACAGCACACAGAGTCTACGGAGCATGCCGTTTGGACGTACAAGCCGCTACTTTCGCTTGTCTTTTTCGGCCAAAACCGGCCCTAGAAAACGTGCTTTGACGATTTCGCCCCCACCCCGTCCCCATGCGATACTCAAAAGGAATGTATAACCGCGTCGTTCTTAAGCTTTCAGGGGAAGCGCTGGCCGCAGGACGCGGCTTTGGCGTCGATGTAGATCGTGTGCACCAGATTGCCGGCGAGCTTTCCGAGGTTCGCGACCTGGGCGTCGACGTAGCCATTGTCGTTGGCGGAGGCAATTTCTTTCGCGGCGTTGCCGAGCAGGCCAAGGAAATGGACCGCGTCTCCGCGGACCACATGGGCATGCTGGGCACGGTCATCAATGCGCTGGCGATTCAGGACGCTCTGGAGAAGACTGGCGTGCATGCGCGCGTGATGTCTGCGATTGAGATGCACCAGGTTTGCGAGCCGTACATCCGCCGCAGAGCGATCCGACACCTCGAAAAAGGCCGCGTGGTGATTTTTGCCGCCGGGACTGGAAATCCGTACTTTTCCACAGATACGGCGGCCTCGTTGCGCGCCATGGAGATCAAAGCGGACGTCTTATTGAAAGCGACCAAAGTGGAAG
>Ga0210392_10001254_pt1 | contig 13624 bp, 10 predicted proteins | sample IncBWC30OmetaG_FD_161057 | JGI IMG/M metagenome (GOLD analysis project Ga0210392, IMG submission 161057) | Forest soil microbial communities from Barre Woods Harvard Forest LTER site, Petersham, Massachusetts, United States - Inc-BW-C-30-O ...
GCGCGCAGATCGCCGGATTGGTCCTGACTTGCGCGGCGTGCGCGCCGTCCACGCCGCTCGCCGTTCCGAGCGACGCGGGTCCGGCGACGAGCACGCCGCTGCCCGCGCAGCAATCGATCGCGGTCTTCGACGCGGCTCGCATCTCCAGCGCGTCCAGTGATCCCAATTTTCAGGAGCTGAGCGCTGATTTGGATTTGTCGGGCGGGCCGTACAAAAGCGCGACGCTGATCGTCGACCTAGGCACGACCTGCGTGCCGTTCTCGAGTTGGGCCGACGACCCGCCGCCGAAGGGCCAGAATTGGCCAGCTGACTGCGACGCCTTCGATCGAAACTTCGAAATCTCCCTGGATGGACAGGAGCCGAGCGACGCGGGTGTGAGCGCGGACGCCGACCCGGGGCTCGAGCTGATACGCGCCATTACCCCCTTCGGCGGGCCGATGCACCTGGAGCGCGACCTGACCACGGTCGCCAACGGCCTGCCCGGGATGCACCGAATCCGCGCTAGAATCAACACTTACTCAGACTCAGCCGGGCTGGTCACTGGCTCCGCCGCGGGCTGGAATGTGTCTCTCAAAATCGAGCTCGAGCGCGGCACCGCCCCGCTTCATCCGCTCGCTGTCGTGCCGCTGTTCTTCGGCGACTTGACCACCGCAGACCCAGTCTCCGCCTCCTTCACGGTTCCTGAGGGCACACGCGACGGGTTCTTCGAATACCGCACGACCGGCCACGGCCAAGCCGCTGGCGACATCATTGCCTGCACGGGTCCAGCGGAGGAGTTTTGCAGAAGGCAGCACACGCTCACACTCGACGGCACAACCCTGAAGAGCTTCACGCCGTGGAGAGCCTGCGCGGCGAGCTGCACCTTGGCGAAGACCGAGGGCGACGCAGGCGTCGACTACTGCCTCGAGAACCCGTGCGGCGCAGTCGCCAGCGTCAAAGCCGCGCGCGCCAACTGGTGTCCCGGCTCTGAGAGCCCGCCTTTCACGATAGACGCACCCGAGCTTGCGACTCCAGGAACACACGACGTCTCTTGGCAGGTTTCGCAGATCGTAAGCGGCGGCAGCGTACGCGTTTCACTCACGTATTATGCCTTTGGTGACTGATCGTCGGAGCGCGACGCCAAAGAATTGGTGGTAAAAGTGCGAATTTTACTCGAAAAATTCGCAAATACGGCACTTGAGCGGGCGGCTCGCTGAGGGTGGATTTACAGTAGTGGCGCGATCAAACGCGCCACGTCGTCGACCGCCGAGCGTACCGCACCGGCCGGCTCCAGTCCGATACTGCACAGCGCGAAGCCAGCTTCGAACCAGGTGCTGAGGCGCTGCACTTCTGCCGAGCCAGAGAAGAACAGCGCGATCTCGTAGTTCAAAAATAGACTGCGCATGTCGAAATTTGCCGAGCCGACGACACACAGCGAGTCGTCGACGAGCAGCGTCTTGGCGTGCAGCATCGTTCTGAATCGATGAATCGTGACGCCCGCGGCGCTCAAGTCGCGTAGGCACGAAGCGGACGCCAGATCGGACAACCAATGGTTGGAGTGAGCGGGCGTCAGCACGCGCACCTCGACCCCGCGACGCACCGCGATCACCAGTGCGCGCAGCAGCGCCTCGTCCGGCACGAAGTACGGCGTGGCGATCCAGATCCGACGCTCCGCGCGAAAGATCGCCGTCAGGTCTGCGTCGTAAATCGGGTCACTGGCGGAGTCCGGACCACTCGGGACGACGTGCACGGGGATCGCTCCAGGCTCGAGCCGGGCCGCCGGAGCCAGACTCTCGCCGCACGCAAACTCCCAGTCTGCACGAAACACGGTGTCGAGCTCGCTCACGGCTTCGCCAAGGACCAGCAATGACAGATCACGCCAGCGTTCGGCGGCGGGCGTCGGGCCCATGTATTCCTGCCCCAAGTTCATCCCGCCGACGATCGCTCGGAGCCCGTCGAACAGCGCGATTTTGCGGTGGTTGCGCAGATTGTTGTGGCCCAGGAAGGGCAAATGCACGAGCGGCATGAAGCGCTCGACTCGCGCGCCTGCCGCCGCCAGCTCATGCAGCTTGGCGCGCGGCGCGTGAATCCGTAGTAGGTCGTCGATCAGGAGACGCACTTCGAGGCCAGCGCGAGCACGCTCGATCAGCGCGTCCACCAGCGAGCGTCCCGTGTCGTCATCGACGATCACGAAGGTGACGATCCGAATCGAGCGCTGCGCGCCGCGAATTTCGTCGAGGAACGTTCGGTAGGCGAGCACGCCCTCGTCCAACCAGACGACACTTTGCAGCGTCGACTGAGCACGCGCCTCGATCGCCTCACTCTCTCCGTCTGGGTCGAGGCGGCGCTTTTTTTGCACGCGCCGCTTCAACTTGCGACCACCAAAGATCAAATACAGCGGGATGCCGAAGTACGGAATCAAGATGATCGCGAGCAGCCAGGCGATCGCGTTGCCGACTGGACGGCGCTGGCGGAGTAGCGAGGCCGCGAAGACGAGCACCAGCAAATTACTGGCTATCGACACTACGTGGTGCGTCAGGAACCAGTGCAGCTCGAGCGGGCGCATTCGTTTGCTCGACGTCAGCCGGCGCTGGCGCGGGAGGCGTCAGTGCTTGGCCTCGGTCATGGCTTCAGCGATCGAGCCGTGCTTGCTGAGATCGATGGTGGCCACCGGTTGGCCGCGCAAAACGAGGGTCGCGAGCGAGCCGACCTCGTGTCGCGACAGGCGACCGGCGATGCGCGACACGTGGTCCGGATCACCGATGCCGAGCGCGGGGCAGCCGCCGGGCAGCTTGCACTCACCGGGCGAGCGACACAGCTCCGGCGCGTACGCCAGTGACAGCGAGACGTCTGCGTTCTCGCCGTTCGACAATTTCAGGGTGAGCTGACCTTGGTCTTCGGCGGCGATCTTCACGGGCAAGCAGGTGAAGTTACCCGGACCCCACACCTTCGGATCGTAAGCGGGCTCGCTCCAGGAGGCAGGCAAGCTGCCGGGCGGCGCGGGCGGCGGCGGCGGCATTGCGGCCAGGCTCGCGGCCGAGACGGGTGCGGGCGCCGCGGGCCCCGTACCCAGCCGCCTCTCCAGTTGCCTCTGCAACAAAGCCAGCTCGGAATTCAAGCTGTGATGAATCGTGCCGTCCGGGCGCACCAAGTAACCCGACGCTGACAAGTGGACTGCCGCGCCATCGACTTGCAGCAAAATCACGGTCAAGTGCGACGGCTCGTGCTCGTCCACATGGCTGCGAACGCGCACCGTGTGAGCAGCGGGGTCTTGATCGACGAGCGCGTACTTATGAGACTGTAGTGTGTCGAGCACGGCTGCATAGGTCGCGTTCGGGTCACCGAGCCCGGCAACGTCATGATTCACTGGAGGACGAAAGCCCTGACAGCCGGCGGACGCCAGGGCCACGAGCAGACAGCAGAAGCCGAGCACCGAACGCGAGGACGAGCGCATCGCCCGGAGGGTATGGAGCTGACCCGGCAGCGTCAAGCAGGCTAGATCGAGGCCGCCAGCCCGAGCTTACCGAACATTGTCTCCCGGCCGCGATTTCGCTCTACAATCAAGATCGGTTTTTTGTCATGCAGGGAATTCTCGCGGGACGTTATCGGCTCGACCGTCAGCTCGGCAAGGGCGGCATGGGCTCCGTTTGGCTGGCGGAGCACTTGACGCTCAATTCTTGGGTCGCGGTCAAGCTGATGGACCCGTCGATCGCCGCCACCACCGAAGGCGCCGAGCGCTTCAAGCGCGAAGCTCAAGCCGCGGCCTCGCTGCGCAGCGCACACGTGGTGCAAGTGCTCGACTACGGCGTTCACGAGAACACACCTTTCCTGGTGATGGAGCTGCTCCAAGGCCAAAGCTTGGCCGACTGCTTGGAGCGCGAGCAGCGGCTCACGCCGGAGCGCACGCTTGCGATCATCACGCAGGTCGCGCGCGCCATCGGTCGCGCACACGCCGCGGGGATCGTGCATCGCGATCTGAAGCCGGACAATATTTTCCTGATCAGCGAGGACGGTCAGGAGCTGGCCAAGGTACTCGACTTCGGCATCGCCAAGACGACCGGGCCGCGCTTCGGCGGTATGGAAACGCGTACGGGCGTGACCATGGGCACGCCGTATTACATGAGCCCCGAGCAAGTCGAGGGCAAGAAGGCGCTCGATCATCGCGCCGACTTGTGGTCCCTAGCGGTGATCACCTGCGAATGCCTGAGTGGCCTCCGCCCGTTCGATGGCGAAACGTACGGCGAGCTGCTGCTCAACATTTGCGCGCGTCCGATCGCGACGCCCTCTAGCTTGGGTTTACATTTGCCCGGCTTCGACGAGTGGTTTGCCAAAGGCGCGAACCGCGACCTCGAGCAACGCTTCAACTCGGCACAGGAGCTGGCCAGCGCGCTAGGGGACGTCGTCGCGGGCCGCGTGTGGCCGGCAGCGCTGAGCGCGCCTCAAGCAAACGGACCGGACGCCACGTTGCCGATGAATTCGCCGACCCTGCTGTTTACGGGCACGCAAAGCGCGCAGCCGGTGTCCGCTCAGTCGAGCGAGCGGTTCGTGGCTCCGGCCGCGGTCACGGCCGCTCCCCTGGACGTCGGCATTCGCCCACACCCGGGCTCCGCGGTCCGGCCAAAGCAGCGCGCCCTCGTGCCCGTCGCGCTGGGCGCGCTGATCGGCCTCTTGCTATTGCTGGGTGTGATCTCGGTCATTGCGCTCAGCAAGCGCGGCTCCTCCGACAGCGAGAACGCGCTGAGCGCGGGGCTCGGTTCAGCGAGCGCCGCAGTAAACCCGGCGGCAGCACCGCTCGAGCTGAGCCCGGCCACGCAGGAGACAGCCAGCGCGCGGCCGAGCGGCACGGCTACGCCCAGAGTAGTCCCTGATTCGCCCGCCGCGGCGGCAGCGCCTGCCGAGCCGAAGCCCGCGCCCGTCATCGCAATGCCGACTCTGCCTGCGTTGCCGACGCTCACTCCGGTTCGAACGGCCCCAGCAGTTCCGGCCCGTGCCGCGCCATCCGCGCGTTGTTTTGCCGATCCGTTCACGGGACAGCTTCGAGCCGCCGACGCAGCGCACGCGGCGCAGAGCTTCGCCTGCAAGCAGAACCCGTTCACTGGCGCGTTCCAACGCTTGTAGCCGGTGGCGTCCCGGCGCGCGACCTCGACCGGCTCGATGCGATCCAGACTAAGGTTGCGTCGGACCAAAACAATCGCACATAATCCGGTAACATTCGCCTCAAAGTTGGCGATGATAGAATCGCCGGGCGGTGTAGGATACGGGCCCGACTGACACGAATCGCAATGTTTGAACGAGCGCCCCGTGCGGCGCGGAAAGAGGAATCGATGCTTCGCAGGTCTCTGTTTGCCCTCGTCGGGCTGGTCTTTATCGTCAGCGCATGCGCCAAGGACAACGACACACCGGCAGCCGCACCAGCCCCTTACGCCCCGCCGCCGACAGCTGCGCCGGTGGCAACCGTCGCTCAGCCGCAACCCGCCGTGGTGGCCGCGCCCGCCGCGGCACCGGCAGCAGCGCCCGCCGCGGCTCCGCCTGCAGCCGGCGGGACAATGGCGACCCCCAATGCCTTCGCGCTGCCTTGCCAGAATGATCAGTCGTGCGGCTTCGCGCGCTGCAACGTCCAGTTTCAGAAGTGCGCCTTTCCGTGCGCAACGGCCGTGGACTGCGCTGCCGGCGCGACGTGCAACGCGGTGACCGGGCTCTGCCTCCCAGGCGGCGCGCCGCAATAAGTCGCAATAGTTTTCTTTGCAGATCGCGCTTGCCTGCCGCCCTGAGCGGCGGGTACTTGGGTATTCGTGAAGCTTTGCGCGCGGGCCCGAGGCTCACGGAGATTCAATGAAGCGGCTTATCGTTAGCGGTGCAGTGCTGTTCGGCTGTTTTTCGAGCATCGTGACGGGCTGTGGCTCGCGCAGCTCGGACGACGAATTCCCGCCCGACCTGAACGCCGGCACCAGCTCGTTTGCCGGCAACCCAAACACGGGCAACGCGGGCGCCGACTCCAACGGTGGCGGCGCCGCCGGCGTGACCGGCGTCGGAGGCGACGAAAGCTCGGGGTCAGGTCCGCTTGCCGGTGCAGCCGGAGCGATCGCGACGGGTGGCGCTTCCGGTACGAGCGGCAGCGGCGGAGCGATGAGTCACGGCGGTGCGACTGCCCAAGGTGGCGGCGGCGCCTCGGGTGCGGCCGCCGGCGGAGCCGCGGGCGTAGCCGGCAGCGTGGGGGCCGGAGGCTCGTCGGGCGCGCTCGGCAGCGCGGGCAGCGGCGGCGCGAGTGCAGGCGCTGGCGGCGGCAACAGCGCATCTTGTCCGGTCAACACACCAAACCCCAACAGCGCGTGCCCGAGCGCAGCGCTGCAATGCAACTACACCGGGCGCAGCTGCACGTGCGGAAACAACTTGCAGTGGCGCTGCGCTGGCAGCGGCAATGCCTGCCCCGGTAGCGAGCCCGCGGCGACGACCGCGTGTATGGGTAACCTGCGTTGCCCGTATCCCGATGGCGATCAGTGCAACTGCACGGGCGGAGCCTGGAACTGCTTCACCGCAGGCTGCCCGGACAGCAAACCCACTCCCAGCGCAAGCTGTGGGTCGGTGTTCGGACAGTGCAAGTACGGCGTCGGCCCAGGCTCCTCCTGCGTGTGCGTCGGCGGCGGCTGGTTCTGTAACTAGCCGGAGGCCGCGAACCCGGGCTTCAAGAGATCGACGAGCTCAGCGAAGCCCTGGGTACTTGCTGGGCCTGGCCAACAGGAAGCCCTGCAGCAAATCGCAGTCGAGGTCGATGAGCACGCGCTGCTCCTCCGCTACCTCCACGCCTTCAGCGATGATCAGCTTGCCCATGTCGTGACACAGCTCGACCATCGAATGCACGATTTTGCGCTTCATTTCGTGTTTGTGGATGCCGCGGATCAGCTCCACGTCGAGCTTCACGAACTCGGGCTCGAGCTGGGTGAAGCTCGTCAGCCCGGCGTAACCAGCGCCCAAGTCATCGAGCGCGATCCGGAAGCCCAATTCACGCAAGCGAGCCACGCGTTCGCGCAGATCCCGAAACTGGTCGAGCGAGGCCCGCTCGGTAATCTCGAGCACGACGCGGCTGGCGAACAGCGTGAGCGGCGCGCTCGGCTCGTACAGGTTTTCGTCTCGAAGATCCTCAGGGTGAACGTTTACGAAAAACAGCGCATCGCCGCCCGCAGCGATGTCCTGCGCAGCCAGACGACGGACGGCTCCGCCGAGCTCGGGCAAGCGATCGATGCGCTCGGCCGCCCTGAGCACCGCCTGCGGATTGGGCAACTCGGGCTCATTGCTGCGTAGCAACGCTTCGTACGCAAACAAAGTCTGACTCTTGGCGTCGAAGATCGGTTGGTAGGCCAGCCAGAGCGACCCCAAGGCTCGATCCAGAGTCGCAACGATGCCCGCTCGGTCTCCGACGCGAAACGTGGCACTGCCGAACTCCTCGACGTACTCGCGCTTCACCCGCGCCAGGCGGCCAACTGCGGCCGCTCGCTCGATGACCTGCCCCAAACGGTCGCTCTCGATCGGTTTGATCAGATACTGGAAGGCACCATGCTCCACGGCTTCGCTGGCGCTCGCCAGGTCCGGGTTACCGGTCACCAAAATCACAGGCAAGTCTAGGTCGTACTCACGCACGGCACGCAGCAGGCACAAGCCGCTCATCCCCGGCATACGGACGTCACTGAGCATGGCGTCGTAGCCACCACCAGCCAGGCGTTCCAACGCCTCGCTGCCGCTGCGGCAGGGAACCACGCGGTAGCCGCGGTGCTCGAGCACGCGGCGCAATGCGTTGCGCACGGCGTCATCGTCGTCAACCAACAGAATCCGAGTCTCGGTCGCGGCCGAGCGTGCCTCGAGATCGATCGGAGTCTGAGCAGCCCACCTCGGATCCAAGGCGGCGCTCGTTATTGCCTCGCCGCTACTAGCTCCCGGTGCCATGAGAAGCAGTAACGGTCACAATCTGAAGTTCGAGAGTGCGGCGAATAGCAACACCGCCACGACGATCAGCCAAAAATGGCCTTTTATCGGCAATTTTGCGAATTTCAGGTGCGCATCGCGTAGAGCGAAAATTTGCCGCGCCGAAATCAGGGCTTGTCGCCCGTGCTAGTGGGGTACTTTTGCACCGACCAGGCGCCCAAGCCCTCGTCTAGAACGGTCACCTTCTTGAAGCCCGCTTGCTGCAGCTTGGCGGCGAGCTGACCAGATTCCGCGTGTGGGCACGCGCAATAACAGACGAGCCAGGAATTCTTGGGCAGCTTGTCCAGGTACGGGCTGGGGTCGAAAAACGGCACACTCACCGCGCCTGCAATGTGCTGATTCATGTAGTCCGACTGCGCTCGAGCATCGAGCAGCACCATGCGCGCGCCGCGCTCGAGCTGCGCGTGGATCACGGCCAGTGGCGTCGTCGCCGGAAACGGCTTGAAACCGACGGGCTCGGGCCCCTTCGGATTGAGTGGCACGGGGCCGAGCGGAATCGGCGGCGCAGGCACGACCGGAGGCGGCGGGGGCGGCGGCGACGCCCAGCTGCGCAAAAGCGCAACCACGTCCTCGATCTCGCCGTCAGGGAGCTTCGGAGCGAAGCTCGGCATCAGAGTGCCCGCGCGCCCCTTGCGGATCGCGTAACGCACGTAACCGTTGGTTGCGCTCTGCATCAGCTGCGGATTGCCGATGTGTATGTTCGGACCGCCAACGCCCTTTGCTCCGTGGCAACGAAAGCATTCGCGGGCGTAAGTGTTGGAGCCGCGCGCGATGTCGCCGTTGGCCGGCTGCTCGTCGAGAGTCACGCGCGGGCCCTTGGACCAAGTACGCAAAAACTTGATCAGCTCTTCGACGTCCTGATCGGTGAGTGGCCCACCGCGACCGTTCGACCAAGCCGACATGGTCGTCCCCATGCGCCCGTGCTTGATCGCTTCGCGCAAGTACTGGTCGCTGACCGAGGCTTGAAAGTCGGACTGAGCGAGGCGAGGCGCTTGATCGGCTTTGTAGCCTTCGCCGTTCGCGCCGTGACACACCGCGCACATGCGCCCGTACAGCTCGGCACCCTTCGTCAGCTTTTCTGGGGGTGCTTGCTTGTGACACCCGGAGAGCACGACGAGCAACGACGAGAGAAGCCAGAGCAAGAGGGTTTGCGAGCTGCGCATGAGACGGGCGGCGGATGCTACGCCGAGCAGAAGCCAAACACCACCTGACAATACCCCTGAAAAAGGCGTCACGGGCGAGCGGTCCGCGCTTCGATCACTCGTTGCACGGGCTCGGGAACAGCGTCCAAGAAGTCGTAGCCGGTCGCCTGCTCCACGGCATCGACCGATGTCAGAAAGTCGGTCCAAGCATGCTCGCCCACGCCGCGCTCGTTGGGCATCAAAACGGCGATGACCTCGGTCGTGTCCGCCACGTCTGTCGCCTTCTGACCGTCATCGAGCACGACAATGATCTTGAAATTCGCCGCCGGCACGGCAACACCTTGGCCGATGGTCGGGAACGGCGCGCTGAACACGCCGCCAGCGACGATGTACAGCACTGCTCCGCGCTCGGCGCGCTGCCGCTCGTATTGCTCGAACCGCTCCCAAGGCCCGGCATTCAGCTCGTGAAGCTGGGGCTCCATGTTCGTAAATAGAAATGTGAGTGAGTTGTCCGCAGGCGTGTCTTCGCGGTCGGCGGACGGGCACATGTGGCCGCGGTCGTAACCGCTGTGCAAGTAGTCACTCTCGTTCACGTGGTACAGCTCGGCGGGCAGCGCGGGGTCCGGACGAAAATCATTCTTGCGCTTCACGTGACCGAGATAGGAGCGGTCGAGCCGCCAAGCGACCCAGTTGGGCACGCGCTTGACGGGACTGTACGAGACGACGAAGGAGTGCTCGTCGAGCAGACGGTCGTCCGAGGCGTCCGCGTCGCGCGGAATACCGAGAGCGAGATGCACGCTGCCGGCCAGGTCCGAAGCTTGCGCCGCCGAACCCTGAGGCGGCGCGGCGCTGCGGGGCGAGCGTTCGCCGTGGGCCGTCCCGCGCACGCCATCGTGCGGCGGAGGCGGTGACGCCGCGGCCTTCGGCGCTCCGGCGGCTCCGCATTCCACGAGCGCAACGCGCGCCACCAGCAGCAACAAGACCACGCACACGAACGTGCTGATCAACGAGCGGCTTGGGGCGCGCCTCGCCCGCCTTGCGGTCACCGGCGGACGATAGCAGACCGTCGAGCTGCGTCTCGAGTCTGTGAGAGCTCAGCTCCCGCCAAGCTGAAATGTCCCCCTTCGGGGATCCGTTACGACAGGCACCCGCGCGAATTCAGGGGTCATATTGACGGGTGATCGTGTCAGTGCGAGGCCGCGCTCCACTGAAACTCGGATTGACCGAGATGGTAGGAGAAAAAAACATGAAGGCACTGACTTGGATTTCTCGTGGGCTCGTTGGGCTTGGTGCCGCAGCTTTGCTTTTCGCGTGCAGCTCAGGCGCCGGGGGATCGGAAGAATTGGTTGGGCAAGCGACGCTTTCGTTGAGCGCAGCGCCCAGCGACGTGGGCTGCATTCGCATCACGGTCACTGGCGTGCAAACGGTCGTGCAGAATCTGCCGGTGATGCCGGGGCAAAGCTCGGTGTTCGTTCTGAGCGCGCTACCGGTGGGGAATGACACGTTCACGGGCGAGGGTTTCGGCGGCGCCTGTCCCCCTGCGGCAGGTGCTGTCGCCAACTGGCTGAGCACCCCTAGCGCAGCAACGGTTTCGGTAAACCCGCCGGTGAATGTCACCATCAAGATGGTTCGCAACGGTCGCTCCAATGTAAGCGTCGACTTCCAAAGCGACACCGCGTCTTGCATGAACATGATCAAAGACGGTACGGAGACCGACGTCGACTGCGGCGGCGGCACATGTCCGCCGTGCGCTAAGGGGCGGAGCTGTAGCGGCAACGTCGATTGCAGCACGGCCGCATGCATTGCGGGCGTGTGCAGCGGGTGCGCGACGAATGCCGACTGCCCGGCGGGGCTGATTTGCGATCCGACGGTGCGGCAATGCGTGAGCGTGAGCGCGTGCGCGGCGCCGCGGGTAAACTGTGGCGCCACGTGTGTGGACACCAGCTCGGATCCGCAAAACTGCGGAACGTGTGGCAGCGTTTGCCTTATGGGCGCAGCGTGCGCGAACGGTACTTGTATGTCGACCTGTGCGGCGGGCCAAACGCGGTGCGGCGGCGTATGCGCAAACCTCCTCAGTGATTCGAACAATTGCGGTGGTTGTGCCATGGCTTGCGGCCCGGGCCGAGCGTGCCTGATGGGCGTGTGCAACGCTACCCCCGCCTCTTGCTCCGACGGCATGCGCGACGGTGGCGAATCCGGCGTCGACTGCGGCGGCGCGACGCAGTGCGCGCGTTGCGCAGTACAACAGTCTTGCATCGTGTCGAGTGACTGCATTTCGCAACATTGCCAAGGCGGCCTGTGCGCGCCGTGAGCTTCAGCGCGTAGCTGAAATGATTGGGGGGGTAGGCAGAGCGGCGCCGTGGCTGATCAGCGAATGCAGCTCGAATCCGGCGCCGGCCGACCTGCTCCGCCGTCGCGACGTTTCAACCGTAGTGTGCCCGCGCGGTGTACCACTCGGTTACACGGATGGAAGCGTTTACGCTTCGTCGTCTCGCCGCGCCGTGCGCTCCGCGCGGAAGCCATGTATCCTGTTCGGAGATGGACTTGGCGGTGGCGATTCGGGCAGAGCAGATACGCGCCCTGTATCGTCAGAGCCCGAGGGTTTTGTGGATCAACGTGGTGATCGCTGCGCTCGCATCGGCGGCACTCTCGCGATCGGCCTCGTGGCCCTCGCTTTCGGCTTGGGTGGCGTTGATGGGCGTGATCGCGCTGTTGCGGGTCGAGCTGATGCAGCGCGTTCAAGCAACGCCCGCGAACACGCACGCGATCGACGCCTCGGGTCGCTGGTTCGTCGCGGGCTCGCTCGGCGCGGGCGCCGCTTGGGGACTCGGGATCCTGCTTTTCTTCGAGCCGCGCGACGCGATGTCGCAAATCGTGCTGACGTTTGCAATCGGCGGGATGACGGCTGCTGCGGCGGGCACGTGGGCCAGTCATCCGCCCGCTTTTTGGGCTTACTTCGTAGCAGCGGTAGGCCCGCTCTTGGTGCGCACGATTTCGCTCGGCGACACCGCGCACATCGCGATGGGCAGCATGCTGGTCGCCTACACGGGCGGCATGGCGCGCGTCGTCCGCACCAATCACCAAACGCTGACCCAGGCGTTCCGCTTGAGCCTCGAGAACCGCGAGCTACTCGAGCAGCTCTCGGCCTCGAGCGCGAACCTGGAGGAAACCAATCGAACCCTAGAAAAAAGGGTGATCGAGCGAACCGCTGCGCTCGAGCGTCAGGCCGAAGCGCTGCGCGACGCGCAACGGTTGGAGGTGGTCGGCAGGCTGGCTGGAGGCATCGCCCACGATTTCAACAATCTATTGACGATCGTGATGACGAACGTCGACATTCTGGAGGAGACTCAGCGCTTCGACGCGGCGGGCGGAGCCGCCGTCGAGGAGACGTTGAGCGCTGCGCGTCGCGGCGCCGACTTGATCCGTCAATTGCTCGCGTTCAGCCGTCGTCAGCGGATCGAACCGCGCGTGCTCGACTGCAACCGCGTGGTCAGCGGGATGGATCGCCTGCTGTCTCGCTTGGTCAGCGAGCGCATCGAAATGCGCGTCTCGCTCTATCGAGAACCGCTGCGCGTCGTGGCCGATCCCTCGCAGCTAGAACAGGTGTTGGTGAACCTGGTCGCCAATGCGCGCGACGCCATGCCCGAGGGTGGCGTGCTGCAAATCAGCACCGAGCTCGCTCCCGGCCTGCCCAGCGATCCGGAGGCCACGGGAGAGTATGCGCTGCTGCGCGTCGAAGACGACGGCGCGGGCATGGACGCCGAAACACTGCGGCGTGTGTTCGATCCCTTTTTTTCGACCAAGGCGCCGGGCCGGGGGAGCGGCCTTGGGCTTGCGACCGTGCACGGTATCGTGCAGCAGAATGGCGGCCAGGTGCTCGTGGCTTCGGAGCTCGGCAGGGGCAGCCAGTTCTCCGTGTATCTCCCGCTCACCGATCAGCCCGAGAAGCTGCGCACTGAGCCGCCTCCGCCGGCGCAACTGGCCGCCCCAGCGCAGCCGGCCGCGACGATCTTGGTGGCAGAGGACGAGCCCACGCTGCGTTCGGTGATCCGGCGCAGCTTATCGCGTTTGGGTCACCGCGTGCTCTTGGCCGAGGATGGCGCGCGAGCACTGCAGATCGCCGCGTCCCATCTGGAGGACATCGATTTACTCATCACCGATGTCGTGATGCCCAATCTGAGCGGCGCGGAGCTGGCCAGGCGCCTGACGTCGCAACGACCGGGCATCGGCGTGCTCTTCATTTCCGGCTATAGCTGGGGTGAATCACTTCCCGCGAGTGATCTCACCGAAGGCGTCGCCTATCTTCAGAAGCCGTTCGACACCCAGGCCCTCGAGGCTCATGTGGCCGAGCTCTTGTCGGTCAAGCCCGGCAGTAGCAGTAGCGACGGCTGAGCCTTCGCCTGTCCGCGACCAATGGGCACGGCGCATGGACGAAGTTGGAACGGCATCGTGAACACCCAGTGCCGCAGGGCGACTCTCGGCAACACATGCTCGACGAAATTCGCCGCCGTCTGACACCTCCGGCG
>Ga0210392_10001255_pt1 | contig 13623 bp, 1 predicted proteins | sample IncBWC30OmetaG_FD_161057 | JGI IMG/M metagenome (GOLD analysis project Ga0210392, IMG submission 161057) | Forest soil microbial communities from Barre Woods Harvard Forest LTER site, Petersham, Massachusetts, United States - Inc-BW-C-30-O ...
CGAGCTGGCCGGCAAATCACCGTTCACAAGATATCCGTTCGTCCGCGTCAGATGGGAACCCGGCTGGATGTCCGACGTTGTGTATCCTATCCGCACCCGGCCCGTGGAACCCGCCACGCGTGTCACCGTCACCAGCACGCCCGGTACGTCAAAGACATAGCTGGTCGTGCCGTTCGTCAGGTACGTGGACCCATAGATCGTCGTATTGGGCTGGTTGGCCAATGTAGTCAGCACCCGGCGGGTGCCTTCCGTTTCAGCCACGCGATACAACAGCATCGGTATCCCGTTCGAATACGTCAGCCCGGACCCGCCGATCAAAAATTGGCCCAACCCGTTGATGATTATGCCCCCAAGTCCTCCGGACTCGTCGATTTCTTCCGTCGCAAAACGGAACACGCCCGAGGGATGCAAGGCCCAGTTCAGCTTGACCTGCCCAAACAGGGCGGAAGTCGGAACCACCGCGATCGTGTACGTCGTGCCCGCCACCGCGTTGAAACGCAACGCGCTCGGCCCCGTGTAGGGCTGCTGGTAACTGGTGGGCGTCGACAGGATGTTCGGTGCCCCCAAAATATTGTTGGTATCAAAATCAAACGTGTGGCTGCTCCAGTCATTGATCTGCGGAATCGGATAGGCCCCCGCATTCCCCGCCACCTCGCTGAACGTGCTGGAATTCGTGCCCACCAGGACAACCAGTTCGGTCGCCAGGTTCTGACCCAAAAAGTCGTCCACGCTGCCAAACGTGTCGATCGCCACTTCCCCGCTGTTCGTTGGCGTGTACGCAAACCAGGCGATCTGCGACCCGGTGAACACCACCGAGTTGCTCGTGTCAAACGTGGACGTCCCCGAGTCGCCCCCGATGACCACCGGGCTGTTGAAGCTCGATCCCGGCGGCGTGTTCGTCTCGATGATCGTCACCGTCTCCACTGAAGGCGGAACGATTACCCCCGGTGCCACCGCGCCGGACAGGGTCACATTGAAGGTCTGGTTGCTCTGCACCAGTCCGTTCGGCAGGATCGGCACCACGATAAAGTTTAACGACTGTCCGTTCGAGAAGGTCAGCGTACCGCTCGTGGCCGTGTAATCCACCCCCGGCTGGGCCGTGCCGCCACCGGTCGCAAAATTCACCGACACCGGGCCCACGCCCGGATTGGACGAGAACACCGGCAGCAGGACGAATCCGGCCGTCTTCAGCACGCTCACCGACGGGCTCGTGAAGCTGATGCCCGCTTCCGCATCCAGCAGGTTGATCACCGTCGTGCTCGGCGGCGTCAATTGCGACCCGGGGCTCGGGCTCGAAAGCGTCATCGTGAACGACACGGTGCCCGTCACATTCGTGTTGTGCAGCAGCGGCACCGGTATCGTCAGCACCGAGTCGCCCGGGTTGAACGTCAGCGTGCCGCTCGTCGCCACATAATTTGTCGTCGCCAGCGCCGTCCCGTCGGCCGTCGCGTAATTCACGGACGAGGTGACGTTCGTGTTGTTGAACCGCGTCACGCTGATGAACACCGTGTCCGCCGTGCTGTTGTACACGATGCCGCCGGTCTCGGAGAACGTGTTGGTCGCCGAGGTGAACGCCACGCCGATGTTCGTGTTGATGATCGTCAGGGTCGCATTCGTCGGGTCCAGCAGCGTCGCGCCGCCGGCCGCGTTCGTCAGCAGCAGGGACAGGAACTGCGGCCCTTCCGCCGTCGTGGTGTTTTTCACCTGCACCGCGAATTGCTTCACCGTTTCACCGTCGCCAAACGACAGGGTGCCGTTGGTCGCGATGTATTTCGTCCCCGCGAACGCCGTGCCGTCCGCCGTGAGGAACTTCACGGAAACCACGCCCGCCGAGCCCAGGGTGCGCACCACCGAGATGATCGCGTTGGTATAGCCCGTGCCGCCGCCTTCCGTGACGAAATAATTCGTCCCGGAGAAGCTCAGTTGTCCCGGCGCGTTCACCGTGTCCACGATTGTGAGCGTCGCGTTCGTCGGGCTCGTAAGGATTGAACCGCTCGGGCTGAACAATTGCATCGTCACCGTGCGGTTGCCCTCCGGCAACCCGTTGTTATTGATCGGAATGGCAACGATCGCGTTCGATGCGCCGTCAGCAAACGTGACCGGCGCCGGTCCTACCGGCGTATAGTCCGTCCCGGGTGTGGCTGTGCCTCCGCCCGTCGTCGTGAAATTCACCGTCGCGGATCCCCGCACGCTGCCCAGCCGCTGCACGCCGATCACCGCCACGCCGTTGATCACGTTCTTCGGCACCGTATACGTGGCCGATGAAAAGTTGATGGCGCTGTCATCATTGAGGATCGTCAAGGTCGCCGTCGGCTGCAGGCCCACTTGCGATGGGATCAGCGGGCTCAGCGTCAGATCCACCGTCAGGTCATTGGTGATCACATTGTCATCCATCACCGGAATGGTGACGGTTTCGATCACCTCGCCCAGCGGGAATACGAGGTTCGTCGTCACCGCCGTGTAATTTATCGTGGCGGTTGCCGTGTCATCGCTCGTTGTGAACGGCACCAGCACATCGCTGTTCCCCGCCGCATTCGTGCCGCTCGTGCCGCCGGTGCGGATGATGGTGATCAGCACATTGGTCCCGCGCTCATCCACCGTATACTCGGGCGACAGGAACTGGAACGCTCCCGACCCGCTGATCGAGCCGCCGTAGATGCGGGCGATATAGGGATGCGGCTGGCTGTTATATTGGGTGAACCCGCCACCGAGGATGATCTTCTCATCCGGCACATTCGTCGGATAACCCGCGATCGTGTCCTTCTGCACCACCAGGGCCGCCACAAAATTATCCGCCCCCGTGCCAAAATTGATCGTCGGATCCACCGTGCCATCCGGATTCAGGCGGGTGATCCGGTTGCGGTTCACGCCGCTGCAATGGGTGAATTCGCCGCCCAGGATGATCCGGTTGTCGCTCTGCAGTGCGATGCTGAACACCGCGTCATTCGCTCCCAGTCCCGTGGTGAAAGTCGCATCCACCCCGCCGCTCGGTGTGAGCCGGGCGATGTGGCTGGCCGCCGACCCGTTCACATTCGTGAACAGACCGCCGATGAGGATGTTTCCATCCGGCTGGATTGCGATCGCCCGCACCGAGTCGCTCGCGCCGCTGGTCAGGTTGAAGGTCGTGTCCACCGAGCCGTCCACATTCAGACGGGCGATGTGGTTGCAGTTGGTGTTCCCGTTGACCGTCGTGAAATCACCGCCGATGACCACCCGGCCATCCGTCGGCTGTACCGCCAGGGCGTAAACCGTGCCGTTGGCGCCCAGTCCCGGGTTGAACGCCGTGTCCAGTGAACCATCATAATTCAACCGGGCGATGCCGTTGATCGGGCTGCCGGCCAGCGTCGCAAAGCTGCCGCCCACCATCATTTTGCTCAGGCCGCCCACAAAGGTCTCTCCCACCGCATACACCGGGTTGTCCGCGCCCGAACCCGGGTTGAACAAACTGTCCAGCGTCCCGTCCGGGTTCACCCGCGTGATGCGGTTGGCCACCACGCTGTTGAAATTGGTGAAAAAGCCGCCCAGCACGATGCGTCCGTCGGATTGCACCGCGATCGTCCGCACCGATCCGTTCGCGCCAAAAGCCGAGGACGGCAGCGAGAACTTCGTGTCCAGCGAACCGTCCGCGTTCAGCCGCGCGATGCGCTGGCGCGGCACGCCGTTGGCCAGCGTGAAATCGCCGCCCACCAGCAGCCGGTTGTTGCTCTGCAGGGCCAGCGCGTAGATCGAGTTGTTGAAGCCGGTCGCATTGTACGTCACGTCCACGCCGCCCGGCGGTTCGTTCACCGTGGTCGAGTCGATGATGTTCAATACGGCGCTGCTCGGATTCCCCAAGGTCGCCCCGCCGGTCACATTGCTCAGGTTGACGTTCAAAAAGAGCAGGCCGTCCGGGGTGCCGTCATCAATGATGGGCACCGTGATGAACTTGCTGACCTCGCCGTTCATGAAGGTCAACGTCCCGTTGGTGGCGGTGTAGTTGGGAATGAGGGTCGTCGCCGTGCCGTCCGCGGTGTTGAAATCCACCGTGACCGTCTGCGCGCTGCCGCCCACGCGGATCACCGGGATCAGCGCAAAACCGCCGTATTTCTTGACCGAATAGATCGGCGAGCTGAACTGCAACGCTCCGGCCGAATCCACGTTCACGATGGTCAGCACCGCGTTGGTGAAGCCAAAATTCAAGGGCGTGGAGTTGGCCACGTTGGCCACCAGCGAGTTCGTCAATCGCAGCCCGACCGTCTTGTTGCCGGTGACCACGCCGTCATCAAACACCGGGATGATGATATTGCGCGAAGTCGCATCACCCGTGGCCCAGTTCAACGTGTTGGTTGAACTCGTGTAATTGACACCGTTGACGGCCGTGCCGCCGCCGGCGATCACTTTCACGCTCATCGAACCGCTGCTGCCGCCCGCGCGGTTGACCGTGATTGTCGCCGTACCGGCATTCTCATTGGCGCTGTACGTGGGGGAGGAGAATATCAGGTGGCCGGGGCCGTAATTGTCATTGATGATCGTCAGCGTGGCATTGGTCAGCCCGAACGTCGCGCCGCCCGTCACCTGGGACAGGTTCAACTTCACCGTCACGTCCGGCTTCTGGATTGAACCGTTGATGATTGGAACCGTGAACGTCTGGCTCGTCACCCCGCTCAGGAACGTCAGCGTGTTCGTCACCCCCCGGTAATCAACCTGGTTGGTCGCCGTGCCGTTTGAAGTTCTGTAAGTCAGGCTCACCACCCCGTCGCTCCCGTTCGTGCGCACCACCGTGATGGTCGCGGTGGCCTGGTTTTCCACCACGCTATAAGTGGCGGAGCTGAAAGCCAGCACGCCCGGCCGGACATTGTCATCAATGATCGTCAACGGCGCGGTGGACTGCGCCCCGACTGCCGCACCCAGCGGAATGTTTTCACCGCCAAGGGTGAAGATGTCCGTGCCATTGGGCGCCGATAGCGTCAGATTGGCGCTCAAGTTGCCCGTGATGTTGGTGTTGTTGATGATGTTCACGTTCACCGCGGGCCCTGCGGTACCCGCCGGTAAAGTGGCAAAATTCGGCCCAAAAACACCCACATCATACATCCATGCATTCGCCGACCAGGCCGTGCCCCAGGTCGGGGTTCTCGAGGCCGCGCCCAGCGTGAAATTCACATCCGGAATCGCGATGCCCGGTCCCGCATCCGCCGTGTTCGTGTTGAACATCGCGGAAATGATGCCCAAATTGCCGTTTTCGCGCATCAACGACACGTAAAGCTGGCCGCCGTTCTTGTCCACGGAATAGGTCGTATAGAAAAACTGGATGTCGCCGGGGCCAGGCGTCGCGCCGCCGATCAACCGGGCCACGTTGCTGCGGGGCAGCACCGCGTCCCGCGTCCCGCCACCGCCCACGCGCAGGAATCCGCCGCCGATGATGATGTTCAGGCTCGGTTCCACGCCGATCGCATAAACGTAGTTCCGCTGGTTCCCCTGCGGATAATCCGTCAGGTTGACCGCGTCATTGTTATGATAATGGTTGATCACACCGGCGAACTGGTTGTACGCCGTGTCCATGAAGCTCGTGTCCAGGTTGCCGTTCGCAAACAGCCGCGCCACGCCGATGCGCCGCGTCTGGTTGTAATTCTGGAAGTTGCCGCCGATCAGGATGTTTCCATCCGGCTGCAACGTGATGGCAAAAACCGTGTCCGCGGCATGGGTCACCGGATTGAAAGTGCCGGTGCCGGATGCGAACGTCGTATCCACCGTGCCGTCCGTGTTCAGGCGCGCGATGCCGTTGGCCGTGTTCAGATCCAGGTAGGAGAACGAACCGCCGATCAATATCTGGCCGGTGGCGGACTGTATCGCGATCGAGTGGATCGGGTCGGTATCACCGGTGTCCGGGTTGTACGTCCCGATGCCCGGGTTGAAGGTCGGATCCACCGCCCCGTTCACGCTCAAACGCGCGATGCCGCCGGAACTGGTTCCCGCCACCGTGTCAAAATCACCGCCGATGATCACCCGGCCGACGCTGTCCACCGCCACCGCGTTCACCGTGCCGTTCGGACCGGCTCCCGGGTTGAAGCTCGTGTCCACCGAGCCGTCCGTATTCAGGCGGGCCACCCCGTTCACAATGTTCGTATTGAATGCGGTAAATTCGCCGCCGATCACGATTTGGCCGTTCGGTTGCAGGAAGGCCGACCAGATCATGCCGTTCGCGCCCAATCCCGGGTTGAACGTCGGATCCACCGTGCCATCGCTCAACAACCGCGCGATGTGCGCCCGGCTCGATCCGTTGAACGACAGGAAATTGCCGGCGATGATGACCCGGCCATCCGCCTGCAACTGCATCGCCGCGATGAAATCACTCGCCCCGGTGTTTCCCGTCGCATCCATGTCCGCAAAACTGCTGTCCCGGAAACCGTTGTTCAGCATCCGGCAGATGCGCCCGTACCGGTGTCCGTCAAACGAGATGAAACTGCCCGCGATGATCGTCCGGCCATCCGGCTGCGGCGCCACCGCATAGACCGTGCCGCCGTTGCCGTTCGCGCTGTCGCTCACGCCGCCGGACGTGCCCGGCGTCGGGTTGAACGGATTGTCGGAACCCGCCACATTGTTCTGGTTCCACGTCCGGTCCGCTGCGCCGGCCGGCTGGTCATTGAACAAAATCGTCAACGTCGCCGTATCAATCAGCCCCACGGTCGCTCCCCGCCAGGGCGGCGTTCCGCCGAAACTGAATGTCAGTTGCGGTGTCGCATTATAAATCTGCAGATTCATGTCCTCATTGAATTCCACAATGCCGTCATTGATGATTGGAATCGTGATGTCGGCGGCGGTTACGCCCACCCCAAATGACAACGTGCCTGTGGCCACCGATTGGGTAAAATCAGCGTCTATCGTGGCATAATCTGAACCGGCCTGCAGCGGGAAGGTGTTGATTGGATTAAACTTGCCCGGTCCCGCATTTGGCGGCGGCAAATCAACCCCATACTGTACGGTAACGGCCTGATCAAGTCCGCCCGTGCGCGTTACTCGGACCACGGCATTGGTGCCATTGACCGTTTCATTCACCCGGAAACGCGCCCGCTCAAAATTGATCACCGAGGCGTTATTAAGCACCGGGAACGTGCTGCTCAAAATGCTGACGAACGCGCTGGCATTGACGTCCAACGTCGGCGGCAACAAATCCTGCGATTCCAGCGGATCCAGCCTCGGATTTGACAATGTTACCTGCACGTTGGCCGGCAGCCCGCTGAAGAAATTGCCGGACGGATTGCCCGCGCCGTTCACGGGCACGTCAATAAAGGCGCTCATCTGGTAATCATCAAACGTCAACGTCCCGCTCGGCGCCCCATAACCGGGCGCCGACAGCACCACCGGATTGGTCGCATACGGCGGCAGCCGGAAAATGTTCGTCGACTCGGTAAGCGTATTGCTGCTCGAATCTGTGAAAGTGACCGGCCCGAAATACAGGTTTCCCAGCGGTGGCATATTCGTCGGCGCCGGCGCGAACGTGCCCGAAACCGAGTTGGACAGGAAAACCATGCCCGCCAGGTTGGAGACGATGACCGTCGTGTTCGTGATGCCGCCGCTGTAATTGGTGTACTGGTAGGGCGGGTTCAGGTTGCCGTCGTAATACTGCAGAAAATTCGTGAACGCCGTCACCGTGACGAACACATTGCTGTAGATCGTTACCGGCGGCAGGCTCGTGTCCGTGATCGACGTGTAGTAATTCGTCCCAAAAATATTCGTCACAAAAAGGTTGGTCAGGTAGGACGTGCCCACCGTGTAATCCACATAGGCCCGGCCGCTCGAGCCGCCCACCCGGGTCACCGTCACCCGCGCACCGGTCACGCTCGGGTTCACCGTCGGGCTGTTCGGCGCGGAAGATTCGTTGTCCGAAACAACGTAATTGGGCAGCCCGCCGGCATTGATTTGCGTGGCAAACTTGAACGTGCCCGCCGGGATCGTCCGGATGCTCGTCATGCTCCAGCTCAGGTTTCCGATGCCAAAATCCCCGTTGTTGCCGTTCACCGAGATGTAATACACCGAGTTCGAAACCACCTGGAAAGTCGCATAGCTGGTGTTGAACAGGTCGCCAAACTCGTTCAATCCGGAATCATCGTCGGAAACCACGTTCTTCAGGTTCACGTCGCACAGCCCGTTCGTCGTCGTCCACACCGCCAGCACCGTGTTGAACTGGCTGCCCAGCGTGTCAAACTCCACCGTGCCGCTCGCCGGCGCCGTCCACGCGTACCAGAGCGAATTGCTCACCGTTTGCAGCCCGTCATCGTCGCACACCACCTTGTTGGTCTCGCACGTCTCCAGCGTCGCCGCGGTGTTGTCGTAATTGGTCGTGCCGCTTAGTCCGGCCAGGGTGATCGCCCCGCTGAACGCGTCATTCACTAACGCGCCGCTCGCCGCGCCCGCCAGCAGCAGGCCGGCCCCCAACACTGCCGCCAGTTTCAACTGGCCGGAACTTCTGACTGGACCTTGCAGCCTCGAACCGATGAATCGCTTAATAATGTCTTTCACAACTTTTCTCCATTGTTCCCGCGGCCAAATCTCAGCGCGGGGTTTGGGTTTCAAAAATTTAGATCTGTCAACGCCGGGTCAGTTCGGGTACGTCAGCCAGGGCTGGACCACGATCTGGTAAAACCGCGGCCCGTTCGTCGCCGTGTCAAAGATCCAGACGGGCGCGGGCGCGGACGGATATCCAAAAGGTGATGGGAACCAGTTCGTGTGCAGCGTGTTCGCACCGGACGAGCCGGAACCGTAATAATAATTCTGGAAGTTCGTGAACGGCAGCCAGTTTGGCGACAGCAGGTTCGTCTTGTAATAAATGTAATTCGTCGCGTTGGCGGACGTGTTCCACTGGATCTTCACGGACTTCGGCGGCAGGTTCGTCATCGTTATCTGGAAACCCAACTGGGACGGGGTCAGGATTGGCGACGGATCCGAATTGTTCGGAATCCCGTCCCCGTCGGAATCGATGTCCCCGCTGGCCGCCAGCGCCGCATTCACAAAGTTCGTGGTGCCATCCGGGTAGATCAGGTTGGTCCCGCTGAAAATGCCGGCGTAGGCCGGCACCCAGCGCAGATGATCCCCGTTGAAATGGTTGATCTTTTCCGCCACCGAGCTGCCGTCATCGATCAGCGCCTGCGCATAATAGATCACCAGGTTGGTGTTGAACGCCAGCACCGGCAACGTCGTGCCCACACGGTTGGTATAGCTGGCATAGTGATGCAGTTGCAGGCAATCCACATAGATTGCATTCGTCGTATAGTTGGTTCCGGTTCCCGTGAAATTAAGCTTGGCGGTGGGACCTTTCACATCCAGGACATATTGCCCCAGCGCCACGTTGTTGAGGTAGCCGCCGGCGACATAGCCGCGATCTTGGGCCGACCACGTGTTGTTTATGCTCCTTATCGCCGGTGCGATGTTCGTGACGGTGGTGCCTAACAGATCGCCCGCGAGCGGTTTGATGGGCAGGTTAAAACCGCTGTCACTGCCGCTGATCCCCAAGGTTCCGGCCGACCAGAAACTGTTGGTCGCTCCGAAATCCGTCAACAGGTTGGTTGCCGTCAGCTGCAACATGCGCCCCGCCAGGAGATCCGCATTGCTCAGTACCAGGCTGGAGGAATTGATCGTCAGATCGCTCCCGGCCGATACCAGGCTGTTGCTCATTGTGGCCGTCAGCGCCTGGAGGACGAACGAGCCGGAGCCGTTGGTCATGGCCCCGCCGTTAAAGAAATTGGTCGCCCAAATGCTGATCCCCTGGTCGCCCACCAGGCCGCTGTTGATGAATGCGCCATAAACGGTCGATGGAGTGCCAAAACCCGCGATGTTGGCCGCCCGGATCGCACCGTTGTTGGTCAGCCACCGCAAATTCGGAAACTGGTTCGCATTCAGGGGTCCCGAGCCATACCAGTTCAATTCGCCATCCTGCGCACCGAAACCTCCGGTTTCCAGGTTCGTGGTCAATGTCATGCTCGTCGCATCCACGGACAATTTCCGGATGATGTTAAACACATCGCTCACATAAAGGTTTGTGCCATGGAGCACCAGATCCTGCACCACCGGGGTGGTGGTTGCCACCGCCAGGCTGTTGATCATTAACACATGGAAATTGTTCGTCACCCCGAACGCATCGATCAGCGACCAGCGTACGCTGAACGCTTGGATGGGGCCGTTCCAGTTTGGAACCGACGGTGCCAGCAAATTGCTCACGCTCAGGTATCCGTTCGTCACCCCCAGGCTGATGTCGGAAAAAGGCGAAAAAATCGAGGCTCCGACGCTGCCTTCAAAATTGTTGGTCGCCATGATGGACATGTAGTTGGGACCGCCGATCTGGGTCTTGGACAGATCCAGGTCGCGGCTGGCGTTGATCCAAACGCTGCCCAGCGAGTTGCTCAAGGCACCGCTCGGGTTTGCGGTGCTCGCATTCGTCGCCACCGTGGTCGCGATCAGCTGCACGCTTTCATAGGCAAACGCGTTGGTTATTAAGATATTGTCAAAAGTGAAAGGCGGCAGCCCTGTTGGCGAAGCCGGGCCAAGGGGAAAAGGCCATTCCGCCAGCCAGGAATAATTCACCGGCCCGCCACCGAGCGCGACTTGCAGGTTGGTGATCTCGCCAAAGTCATCCTCCAAATACATCAGGTTGGTGGAGATCGCACCCGTTGCCGGATTGAGATAGGAGCCGGCCCATTGCACCAGGATGTCCCCAAAACCCGTGTTAAAATAAACATTGTTGGTCACGCTCGGGACTGGATTGCTGATGAATACCGCCCGCACTGACCGGCTTGAACCCACAACCCCCGTGTCATTGACGTAAGCCGTGGCATTCTGCAGGCTCATGAACAACGGCGGAATGAATGAATCTGACGTCGGGTTCGGCAGTGAGAACTGGACCGCCGGATCGATGAAATTCGTCTCGGTGCCCACATTGGCCACCAGGACGTTCAGATTCAATGGGAGCAGGAATATCACATTAAACTGCGACTCAAACAGGTTTATCAGCGTGTTCAGGTTCTCGATTGTGTACTGGCCCCGGCTCAGGTCCAAAGTTTGTCCGGTAAACTTCAATGAGCCGTTCTCTCCCACCGTGACCGTACCGGGATCCACGATGTTCGTCGCCAATACGCTGAACTTCCCGACCGTGGCCAGCGAAAAGAACGTTTCGTCGTTATTCAGCACCGAATTCACCTGGATGTCACCCGCACTGTAGAACGTCCCGGCCTGGGTATGGAATCCGGTGCTGGTGGATTGCTGGTCGAACACGAATCCGCATCCGGGACTGATGGTGAGCACAATGCCATTGGTTGACAACGGCGCGTTGGCGACCATCAACCCGTTGTTGGTATAGAATATCGTGTTCCAAGTCTCGAACGTTTCCGGGTTCGCCGTGACTGCTTCGAAATTGATGGTGAACTTGTTTTGGTTGTCAAATAGGGTCGCATCGATCACCGGCGGCGGGTTGCCCGGAACCGTGAAGTTAAAAATCGCACCCACTTGATCCGCCGGCGGCCACATCGCATCCGTTGCCAGCGCCGGCCGGACCAGCATCAGGCACAGCAAGCCGAAAAACCCCAGCCATTGGGCCGAACCGCTAAAAGGCCTGTGCAAAGATTGATTCATGTGCGTGCTGCAATTCATTGGATGGTGATGGAATAATTCCAGAACACGGTCCGTGAATTGGAATCAGTTAGTTGAATGGTCAGATTAAAGGTGCCCGACTGCTGCGGCGTGCCTGAAATCACACCGGCGGCGGACATCGTCATACCGGATGGCAAACCCGTCGCCAGCCAGCTGAACGGCGGCGAAAACGAACCGCCCGTGGCCGTGAACTGCGTCGGGGGATATGCCACCCCGCTGGTGCCATTGGCCAGGCTGGCCGGGGCAAGCTGGACCAGGATCTGGTTTTCCAAATTCTGAATGCTGGTGCCGTTCGGATAGACCACCGGATCATTGGTCGAGCTGTCGAACGACGCCCAGGCCAGCGTCGTGTATTGTGTCAGCTCGCTCAAGATGGTATTGGTCGCACCCTGCAGGATAATGGGACCATTTCTGAACGCATCACCGATTTTATTGTACGCGAAAGTTACCGGCGAATTGATCACACCCGGACCGGCCAAACCGGTCAAAACCGTGGACGTATCAAAATGGATGTTGCGTGTGACGGATCCATTAAATGTATTGCCCGCATTTTGATTGTCTGCGGTTAGCAGGATGTCGGGGCCCGTGATGATCCGCTGCAAAGTCTCCGTCACCGGCTGGCTGTTGGTCACCCGGATCATCGTGTAAGTGTTCGTGATCGGCTGGAAGAACTGGCCGACCAGCGAATCAAAATTCGCCCGCACAAATTGGATCCGCTCCATGCCCTCCCGCAGCGCCGGCGGATTCGTTGATAGCTGGCAGATGAACGGCTGGATCAGCAGGACATGGTTGGTGTAGGTGGAGATCGTGGTGATCGAGAATTGTTGGCCGATATCCAGCACCCCCGGCGGAACCGGCGTGGTCACCGTGTTGGTGGTGCCCACCTGGTTGGTTTTCACCACTTGCTCGATCGCAAAACCGCAGGTCCACGCCGCCGGGATGATAAAGAAGTCGCCCGATGGCAGGCCGGCCACCAGGTTGGTGGTGGTCACAATATTGGTGGTCAACGTGCCCGCTTGATTGGTGGACGTGACGCCGATGTTGGTGACGGTGGTTGTGACCAGGGTGTTGGTGAACTGCTGGGTGGGCGGGTTCGTGAACAGGTTGCCGAACGTGTATTGATAGTTGGTCAACACGAGGCTCACCTGGTTGGTCTGGAAAATAAGCGCCGGCTCACAAACACCGGGGAGGAACGCCCAGATGCGGTTGGTGTAGAATGAAATCGTATTTTGCACAGCCTGCGCCGTGCCGGGGAATTGCGAATTGGTGGTGAAACTTGCCGCCAGCGTATTGGTATAACTTGGGATTCTCTGAGTCTCCGGAAATTGCTCAGATATCTTGGAAAACACCTGATAACCGCACCAATTGGTTGGGATCAGGAAAAAGTCCCCGCTGATGTTGTTTGTGAACGTCTTGAAGACGGTGGTCACATTGGTCACCCCCGGGCTGCCCACCGGCGACCCCGCAAAATTGGTGACCGAGATGGTTTGGATGGTCACCCGGTTGCTGGAAGAAAAAACATTAGTCACTATGTTTCCAAAGGTGTAGTTGTAAAACGGGTAAAAATTGGGTGAAAAGCTATTGGTCACCGTCACTTGGATCGCTGGTGAACCCACTGGCGATCCGATGAAGTTGGTCAGATAAGTCGCCAAATTTGGAATCGGTATGTTGGTTATCCCCACCACGGTGGAACTCAAGATGACCAGTTGGGGATACAAGGCCTGAAGCGCTGCCGGCGAACTGGTTCTTGCCAGGGATGAAAACAGGGAAAGATCATAATTGGTCAGAACAACAAAAAAATTCGGCGACTGAAAGTTCGTGACCGTTTGACCCGGAAAATTTGTGTACGTCGGGGTTACGATGCTGATGTTCGTCAGGGCGAAATTGGTGCTCGATGAGTTGATCTGCAGATCCGGGTACAACGCCTGCAACGTGGCCGGATCATTGGTCAGCTGGGATATGAACAACCCCCACGAAAGTGTTGTTAACAATACCGGCGGTGGCAAA
>Ga0210392_10001257_pt1 | contig 13609 bp, 9 predicted proteins | sample IncBWC30OmetaG_FD_161057 | JGI IMG/M metagenome (GOLD analysis project Ga0210392, IMG submission 161057) | Forest soil microbial communities from Barre Woods Harvard Forest LTER site, Petersham, Massachusetts, United States - Inc-BW-C-30-O ...
GGTACCGGCGTGCCGCCATCAAACAAGGAAATCATTTTGAGCAATATATCCAACGCATTCCGTGCGTTCTTCGCCCTCTTGGGCGGCAAGCTTCCGCCCGACATCGCCCAGGCTTACGGATACTCCAAAGCTGCCCCGGTGAAGGCCGCTCCCGTTGCGACACCCAAAGCCGAAGCGGGACCTGCCGATGGCGCAGTGCAGATTCTATCGGTTCTTCAGCGCGACGCTCGATTAGTCGACTTCCTCATGGAAGATCTGAGTGGATACGGAGACGAGCAAGTGGGCGCAGCGGTTCGCGACGTGCAGGTCCAGTCGCGCGACAGCCTCCAGCGCTACATGCGCCTCACGCCGGTGATCGACTCCATCGAAGGCGAGTACACCAAGACCCAGGGCTTGCCGTCGGAGTCGCTCCGTCTGATCGGCAAGGTTCCGCCCAGTGGCAAAGCTCCCGGTGGCTTACTCCGCCATAAAGGTTGGAAGGCCGAAAGAGTGGATCTTCCCAAGGCGCAACCCGGCTCCATCCTCGCTCCAGCCGAAATCGAGATTGAGTAGTTCGCACGAGCGAATCCTAAATGAACATCGGAATCGACCTCGGCACTACCAACTCCGCGTTGGCGTATATTGATCCCCAACAGGCATCCGAATCGGACGCCCCCGCGATCCAGGTGTTGGAAATTCCGCAGTACGTGTCTCAGGGGCGTGAGGAATCGCGGCGGACCCTGCCATCGTTTCTCTACCTGGGCGATCGCGAATACCTCGGCGCGTACGCTCGTGAGCAAGGCGCGCTGGTTCCGACGAAAAGCATCCATTCCGCCAAGAGCTGGCTCTCCAATCCCGAAGTCGACCGCACCGCGAAAATCCTACCCTGGGACGCGCAGGAAGGCGGACGGGTCCTGTCTCCCGTCGAGGTCTCCACCCGCATCCTGAAACACATCGCCGAAGCGTGGCAAAAAGAAAAAGATTCGCCCATTGGCGAGCACGACGTCGTGTTGACCGTCCCAGCCAGCTTCGACGAAGAAGCCCGCGAGTTGACCGTCACCGCCGCACGCGACGCCGGTATCGAAAAGCTCACGCTGGTGGAGGAACCCGCCGCAGCCTTCTATTCCTGGATCGCCAACGACCTGGCTCGGTCTCAAAAGAGCCTCTTCGACGGCCAGACTGTGCTGGTGTGCGACGTCGGCGGCGGCACCAGCGACTTCACCTTGATCCGCGTGTCGCGCCAAGGAGACAAGATCGACTTCACGCGTACCGCCGTCGGCAAACATCTTCTGCTGGGTGGCGACAATCTGGATCTGACGTTGGGATGGCTCGTGGAGGCCAAACTGGGCAAGACCCTCTCCGTTCGCCAGCGGACCGGCTTGCGCCGCCAGTGTGCCGCGGCCAAAGAACGTCTTCTCTCTGAGCCGGACCTCAAGAAGGTGGACATCACCGTATTGGGCGGCGGTTCTTCGCTTGTCAGTGGGACCTTGAAGACAGAGATCCTGCGCGAAGAAGTTCTGGAACTGGCGCTCGACGGATTTCTCCCCGCCTGCGAGCTGACCGATCGCCCCAAGGACGAAGACAAGAGCGTGTTCCGCGAGCTGGGCCTTCCCTATGTCTCCGACCCCGCCGTGACACGCCACCTGGCCGCGTTCCTCGCATCCGCCGGCGACGCTAGGCCCGACGCGATTCTCTTCAACGGCGGCTTCTTCATTCCGGAAATCCTGCGCCAGCGCGTCGCCGATGTGATGGAGCACTGGTACGGTAAACGGCCGCTGATCCTGGAAAATCGCGACCTCGATCTCGCCGTTGCAGTCGGCGCAGCCTACTATTCGTGGGTACGGGCCACCGGCGCGGGCTTGCTGGTCCGTGGGGGCTTGCCTCGTGCATACTTTATCGGCTTGGGCGGCGGCGACGAAGACAAGCTCCGCACTCTGTGCCTGGTTCCTCGTGGAGCCGAAGAAGGCTCTACGCTGGAGCTCGACCCGGGCAATCTGCAACTGCTGGCCAACAAACCAGTGTCCTTCCGCTTGTATAGTTCGCGAACGCGTACCGAAGACAAGCCGGGCGAAGTGGTTGAGTTTCCGAAAGACCACCCGGAAGATGATCCCCATCTGCACGCGCCTTTGAACGCCGTGCTCCGCTTTGGGAAAGCCGGTGAGCGCCTTGTGCCCGTAAAGCTCGGCGCAAAGCTCACCGAAGTAGGAACCCTGGAAATCTGGGCCGACTCCAAAGCAAGCGAGCATCGCTGGAGACTGCAATTCGAGTTGCGCAAAGCCGCCAAGGCCCAAGCCCCTCAACGCCCCGCAGCCGTCATCAGGAACGAAACGCTGTCCGTCGCTGAAGCCTTGCTGCCGGCAACGTTCGTAGATGGCTCTCTGGAGCCCGAGCAACTTCCCGCGCGCCTGGAGCAGACTCTAGGCTTAGGCCGGAACTCGTGGCCCGTATCGGCCATCCGCAAACTTGCCGACCAAATGCTCGAGTTGTCGGAAGGCCGCAAGCGCAGTGCCGCTCATGAAGCCCGCTGGCTTAACATGTGCGGCTTCTGCCTTCGTCCAGGCTTCGGTTTTCCTACCGACGATTACCGCATCGAGCAGGCCCGCCGCATCTACGCCCACGGACTCCAATTCCCCAACTCTGTGCAGAACGAGATCGAATGGTGGATCTTCTGGGGCCGCGTGGCTGGAGGGCTCAACAGGAATCAGCAGACCGACGTCTTCCAGCGTCTCTCACCCACCCTTCTGCCGCGCGCAGCCAAACGCCCCCGTGTAAACCCCAGCCTGCTGCGCGAAATGTGGCGGGCCGCAGCGAGCCTGGAGCTATTGCCTGCCCCCATCAGGACGCAGTTGGGCGATGAACTGCTTGCCCGCGTAGTGAAAGGCGACTTCGTCGAGACAGGCCTGTGGTGCCTGGCCCGCCTCGGCGCGCGCAAGCTATTCTATGGACCTATCAATCAGGTTCTTCCCTCAAGCGTTGCGGCTCGCTGGCTGGGGCCCTTGATGAAGATCCCCAAAGCCGCCGACACCATCTTCTCTCTGGCGCGCCATACCGCCGATTCCACACGCGACCTCCCGCCCGCCACACTTGACACCGTGCGGCGCGCCTTCCCCGATCTCGACCTGGACAGCGAGCCCGCTGACCAACTGGCGCAAGCTGGTAGAGTGTTCGGCGAGGAGCTGCCGAGCGGTCTAGTATTTCATGAATGAATTGGACCTGGTCGAACGCATCCGGAAAATGGCCGGAAAAGCGGCTCCGCCGTTAGTCGCAGGAATCGGCGACGACTGCGCAATCTACCGTCCTCGCGCGGGTGAAGACCTTCTATTCACCACCGACCAGATGATCGAAGGCATTCATTTCCTGTCGTCCACCAAGGCATCGGCGGTCGGGGAGCGAGCGCTGGCCCGAAGCCTGAGCGACATCGCCGCCATGGGGGGCAAGCCCCGCTTTTGCCTGGTTACCCTCGCTCTTCCCGACAACCTCAGCGGCGCGTGGGCACGGTCGTTCTTTCAAGGACTGATGCGGCTGGCCCGCAAAACGGGTACAGCTCTGGCAGGCGGCGATCTTGCGCATGACGATCAGGTCCACCTCGACGTCATGGTCTGCGGGTCGGTCGCGAAAGGAAAAGCTCTGCGCCGTGATGGAGCGCGCATCGGTGATGCGATCTATGTATCTGGCCGTCTTGGCCGCCCCTGGGAGAGCAAAATCCAACCCCGGCTCCAACTAGGCCAGTCGCTAATAGGCCGAGCAACCGCCTGCATGGATTTGAGCGACGGTCTGTCCATCGATCTCCACCGCATGTGCTCAGCCTCCGGCGTCGCTGCGGACCTCTATCGAGTGCCGATCTTCAATGGCGCAAGCCTGGAACGAGCCCTGCACGGCGGAGAAGACTACGAACTTCTGTTCACGCTCCCCGCGCGAGCGAAGCCACTGGCCGGGACGTTTCTAATCGGCCACATGATCGACGGGCCTGCGGGCGAGATCAGGCTCGACGCCGAATTGGTGAAGCCGCTAGGCTACAGCCACTTCTAGAGCAGCTTCTCAAACTGCAATGTTTGAAATTCCTGAACGCGCCCATACCCCGCGTCATTTGTGACGAAACCTGTCACTCCGGCGTCAATCGCGGTGGCAGCATGCAGAGCGTCTGGAGTTTTCAGGCCATAGCGCGCCCGAAGTTCAGCGGCCCGGTTTGCGATGCCGAAGTCAGCGTCAACCCAGGCAAGATTGGGATATTTCGCAAGCAAGAGTACAGCGGCCGATGCCCTTCCCCGATCCTCAGGGTTCTTATAGAGAGGAACCAGCAGTTCCGCAACAACTATGGTTGACGCAATCGCTCCATTTCCTGGTTGTTTGACCCATGCGAAGACAGCTTCGGTTAGGTCTCTATAGCGGGGGATGGATTCCACCATGTAAACGAAAATGTTCGTGTCGATTGCAATACGTTTGTGGTGGACAAGAAACCTGTGTAGTTCGTTCAGTCCCAGCTCTCCCGCTCCTTGCGTAGGTAGTCCTCTCCATAAAGGCCCCGACCGATACCCATAAGCGCTTTTAGATGGTCCTTGGGCTTTGGCATCATTACAACGGTTGCTCCGCGGACCATAATTAGAAGCTTGTCACCGGCCTTAACGCCAAGCGCCTCTCTAACCTCTTTGGGAACCACGATCTGATTCTTGGATGAAATAGTAGCTTCCGCCATGCTTTACATTTTATCAAAAAGTAAAGCGCTACTGCGTTAGCGTTACCAAATGCTGGCCCCTCGGCAGAGTCAAGACATTCCCGTTCCACTCCAACACGGCCGGAGCCCCATCTATTTCTATCTTGCCCGGCTTCGTGCCGACCACAGCATACGCCCGGGCGCTGCTTTGATAGGAAAAGTCCACGGACTTAGCGCTCGCCCCCGCCGACTTGATTTCGCCGTTGAAGTCTTCCAGCAGTATAGGCGCATTCGCGGGCGCGGAGCCGATCGAGTGTTTGCCGGCCGGCAACCATACCGTGGAACTGTTGGCGATGGGCCACAAATGCCCGTCGACCAGCGCGGGTCCCGTCCACGCCACTCCTGTGCCACGCCGCGAATCGACCACCAGCTTTGGCCCGACTTGCTCCACCTTCTCCACCGTGGATGCGGCGGCGGTCAGCAGTGGAAGATCTGTAGGAGTGATCGAATTTTCGAAATAGAGTGCAATGCGTGGAAACGCGAGCGACGCCAGATGCACCAACTGGAATAATTCGGCTCCGGTCTGGACTTTGGTTGGATACACGTCCTGATAGCGCTCCACGATGTTTACGTCGATGGCGAGCTTGTCCTGGCGCTCGGTCAACGGCTGATATCGTGCCGCGATTTGAGGATAGCGCTGCGGGCCAAGATTCCAGACAGTCGCAGGGTCCTCAATCAGGAACGTGAAATCGTGCTCCGCCAGCAGCGGCAGGACCCGAGACGCATCCGCGCCTAGCTTATCGCGCATGGTCGTATCGAAGCGATCGTCGATGTGAGTGAGGGTCAGGTCCAGATAAGGTTTCTTCTTGCGGATCTCATCCACCTCGCCGATCCATTCCGCTTGCTGGCGGCGAGCAAGATCGGCACGGAATTCAAGAAATTGTTTGAGACCCTCGGAGTTCTTGTCGAAATAGCGAGGCGATGCCGAATCAAACAGGTCGTGTGGATCGAAGCCTGCCTTGGCTCGAAACTCCGATCGCACATCGTCATTCATTGGCGTGAAGCGAGCCGGGTTGGCATGGCCTTCCAGCGATTCAAAATACAGCTCGGCCAGGTTTACGCCGTCCCAATCAAAACGCTCCACAAGATCCCGCATGTTGGCGGACGCCGCCGCGAAGGCCTGACGGTTGGTCAGGTTCATCAGCTTGCGCCAATCCAGTTGCGCGTCCTGCAGCACCGCGGTCTTCTCGCGCCACTCGGGATGCTCTGCCCAGAATTTCTCGCTCACATGCGGCATCTCGATCCACGCATAAACCTGAATCGCGTTGCGATGACAAGCATCAATCAGCTTGCGTAGGTATTCGTCGCTTTGCGGATCGCGCTCCCAGTAATGCCAGGCAGCGACGTGCAGCGCAGAAATGCCGGACGCTCGCCAGCGCGCGGCAAAATAGTCCAGGTCCACCCGCGCGCGATAGGAAGAATCGAAAAAGGCCCACATGTTGGACGAGCGGAAACGCGGCTCCATGCCCAACTCCATCAGCGCTTGCGGGACGTAGGGAAACCGTTCGTATCCGTGTGGACCCGGCGGAGCGGCCATCCACAACACCGCGCCCGACCCCAACCGGAAACCCGCCATGAGCGCCGAACCCTGCCACCGCTCCCTTGCGAAGACACGAGCAGTCGAAGGCACTTCAAAGACCGGCAAATCCAGCGCCTTCTCCCAGACCATCCGCAGCTTGGGAGCGCGCGCGTCCTCCACACTCCGCACGGTCACCCGCGCGGCGGTGGGATGGAAGCCGAAGGATTGAGCCAGGGCGGAATCACCCTCAAGCACTAGAATCGTCCCGTCCTCCACGCGCTGCTTCCAGTTGGCCTCAGGAGCGGTGACGCCGTTCGGCACCACGACGACGCTATTGGTCTTGACGGCCGACGCCGGACCTTCGGTGAGCCCGATTGAGGAAAGAATCTGGCGCCACGCGCCCGGGTCGTCACCGACGATCTGAAAGGAGAGCGTCGCCGCGTGAGCTCCCACCGACAGCGCGAGCATCGCCAGCAAATTAATGGGTAAACGCATACCACACACTCACCCGCGCCTCGTTATAGTTTGGCCTGCGCGGATTCCCTTCGTTGATCAGATACACTCCGTGCAGCAGGTTGACGGAAAATACGAGCGATGGCGGAAGCTGCTCGAACCGAAACTTGAACCCCGGTCCCGACTCCACAAAATTGGCCCAATACTGCGACTTCAGATCCGCCGTCACGTTCAGGTTCCACAAAATCTGCGAATGGAATCCTTTCAGCGTCTCCATGCCCCGAAAGGTGTATCCGGCCCGGCCCTGGACATAGAGAATCAAGTCATTTGAAAACTCGCTGATGTAGACGCCATCCGTGTTGTTCTCTGCAAACCTGCCGTGCGATCCGTTGGCGAGCAGGTTCCCAAAACCCTTCCCATACGAAATGCCGCCGCGATAATCGGGAACTGCTCGCCCCAAATCGGTGGGCGTGGTACGGAAGCGAAATGCCTCGCCTGCTTCAAACCAGCCCGTGATCCCACGCCATGGAACTGTCGCGATACCCGCGGCAAGAATCATGCTGCGCTCGGAAAGATATTGCGGCCCTAGATTCGCGCCCAGCTCGACCGACCCGCGCGCGTCGGCAATCAACCGGACCGAAAAATAAGGGCGCAGAGGAATGTGATTGAGCCGCATCTCTACTTTGCCCTGGGCGTAGGTAAATGCGTCGTTCCAACGCGAGGAATACATGGGCATCGCCCACACCGTAAAACGAAAGCGCTGCTGACCAGGCCGCAGGTTCTTGTATGCCTTGGCCGCTTCCACCGCGATGTTCTCATCGGGACTGCGCCGAGCCAAATCAAACCACCGCAGCGCCTCACTATCGTTCTTAAGAATGTTATTGGTCCATCCGAGCTGCAGCATCACTTCGAAATCCACCGGGTCGTTCTCATTGGCCACCCGCAGATACTTCAGGGCGTCTTTCAGGTACCCCTTCTCCAGACTCCTATTCGCCAGAATCTTCGCCTCATTCAGCACCTGAGCCTTAGGCTCTTCTTCGCGGCGCTTCAAAGACTGCGGCATGTGAAGCGTGGACCGTACACGATCTGCTAAGTCCTCATCCGGACCCGCCAGCACGCGATCCAGCAGTGGCCTGGCCTCCGCCTCATCGCCGCGTTTCAGCAACAGGAACCCGAGCTGAGCCACCGACAGCAGATCGTCGGGCGAGCTCTGGACCACGCTCACAAACTGAGCCTCGGCCTCGGGGCGATGATCCATCGCCAGGTGCAGGTAAGCAAGTTCGCGGCGCAATTCCACGTTGGCGGGATCCAGCGCCAGCGCCTTCTCGAACTCGTATACATATGGATACCGAGCCGCAAGTAATTCATGAGCCTCCTCGGCAACCCGAGGCTCGGCCCCGCGCGAGGCCGCCAGCAGCGCGGCATTGGCGTCCTCCAAACGGTCCTGCTGTTTGAGGACACGTCCAAGATCGAGCAGCAGATCCCGTCGGACAGGCTTCAGATGCCAGGCGATCTCATAATGCGTGCGGGCAAGTTCCAGCTCATCGCGCTGCTCAGCCAGCCGAGCCAGTTCTTCATGGGCGCTGAAGTTCTGAGGATCGACCGCCACCACCTGGCCCCAGCGCACAATTCCCTCCCGCAAGGGCCGGTCTACATTCTCAAAAGCTTCTTTGGCGGTCGGGTTGCCGGCCGCAGCCAGCCGCTCAAAAGTCCGGCGCGCAGCCACCTGCTGTTTGGTTTCATAGCAGAGAAAGGCGTATTCCAGTGCGACATGTTCATCTGCAGGATTGAGTCGCATGGCCTCGGCAAACTGGTCGCGCGCAGCCTCGGATTCGCCGATTTTGAGTAGGGTGTAGGCCAGGTCTGTGTGGATGGCAGGCCGGTCCGGAGTAAGGACGATAGCCTGTTGAAAATGCTCGATAGCCCGCGTATAGTCCTTTATTTTCAGTGCTTCATAGGCTTTGGGCAGCGGATCGGCTGCCTGGGCACGAACCATCTGCACAGTAAGGAGCAGGACTATTCCGATGCGGTGGTATCCCATGCGGAGTACTAATTGAGTGCCGGAAGGGGAAGAGTTTTCTCCGACGATTTCAGGGGTTCCTGGCAGGACCGCTGACGCTCTACCACCTATGGGTGTAACCTAACAACAGGTCCTTGGCCTGCATTGCTTCGGGCTCGCTGGGATTGAGGAGGACCTCGTTAACGGCGATCGTCGATCCCCGGGCGTTCTCGCGATCTGATTCGATCTTCGCCGGAAGATTCTCGGCCACTAATTTGCATGTTGCGGCTATAGCCGTCGTGCCAAGCGGAGGTGTTGGTTATGAAGTCAGCAATGCCATCTCCCGCACAAGGCCTGCCGAAAGTTGAACGGCCGCAGAACAAATCGAGCTTCCTCTCCAGCGAGTCCGTTCTCAACATTCTAAAGTTGATTCTTGCCGGATCTGACTTGTCTGAGGTGCTGACGATAATTGCTGGATTAGTCGAATCTCAAGGCAATGGCACGTTATGCACCATTTGGCTTCCTGATGCCGACGGGAAACATTTGCGTTGCTCCACCGCGCCCAGCCTGCCCGGATTTGCCGCACACGTAGGACCCACGTTTGTCGGCCCGAAAGGCGCATCATGCGGTACGGCTGTTTTTCGAAAGGAGCCCGTGTATGTTGCCGACATCCTTCACGACTCCCTATGGGACGACTATCGTCACCTGTTCCAGCCGTATGGTATTCGCGCCGTTTGGTCACGACCCTTGTTCACGCGCGAAGGTAAGGTCCTCGGCACTTTCGCCATCCTTTATCGTGAGGTGCGCAATCCCGACGCCATCGACCTGCAGTTGATCGAAAATGCGAGCCATATTGCAGGTATCGCAATTGAGCGGCACCTTCATGAGGAAGCGTTGCAGCATGAACGTGATCGGCTGCGCTTGCTTTTGGAAATTACGAGCAGCGCAACATCCAGGTTGGACTTCCGGCAAGTGGTTGAGGCGCTTTCCACGAATCTATTCCGCGTGATGCAATGTGACGTGTCCGCCTTGCTGCTGCCCGATTCCGAGAGCGGGGACCTGCGTGTCACAATCCTCTACAATCCCGGCGCGAGAGGACCCATGCGCGAGGGCTCGTTGGTGCCGATGAATAGTTCGATCTCGGGCCAGGTATTGCGGACGGCCAAGAGTGTCCGGATCGACAGCTTCGAACAGGTTCGCGAGGATCCTGACATTTTCGGGAATCCTGACGGCCGGCGTCTTTATGACTGCGTGATCGAGGAAGGCCTCAGAACGGGCTGTTATCTTCCGCTCGTAGGCCGCAACCGCGTGGTTGGAGTTCTGATGCTCTGTAGGCGTTCGGACAATACTTTTGAGGAAAACGACGTCATCTTGCTTGAGCAGGTGGCCCGCCAGGTAGCGATTGCCGTTGAGAACGCGTTGGAGTACGAAAAGGCCGTAAAAGATCGAGATAAAGAAACGAAACAGAGACTCTACCTCGAGGAAGAAATTCGCGCTCACTCAGGGGCAATCGTGGGCGAGGGCCCCGCATTGAAGGCCGCGCTGCAGCTTGTATCCGTTGTCGCGCCTACAAATTCTACAGTGCTGATCCTGGGCGAGACCGGAACCGGCAAGGAACTGATTGCGCGCGCTCTGCACGACTTGAGTTCCCGTCGCGAACGCGCCTTCGTCAAATTGAATTGCGCTGCGATTCCGCTCGGACTTTTGGAGAGTGAGCTGTTTGGTCACGAAAAAGGGGCATTTACCGGAGCGATCGCCCAAAAAATGGGGCGCTTTGAACTCGCGAATAGGGGCACGCTGTTTTTGGACGAAGTCGGCGACATCCCTCTCGAACTTCAGGCGAAACTGCTGCGCGTTTTGCAAGAGCAGGAATTTGAGAGGCTCGGCAGCAACCGCACTCATAAAGTCGACGTACGCCTGATCGCCGCCACGCATCGCGACCTGTCCAGCATGGTAAAGCAGTCGACATTTCGCGAGGACCTTTATTACCGTTTGAAAGTTTTTCCGATCAACGTTCCTGCCCTGCGCCAGCGTACCGAGGATATTCCGGCGCTGGTTCGTCATTTCACAGATCTCTACGCTCGACGAATGAACAAGCGAATCGACCAGATCTCTTCTGAAACAATGGAAGCCCTGGTGCGATACGCGTGGCCCGGAAACGTTCGGGAATTGCAAAACTTCATCGAGCGAGCCGTGATTCTCTCTCCGCTCTCCATATTACGAGCCCCTATTTCCGAGTTGGAACCCTTCCCGGCGCCGCGGGAGACCAACACCCGGATGACGGGTCTCGAGCAAGTTGAGCGAGATCACATTGTCCGGGCGCTGGAAGCGAGCGATTGGGTAGTGGGCGGCCGCAATGGCGCCGCTGAACGATTGGGAATGAAGAGGACGTCGTTGGTTTACAGAATACAAAAGCTTCGCATCAGCCGTCCGGCCCGCATCCAACAAAAGCCTAACGCTTCTCAGGATTGAGTCGGGACGAACTACGCGACAAATCCCCGTCGCTGTTAGAGATCCGTCGCGATTCCGTCAGTTAGCGGAAAGATTGGTTCGCTGCTGTTGCACCAAATCTTGCTAGCTCAAAATCACTTGCGACTTCCGGTGATTCTGAATTGAGCTCTCCAGTTTGGCATTTCGGGTGCCATAGCAATGCTGTCATTGCCTCATGACCAGGTATCGCAACCGAAAAAGGAGAGTTTCATGAGCCAATTTCGTCCAACCCAAACGGCAAAGAGTCCCGGACCCGAAGCGAAGAGACGGCAACGGTCTTCGGAATTCTCTATACCGGTTACGTCCATCCACAGAGTGGAGGCGGATGGAGTTCGCGTCTTCTACCGGGCCGCCGGTGACCCAAATTCACCTGTCGTGCTGCTACTGCATGGGTTCCCAACGTCGTCTTTCATGTTCCGTGAACTTATTCCACGCCTCGCGGACGAGTACCGGGTGATCGCACCGGATCTCCCTGGCTTCGGATTCACCGAAGTTCCGGCTGAACGAAAATACGTTTATTCGTTCGACCGTTTGGCCGCGACTCTCAATGCGTTCACGCGAGCGCTCAAGATCAGTCGCTTTGCCCTATATGTGTTCGACTACGGCGCGCCAGCCGGATTCCGGCTGGCAATGGCTCACCCTGATCGAATCACAGCGATCGTTTCACAAAATGGGAATGCCTATGAAGAAGGGCTTGGCGACGCCTGGGGGCCGATCCGGAAATACTGGGCTGAGCCAACGCCAGAGAATCGAGAGGTGCTCAGCGAAAACATTCTGACTCTGGAAGCAACGCGATGGCAGTACTGCCACGGTGTGGCCGATCCGGAAAGTGTTCCTCCGGAGTCGTACACGTTGGATACCGCTCTGCTTGAGCGTCCTGGGAACAAGGACATTCAGTTGGACTTGTTTCTCGATTACGCGACTAACGTGAAGCTCTATCCGGCATTTCAGGATTACTTTCGGAAGGTCAAGCCACCCATGCTGGCAATTTGGGGCAAGAATGACCCATTTTTCATTCCCGCAGGTGCGGAAGCATTTCGGAAAGACAATCCGAACGCGCAGGTCCAATTCCTCGACACCGGGCACTTTGCCATCGAGACGCACGTCGCCGAGATCGCTGCCGCGATGAAAGAGTTCCTGGCGGCGAACAGTGTATCACGCCGTACAGATGAAGGCGCATCGCAATGAGTTCCTTTGCTCAGAACGCCACGATTATTCTGGTCCATGGCGCGTGGGCCGACGGTTCGTGCTGGCGCAACATTATTCTGCCGCTGAGAAATGAAGGCCTGAAAGTAACGTGTGCGCCGATTCCCCTTACATCGCTCACGGAAGACATAGCCGCCCTCCAACGCGTCATTGACAGAACCAGCGGGCCTGCCGTCATTGTGGGACATGCCTATGGAGGCGCTGTGATAGCTGGTCCGAATGATGACCGCTTAAAGGGACTCGTATACGTCGCAGCGTTGGCGCCTGCGGAAGGTGAAACGGTCGCGGAGGTCTTCTATCGTGCCAAGCCGCATCCGAAGGCGCCCCATCTTGAGCCGGATCCGCATGGGCTCATTTGGATGCCTGAAGAAGGATTTGCCCACGCAGTGGCTCACAAGGCTTCCTCGGATCAGACCACGATCCTGGCAGCCGTGCAGCGGCCCATCGCGGTGAAGTGCATTCAAGAGAAGGCTCTCGTGCCGGCGTGGAAAACAAAGCCATCGTGGTTTTTGTTAGCGGACGAGGATCGCATGATCGTGCCGCAGACGCAGCGCTACATGGCGGAACGGATGCGAGCGAAGATTCGGACGCAGCAGGTCGACCACAGTCCTATGTATACGGCGCCGGATATCGTGGTTGCCGTGATTCTGGAAGCCGCGCAGGAGACGCTGGCGCGTTAAGGCTGCTTCGACTCCGGATGGAGGAACATGAAAAACAAATCCGTTGCCATCGTGACTGGCGCGAGCCAGGGAATCGGCCGTGCTACCGCGGAGCGGCTGGCGCGCGACTTTGGCGCTGTCGTCCTGACAGCCAGGAAAGAAGACGAGCTCAAGAATGTTGCGGCCGAGGTTGCGTCCGCTGGTGCCGAGTCGCTGATTTTCGCGCTGGATTTGCGCGAGCCCAGGTCGGCCGAGATCGTCGTCCAGGGCACGCTCGACCGCTTTGGCAGAATCGACGCGCTGCTGAACATTGCGGGTGCCGTGCCGCAGATTGATTTGTTCCAGATGACGGACGCGCAGTGGGAAGATGGCATGGCTCTCAAGCTGCACGGCGCGCGCCGGCTGACGATCCGAGCTTGGGACGCTCTGAAGGCCTCGAACGGCGCGGTAATACTGATCTCCGGAAGCGCAGCTCTCGATCCCAATCCCGGGTTCGCGGCCGTAGCGGCGATCAATGCCGCCATTATTGCCCTCGCGAAAGCCTTCGCCGAACAAGGCATTAAGGACGGAGTCCAAGTCAACAGCGTTGTGCC
>Ga0210392_10001260_pt1 | contig 13600 bp, 9 predicted proteins | sample IncBWC30OmetaG_FD_161057 | JGI IMG/M metagenome (GOLD analysis project Ga0210392, IMG submission 161057) | Forest soil microbial communities from Barre Woods Harvard Forest LTER site, Petersham, Massachusetts, United States - Inc-BW-C-30-O ...
CGAAATCAACGGCGCCTTCGGCCAGGACAATCCCTTTGCGGGTGAGCTGCGACGCTTTCCGGGAAGCCCGTCATATTTTGGCGAATCACTCGCTCGCAACCTAACGCCGTTCGTAAATTTCATTTACCAGCCGCGATCCGATGTATTGTTTTCCGTGGAGTATCGCCGCCTGCAAACGTACGTGTTAGACAGCAGTGCGAACACAGCAAATCACGTTGCTGCGAGCGTGGGATACATCTTCTGATGCGAAGGTTCTATCAACGGCGGTGGGCGGCAATCTTGGGTGCGCTTTCCGTGGCCGGCCTCTTCTGCGGTCTCGGCCGGTCCCAAGCGCTGCAACTTCTGACCGTTACCGCCAAGGCTCAAATCGTAAGGGACGGGTCTGTGAGACCGGCTGCGGGGCACGGCCGAGCTGATCTTTCGAACGTCGTCGTATGGCTCACGCCTCTTGGCGGAAGCACAGGCGTGCCAACAACATCGGAGACCGCCAATCCACGGCCAGTGCTTACTCAGCACGACAAGACCTTCGAGCCTCACGTTCTAGTTGTTGAAGTGGGCACGGTGGTGCAATTCCCCAACAAAGACCCTTTCTTCCACAATATCTTTTCTCTCTTCGACGGCAAGCGCTTCGACCTCGGTCTTTACGAAGCGGGCACCACTCGTTCAGTGCGCTTCGACCGACCTGGCATCAGCTACCTCTTCTGTAACATTCACGCTGAAATGAGTGCGGTTGTCGTCGCAGTGGAGACCCCCTACTACGCTATTTCCAACAGTTCCGGAAACATCTCGATACACGACGTCCCCGACGGCCGATACCAACTGCACGTGTGGTACGAGCGCAGTTTGCCGGAAGACCTCAAAGGCCTGACCACGCCCGTTACAATCTCCGATTCGGGGCGTAGTCTGGGTGCCATCAAAGTCATTGAAAATCCGAATTTCACCCTTGCACACAAGAACAAGTACGGCCAGGACTATGTCCCACCGCCAAGCCCCGGTTACACGAGCCCATAGGTCACGATTAAGAAACTTTATGACACGCTAGCTGCGTGCCGGCAGCGCCCAATAGATTTCAGAAGCCCGATCCGCTTTCTCCGCATGCTCACCCTGCTCTCGCAATAACTTGCGGAGGCGTTCACGCGCCTTGTGCAGTTGCGATTTTGAATTCCCAACCGAGCATCCCAGAATCTTGGCGATCTCTTCATGGCCGTAGCCTTCGACGTCATGCAGCAAAAACATCTTCTTGCATCCCGCCGGCAGCTGAGCGATCGCGCGGTTCAGCCCAAGCCGGTCGAACAAACCCGTCATGTTCAGATCCGCTTGGCCGATCTGTTTTCGGGGCGTTCCAAATTCGTTATCGGTTTCGAATGTATCCTCCAGTGAAATTTCGCCAAGCTTTTTCTTGCGGAATCGCATCAGCACGATATTAAACGTGATCCGGTGAAGCCATGTGGCGAAGGCTGACTCGCCGCGGAAGCTTCCGATCTTGCGAAAGACCTGCAGGAAAGCCTCTTGGGTCAGCTCCTCGGCGTCGCTTGAATTGCCGGCCATACGAAAGCACATCGCATAGACATTCCTGCTGTGCCGCTTGTAGAGGTGCTCAAAAGCAGCTGCATCGCCCTGTTGCGCCAGCCTGATGATTTCGGTTTCGGTGAGATGAGCTAAATCGGTCGACTTTAATGGACTCATGCGATTTCTCGCTCTCCATTTAGAAACGCTTCGATGAACTCGGCCCTGAAGAGAATGCTTCGCCCCGCTGGCCGTGAAAACGATTGGCGATCCCCCTCCATGCGCTCTGTGGTCTTTCCCGGCCCGTTCGTACTACCAAGCCTGAACAAATTGATGTCTCTAGTTGCCACGGGATTGTTTGGAGTACGTCAAGAGTTTGTAACAGTAATCCGTCAGAGCAGGCGCGAGCAGAATCGAGACCTAGGGAACGTTTACAAAGTGTTTACAAATTATGGAAATCGACGTGACAACGTCTCAAGTCCAAACGCCGCAATCTAATAGCCTGAGCGGTCTTCCACTCGCCGACGAAGGTAATTGAACAGAAGGAACATTCCGGATGTCGCGCTGACAGCTAGTTCTAGACTTCTACCCATTCGCTGTAGAGAGAAGGGAATCTTTATTTAGTCGGATCACCTCGGGGGTGATGCCCGCCTCCAAACAACGGACAGTAGCCTGCAGCTCAAGGCGCGAAACATCTGGACGAGGCAGGGAGGTCGTCGCCAAGTTCCGCCCTGAGTTTCATAGACAGAAGGCCCGTCGCGTTGACGCCGTCCTGGGAAACGCACTACGATCAAAGGTCCCAAGCCTGAGGTGTCGATGCGAATGTCGGCCTTCGGTCTGGATTTCCGGTCAGGACTTCGCAGCTGGCTGCGGTACGTTTGCCGGAGGAGCATGGATGGATACTGTTCTGGTAGTGGAAGACAGTCGGCCGATGCAGCGGACCTTGCAGCGGCTGTTTGAAGCAGATGGCCTACAGGTCCAGATTGCATCGGATGGTGTCGAAGGCCTGGAAAGCTTTCGCAAACAGGCGCCCAGCATCGTAGTGCTGGATCTTAAGCTTCCTCACTTGCCGGGCAAGGAACTTTGCCGCTTGTTCAAAGCCCAGCTATCTACCGTGCCGATCGTGGTTTTAAGTGCCAACGCAGAAGTCGAAGATAAGGTGCTGCTCCTGGAGCTGGGAGCAGACGATTACGTGACAAAGCCCTTTAGCCCCAAAGAGTTGCTCGCGCGGGTGCGTCGAGCCATGCGGCGCGGCAGTCCCACGTTCCCGAATGCTACGAATATGGCGACTGAAACTGCCCAGCATGAACTACTCCTATTTGGCGATGTCAAAATCGATTTCACTAGCATGGAAGCAACGCGCGGAGGTAAGGAACTCACACTCACTGCCCAAGAGTTCAAGCTGCTGCGGTTTCTTGCTCGCTCACCAAACGCTGTTGTCTCGCGAGAGAAGCTGCTCAATGAAGTCTGGGGATATGAAAATTATCCTACGACTCGCACAGTTGACAATCACATCCTGCGACTTCGCCAAAAGCTTGAACCCGACCCCGCCAACCCGCGTTATTTTATGACCATGCACGGCGCTGGTTATAAATTCACCCCCGGTACAATGACTGCAGCAGAGAAAAAGTGACCATGCATCGGGGAGCTTGATGGCACGCCTTCGATTACGAACCCAACTGGTGATTGCTACGCTTGTAATAATCTTCGCGCTGACCGGAGCAGTGCTCTTGATCATCCGACACTCCGTTCATTCTGAGATTACAAAACAAGTACAAGGAAGCACCGATGCTTCTCTGCGAGCATTCGAAAGCGTTCAGCAAGAGCGCGAGCGCGATCTGTCACGGACCGCTGCCATGCTCGCCGAGCTTCCAACCTTGAAGGCTCTGATGACGACGGAGCACGCACCCACAATTCAGGATGGATCAGAGCCCTTCTGGGAGTTGTCAGGCAGCGATCTGTTCGTCCTCGCAAATTCGAATGGTCGAGCATTCGCGTTTCAGGTCCGGCAGAACGGATGGACTCGGGAACTTGCTGAGCGGGATCTCGACAAGTCCGTCAGACAAGGCGAAAGCGCAGCATGGTGGTATGCCAATGGCCAGCTCTACTGGGTTTTTCTTTGCCCCATCGTCGCCGGCGCTGAAACCAATCAAAGGCAGCTGGGGATACTCGCGGTGGGGTATCAAGTAGATTCAAGCGTAGCGGAACAACTTTCGCTTGTCGCGGACAGCCAGATCGCGCTGACAGCAGGCGAGGATGTGATTGCGTCCACCCTTGCGCCCCAAGCAGTGGGCGAACTTCACCGCTGGATAGCAGATAAGGAAACAGCTGCCGACACGAGAACAAGGCAAATAGTTCTTGGCACCGACCAATATGAGATGGCATCTGCTCTGATTCACAATGGGCCTCCAACGCCCGTGCGGTGCTATGTACTGATGTCATTGGAACCGGCCAACGTCCTGCTCCAGCGGCTGAATCGGATGATCGTCGTTCTTGTGATTTCCGCGGTGCTATTCGCCGCACTTATTCTCACTTTCGTCTCGAGAACCATCACTCGTCCGCTCGACAACCTATTGTCCGGCGTGCGAGCGCTGGGCGGCGGCGACTATGCGTATTCGATTACGCCGCGCGGAAGCAGCGAAGTGGTAGAACTCGGAGAGGCCTTCTCCAAGATGCGTGGTGAGTTACTCACGTCTCAGCAGCGCTGGCGCGCCAATGAACGAGTTGCGGCGCTGGGACGCGCTGCGAGCTCGATCTCGCACGATCTTCGGCATTATATGGCCGCCGTTGTGGCCAACGCGGAATTTCTATACGAAGCGGACAAGCTGAAAATGAACCGAGATGAAATCTACCAAGAGATCAAAATGGCCTCAGAACAGATGGTCGACCTACTCGACTCATTTCGCGAACTCGCGCGAGAAGAAGGCTCGATCACTCCGGCGCCGGCGTTGTTGGACCAAATCGTCCGCCACGCCGTGGAGGCCGTCCTCGCCAGGCCGGAGTTGCGAAGCCGCAGGGTCAAAGTAACTACTTCGGGTCCGACCAATGGCGTTTTTGACGCGAAGAAAATGGAGCGAGCATTTTTCAACCTGGTGTTGAACGCGTGCGAGGCCGCTCCGGAAGGAACTGGCGCAATCTCGGTAGACATCCATTCGTCGGATGACTCTTTTGATGTTCGACTAGCCGACAACGGACCCGGCATCCCCGCCGCAATTCGTGAATCGCTATTCGACCCGTTCGTGAGCTCAGGAAAGCTCAACGGAACGGGGCTAGGGCTCGCGATCGTACTTAAAATCATCCATGATCATGGTGGCTCCGTGAGCGTGGCAACCACTTCCGATGCAGGAACGGTTTTTTTGATCAAATTGCCACGAGCTGCTAGCGCACCGATAACGTCCGGTACCAAGACTTTCTGCTAAATAATTCTAACCAAACAACAAGTTCAAGATGTCATCGAAGAGGTTCGCTGCTAGCTGGCCTGCATTGCGTTGGGACTCTTGATTGCCGATCTGGTGGCCTACGCGCGTCGTCTCCTAGTCCTATCGTGTTGTTGTCTTCAATCACCGCAGTTGATTCCGTTTGGCCTCTAATTCGCAGTTGGACTAGAATCCGACACGCCGAGGTCATCGCCGATTCATTCTGAAAGGCATCGAGCGCCGCGTTTCCCCTTCGTTGCCGGGATTCAGGTCACAGATCTTGTGACGGAAAAGCAACTGGCGGCGCACATCGAAGATTTGAGCCTCTTCGGATGTTTAGTGGAGACCGTTGATCCGTTTCCCGCAGCGACGAAGGTCAGACTGCGAATTTCATACGGTGGGGCGAATGTTTTAGCTCAAGGCACCGTTGCTTATTCGCGAGACAACGGGGGAATGGGAATCGCGTTCACTTCCGTTGAGCCAAGCAGCCTGCCAATCCTAGACGCTTGGCTCGATGACCTCAGAAAGAGATAATGCCCGCGTAAAGTGAGACGCCTGCTCTTGGACTGCCTTACGGCTTTAATTCAGCGGGTGGGAAAACGACACCGGTACAAGTCATCATTCGAGAGAACAGCAATGCACTCGGAGAGGTAATCGTGAGACAAACGCCTCACTTCTTGCCCAGAACCTTCAATGCAGTCCACGGCACATTTGGCACAACATGCCCGCTTCCATCTACCAATCTGATATTTGCCGTCTGCGTGAGTGCGTTGACAAAAACAATTTCAAAAACGCCTTCCTGCTGAGTGCTTGTCACGTGCTGACCATTTTTAGGTGGGATCAGTTTCGGTGCAGTCGCCATTTTCTCCTCCAGTCATCAAGAGTCTACTGCAACTTTCCTTGAAAAAGGCGACTATCCATTCCGGCAGAACGGTTGGGCCTGTGCCAGCGTAGAAAAAGGGTCGAACGAGTTGAAATAATGGACTTGCGGTTCGGACTATCCCCCAATTCACTACATGAGGGCCAAGTCCTGATAAACGCCCTTACTGGAGATTGACTTTCAGATAGGTGTTGCGAACAGGGATTATCACTACCTATATCGTTTTGAGATAGCTGGTGGGAAGAGGATTTCGCAACACCTATCCGAAGCACAGCGCTCCTGGCCGCAATTTCAATGCAAATTGTGGAAGACGCGGTGGCTATTCCCAACATCGGGGACGGATTTTCCCCATTGCAGGGAAAGCGTTCCAAGGCTCCATCTAAGTATCTGTTCTGTGGCCTCTTAGGACGTCGAGCCAGGCCGATAGCTAGGGCGAAAGATCGGGAGAGTCGCGAGAACGCAGCGTCCTCTTCTTCATTCATATCGGAGCGATTCCGTTGGATGCAGCCGGGCCGCCCGATTCGCAGGCAGGTAGCCGAATAGAAGTCCGGTTGAGCACGACACCACAAATGCCAGCACCACCGAAACCCACGACACTGGAACGCGAATACCTATGGCTTCTGGCATCACTCGTAGAACGAGATTGATCGCAATGGGAATAGCAACAGCGATTACAATTCCTACAAGCGCTCCGGTCCCGCTGATTAGAAATGCTTCCATTAAAAATTGATAAAGAATCGCGTCACGCGGTGCCCCCACTGCCTTACGAATTCCGATCTCATGGGTGCGCTCGGTGACAGTGACAAGCATGATGTTCATGATACCAACGCCGCTGATAGCTAGTGCGATGAGCGCGATCAGTACCAGAAGAACCGTCAGCGCCCGCGAAATCTTTCGCGCCGATTCCAACAGTGAGGTGAGATTTTCCACATCATACTCAGCGCCCGGGCGATGGCGGCTTTTCAAAATCTGCGACACTTGTCTCGTCACCATGGGAACAGCTTCTGGCGAATCCGCCTGCACATACAAGGTGCTGATATGTTCCGTTCCCGTGTAGTAGGTGATCAGTCCGAAGGGGACGAGCACGGACTCGCGCGCGATTTCTGTCTGGCCGAACGTGGAAATCCGTTCCCGAAACACACCTATCACTGTGAAGCGCAGGTCGCCGACTCGAACTTCCTGTCCCACCGAGTCCTGATGCGGAAATGCGCGTTCCGCTAGTTCCTGAGTCAACAAGCAGACCTTGGCATGGGTCATCATGTCATCCGGATCGAAGTAGCGACCGCGAAAGACCACCAGCCTTCGAATCAGCTGGAAGCCGTCGGTGACTCCGACCAGTTTTACAGGCCGCTCGACACCGGTCGCAATAACGGCCATCGGGATGTCGGCCGCTCCCGCAGCTACCATGACTTGCGGGATGTCGGATTTCACCGCGTCCAAATCACCGAGCGAAATTTCATCACTTAGCGTGAGGCGCGAGGGATTGGATGAATGTGTGAGGCCGGCATACACGAGATTGGAGCCAACGCCTTCGATCTGAGTGATGATGTAACGCTTGCCGACGAGTGCCACGGTGACGACGAGAACGATACAGCCGCTACCGATAATGACGCCGAGCATCGTCAACCCAGCCCGGAGTTTATTCGACCATAGCGCCTGAAGTGCGAGATGAAAGGTCTCGTTCCAATATTCGGATTTGTTTCGAAGGTTTAACACTGCGACCGTGGCCTAAGCTCCATAACCGTTAGTCGATCTGCAACCTATTCTTGTTTTCATTCTTCATGGTTCCCGAACCGCAGAACACGTCTCGTCAGCCACGTCTGGCTCACCGAATACTTCGCGACTGACACCATGCAAATAGAATACAAATCCAATCAGCCCGATGATCGCCATCCAGATACGAGTACACAGGAGAGCCTCTGCTCCCCCGCGAATGCCCAAAAGATTAAATAACGCACTGAAGGCCGTTTCGCCCACTCCAAGCCCACCAGGCGTCAGCGGTAGACTATTCACTATGTGGCCGATCGGAATCACGAGGAACATCCTGGGAGTCCAGCTAAACCGCTCCAGAGCGGCTGCTCCAAGCATCGTCACAAAAACTAGCGACAAATTCGCCAGAAATGACAATCCCAAGGCCGCGCACAAGATACTCGAATTCTTTCGATACTTGGCAATCGCTCCCCGAACCTGCCGGATGACTCTGTTTCTTGTCAGACGATTCCGAGCGCCACTCGGAAGACAGCTTATGAACGGGTCGCTGAACAAGCACAGAAGAAATCCACCAGCCACGCCAAGCGCAAATAGTCCCAGGGTTAGCAACAAACTTCGCAATGCGAATTCACTCCGGAGGGCCTGAGTGAACATTGGAGCAAAGATTAGAGGCAGAAGCAGGAGCGAAAACAATCCAATTGCGCGGTCGAGAAGCACAACCGTCATAATCTCAATCCGGCGTCCACCATTTCCTCTCGTCGTATAGAAAAGTTTTGAAAGATCACCACCAGCCGCGCCCGGCAAAAAAGTGCCGAAAAAAAATCCCACCAATGCAAGTTTCAGGGATGTCCCGAATCGAAGGTTGAGTCCCTGCGGCCGGAAGAGCCACGACAGTCGAACCGACATTAGTGCGCTGTCAACGATCAGGAGCGTGAGTGCGGCGAGAGTAATGCGCCAGGAGGTGAACAGTTTGGATAGCGCTCCAACGTCAATGAGACCCGATTTGGCGAGATACGCAAGGAGGCCGGCTCCGATCGCAAACCGGAGCAACATCAGCAATACGCGTCGGGCCGACTCATGCCGAGCAGTATCCCCGAGAATTGACACTTGCTCAGAGGGCACGACGGGTTCTCATCGAGTGCAAAGACTCAACCATCACAGCGCCGTGAGCGGCTGATTGGTCATCAGGATTTTCCCGCCGCTTCTATCCACAACGACGAGCCGCTGGGCCCCGACTAATTTTTCAAAACGAGGAAAAGCGAGCTCACTCGTGATCAGGTAGTACCGCTCTGGCTGCATCCATAAACTTGCGAATTGCGAGTCGTCGATAAACACGTCAGGGCTCCCTGGAGCATAGGACCCATATTCGAGATTGTTTCGACGGCCATTTAGGATAAGAGCATCCCGATTCGTGTAAAAAATCACAGAGGAAACGCCGTAGTACTGAACATTGGAGATTAGTTTGCCCTCTGGAGACCGCAAGAGCGTTTCCGCTAGTGGCCGTGACGACAGATACGGGTCGAATGCAACCATGGCCAGACGGGCAGCCTGAAAGAAAATCACCATCATAAGGGCGATCGCCAGGAAAGCCCGCCGGCTCGTCGCTCGGATCATCCCCAGCGTGCCGACGAGAAACCCTAACCCTGAAAGTAAAAGGGGTCCCTTTAGATAAGCCAGTGATGACAATGTCAGGTCCTCTATATGGCCCAGGGAAAGTGAATAGGCTTTGGGATGCCTTGAAAGAGCGACGGAAATATCTCCAGGCGCGGGCATATTTCGCACGCTGAAATAAAGGACAAACGCTGCCAATGCCATGAGTCCAGCGAGCGCGCCCAGCAATCGAGTACCACGCCTCACCCAAATAGTGTCTTCGGCCATGGCAGCACCCAGCAGCAAAGCCAACGCGGGATAACACGGCATTGAGTAATATTCTTGCGTTGTCGAAAAAGTAAAAAATATGAGAACGAAGCCAATACAGCATAGCGCCCACAGCCGAGCTCGCCCGGCGCGATCGACTGGCTTGAATGAAAGCTTGGTGATCGCGGGTAGATACACGCTCCACGGAAACAGCCAGACAAGATGAAGGAGCCAGAAATAAAGCCGGGGAACCGTGTTGTAGTCCCTCGGATAGCGCAAATTCAAGAAGCGAAGCACTTGCTCGTTCATGAAAAAGAACCAGAGAAATCCGTGATATTGGCCCGGGCCGCTGTGGAAAGTGAAATCGAAATAAGGAGGATTCCGAAGCGTGGCGAGTATGTGCCAGGGTGCCGCGATCAGCAGCACGATCGCTAAACCGCTGAATGGATGCAGCCGCTTCCATGTTCTCGCTAGAAAGAAGTGACGCGTAATGAGCAGAAAGATCAAACCCGTGGCCAACGGGAAAACCACGGCCACCAAGCTCTTCAGGAGAAGCCCCGTTCCCAGGCTGGCCGCGAGCAGGAATGCCCACAACCTCGAGTGAGGTTCTTCTTCTTCGAGAGCGCGAAGCATCGCCCACATCGCGAGCGTAACGGTGAACGTGAGCATGACGTCCGGAATCAATATGCGCGTGAAGAGAAACAGACCGATGCAGGTGGCCATGCAAAGACCAGCGTAAAATCCCGCGCGCCTACCGAATGCCCACGAGCCAAAAGCGGCCGTCAACAAGCCAAGTGCGATAGCGGAGAGCGCAATTGGGATTCTGGCGGCCCAGTCGTGTACGCCAAATATCTTGTACGAAAGCGCCATAGCCCAATACACGAGAGGCGCTTTTTCCAGGTAAATAACTCCGTCCAAGCGAGCGGTAACCCAATCGCCGGAGCTAAGCATGTTCCGGGCAATCTGAGCCTGCACGGAGTCGACATCGTCCATCAGCGACGGTGGCGAAATGAGGCAGCCCAAATACACAGCTGCAGCGAACAGCAGAACGCCTAGGTAAAGATAGCTGCTCGCTCGGGAACCACCCGTTCGGCCATCGAATCCCCCGTCGCCTGAATTCGCCATTTTTTCATCCACAAGAACAGGAGCATCAATCCCCATAAGTGATATCCATAATTTGCACGCCTTTCGAGATGCCGCTTCACATAGGTTTCGACAATGGAGGGCTGGAACAACTCATCGTGTTGGGAAGCGCCGGTAAATATGGTTTCCATGAGTAATGAACGAAGTGGCCCGCGCAACCATTCGTGTGTTGGGATGTCGAAGCCCACCTTCTTTCGCAGCGGAATCGATGGTGGCAGCTTGTCTTTCATTAGTTCTTTGAGTACGAATTTCTGGCAGGAGCCACGAATCTTAAGCGCTGCCGGCAAGCTGGCAGCGAACTCGACGATTCTGTGATCGAGAAATGGCGGCCGTACCTCCACGGAGTGAGCCATGCTCATTCTGTCCGACTTGACCAGAATGTCGTCCGCCAAAAAATATTTTTGGTCGAACCACAAATAGGATGCCAGCCTATCTTTCGCGGCGGGTAGGTCACGCATTTCTTTGAGCCGGCCATCAAGCGCACCGGGAAGTGAAACCCTCAGCATCGACCGCTTTTCGGCTTCAGAGAACGTTCCATTCCAGTGGGTATGGGCACGGTACGCGGACAGCAAGCAACCTTCGAGGAAACGTGTCGCTTTGTAATCGAAGCCGATTTTCTCGTCCGATACTGGCCAGTGACGCATCCCATCGAGCGCCAATCGAAGAACATTCGCTGGCAGCTTTCGCATTTGAGCCGCGAGTCGATCCGCCCTATAAGTCAAATAGCCACCAAATAGCTCATCGGCCCCTTCACCGCTGAGTGCGACCGTTGTGCCCGTTTTGCTCAACTTGGCGAGGAACCAAACCGGTAACGCCCCGGCGTCGGCGCTCGGCTCGTCAGAGTAGTAAGCAAATTCTTCAATCGCATCCGCTAAGTTCTCACCGGAATTCAAGTCCAATTCGGCGTGGTCGGTCCCGTAGTGTGACGATACTTGGCGAATGTACACGCTCTCGTCGAAGCTGCGCCCTCGAAAGGAAATCGAGTAGGTTTTCAGCCGCTTGCTTGATACTGCTGCGGCATAGTGGAGGATCGTTGATGAGTCGATGCCTCCGCTGAGCCAAACACCCAATGGAACGTCCGAGATCAGATGTTCCCTGATGGAATTCTTTAAGAGCGAATCAAGCTGCTCTTGCGCCTCGTCAATCGACCAATCACGGTAATTGCCGTACGGCAGGGTCCAATAAGCCTCGGAGCGAGTGTTTCCGTCACGCCATTCGAGCCAATGTGCGGGCGGAAGCTTTTCGATCCCGTCGATAAGCGTCCACGGACATGGTACATAGTTAAGAGACAGGTAGCAGTCCAGACCCGCCATGCTCAAACGGCGTTCAATTTCGGTATGGATTAGAATCGCCTTGAGCTCTGATCCGAAAAATAAATCCTCTCCCTGCCGCGCCATGTAAAGCGGCTTGATCCCCATACGGTCTCGCGCAAGAACCAGTCTCCTATCTGATTCCGTCCATATAGCCACGGCGAACATTCCTCGCAGCCGGGCGAAGCACTCCGTATCCCACTCGATGAATGCACGAAGCACGGTTTCTGTATCGCAATAGGACCGGAATTGATGGCCTCGGCCGCGAAGCTCGGCCCGCACTTCCTCGTGATTGTAGATTTCACCATTGAACGCTATGGCTGCGTCGCCATCCTCGGTAGTCATGGGCTGGTTTCCTGACTCCAAATCAATAATCTTCAACCGCGTTGCACCGATAGAAGCGAAACGCGATTCGAAGACGCCTTGCTGATCGGGTCCCCGATGAAGCAGAGTCGCCGTCGCATCTCGGATACGTCTAGGCTCAGGAATCCAGTCTTTGTGGGTAAAACCAGTTATTCCGCACACGGTGGCAACATCCCCAATCAACGGCAACCTGAAGTGCCCGCTTATTCGCTCAAGAAATTTGTCAGCCACAACAAGTCTTAGCTCAACAAGACTTGCAGTCAAGCTTAATCTTAATGCTTTAAGACTTAATTCGCAGAGCAAACCGTTTATTTAGTAATGCGGGGCTCATTTTGCTCAAGCGAAGGGATTACTTTGGGGAGTGGCAGCCGAGCTAACGACCGGCGGGATTCCGGCCTCCGCCTTTATCTATGTCTTTATCTACATCTTTGCCCCCCAGAGCAACATGTTCGAGTGCGCCAATCGCGGCGCCCATCGCGGCACGTCGCAATGAGATCGGGCTATGCGAGGGCACCGCTGGAGGTGCTTCATCCCAAGTTGACTGCTCGTCAACCTCTTTCGGAGATACACGAGACCCAACCTGGGGAGAAGCAATTACGGCCTCGATGTTTCCATCGCTTGTTGCGAGAGCCGTCTGGTCAGGTGCAGTTGGAACCTCGTGAAGTTTAGGTGCATTCGGGGGTAGTTGCCTAACCCTAGACGAAAACACATGCGGTTTCCCCGCCCCAACCGGCGTCGTTTGAGAGGCAGGTGAAGATGCTCCTTGCACCATGAGTGGGCTACTTTTACCCATTGGCCGAGCCAACTCAATGGCGAGAGAGAGGGTTGACCATCCAGCGAGGAATAGCGACAGGCCAAGGACACTCGCGGATATCGCGGCGCTCCGCTTCCACCAAGTTCTTGGACGATTTTCTTTCAGTAAAGTTTGCACACGAAGCGCGAGGAAAGAGTCCAGCAGTGCCAAATGCGACGGCGCCTCAAGCTGACAACCGAGAATGCGCCGCCGCGCCAATCGCGTGAGGCATAAGGCGTAGTCTGGCCGGCGCCCCTGCCGCAATGTCATCACGGCTTCGTCGCATGCGAGTTCGCGCTCGCGACTTAGTTTCGACAGAGCTAACCAAATGGCAGGATGAAAAAATAGCAGACAACTTACCAGCTCTCCCACTGTGTTCCACAAAAAGTCCAGACGCCGGATGTGAATCAACTCGTGGTACAGAACGTCGATGAACTGCTCGCTGTCCAGGTACAAATCAAGTCCATCAGGGAGTAGGACCAACGGCTTCCATGTATAAGCAGTACCAGGCGAAGAAAGCCCGGGCAGCTCCAGTATCCGGCACCGCGAAACTCCAAGATGACGGCATGCCTTTTCAAACTCGCTCTCAAAACTGGGAGAAACCGGCTGAGCGCGAGCGACA
>Ga0210392_10001261_pt1 | contig 13598 bp, 9 predicted proteins | sample IncBWC30OmetaG_FD_161057 | JGI IMG/M metagenome (GOLD analysis project Ga0210392, IMG submission 161057) | Forest soil microbial communities from Barre Woods Harvard Forest LTER site, Petersham, Massachusetts, United States - Inc-BW-C-30-O ...
AAAGCAAACAAAGCTACCGGCGCGACATGGTGGATTGGGTGAAGGCGATTGCCGCCCGCGCCCGTAAATCCAATCCCGCCGCCCTCGTCATCCCCCAGAATGGAACCCAACTGCTGGCGAATCCGGATTTTCTGTCAACTGTGGATGCCGTTGGTGTCGAGGACCTGTTTACTGACGGCGACAAGCTGCAAAAGCCGGCTGACACGAAATATATTCTGGAATGCCTCGCTCCGTTGACTGCAGCCCACAAACCCGTGCTGGATGTGGAATATGCCCGCCGCCCGGAGCGCAAGAGCACGGTGCGGAACCTGGCGGCGCAGCATGGCTTTGTCTGGATCGTCACAGATCGGCCATTGAAAACGCTGGGCGAATCGGGCAAATGAACGGGTGCATTTTCTTCGTGTCTATTCAGGTGAATTCATGGTTTAATTTCATATGATGAAGCTGTCGTTGTTATCCGTCTTGCTCGGCGTCGGCATGGGGTTGCCGCAGATTTATGGCCTCGCCCGCCCCGCCAAGCTTGCTGATGCCGTCAAAAAATTCCCGCGCAACTTCGGCGCTGGTGTCGCGCTCATGCTGCTCGGCACAGGCTGGTTCATCTGGAATGTGAACAATGAGCCGATCGCGGATTTCTCCGTCTTTAAGCCTTACATGATCGCCGGATTTGCGGCGGTCGGCGTGCTTTCGTGCATCTTCATCCAGGATTTCCTCGCAGTGCGGGGGCTGGCTGTCGTTCTGTTGCTGCTCGGCAAATTGATGGTCGATACAGGCCGCCCGCATCTCGGCGAATCCAACTTTGTGCTGGTCATCCAGACTTGGGCGTATCTCCTCATCATCGCCGGCATCTGGTTCACGATCACTCCGTGGCGGCTGCGCGACCTGCTGTTCTTTGCTACCGCCAATGAAACCCGTGTGCGTATCGGCAGCGCCGTGCGGCTGACGTTTGCTCTGTTTATCCTAATTCTTGGGCTGACCGCTTTCCGCACGATGTGAAATGAACCTGTCCGATTTTCGCGAAGATTACCGGCGCGGCGCGCTCGACCGGGCGCGGTTGAACCCCAGCCCTTTTGCCCAGTTCGAAGCGTGGTTTCAGGCTGCGGCCGGCGAACAAAGCCAGACCCGCTGGCGCAAGATCGGCATCGCGCTTTTCAAGCTCTGGAGCGCCATCCGCAATCACCGCCCCCCTGACATCAATGCGATGACTCTCGCAACGGTCGACCGGGACGGACGACCCTCAACCCGCACCGTGCTGCTGAAGACCCTGGACGAACGCGGTTTCATCTTTTTCACCAACTACGACAGCCGCAAGGGCCGTGAACTGGCGGAGAACCCGAACGCGGCGCTTACCTTTTTCTGGTCGGAACTGGAACGGCAGGTATGCGTGGCCGGCACGGTCACAAAGCTGCCAGCCGCGGAATCAGAACAATATTTCAAAACCCGCCCGCGGGGCAGCCAGATCGGCGCATGGGCTTCCAGCCAAAGTGCGGCCGTGGCTGAGCGTGCGGCACTGGAGACAAAATGGCGTGAGCTGGAAAAAAAGTTTCCCGGCGAGGTTCCTCTGCCCCCAAATTGGGGTGGATTTATTTTGCGTCCAGAACGGATTGAATTCTGGCAGGGCCGCCCAAGCCGGCTGCACGACCGCTTCTGCTATTCGCGCCAGACTGACGGCACTTGGAAGATTGAACGGCTGTCACCTTGACATCAATAAAAACGGCGGCTTTGGAGTTCTCCAAAGCCGCCGTTTGATCTTTAATCCCTCAAAATTTGTAAACAATGCCGCTGACGATTTTTACGTCGTTACGTTTGCGCCCCACCGCCGGCTCGCTGTTGTAGCAGTCGCTCAAGACGACCCGCAAGCTCAGGCTTTTGGAAAGCGCTGCTTCCGCACCGAGCTCAGCATTGATGATATAGTTCTGGAATTTGTCCACCTCGGGCAGCAATTCAACGCTCTGCCAAACACGCGTGCCGGGAGCGAACTTATGCTCGAAGCGTTCGGCAATGCGCAGAGTGGCGAACGTTTCATGATCACCCCCCTGGTCGCGAATAATAATGCCGGGGCCGACTTCACCGGCGAGCGTCGTGTTCGTCTCTTTCAGGAAATAATAACCGGCACCAGGGCTGATGGTGAAACGGGAACGAAGGTCGGCAATGGTATCGCGCAAAAATTCAGTACGTAGATAGCCGAATGCCCGCTCACTGAAGAGATGGTTGTATTGGCCCAGCAGATGATACGTCTCAACGTTCTTGACCGAGTCAGATTTGCCATAGGCCATGTCGGCGCCGAAAGTGTATTCGTTAACCGGCGTCTTCCGCTGCGTCCCGATGGCCGCAGTGGTCAGCAGAGTGTCGCTATTGCCAGACGTCAGCGTCAGGCCGGCAGATATGCTGCTGTCCCACGGATACTTGATCTCCTGTTTCACCACGCCGGCAGCGTTGGTGGTTGTGACGGTTTCAGCCTGCGCCACCAGAATTCCGGCAGCCAGGAGGATGGTTGTAACTAATTTTTTCATTTAAAGAGCCGCGTAAAATACCTGCTCAAATTATTTTGGCAATTATTTTGTCGGCTCTTCTACAGACACCTCTGAACCATCCTAGCTGATCACCTGTGCAATGGCCTGCAGCTTGTCGCCCGGGTCGAGATTGACGAGTTTGACACCCATCGTATTGCGGCCCGCCTCGCGGATTCCGCCAACTCCAATGCGCACCATCTGCCCACCAACCGTGATCAGCATGATCTCATCCGTATCTCGCACGGTGAGCGCACCGATGACGCCGCCAGTCTTGTCGCCGGTCTTCATTGTGATGATGCCCTTGCCGCCGCGCGATTGGACGCGGTATTCGTCGAAAGCCGTGCGCTTGCCGATGCCGTTCTCGCCGGCGACCAGCAGCGCCGCGTCGGGCACGATAATGGCGGCGGCCACCAATGCGTCCCCCTTTTCGAGGTTGATTCCGCGCACACCGCCTGCCGCCCGGCCCATGGAGCGTACGTTCGCCTCGTGGAAACGGATGCTCATGCCATCCTTGGTGATCAAAACCACATCGTCACCCGGATCCTTGATTTCGTCGTTTTCAACAATGCTGCCCCGCGTCAATTTGACGTCAATCAACGTGTCACCCGGCTCGATGCCGATGGCAATGATGCCGCCCTTGCGGACATTGGAAAATTCGTTGAGCGCGGTCTTCTTCACCGTGCCTTGCTGGGTGGCAAAGAAGAGTTCTCCAGCCTGCGACCACGTCACATCCTCCTTGTTTGCGTCCGTCTTGGACTGGATGCGGATGAGCGCGGCGACTTTTTCGTCCGCCTTCAATTCCAAAAGATTCGCGATGCTCTTGCCCTTGGCGGCCCGGCCCATGTCCGGAATCTCATGGACGCGTTCGACATACACGCGGCCCGTGTTCGTGAAGAACATCAGGTAATCGTGCGTGCTGGCGGTGAACAAATGTTCGACGAAATCCTTGTCATCCGCCGTCTCGCCCTCCTTGGTGGTCATGCCAATGACGCCCTTGCCGCCCCGGCGCTGGGCGCGGTATTGGCTGACGTTCGTACGCTTGAGCAGGCCGTTGTGTGTGAGAGTGATGATGACGCCTTCGTTCGCGATGAGGTCTTCGATGGCGATCTCGCCTTCATCTGGAACAATCTCGGTCTTGCGCGGCGTGGCGTGCTTTTCCTTGATGGCCTGCAGTTCACCCTTGATGATGGACATCACGCGCGATTCCTTCGCGAGAATGTCGAGCAGATCCTTGATGACCTCGATCAGGGCCTTGTATTCCTTGTCCACCTTGTCGATTTCCAGCCCCGTTAACTGATACAGGCGCAGATCAAGGATTGCGTCCACCTGCCGCTCAGTCAGTGCATAACGGCCCGCTTCCAGACGTGCCTCGCTGCGGATGAGCACGCCCCACTTCTCGACCTGCTCACGGGACCACTCAAAGGCCAGCAGCTTGATCTTCGCCTCGTCGCGCGTCTTGCTGGAACGGATGATGTGAATGAACTCGTCCAGGTTCGACAGTGCGATGATGTAGCCTTCGAGCAATTCCGCGCGCTCTTCGGCCTTCTTCAATTCGAAGCGGGTACGTCGCAAGATGACTTCACGGCGATGCTCAATGTAGCACTGGATAATCTCGCGCAACGTGAGCGTCTTCGGGCGACCGTGGTCGATTGCCAGCGCGTTGACACTGAAGGAAACCTCCAATTGCGTATGCTGGAACAGCTTGGCGATGACCACCTTTGGTGCGGCCTCACGCTTCAACTCGATGACCAGCCGGCAATGCTCATCCGACTCGTTACGCATCGCGGATATTTCCGTGATGATCTTTTCGTTAACCAGATTTGCAATTTGCTCTTCCAGGGCGGCACGATTGACGTTGAACGGGATCTCTGTGATGACAAGTTGCTCGCGGTTGCCCTTCATCTCCTCAACACCAATGCGTCCACGCAGCTTGAGGCTGCCTTTGCCTGTCGTGAAATAATTCTTGATCCCCTCAATCCCGCAAAGATAGCCACCTGTGGGAAAATCCGGCCCCTTGATGTATTTCATCAACTCCAGATTCGTGATGTTCACGTTATCAATCTGCGCGCAAATCCCGTCTATGACCTCGCCCAGGTTGTGCGGCGCCATGTTCGTCGCCATGCCGACGGCGATGCCCGTGCCGCCGTTGACCAGCAGGTTCGGAAAGGCCGCCGGGAAAACCCGCGGCTCGGTGAGACGCTCGTCGTAGTTCGGAACGAAATCCACCGTCTCCTTCTCCATGTCCTGCATCAGCAACGCGCCGAGGTGCGTCAGTCGCGCCTCGGTATAACGCATGGCCGCCGGCGGGTCGTTCTCGACCGAACCGAAATTCCCCTTCCCATCCACCAGTTTCTCGCGCATTGCCCACGGTTGCGCCATGTGCACCAGCGTCGGGTAGATCACCGCCTCGCCGTGCGGGTGGTAGTTACCGGAGGTGTCACCGCAGATTTTGGCGCATTTGTAAGGTTTGCGTCCCGGGAACAGCGAAAGCTCGTGCATCGCGTAAAGGATGCGCCGCTGCGAAGGTTTCAATCCGTCGCGCACGTCAGGCAACGCGCGCGAAATGATCACGGACATCGAATAGTCGAGGAACGAATTTTTGATCTCGTCGGCGACGTTGATCTTGGAAAGCTTTTCGCCCTGGGTGTAGGCCCCGCCGCTGGGTTGTTGTTGCGGCGCCGGTGGAGTCGGTTCAGTTTCGTCTGGCATGGTGCGGTTGTGCGGAAAAAGTTAAAGTGGATTAAACGTCAAGATTGCGGACGTTCAACGCGTTGTCTTCGATGAACTGGCGGCGCGGTTCGACTTCGTCGCCCATAAGCCGCACAAACATCTCCTCGGCCTCGACGGCATCGGTCAGTTCAATGCGGAGCAATTTGCGCTGGGTGGGGTTCATCGTGGTCTCAAACAGCTCCTTCGCATCCATTTCACCCAGCCCTTTGAACCGGGTCATCTGGATGCCCTTTTTACCGACAGTTTTCACGCTATTAAGGATTTCCGGAATGGAAAACAGCGGGGTCACACTGGCGCGCTCGCCTTCGCCTTCAGTCAGCTCGAACAGCGGCTTGTCCTGCGCCGCATAATGATCCACGGCCAGGCCTTTCTTGGAGAGCTTGCCGAGCAGGTCGGCAATGGCCTTGCTTTCCAGGTGCAGATCGGAAACTTTCGCCCGACGCGTCGGGCCGTCCTTCTTGCGCTCAAACTCGGTATCTGAGCCGAACAGATCGCCATTCTTCAGCTTAAAGCCCTCAAGCTCCTTGTTCGTGATGAAGTAGTGAACCGTCTCGTCGTTGCCAGAGCGGACCTTCACCATGGATTGGGGCAAGGTGCCATCGGCATCACGTTGCTCCACGTACTTGGCAAAATCTCCGCCGAGCCGCCTGATATAGATGGCATGCTTGTCGAGCGATTCAAGCAGTGAAAGGATTTCCTCAAGCTGCTTGGGCGTGAACTCGCGGCCGTCGGAGAGGTTTTTCAATTTCACTTCTTCCGTGCCGTTTTGCAGCAGGATGCGGTTAAGCTCCACATCGTCATCAATGTAATCCGTCTTCTTCTTGCGCGTGATGGAGTACAGCGGCGGCTGTGCGATGTACACAAAGCCCTGCTTCACCAGCTGCGGCATCTGGCGGTAGAAAAATGTCAGCAACAACGTACGGATGTGTGAACCGTCCACATCGGCGTCCGTCATGATGATGATCTTGTGATAGCGCAATTTCTCCAGGTTGAACGCCCCTTCCCCCTCGCCATCACCGATGCCCGTGCCGATGGCAGTGATCATCGTCCGGATTTCATTGTTTTGCAGCACCTTGTCGAGGCGTGCCTTCTCCACGTTAATGAGTTTGCCGCGGATCGGCAAAATCGCCTGAAACTTGCGGTCGCGCCCCTGCTTGGCCGAGCCACCGGCGGAGTCACCTTCGACAATGTACAACTCGGTGTTTGCCGGGTCACGGTCGGAACAATCCGCCAGCTTGCCCGGCAAGCCGCCACCGGTCAGCGCCGATTTGCGGACAGCTTCGCGCGCCTTGCGCGCCGCTTCCCGGGCACGGGCGGCGGTAAGGCCCTTGTCGATGATGCGCTTCGCCACTGGCGGATTCGCATCAAAATAACTCATCAACCCCTCATACGTCACCGAGCCGGTGATGCGTTCCACCTCAGGCGAAAGCAGCTTCACCTTGGTCTGGGATTCAAACTTGGGATCGCTGTGCTTCACCGAAATAACGGCCGTCAAACCCTCCCGCACATCGTCGCCAGTGATCTGCGGGTCTTTTTCCTTCAAAATCTCGTTGGACTTGGCGTATTGATTGACCGCTCGGGTCACTGCGCTGCGAAAACCGGATAGATGCGTGCCGCCGTCCGGATTATGGATCGTATTGGTATAGCAGAGGACCTGGTCGTTATAACTGTCGTTATATTGCATCACGATCTCGACATGCACCTCGATGTCCTTGTCGTCGAGCTTCTCTTTTGTTTCCTTGCGGAACGAGATCGGCTTGGGATGCAATGGCTCCTTGCTCTTGTTGAGCTGTTTGACGAATTCCTCAACCCCGTTCTTGTAGTAAAACCGTTCCGGCTCGGTGGTGGTTTGCCGCTCATCGGTGAAAATGATTTCCAAACCGGAATTCAAGAAGGCCAGTTCGCGCAAGCGCTGGGAGATGATGTTCGTCTTGAACTCCACCGTCTCTCGGAAAATCTCCGGGTCTGGCTTGAAGGTGATGAGCGTGCCGGTGCTCTTTGCTTTGCCGATGATCTCAAGCTTCTTCACCGTCTTGCCCCGCTCAAATTCCATGTGATGCACCGCCCCCTCCCGCGACACCTCCACCTCAAACCACTCGGACACGGCATTCACGCACTTCGCCCCGACCCCGTGCGTACCGCCGGAAAATTTATAACCGCCCTGGCCGTACTTGCCGCCGGAATGCAACGTGGTCAAAACCAGTTCAACGCCCGGCAGGCCGGAATCCTTGTTGATGTCCACCGGGATGCCGCGACCATCGTCACGGATGGAAATCGAGCCATCCACATGGATCGTCACCTCAATGCGCGAGCAGTGTCCGGCCAGGTGTTCATCCACGGAATTGTCCAGCACTTCGCTCACACAGTGGTGCAATGCACGCTCATCAGTACCACCGATGTACATGCCGGGCTTCTTGCGGACGGCCTCAAGCCCCTTGAGTTGGCTGAGGTCATCAGCGCCATATTTCCCAGCGGCTATCTTGTCAGGAGACACTGCTTTTTCTTCCGACGAATCAGAAACACTCGACATAATTTTGATGCAATTCCGGGTAAAATTTGATGTGTTATCGACTGTTAAAAATATACAAAAATTGGCTCAATTTCACAATGCGAAACTGTGGTTATTTTGGGCAAAAAACACCATTAGTAGTGGCCGATTTTCCTTGCCAGCCAAACATATGGTATTCATCAAAAAACCTACTTTTTGGCCTTTCAAGCACAAATCCAACTCGCTTTTTGGCCACTTGAACCCTAATTTCAGAGAATGTCTTTGACTGAGAATCATCTGGCACATCCCGACCAATTTGTTCACCGCCATATTGGCCCGAATGCGGACGAAACCAGCGCCATGCTTGCCTTGCTCGGCCACCCAAATTTGGATGCGCTCATCAACGTCGCCGTCCCCAAGCAGATCCGCGCCGGCAAAAAGTTGAACCTGCCGCCCGCCCGCAGCGAATTTGATGCACTGGCCGAACTCAAGCGCATCGCTTCCGAGAACAAGGTGTTCCGCTCGTTCATCGGCCAGGGCTATTGCGACACTATCACCCCGCCGGTCATCCAGCGGAACGTCCTCGAAAACCCCGGCTGGTACACCCAGTACACACCGTACCAAGCGGAGATTTCCCAGGGTCGTCTCGAGTCGCTTCTGAATTTCCAGACGCTAGTCACCGACCTCACCGCGATGGACATCGCCAACGCCTCGCTGCTCGATGAATCCACCGCCTGCGCCGAAGCGATGATGATGTGCCACCGTTTCAAAGGTTCGGACACACGCAACGTTTTTTTCGTTTCTGCAAATTGCCATCCGCAAAATATCGAAGTCGTCCGCACTCGCGGCGAAGCACTCGGCGTGGAAGTGGTCATCGGCAACCACGAAACCTTTGCCTTCTCTGACAAGGTCTTCGGCGCGCTCGTGCAATATCCCGACACCTTCGGCGCCATTCATGACTTCACACCTCTCATCGCGCAGGCCCACACTGCCGGTGCGATGGTCACGGTTTCAGCAGACCTCCTGGCGCTCACCCTTATCAAGCCGCCGGGCGAATTTGGAGCCGACATCGCGGTCGGCAGCGCGCAACGCTTCGGCGTGCCGCTGGGCTACGGCGGACCACACGCCGGCTATTTTGCCACGCGCGACGAGTTCAAGCGCCAGATGCCCGGCCGTCTCGTGGGCGTATCCAAAGACTCGCGCGGCAAGCCCGCCTTGCGCCTCGCCTTGGGCACGCGCGAACAACACATCCGCCGCGAGAAAGCCACCAGCAACATCTGCACCGCGCAGGCGTTGCTCGCGAACATGGCGGCGCTCTACGCCGTTTATCATGGGCCGGAAGGACTCAAGGCCATTGCACAGCGCGTTAACCTTCTCACGCGAATTCTCGCCGGTGTTTTGACCGCGCTGGGCCACAAAGTTTACACACAAAATGTTTTTGATACTCTGCGCGTTGAACCCGCAGGCAAATCTTCCGCCGAGATTTTGAAAAACGCCGAAGCACACCGGATGAATTTCAGGATGATTGATGAAAAGTCCATTGGCATCTCACTTGATGAAACAACGGATAAAAATGACATTGAAGAAATTATACAAATCATCAATGGCGACAAAGACCGGGTTTTCAATATTGCGAATGTTGTTACGGGATCAGCATCCGACATCCCGCATCCGATCGCCGCATCCCGCACCACGTCATTCCTCCAGCACTCCGTCTTCAACCGCTACCACAGCGAGACCGAGATGCTCCGCTACATCAAGCGCCTCGAATCTCGCGACCTCTCGCTCACGGCCTCAATGATTCCGCTAGGCTCCTGCACGATGAAGCTGAATGCCGTCGCCGAAATGTTCCCCGTGTCCTGGCCGGAGTTCGGCCGGCTGCATCCGTTCGCGCCGCTCAGCCAGGCGCGCGGCTACCAGATCCTGTTCCAAAACCTCGAGGACTGGCTCGCCGAGATCACCGGCTTTGCCGGCATCTCCCTCCAGCCCAATGCAGGCTCGCAGGGCGAATACGCCGGCCTGCTCGTCATCCGCGCCTACCACGAATCGCGGGGCGACAAACACCGTAACGTCTGCCTCATCCCCACTTCCGCCCACGGCACCAACCCCGCCAGCGCCGTCATGGCCGGCATGAACGTCGTCGCCGTGGCCTGCGACATCAACGGCAACATCGACGTCGCCGACCTGCGCGCCAAGGCCGAAGCGCACAAGGCCGACCTCTCCTGCCTGATGATCACCTACCCTTCCACGCACGGCGTGTTCGAGGAGACCATCCGGGAGATCTGCGACATCATCCACCAGAACGGCGGCCAGGTGTACATGGACGGCGCCAACATGAACGCCCAGGTCGGCCTCACCAGCCCGGGTTTCATCGGCGCGGACGTCTGCCACCTCAACCTCCACAAGACCTTCTGCATCCCGCACGGTGGCGGCGGTCCCGGCGTGGGGCCGATCGGCGTGGCCAAACACCTCGTTTCATTCCTGCCCAGCCACCCCGTGTTCACCAATCGGTTGAACGACGACCACTCCAAGCAGCACATCGGCCCCGTGAGCGCCGCCCCGTGGGGCAGCGCCAGCATCTGTACCATCTCGTGGATGTACATCGCCATGATGGGTGCGGACGGCCTGACGCAGGCCACCAAGCTCGCCATCCTGAACGCCAACTACATCGCCGCCCGGCTGGAGCAGTATTTCCCCACGCTCTACCGCAGCAATGGCCTTGTCGCGCACGAATGCATCCTGGACCTCCGTGCCTTCCACAACACCACCGCCGAGGACGTCGCCAAGCGTCTGATGGATTACGGCTTCCACGCGCCCACGCTATCCTGGCCCGTCGCCGGCACGCTCATGGTCGAGCCGACCGAGAGCGAATCCAAATACGAGCTCGACCGCTTTTGCGACGCCATGATCTCCATCCATGCGGAAATGACCGCCATCGAGAACGGCACCGCGGACGCGAAGAACAACCTCCTCAAGAACGCCCCGCACACAGCCGACCAGATCGCCAGCGACAACTGGAACCGCCCCTACGGCCGCGAACAGGCGGCGTTCCCGGCCAAGAGCCTGCACGATTACAAGTTCTGGCCGCACGTCAGCCGCATCGACAACGTCTACGGCGACCGCAACCCGGTTTGCTCGTGTGTTGGCATGGAGAACTATCAGAGTTAAGCACCATTTGGCCTCCAGCCGGGCGGCCTGATCCGGTTGACGGAAATTGTGAATATTTAACTATACCCTCCCCGTGAATCGGGCGATTAAAAATCAGGTATATGAAACGTATTCGCACACTTATCCGCCGCTGGATGAAATACCACCGGCATGCTGACTGGTTGGAAATCCAGCGCCTCGCCCGCTGATATCGGCCCTGTCCGCAATCATGCTGACCGCCTTGCGGTGGTCGCACTACACATCTTAAGCCAAGCGATTGGCAAAATACGGTTAGTTGGTGAACGCCGGATGCTGGATGCTGTCAGTAACGATTGAATCGATTGATGCCATGAAAATCACTGACGTACTGCGCGCCGAACATGCCGTGTTCCACAACCTGTTCGACCACATAGAAACCGCCGTGCCACACCTCAAGACGTTGGCCGAGGTGAAGGGCCTTGCCACCGTCGTGGACAAGCTCCACGGGCCGCATTCCAAGACCGAGGACGACCTCTTCATTGAGCCGCTCGAACCCTATTTCGACCAGATGGGACAGAAAGAGACCTTCCACGCCGAGCACGAGCACATCGAGGCGACCCTCATCAAGGTTCAGACCGCCCGTACGCTCAAGGACGCCAAGAAAATTCTGCTCACTGCCATCGCCGCCTCCCGCAAGCATTTCGACAAGGAAGAGCGCATCGTCTTCCCCCTCGCCGAGCGCGTCCTCAAGGCCAACACCCTGAACAAACTGGGCGAGGAATGGCTGCACCGCCGCGACGTCGCCAAGCACTGGTGAATCCCGCTGCCTCAATCCACCCGTCACTTTAGTTCGATGCCCACCGGGCAATGATCGCTGCCCAGCACCTTCGGCCGGATGAACGCCTCCTTGAGCTTCGGCCGTAGCGCATGCGACACCAGAAAGTAGTCGAGCCGCCACCCCACATTCCGCCCGCGCGCCCCGCCCATCGGGCTCCACCAGCTGTAATGTCCCCCGCCCTTCTCAAACTCGCGGAACGTGTCCACAAAGCCCGCGTTCACAAAGGCAGTGAACCCGTTGCGCTCCTCGATGGTGAACCCGTGGTTGCGAACATTCGCCTTCGGATTCGCCAGGTCGGTCTCCGTGTGCGCCACGTTTAGGTCGCCGCAGCAGATCACTGGCTTCTTCTTCTCAAGCTTCTTCAGGTGGCCCAGAAAATCCTTGTCCCATACCTGCCGGTACGGCAACCGCTCCAGCTCGCGCTTCGAGTTTGGCGTATAGACATTCACCAGGAAGAAGCCCGCATACTCCGCCGTGATCACCCGGCCTTCCTTGTCGTGGTCATCAATGCCTAGGTGTGGCGTAACCTTGATCGGGCGTTCCTTTGTGAAGATGGCCGTCCCGGAATACCCCTTCTTCTGCGCACTGTTCCAATACGTCGTGTAATGGACCGGCCAGAGCTGCTCCACATCCTCTTGCGTGCACTTGGTCTCCTGCAGGCACAGGATATCCGGCTTCTCCGTGTCGAGGTATTCCAGAAAGTTCTTCTTCATCACCGCCCGCAGCCCGTTCACGTTCCACGAAATCAATTTCATGCCGCTAAAAATAAACCACCGGCGGACGCAGATAAACATGGATATTTGCCCAAAGCTGGTAGGGCGCGTCGCTCCGCGCGCGCCGTCGTGGCAAGCCATGTGGCTTACGAACTGGCAAATTACCCCGCCAAGCCACATTGCAGCCCAGTTTCTCCACGTTGACCTTTGCCCGTCGTAAGACTACCGTGTTGTCCGTCGAATGATTGCCAACATCGCCAAACCGAACGCCGCCCAGCCCAATTTCCGCGTGGGCGACGAGCGCCTCGTCAAGCTCACCGAGAACGCCGCCAGGAAGGTCTCCACCCTGCTCACCAAGCAGGGCCGGCCCAACGGCGTCCTGCGCGTGGCTGTCGTCGGCGGCGGCTGCTCCGGCCTCCAGTACAAGATGGATCTCCAGGACAACCCGGCCAATCGCGATATCCTCGTCGAGAGCGGCGGCGTCCGCGTCGTCGTCGACCCCAAGAGCGCCCTCTACGTCACCGGCAGCGAGTTGGATTACGTCGACGCCCTGCAGGATGGCGGGTTCAAGGTCAAGAACCCCAACGCCGCCACCAGTTGCTCCTGCGGCGAAAGCTTCACCGCCTAGCAATGACTGCTCGTCCTCGTCCTCGTTCTCGTCCTCGTCCTCGTCCTCGAATTACTCCTGCCTAAAATGCCCGACTACTTCGCCCTGCTGAACGAACCGCGCCGCCCATGGCTGGAAGCCGGCACACTCAAGCAAAAATTCCTCGTCCTTTCAGCCGCCGCCCATCCGGATAAGATCCACTCCGCAAGCGACATGGAGAAATCCGCCGCCGCAAAATCCTTCGCTGAACTGAACGCCGCCTACACCTGCCTTGCCGACCCAAAAACGCGCCTGCTCCACCTGCTCGAACTCGAGCTCGGCACCAAGCCCAAGGACATCCAGCAGATCCCCGCCGCGCTTGCCGACCTCTTCGCCGAAGTCGCCATGACCTGCCGCAGCACCGATGGCTTCCTGGCCGAAAAGGCCAAAGCCACCTCGCCGCTCGTACAGGTGCAGTTGTTCGAACGCGGTCAGGAATGGGTGGAAAAGCTGAACGCCCTTCAGCAGAAGCTGAACACCCTGCGCGACCAGCTCATCACCAGCCTGCAATCACTCGACGCGCAATGGCTCGTTGCGACACCGCCAC